>Ga0114129_10014349_pt1 | contig 11291 bp, 9 predicted proteins | sample RhiMetdeltSRZDD1_FD_80071 | JGI IMG/M metagenome (GOLD analysis project Ga0114129, IMG submission 80071) | Populus rhizosphere microbial communities from Tennessee, USA - Rhizosphere MetaG P. deltoides SRZDD1 (version 2) (version 2) | ecosystem: Host-associated > Plants > Roots > Rhizosphere >... | reverse complement strand
TCGTGCGACAGATCAACAGCCGACGCGTCTTCATCACCGGTGAAGTGCGCACGCCGAATTCGTATCAGCTGACCGGGCCACGAAACGTCATGCAGCTCATTGCGATGGCGGGTGGACTCACTGAGTTCGCGCAGGGCGAGAAGATCACCATCCTGCGCCAGGGCAAGGCGCTGAAGTTCAACTACAAGGACGTGTCCAAGGGTAAGCACGCCGAGCAGAACATCCTGCTCCAGCCCGGAGACACGGTTTCAGTCCCATGACACGAACTGGTCTTTTCGTTCTCATCGTCTCGGGTCTTGCGATCTCGCCGTCGCAGGCGCAGCAGATTGAGGCGCCGCCGAGGGCGTCGGGCGTGACGCGTGGCGAGCGGCCGGTCGATCCGCAGCGCAATCGTCAGGAAGTTACCGCGCAGACCAATATCCTCGTCGGCTACGACGACAACTTGATCTCCAGCGCAACGACGACACCCTTCAGCCCGCGAGACAGCGGGTACACGGGCGCCGGCACCGGCATGCTTCGCTTTTTCTCAGGCCGCGATCGGCATTCGATTGACATCAGCGGCCGCGGGCTGGTGAACTCGTACGAGACCTTGGGGTCGTCATATGGAGGACGCGTCGACGTCCTCGGCGAGACCATGGTTGGTCGCACAGAGGTGAGTGGATTTCAGAGCGTCCGTTCGATGCCGTTTTTTGCGTTGGGTGTCTTCGGTCCGCTCACTCAGGAGCTCGGCGCGGAGAGCCCCGACACAAATCCCTCCAACGGCCTCACTGCAGATCGATCGCTAGCTACTGACTCGGTCGGATCGGTTCGACGTCAATGGACGCGCTCATTCGTCTCCGACGGAAGCTACACGTTCAGCCGCCAGACGTACAGCGGCGGAACGGCGTTCGACAGCCGAACGCACGCTGGATCGATTGGCGCCGAGCGTAACTTAGGCCGTAACACTGCGATTCGAACCTCGTATCGCTATTCCGACAGCGAGCATATCGAGGTCACTGGGCAGCGGCTGCCGCAAACCGACCACAACGTTGACGTCGGCCTCGAACACCGGCGCCGCGTCTCGCGTTCCCGGCAAGTGTCACTCTCAGTGGGAGCAGGGGCGCTCCACGTCGACACGCTGAATACCTCCACGCGGGCTCCACTCAGTTACTGGACCCCATCCGGCCGCGGATCGCTGCAGTACGACTTCGGGCGGACGTGGAGCGTGGCCGGCAATTACCGACGCGGACTGTCCGTACTGAACGGGCTGCAACCCGCCTCCTACATCAGCGACACGGTGAGCATTCGCACCGGCGGATTCATCGGCGAACGAGTCGAGAGCGCGTGGATCGCTGGCTACGGAAACGGTCACGCCAGCGACGACCCCGATACGGACTATTACGGCTACACGGGCACCGCGCAACTGAGAATCCACCTGGGCCGCGGGTGGTCGTGGCTCGCGAACATCAACCACTACCGGTATCGACTGAGTGAAGAGGCCAGCGTACTGCTAGGCGTGCCCGGGCACGTCCATCGAAACGCACTGTGGACCGGAGTCACCTGGTCGGCTCCGTTGTTTCGACGCTACATGCGCGGCACAACGCGCTGAGTCAACGTGCGCAGCACAGGGACCGAATCATGCTGAGTGGAAAGCGGTACAGCCCGTTCGACTTCGCCAGGATGGCGTGGCGCCGCAAGTGGTTGATGATCGTGCCGGCGCTCGTGTGCGGCTACGCCGCGTTGATCGTGTCGTCGCGGCTGGTGAATCAATACCAGTCCGAGATGCTCATTCAAATCGTTCCGCAGCGCGTTCCCGACAACTTCGTCCGCTCGACGGTGACGATGAAGACGGAGGATCGCATCAACGCACTGCACCAGCAGGTCACGAGCCGGACGGAGCTGGAGCGGTTGATCAACGAGCTCGATCTCTACCCGACTCAGCGGAAGCTCCTGCCGATGCAGGATGTCGTCGACCGCATGCGCAACAACATCGTTGTCGATGTCGTGAAGTCGCAGCAGGACAGCCGGGATGCCGAGGCGTTCTACGTGCGCTTCACGTATCCCGATCGTGATATCGCAACCAAGATCACCGAACGCATCGGCGCGCTGTTCATCGACGTCAACGCCCGCGACCGCGGCTCGCTCGCGGAAGCCACCAACGTCTTCCTCGAAACGCAGCTCGAGCAGTCGCGTCAGCGTCTCGAGGTGCAGGAGCGCAAGCTGAAAGAGTTCCGCGAGCGCAATGCCGGGCGCCTGCCGACGCAGATCGAATCCAACATGCAGGCGATCCAGAACGTGCAGTTGAACCTCGTGGCGGCAGTGGAATCGATCGCACGCGATCGCGATCGCAAGCTGACGCTCCAACGCCGGTACGAGGATGCGCAGGCGGAACCCGTCGTCGCACCGCCGCCCGCAGCCGCACCGAACCCCACCGACGTCGCAGCTGGTACGGGCGGCACTCCCGAGCAGCAGTTGTTCGCGGCGCGCGAGGCGCTGGCGCGCCTGGAGTCAAAATACAAATCCGACTGGCCGGACGTGAGTCGTACCAAGCGACGCATCGCCGAGCTCGAGAAACAAGTCGCCGAGGAACGGGCTGCGCGGGCCGCGGGTGGAACGATACCGGTTGTATCCGTGAGTCCGGCGGAGCAGGCACGTCGGACCCGCCTGCGGGAGATGCAGACCGAGATCGAGAGTCTCGATCGTCAGATTGAGTTCAAGGAAAGCGCGCGCGAGCGCCTCATGGCCACGATTCAGGATTATCAGACGCGCATCGAACAGACGCCCGGCGTCGAGTCGGAAGCGGTCGCCATCAACCGCGATTACGCGACGATTCAGGAGTCGTACAAGGGGCTGCTCGAAAAGAGCGAGCAATCGCGTGTGGCCGCCGAGCTCGAACGGCGGCAGATCGGCGAACAGTTCCGAGTGCTCGATCCCGCGCGACCGCCGCTGCGCCCCATCGGCATGAAGCGACTCCAGATCAACGGCCTCGGCTTCGCGTTCGGGCTCTTCATCGGTTTTCTCGTCGCGGCCTTCCTGGAGTTCATGGACAGCACCGTCCATCGTGTGAACGACGTGATGGACGCCTTCCAGTTGCCGGTGATCGCGGCCGTGCCCGCGATCATCGACCAGGCACAACGGAACGACGTGAAACGCAGGAAGTGGCTGGTGGTGTCTGCCGCCACGATCAGCGTGCTCTCGGGGGGGTACGGATTCTGGGCCCTCCAACTCTGGAAGCATCTTACGTAGAGGACTATGGGACGCATTGGCGAAGCACTCCGGCGCGCGGGTTCGGGGAGACCAGGGGCGACACCCTCGTCGCCTCCTCAGGATCAGGAGCGCACGTTTGCGTCTCCGTGGACGTTCGGCGAGCCGGAGCGATCCATCAAGAGAACCGAGATACCGAGCGAGCGGCTCAAGGCCCCGGAGTCGGTGCCCGCGTTCGACGGTGCCGCGCCACGGCGGATCTTGCGGCCGACAGTCACCGACCGCTTCCGCTCGGAATGGAAGGCGCGACTGTCGGTCGGTCAGGACGCGGATCCCCGGCTCACCGAACAATTCCGGCGCCTGGCCGCGACTTTGATTCACGGTCAGCGCTCCAGCAAGCTGAAGTCGCTCCTCATCACCAGCGCCGTGCCGGAGGAAGGCAAAACGCTGACCTCGGTGAACCTGGCGCTGATTCTGAGCGAGTCGTATCGCCGGCGCGTACTCCTCATCGACGCGGATTTGCGACGGCCCGCCATCAGCGCCCTCGCCAACCTGGAGAGTTCAGACGGATTGAGTGAAGCGTTGAACGCGCGCGAGGAGCGAAAGGTTTCGCTGATTCAGTTGTCAGACACCTTGAGTCTGCTGCCCGCGGGACGACCGCAGAAAGATCCGTTGAGCGCCGTCTCCTCTCCGCCACTGAGCCGGCTGCTCGAGGAGGCCGCCGCGCAATTCGACTGGGTCATCGTCGATACGCCTCCGCTCTCGGCTGCGGCCGATGCGGGCCTGATCGCCCAACTGGTCGATGGCGTGCTCATGGTGATTCGCGCGGAGCGCACACCGCAAAAGGCGATCGACCACGCGATCAACGCGCTGGGGCGGGAGCGGATTCTCGGTGTCGTCCTGAACGGCATCGACGGCGCAGAAATGACGCCGTACAGCGGCTATTACGGGTACGCCACCGCCGATACGGGAGCCACGACTGAATGACGACAGCCGTTTCCAACGCAGAGCACCTGCGAACGCACGCCGCGGGACACGTCCCAGCGGTCGGGACCAGAGCACCACAACTTCACGATTATCTGATCGAGTCGGCGCGCCGCCTGCCCGATAAGGTAGCACTGGTCTGTCAGGAACGGCGAATCACCTACGCCGAGCTCGACGCGCAGTCCAATGCGCTGGCCAACGCGCTCGAGGCGCGCGGCATCGTGCGCGGCGATCGTGTCGTCGTGTTCGCCGACAACACGGTCGAAGCCGTGATCGCGTTCTGGGGTGTGCTCAAGGCCAACGCCATCGTGTCAGTGGTCAACCCGCAGACCAAAGAGGACAAGCTCGCTTACCTTCTGAACGACTGTCGCGCGCGGGCGATCATCAGCGACGCGCACCTGGCGCCGACGCTGGTGCCGGCTGTCGCGAAGGCGCGCCACCTCGTGGCTGCCGTGGTGACGGGCAAGATGGATCTGACCGCGCTCGGGAGCGTCGAGCACGTGTCCGGGTGGGGAGAGACGCTGAAAGCGCAGGACAGCACTCGCGCTTCGCAGCGGCGTGGTATCGACATCGATCTCGCGTCGATCATCTACACATCCGGCAGCACGGGCGACCCCAAGGGCGTCATGCTGACGCATCGCAACATGCTGACGGCGGCGACGTCGATCACGACGTACCTCGGAAACGTCGAGGACGACATCATTCTGGGCGTGCTGCCGCTGTCGTTCGACTACGGCCTCTACCAGATGATCATGACGTTCCGCATGGGAGCGCGGCTCGTCCTCGAGCGATCGTTCACGTATCCGGCCGAGGTGCTCAACCGGGTCGTCAGCGAACGCGTCACGGGCTTCCCCGGCGTGCCGACGATCTTCGCCATCCTAGGCGGCCTGCGGAACCTCAATCAGTACGACTTCTCGAACATCCGCTACGTGACCAACACCGCGGCGGCGCTGTCGACCAAGCACATCGACATGCTGCGTGAGGTGTTTTCGAAGGCCAGGGTGTTCTCGATGTACGGGCTCACGGAGTGCAAGCGCTGCACGTACCTGCCGCCCGAAGACATCGATCGCAAGCCGCTCAGCGTAGGGATCGCCATTCCCAACACGGAGCTGTGGATCGTCAACGAGGCCAACGAAAAAGTTGGACCGGGAGAAGTCGGTCAGCTCGTCATCCGCGGCGCGACCGTCATGCGCGGCTATTGGGAAAAGCCCGAAGAGACCGCCAAGAAACTTCGTCCTGGCCCGCTCCCTGGAGAGCTCGTGCTCTACACCGGCGACTACTGCAAGCTCGACGAAGACGGGTATCTGTACTTCGTCGGCCGCATGGACGACATCATCAAGTCGCGCGGCGAGAAGGTGGCCCCGAAGGAAGTGGAGAGCGTCATCGTCAACATCAGCGGCGTGAAAGAAGTCGCGGTGATCGGCGTGCCCGACGCGATTCTCGGACAGGCGGTAAAGGCGATCGTCGTGCTCGAGGAAGGATCGACGATCGGCGAGCGCGACATCCTCGCCGAGTGTCAGAAGCGGCTCGAGAACTTCATGGTGCCGAAGTTCATCGAAATCACGGCCGAACTTCCGAAGACGACGACCGGAAAGATCAAGAAGACGGGGCTTTCGTGATCAGAGCCACGCAGGGTTCACTCGACGAGCTGGAACTGCTTCTCACGCAGGCAGGCATTCCCGACGCCGCTCGAGAAGCAGCGTCAATCTGGCGCGCGGCACAGCGTGAAGGCGGCGATGGCGCCGGCGCACGCGCCGTCGAGATGGGACGCGTACGCGCGCAAGGCACACCGCTGGCGCAGGTCACTGGTTACACCGCCTTCATGGGGGTCGAGGTCGCCGTCGGTCGTGGGGTACTGATTCCGCGGGAGGAGACGGAGCTGCTTGGGTGGACCGCCGTGGGGCTCCTGAAGTCCTGCGAGGCGCCGCGCGTGATCGACATGTGCTGCGGGTCTGGCAATCTCGCGTGCGGCATCGCCAACGCGATTCCGTCGGCGGTGGTATGGGGCGCAGAGCTCACCCCGAGCGCGGTGGCCGTCGCGGCAGGCAATATCGCGCGGCTCGGACTTGCCGATCGTGTGTCGGTGCGCGCGGGCGACCTCTTCGCACCGCTCGAAAGTCTTGGGCTCGGCGGCTCGATCGACATGGTGGTGTGCAATCCGCCGTACATCTCCAGTGGCAAGCTCAAGAAAGAGCGCGCGGAACTGTTGAATCACGAGCCAATCGAAGCATTCGACGGCGGCCCTTACGGCGTCTCGATCTTTCAGCGCGCGATTAAAGCAGCGCTCGGATTCTTGAAACCCGGCGGTCATCTCCTGTTCGAGATCGGCGTGGGACAAGCGCGGCAGGTGTCGCTCCTGTTCGATCGGGCAACGGGTTATGAGCCGACACGGACCGTCGCCGACGCCGCCGGTGAACCTCGGGTCGTCGTAGGCCGAAAGAAGTAAAGGTGGCGTGAGCCTTCGATGCGTCCGATTCTGAGCGTGAACCTGAGTTCGAGGACCGCGGTGCTGGTCTTGACCGAGCACTTGCTGGTCGTTCTGTCCGTGGTGGTGGCGGCCCTCATCCGGATGGACGAACCCCTGTCGACGATCACAGCCCAGACCCAGAACTGGAGTGTGATCTGGCGCGCCAGCCTCATCGCGGCGGTGCTGCAAATCTGCCTGCACTACTGCGACCTGTACGACCTGCGCAAGCTGGCCGACAAGCGCGGCGTGGTGATCAGCCTAGTGCAGGCCCTTGGCGCCGCGTCGTTGGTGCTTGCGTTCCTGTACTACTGGTTTCCGCCGCTGATCATCGGCCGCGGCGTGTTCGCCATGGCGTCGATCGTGATCGTTGCCGCGGTTGCGGGATGGCGCATCGCCTTCGACTGGATGTCGCTGCGCATGGCGCCCGCGGAGCGGCTCCTGATTTGCGGCACCGGAGCTGCGGCTGTCGGACTCGCCGAGGAGCTGTTCAAACGGCGGACGGAGCTCGGTGTCGAGCTCGTCGGGTTCGTCGACCCGAATCCCGCGCGCGTGGGCACCACTCTCATCAACCCGGGGATCATCGGCACTATCAGCGATATTCCGCGCATTGCCCGCGAGCATCGCGTGGATCGCGTCGTCGTCAGCCTGGCAGACGCGCGCGGGCAGCTGTCGATGGACGAGCTGCTCAGCATGAAGCTGAACGAAGGCGTCCGGTTCGATCATCTCGCATCGCTGTACGAGGAATACACGGGCAAGATTGCGGTCGAGAACCTGCGACCTAGCTGGCTGATCTTCTCGGAGGGCTTCCGCCGCGGACGGACTGTGGCCATCACGAAGCGGGCCCTCGACGTGACCGTGGCGTTCGTGGGCCTGTTGATTGCGTCACCGATCATGCTGGTCGTCGCGATCCTACAGAGGCTCACGTCGCCGGGTCCGGTGCTCTATCACCAGCAGCGCGTCGGCAAGGACGGCGCCGTCTTCACCATCAGCAAGTTTCGATCGATGCGCACCGACGCCGAGAAGGGAACGGGCGCCGTGTGGTCGACGGCCAGCGATCCTCGCGTCACGCGGTTCGGCAGGATCCTTCGCCGCACGCGTCTCGACGAGCTCCCGCAGCTGTGGAATGTACTGCGCGGCGATATGAGCCTGGTCGGCCCGCGACCCGAGCGACCGGAGTTCGTGGCCGAACTGACGAAGCAGATCCCCTTCTATGGGCAACGCCATACAGTGCGACCGGGATTGACGGGCTGGGCACAGGTGAGGCACGACTACGCATCGAGCGTCGCCGATTCACTCGAGAAGCTGCAGTACGACCTCTTCTACATCAAGCACGTCTCGATCGCGTTCGATCTGTTCATCGCGCTGGAGACGATCAAGACCGTAGCGGTTCGTCGGGGTTCATAGATCACGAATCAACGGACATCTTCGAGGACCATTTACGCCCATGAGCGCAGCGATCGATTATTGCTTACCCAACAGCTATCGCGCCAACCTGTCAGACCAGAGCGTACCCGTAGCCGCGTACACAGCGCCCCCACCGAATTTCGAGTACCAAGGGGCCGTGTATCGGTATGCGGCCCGTCTGGCACGAAACCACGGCCTCCGTCGCATTCTGGACGTTGGCTGCGGGTCAGGCTTGAAGATCCTTACGTATCTTGCCGGGGCCGATCGCGAGATCACTGGCTTGGATGACAAGGTCTGTATCGATCACTGCCGCGCTACGCATGCGACCGGACGGTGGCTTGTCGAGAACTTCGATCGCGATGCGAAGGTGATTGACGAGGAATTCGACCTCATAATCTGCGCCGATGTGATCGAACATGTGGTGTACCCCGAACGGCTCGTTGCGAAGATCGTCGCGTACGCGCATCCAGAAACCCACATCGTCCTCTCGACCCCGGACCGGCTGCGACTCGATGAGCCGCGACCCCTAGGACCACCTGCCAACCCGCTTCACGTTCGAGAGTGGACGCTTCCGGAACTGGCGCGCTTCATCAGCGCGCAAGGGATCACGATCGTTGCTCATCGATATGTTCCGCAACGAGACCTGACGTGGCGGCAGATGTGGTGGGAGCTTCGAAAAGGCAACACGCTTCGCAGTTGCCAGATGCTGCACGGTCGAGTCACTCGCTAGCGCGATGCATTCCGTAGCGATCCTGAACCTGTACGTCGGCACGGCCCTCGTGTGCGCGGACTAGTTTCGGGTAGCCTACGGTGATGAACCTGTTGTAACCCGCGCGCTGCCACCAGAAAGCAGGCACGAGTACCATCAGCGCTGTCGCAACGAAGTACACGGGCCACGCCCACGGAAACGGTAAGTATGTGTGGATGAAATAGACGCCGGTGTAGTACACGTACATTTGCCAGACGAATACAAACAAGGAACACTGCCCAATTGTCGACGCGTACGCGATGAACGCCTTGAGATGCTTCTGCGCGTTCTGTTCGGCGGCAAACGTCAGTCTCAAGAGCAGTAGGCCCAGCCCTCCATAGAACAACAGATGCACTGGCCCAGGAGGGATGCGCTGATGGAGCGCGCGCATCCCGTACGCCGCATCAGCCAGGTGCGTGTCATTCACTGGCCAGACCATCGACAGACCTTTCAGTCCGACAGCGATGGTTATCGCGGTCAGTATGCTCCCCACCCACAGCCGATCGAGCAGACTGGTGAGGGCCGTGACGTTTCGCCTGAGGTGAAACTCACCCAGGCTGTCTCCGATTGCCGTGGCCGCCAGGTCCACACAGAACCACGGCATGAGAGGAAATGCGTACGTATAGAAGCGCAACGGCTGGCTGCCGAAAAACGTCTCCTTCAGGGCTTCCGCTCCCGCATGGGGATGCCATAACGCGACGATCAGCCAGGACAGGCCAAACAGGGCCGCGCTTGTCAACGCCCTTTGAGCTCGACTGAATCTCGTGACGAACCACGGGCTCACGAGCATGCTGAAGCCGACTGCGTCGGTGATCGGTATCCACCTGACCGTGGGCCTCATCGCGAAATGCCCGCCGAGCAGGAGCAAGTGCCCGATGGTCAACAGAAAGAGACCGCGGTCGATCAACTTCGTGCGAAGTCGCGGAAACGCGTCGGGTCGAGTGCGGTACAGAAATCCAATCAGCAATCCGCTGATGAGCAGGAATGTCGGAGAAGCCGCGTCGGCAATATCGCCCAGTAGGACATCGAACCAGTCGGGATTGGGGAAGAACGCTTCGAGGAAGTGCGACAACAGGACGAACAGCATTGCGCTGCCGCGAGCCGCGTCGATGAACCGAACTCTCCTGTCGCCCTGTCCTGATCCATTCATCGTTTGTCTCGGCGTGTCCTGCGACTCCTCGAGTTCTCAACGGGTTATCGGAACCAGGCTTCGCTTTCCACAGGTGCAGATGCGCGCCAGAGTAGGCGGCGTTGAGAAAGCGTGCACACAGATTTAACCGGCCTGAGGATCAATAACTTGCAAAGGCGGGACGCCCCGCTGGGAACTCAGGGCACCGAGGGTACGTTCATCCACTCCACGAAGCGCTTGACACCCTCGGCGTAGCTCGTGGAGGGCGAATAACCAAGGAGGGCCTGCGCTCGCGAAATATCGGCCCATGTCTGGGGGACATCCCCCGGCTGCTCGGGAAGCCAATCAATGAGGGCCTTCTTGCCCAATGCTTGCTCGAGACCTTGAACCATCTCGAGCAAAGTGACTGTTTGGTTGTTCCCCAGATTGATAACCTCGAACGGGCTTTTGTCGTACTCGATGGCCGCGAGCACCCCCTGAATGACATCGTCCACGTACGTGTAGTCCCGACGAGTCGCTCCCGAGCCGAACACGGGAATCGCCTTACCCGAGGTGATCAGCCGCGCGAACTTGTGGATGGCAAGGTCGGGACGCTGGCGAGGGCCATAGACGGTGAAGAAGCGGAGCGCGATGAAGCGGATTCCATAGAGATGCGAATAGACGTGCCCGAGGAGCTCGCCGCTCACCTTCGTGCTGGCGTAGGGACTAATCGGCCGCAGAACCGCGTCGGTCTCGCTCCATGGCACCCTGGGATTGACCCCGTAGACGCTGCTGGATGAGGCGAACACGAATTGCCGAATGCCGGACTTACGTGCAAATTCGAGAAGATTCTGCGTTCCTCGAACGTTGACGTCCTGGTAGGCCACCGGATCATCGATTGACGGACGGACTCCAGCCTTTGCCGCGAGATGAACGATGACGTCGAACGACTCTCCTTCGAGCGCCTTTTGGAGGCCGACCTCGTCTCGAAGATCGCTCTCGATGAAGCGCCAACGCGGGTTCTGCCGGTGATGGTCGACGTTCTGCTCCTTGATGGCCCTTGGATAGAAGGGATCGAAGTTGTCGAGGACGGCGATGCTATGACCTCGCGTCAACAGCGCATCGACCACATGGCTTCCGATGAACCCCGCACCGCCGGTCACGAGTAGACGCATGTTGCGCCAATTCTAGCGCGCGCTCGAGGCGCGAAACGCGGGTCATGCTCGCGCAATAGCGCGAAATCCCAGGCAATGGGCATCTGGAAGACGACCTGGAAGACCTTAGTCCGTTGTTACGGCGCCTTCTCCTGCTCCGTTCTCCCTAATATGTGTGCAAACGCCGCAATTTAGGCCAGTTTTCCACATGCATCTGGGGGGTGACTTGGCCCTGCTGTTGCG
>Ga0114129_10014348_pt1 | contig 11292 bp, 10 predicted proteins | sample RhiMetdeltSRZDD1_FD_80071 | JGI IMG/M metagenome (GOLD analysis project Ga0114129, IMG submission 80071) | Populus rhizosphere microbial communities from Tennessee, USA - Rhizosphere MetaG P. deltoides SRZDD1 (version 2) (version 2) | ecosystem: Host-associated > Plants > Roots > Rhizosphere >... | reverse complement strand
TATCGTCGTGACTGGAACCCGCGATGCGTTCGCGCTGGGGAGGATCGATTGAGAAAGCTGCTCGCAATCGCCACGATCGTCGCGTCACTTTTGCTCACGACCGGCAACACCGCACTCGGGCAGACCGGTGACGCGCAGCCCGATGGGAACGGTCATCCGAACGTAGGCGCGTTCCTGCTGCCGCGTCTGGCGGACGGCAGCCTGCGCATCATCTGCAGCGGCACGCTCGTGACGCCGCGAGTGTTCCTCACCGCGAGCCACTGCACCGCTTTCGCGCTGTCGCAAGGCTTCACCGAGACCTGGGTCACGTTCGATCCGAACTTCGGTAGGAACGCGGACCACACCATCAAGACGACGCCATATCACGGGACGATCGTGCACAACCCCGACTACAAGCAGCCGTATCACGCCGACGTCTCGCTCATCCTGCTCGACAGGCCGGTCACCGGGATCACACCGGCGAAGATCGCGCCGGTCGGATTCCTCGACGGCCTTCGCGACGAGGGCACCATCAAGACCACCGATTACCTGAACGTCGGCTATGGCACTGCGGAGCAGCTGGTCGTTCCGACGGTCGGACCGACATTCCCGTTCGACGGCATCCGGAAGTGGACGATCTCGGGCTTCCACGCGCTGGATCCCAAATACATCCACCTGAATCAGAACCTGCATCAGGGCTTCTCGGGCACCGGCTATGGCGACTCTGGTGGTCCGACGTTCGTCCGGTCCGGAAGTGACCTGGTCGTCGTCTCCGTCGTGTCGACAGGAGACGTGCCGTGCTTTGCGACCAGTGTGAACCAGCGCATCGATACCAAGGCCTCGCGCGATTTCTTCGCGCCCTACCTCGCGCTCAACTAGTCGATGGTCTCACCCGAGAAGTTCCCCGACCCGGCCACGGACATCGCGCGCGGCGCGAGCGCGGAGGGCGTCGCGGTGCTCGCGGGCGGGTGCTTCTGGTGCGTCGAGGCCGTCTACAAACAGCTCGACGGCGTCTCCGCGGTCACGTCCGGGTACGCCGGCGGCTCAGCCGATTCGGCCGACTACGAGACTGTGTCGAGCGGCCGCACCGACCACGCCGAAGCCGTCGAGGTGCGTTTCGACCCGGCGAAGATGAGCTTCGGCCAGGTCCTCAAAGTGTTCTTCTCGATCGCGCACGACCCGACCACGCGCGATCGACAAGGTCCGGATGTCGGGCGGCAGTACCGCTCGGCGATCTTCTATGCCGACGACGAGCAGCGTCGTGTTGCCGAGGCGTACATCAAGCAGCTCGACGCCGCGAAAGTCTTCGACCGCCCGATCGTCACCGAGGTGCTGCCGCTCGAGCGCTTCTACGAGGCCGAGGCCTATCACCAGGATTACGCCAAGCGAAACCCACTCAATCCATACATCCTCTTCAACGCACGCCCGAAGGTGGAGAAAGTCCGCAAGTATTTCGCCGATCGGCTCAAGGTCAGCTAGCACGCCGACGCCTCGATGAAGATCGGACTTCAGATCCCTTCATTCAGCTGGCCCGACGGCGACAGAGAGATAGGTCCCACCCTCGCGAAGATCGCACGCACCGCGGATCAGGGGGGTTTCGACCTCATTGGTGTGATGGACCATTTCTTTCAGATCGGATCGCTCGGACCGCCCGAGCTCGAAATGCTCGAGGCCTACACGACGCTCGGCTATCTCGCCGCGAACACCTCGCGTGCGCGCCTGATCACCGTCGTAACCGGCGCGCCGTACCGGTATCCGGGCGTGATCGCGAAGACCGTGACGACGCTCGACGTTCTGTCCGGCGGACGCGGAATGCTCGGCATCGGCGCCGGGTGGAACGAATACGAAGCGCAGAGCCTCGGGATCCCATTCCCGTCCGTCGCCAAACGCTTCGATTGGCTCGAAGACACCCTCCGGGTCTGCCTGGCGATGTGGCAAGGCGACGAATCACGCCTTGAGGGGAAGAGCTTCGTATTCGAGCGTCCGCTCAACTCACCGCAGAGCCTGACCCGACCGCATCCGCCGATCATGATCGGCGGCATGGGCGAGCAGAAGACGCTCCGTCTGGTCGCCAAGTACGCCGACGCCTGCAACCTGTTCCCGACACCGCAGGTGGCGCATAAGCTCGACGTACTCCGGCGACACTGCGAGCGTGAGAGACGGAACTACGACGATATCGAGAAGACGACGATGTTCGGCTTCGACGTCGGCGAACGAGGCCAGAACGTCGGAACGATCGTGGAGCGGCTACGCGGCCTCGCTCGCTTGGGCTTCGTGACCGCGATCGGCGGCGTGAGGGACGCGCACAAGATCACTCCGCTCGAGATCATGGCTCGCGAGGTCATTCCGGCGGTGGCCGCCTTCTAGCCCAGCTGATACGCGGACGCGGCGATTTCCGCCGCAATGAGCACGGGCCCCATCTGTGGCTTGTCGAGCAGCGCTTCGCGACACTCCTCGACCGTGCGCACGAGATGTCCCGGGATCCCGAATGCTTTCGCCAGCGCGACGTAATCAAGATTCCCGAACGTCGTGCCGATCACCGGATAACCCTTGCGTTCCTGGCCGGCCTTGATCTGCGATAGCGCATCGTCGACGAGAACGATGACCGTGACGCCGAGCTTCTGGCGAACCGCGGTCTCGAGCTCGGCCATGAGCATCGCGAAGCCTCCGTCCCCGAGCACGCATGCCACCTCCCGCTCACGGTGGAGAAGCTTCAGTCCGAGCGCGGCCGGTAACCCGTAACCCATCGACGACAGGCCGTTCGACATGAAGAACGTCTTCGGCTGGTACATCGGGAGGCACTGTCCCGTGACCGCCTTGTTGTAGCCAACGTCGCACGTCACCAGAGCGTCCTCCGGCAGCGCGGCGCGCAGCTCCGCGAGCACCTGCTGCGACGTGAGCCGATCGCGCGTTGGCGTGACGAACGCGCGGAACGACTCGCGGAAGGAACGCACGTCATCCTCGGCGCTCGTCGCCTCGGGACCGCCGGCGAGGGAACGCAGCGCGGAGATGCCCTCGCTCACCGGACCGACGAGCTCGGCCGCGCTGTTGTAGTAGCGGTCGTCGTTGGGGAGAGGTCCGATGTGGATAACGTCCGCCGCCGCGGTCCAGTCGCGATCGAACTCGACCGGATCGAAACCGATCATGAGGACGAGGTCGGAGCCGTCGATGTACTCATACAGCTTGGCGGTGCCGAGCATCTCGATTGTCCCGAGGAAGAGCGGGTGGTCCTCGCGGAAGACGCCCTTCGCCTTCGGGCTGACGATCACGGGGATCTTCCACTCCTTCGCGAAGCTGCGCAGCGCCGGAGCGGCGGTCTCGTCGTTCGCGTCCATCCCGACGAGCATCACCGGACGCTTGGATCCGCACAGCAGGTGCGCGGCGCGCCGCGCGTGATCGCGATCGACGACGGCACTCGTCTCGGGCGTCCTCGGCGGCACGTAGCGGACCTGCGGGTCGATCCGGCGCTGCGTCACCAGACGCGGCACGTCGCTCGGTACCTCGATGTATACCGGGCCGCGCCGCGGTCGGACCGTCTCGCGGAGCGCGCGATCGATCACGTCCTCCGCGTTTGACGGCGTGAGGCGCGCCTGCCATTTCGTGATCGGCGCGAAGAGCGATCGGAGGTCGAGCTTCTGGTGTGTCGTGATCTCGAACCGGTCGGCGGGAAGCTGGCCCGTGAAGGCGATGAGCGGTGCGCGATCGAGATGCGCCTGCGCGACGCCGGTCACGAGATTCGTCGCACCCGGTCCGAGGGTCGCCACGCACACGCCGGGCGTGCCGCTCGCGCTCGCCATCGCCTCTGCCATGAACGCGGCCGCCGTCTCGTGCCGCGTGAGCACGAACTCCAGCCCGGCCTCGCGGAAGCCTTCGATGAGGTCGACGACCTCGCCGCCAGGATGACCGGTGACGTACCGCACGCCCGCGGCGCGCAGTCGCTCACCGACGAGGCGCGCGATCGTGGGTTCGGTCAGGTCGCGGTCCGACGACGCAGCAGGAGCCACGCGCCAGCGGCGATCAGGAGGATCGGCCAGCCCCGCTCGATCAACCGCGCGCCTTCGGCACCGAAGGTGCTCTCGGCGCCGGCGATGACGGTCAGGATCGCGCCGGGAACGAGCGGCCACCATCGACCAGGCGCTCGTGCGCCGCTGGTGAGAAAGTCGGCGACGTAGATCGCGAGGAACCCGAGACCGAGACCGAAGACCACCGGCTCGCCCTGAACGCCCAAGTCCTCGAGCACGATGCCGAGGCCGAGGCCGCTCAGGATGCCCGCAGGGATGAGGACCCCATAGCGGCGCGTGGCAGCGAAGGCGATCCCGAACACGAGCCCGATCACGAGGACGATGACATCGCCGTCGAGGTGAAGGAGCTGAACGGCGAAGAGCGTGGCGCCGACCGCGATCAGGATGACCCCTGGTAACCAGCCGCTCACATCGCGCACAGGCAAAGCATCACCTGTCTGGGTGAAACCTCAAGCTGAGAGGACCTCTGTCCCCTGTACGGGGGATGCCGACCGGGGGAGGCGGACCTACGTTTTCACCAGGAAACAGATGGTCACCTGGGAAATGCCCGACGGGACCGAGTTCCGGTACCTCGGTATCGGCGTATCCGACGCTGCCCTCCGCGAGTTCGTGCTGCGCTTCATGTCCAGCGAAGGCATGTCCTGGGACGCCTCGACCTGGGACGATCGGCAGCTCGAGCTCGCGTTCCTGCAGCGCTTCGGCGAGACCATCAAGGTCCTGCGGCAGAAGTCCTCAGGCCGCACTGTTCTGGTGTTCCAGCCGCTGATGGCGGGGGCCTAGCCCGAACGTATCGCGTGTGATGGTGCGGACCCCCCGCATCGGTACTCTTTCCAGGTCATGAAAGAACCTCAGGGATACCGCATCGAGCCGCTCGATCCGGTCAGCGCTTCGCCCGCACAGGTCCGCGAAGCGGCGGAGCTCTATCAGGCCCAGCAGAGAGAGCGCACGCCCGAAGACCCACTCACGCCGCTCGACGCGATCGAGCAACGCCTCCGCGCGGTCGTCCCAGGTCGATGGCAGGCGTACTTCGGGGCTCGCAGCGACAGCGGTGCGCTCGTCGGTTATGCCGTCGTCGGCCGCTCGCTCAATGAGCCGGAGAACGCGCATCTCCGCTGGACCGAGCTCGTCGTCTCGGCCGCGCATCGGCGTAGGGGCGTCGGTCGGGCTCTGCTGCGCGCGCTGGTGGATGCGGTCGCCGGTCAGGGCGACGACCTGGTGCTCATGACGCAGACGACCGATCGCGTTCCCGCTGGATCGGAGTTCGCGCGGGCGATCGGCGCCGATCCGGGCCTCGAGATGAAGACGAATCAGCTCGATCTATCGAAGGTAGATCGCGCGAAGGTCGAGGAGTGGGCGGCGATCGAACCAAAGGGTTACCGGCTTGCGCGGATCGATGACCGCGTGCCGGCCGACCTCGTCGCGCCGTACATCGCCGCGTCGAACGGCATGAACGACGCGCCGCGCGGCGAGCTGAAGATGGCCGACTGGAAGCTGACCGAGGAGCAGATCCGCGAACGCGAATCCTGGTTCAAACAGACGGGTTCACAGTGGTGGCTTCTCGTCGCGCTCCATGAGGCCACCGGCGAAGGCGCGGGCTTCACGGAGGTCACGTACGACCCGAAGGTCTCGCATGTCATCTGGCAGCAGGGCACGGCCGTGCTCGATCCGCACCGTGGGCACCGCCTCGGCATCTGGATGAAGGCCGTGATGCTCAAGCGGATCCTGGAGGAGCGCCCGAAGGCGCTCTTCATCCGCACCGGCAACGCGAACGCGAACGCGCAGATGCTCGCGATCAACACGCAGCTCGGATTCAGGCCCGCTTGGTCCGCTGTGCTGTGGCAGATCTCGATCGCCGACGCGCGCAGGGCCGTCGGTCGGGAGCGCGCTGGAGCGACCACCTAGCAAGGAAGCCCGCCCCGCGGCCTGTGCGACACTCGCAATGATCGCTTCAATTCCGCAGGGGAGGGCACGCCATGGCCATCGCCACCCGCCGACAGCCGCGCATCCCGCTCGAGGAGCTCTGCCGACTTCCCTCGTTCTATCTCCCGGCCGTCTCGTGGAAGGGCGACCGCGTTGCCTTCTACTGGGACAAGACCGGCCAGATGGAGCTCCACGTTATGGATCTCGCCACGCGGGAGACGCGACAGGTCAGCCATGGCGAGGTGCCGCGTGCATTGCGTGCCGGCTTCGCCTGGGACCGTGCCGATCGAAGCATCGTGTTCGCGAAGGACGCGGGTGGGACGGAGCAGCACGACCTGTATCGCATCGACGTGGCGACGGGGGCCGTCACACAGCTGACGAACGATCCGGCGGCGCAGGAGTACGCGGGACAGTTCAGCCCGGACGACAAGTGGCTCACCGTCCTCACGAACAAGCGGCACCCCGCCGCGCCCGATCGCCCGGGCCAGCTCAACCTCTGGAAGATGCGTGCCGATGGCACCGACTACGCACCGCTGACCAACTACGCGTTCCCGGTGTTCGGCGGCCAGTGGAGCCCAGACGGGAGGCTGATCGCGTACGCGACGAACGAGGACGTGACCGATCTCAAGAACGCCGACTCGTACGTCGTGAACGCCGACGGGACCGGGCCGCGCAAGGTCCTCTCGGTCAAGAAGGGATCGAAAGACGTGATCGCGGACTGGCACCCGGATGGGAAGCGCCTCGCGGTGACGAGCGACGCGTCCGGCCAGAACCGCGCAGGGATCCTCGACCTCGGATCTGGTCAGGTCCGCTGGCTCGGGAGGGACAACGTCGAGGAGCACGCGATCCGTTTCTCGAAGGACGGTCGGCTCCTCGCCGCGATCCGTAACTTCGAGTCGTCGGTGCGCCCGATCGTCTACGACGTCGAGACCGGCGCGGCACACGAGCTCAAGCTGCCCGACGGCTTCGCGGTCGGCGCATCGTTCTTCGACGCCGACCGCAAGCTCCTCGTCACGTTCAGCTCCGATGTCACGCGCGCCAGCCTTGTGTCGTACGACCTCGCGACCGACACCTACGAGACCTTGCTACCGGCGGAGTACGGGACCATCGACCGCTCGGTGTTCGTCGAGGCGAAGCACATCTACTACACGACGTTCGATGGAAAGCAGGTCCCGGCGCTGCTGTACGCGCCGCGTGACATCGCGTCGGGCGAGCGCCTGCCGGCGATCGTGCACGTACACGGCGGTCCTACGGGACAGTGGTTCCGTGGCTTCGACCCGTTCGCGCAGTTCCTCGCCGACCGCGGGCTCGTCGTCATCGAACCGAACATCCGCGGCAGCACGGGATACGGCGTCGACTACCGCGACGCCGCGATCAAGGACTGGGGCGGCGCGGACCTCGAGGATGTCGCCGCCGCCGCCGACTACCTGAAGACGCTGCCCTACGTCGATCCCGAGCGCCTCGTGGTCTTCGGCGGAAGCTACGGAGGATTCATGTCCTTCATCGCCGCGACCAAGAAACCAGACATCTGGCGCGCGGCCGTCGCGTGGGTGGGCGTCAGCGACCTGCACCGGCTCTACGAAAAGAGCATGGAGCACTTCAAGTACTACTTCCGCGAGCAGATGGGCGATCCCGAGAAGGACCGTGCGCTCTGGCGCGATCGCAGCGCCGTCGAATTCGCCGACAAGCTGCAGGCAAAGCTGCTGATGGTCCACGGCGTCAACGATCCGCGTTGCCCCGTCGACCAGTCGCGCATCTTCCGTGACCGGCTGCTCGAGCTCGGCCGTAAAGAGGGCGAGGACTTCGAGTACGTCGAGCTCAGCGACGAGGGTCATGGAAGCACGGACATCGCGCAGAAGATCCGGACCTTCAACATCCTGGCCGACTATCTGGAGCGCGTGCTCTAGGCGGGAGCGGCTCCCGTTCGCTCGCGCGCGCGGCGCACGAGCTGTAGGCCGAGGGCGACCGCGAAGAGCGCCAGCCCGAGCGCGTCCTGGAGCGCGCCGGGCGCGAGGAGCAGGAGTCCCGCGCCCACGAGCAGCGCGCGCTCAGGCCACGTCGTGGGCCGGAAGAGATACCCGCCGACGCCGCTCACCACGGCGACGATGCCGATGAGCGCCGAGATCGATGCGATGACCGCGTCCGGCAGCGACGTGTCGCGCCACAGCAGCGCGAGGCCTTCGGGCTGCGTGAACATGAACGGCACGAGGAAGCAGGGGAGGGCGTACTTCCAGGTCAGCATCATCGTCTTGTATGGATTCCCGCCGGTGATCGCGGCCGCCGCGAACGGTGACAGCGCGACGGGCGGCGACACCTCGCTGAGCACGGCGTAATAGAAGACGAACATGTGCGCCGCCGGAGGCGGCACGCCGAGGGTGACGAGGGCCGGGATCACCGTCGGCACCGCGACGAGGTAGGTCGCCGTGATGGGCAGCGACAGGCCGAGCACCCACAGCACGATGCCCGCGATCACGAGCGTGAGCAGCAGGTTCCCCGCGCCGAGCGTGAGGATGAGGCTCGAGATCTTGAGGCCGAGCCCAGTCTGAAGAAGGACGCCGACCGCGATGCCGGCGACCGCGGTCGTCGCCGCGACCGACAGCACCTGACGCGTGCCGGCGGATAGCGCGGCAACGAGCTTCCGGGGCGTGAGCGAGGTCTCCGGGCGGATATACGGCACGACGATCGCGAGGAGGATCGACCAGAAGATCGCGGTGATCGTGCTGAATCCGAGGAGGAGGAATCCGATGATCGCGAAGAGCGACGTGTACTGGTACCAGTAGCGCTTCGTCAGCCACCAAAAGCCGGGTGCATCGAGGACGATCGGCTGCGCTCGCAGGCGCCGCGCGTCGATCTCGATCGTGAGCAGGATGCCGAGGTAGAACAGGATCGTCGGCATCATCGCCATGATCACGATGTCGAGATAATTAAGGCGCAGGAGCTCGGCCATGATGAACGCGGCCGGCCCGAGGACCGGTGGGGAGATCACGGCTCCGATGCCCCCGGCTGACAGGATCGCTCCGGATGACTCGCGATCGTGTCCGGCCTTCTTCAGCATCGGGTAGGCGATCGCACCGAGCGTGACGGTCGTCGCGACGCCGGATCCTGACACCGTGCCAAGCAGGAACGAGGCGACGGTCACCGTGCGCGCCGCTCCGGTGGGCTTGCGTCCGGTCAGCGCGAACGCGAGATCGACGTAGAACTTGCCGGCGCCGGTGTAGTCGAGGATCGCGCCGTAGATCGTGAACAGGATGATGTACGTCGCCGCGATGAGCAGCGGCTGCCCGAGCATCCCCTCGGTGCCGAGATACTGGTTCGCGACGATGTCGTCGAGATTCTTGGGCGGGCCGCGGAATGGACCGGGCATGAAGTCCGCGAAATACGCGTACGCGATCGCGATGAGGCCGAGGACCGGTAAGTGCCATCCGATCGTGCGACGGGCCGCCTCGAGCACCACGACGATCGCGATGACCCCGAACACGAAATCCGTCGGCGTAGGGCTGTTCGCCCGGTAGATCACCTGCTCGAAGTTGAGCAGTACGTACAGCGCGATCGCGACCGAGGCGATGGCCGGGATCACATCGAGGATCGGGCTGACGGTCGCCCGGAAGCGGTGATGCGCTGGGTACAGGATGAACGTGAGTGTGAGGATCGCGGCGAGGAACAGCATCTCGTAGATCTGCTTCGTCGTGATCGTCTGGCCGAACACACTGATGCTCGGGACCAGGACGATGGTGGTGAACGGGATCTCCGCGCCTGCCGCGGCGTAGTAGAGGGCGAAGAGCGTCGTCGCGACGGACAGGGAGGTCGCGAAGCGCGCCCACCAGGCGGTGAGCGAACGGGTCTTTGCCTCGCTCTCGAACTCTTCGATGATCTCGCGGTTCTTCTCGTCGCTGACCACCGCCTCGAAGTCCGGCCGGACAACGATCTCGCTCACAGGTGGCCGATCAGCGCGACCATGCGCGGGACACGCGTCGGTGTCACGGACGCCACCGCCTCACCCAGCTGGGACCGCAGCGACATGTCGAAGCCGGCGCCACGAAGGCGCTGCATGCCCTCGGTCGTGATTCGGATGGTGAGTGCGGCGACGTGGTTCGGCGGAGCGTCCTGCACGAACTCATCGCCCTCGCGCCGGATCGGGCCATCCCAGCGGAAGTATTCCACGGCCCTCAGATCGCGCGACCGAACGCGGACGATGCGCAGCGTGTCACCCTCGCGAACGTGCTCCTCGCTCACCGTTACCTGATAGATGGACTGCTGGTAGGAATACTCGTAGCGCTCGCCATCGCCGAGCGAGTAGACGTAGCCGCCCGGGTCGATGCGGAGAACAGCGACGGGGGTGGCCATCGCCACCCCCGTCAGCACGACGATCACGATGCCGAGGGCGACCGCCCTCACGCGGCTACGGCTTCCACACACCTTTGGCCTTATAGAAGTCGATGGCTCCGGCGTGGAAGTCGATCGACGAGCCCTGCGTCGCGGTGTCGAGCTTCAGATTCCTCGCCTCCGGGTGCACGAGCACCAGGTCAGCCTGGTTGGCGAACATCGCGGTGAGGATCGCCTTTACGAAATTCGCGTCGAACGACGACGGCACGACCAGGAGATTCGCGACACCGGCGGTCACGATGTCCGCGTCGTTCTTGTACGTCCCCTTGGGGATCTTGGCCGCGAAGTAGAAGTTGCCGTACTTCGCGTTCATCTTGGCGATCGCGTCCGTTTGGTCGATCAACTTGATCGGCGTGGAGTTGGCGAGGTCGGCGACAGCGCTCGTTGGCAGACCGCCGTCGAAGAAGAACGCGTCGGCCTTGTTGTCGCGGACCGCGTCAGCGGAGTCCTGCGCGGCGAGCCGTTGCGGCTGGATATCGGTCGTTGCGTTCAGCCCGTACGCCTCGAGGATGCGGATCGCCTTCGTCTCCGTGCCCGAGCCTGCCGCGCCGATCGACACGCGCTTGCCCTTGAGGTCCGCCACGGTGTTGATGCCGGCGCTTGCCTTGGCGACGATATGCATGTAGTTCGAGTACATGACGGCGATCGCCTTCGCATCGACCTTGGCCTCCGGTGGCGCGAAGCGATTCTTTCCGTTGATCGCGTCGAATGCGGTGTCGGCGAGCGTGAACGCGAGGTCCGCCTTGCCGTCACGGATGAGCTTCATGTTGTCCACCGACGCAGGCGTCGACTGCGCGCTCGCCGCGACCTTCAGCTTCTTGGTCAGCATGTCGGCGAGACCCGCGCCGTAGACGATGTACACGCCGCCGGTGCCGCCGGTCACGATGTTCAGCGTCTTCCCGGTGAAGTCGGGTGCCTTGCTCGCGCTCCCGGCGGGGGTGGACTCCGATGTGGCCCGTGGGGCCTGGCATGCCGCACCCACAAGCAG
>Ga0114129_10014345_pt1 | contig 11294 bp, 10 predicted proteins | sample RhiMetdeltSRZDD1_FD_80071 | JGI IMG/M metagenome (GOLD analysis project Ga0114129, IMG submission 80071) | Populus rhizosphere microbial communities from Tennessee, USA - Rhizosphere MetaG P. deltoides SRZDD1 (version 2) (version 2) | ecosystem: Host-associated > Plants > Roots > Rhizosphere >... | reverse complement strand
GCTCTCGCACATCATTGCCCTGGCATTGCCGCTCGGCGGGCTCGCCGGCGCGGCCGTGGCCATGCTGGCCGTCGTCGCGCTCGCGGGCGCGCGCGGAGGTCCGGTGACGCTGATCCTCGCCGGACTTGCCGTGTCGAGCATCGCCACGGCGCTGATCTCGCTTGCCCTCAATTTGTCACAGAACCCGTTCGCCTCGGTGGAGATGGTGTTCTGGATGATGGGCTCGCTGGCCGACCGCAGCCTGACGCAGGTGTGGCTGTCGGCCCCGCTGATGCTGGCCGGCATGGCGCTGCTGCTCACCGTTGTGCGGGCTCTCGATGCCCTGACCCTCGGCGAGGATGCGGCGCGAAGCCTCGGCGTCGATCTCGGCCGCGCGCGGCTGGCGGTCGTGGCCGGCACGGCGCTTGGCGTCGGGGCGGCGACGGCCGTCACGGGCATCATCGGCTTCGTCGGCCTCATCATCCCGCACGTGCTGAGACCCTTCGCGCAGCACCGGCCCGGGCTGCTGCTGCCGGCGAGCCTGCTCGGCGGCGCCATCATGCTGCTGCTGGCCGACGTCGCGCTGCGGTTGCTGCAGCCCTGGGTGGACCTGCGCATCGGCGTGCTGACGGCGCTGCTCGGCGCTCCCTTCTTCGTGTGGCTCGTGCTGCGGACGCGCGCGGAGCTGGCGCCATGAGGATCGAGGCAAGCGGGCTGCATCTGACGCTCAGGTCGCGGCCTGTGCTGGCGGGGCTCGACTTCGTCGCGCACGCGGGCGAGGTGACCGCCGTCATCGGCCCCAACGGCGCCGGCAAGACGACGCTGCTCAAGGTCCTGGCGGGGCTGCTCAAGCCGGCGGCGGGCACCGTCATGCTCGGCGGCATCCCGGCAGCCGAAGGGGATCCCAGGGAGCGTGCCCGCGCGCTTGCCTATCTGCCGCAGGAACGGACGGTCCACTGGGCGCTCAGCGCGCGCGCCGTCGTGGCGCTCGGCCGCCTGCCGCACCAGCCCATGGGCGCCGGCGAGAGTGCCGCCGACGTGCAAGCCATCGACGCGGCGCTGGCGGCCATGGACATACGCCATCTGGCCGGGCGGCCGGTACTCGAGATGTCGGGCGGGGAGCGGGCTCGCGTGCTGGTGGCCCGTGCGTTGGCGCAGGAGCCCGCCGTGCTGCTGGCCGACGAGCCCGTGTCCGGTCTCGATCCCGCGCATCAGCTTTCCCTCTTCCGCCATCTCAGTGCATTGGCCTCGGCGGGCCGAACGGTGGTGGTCGCGTTGCACGATCTCTCGCTGGCCGCGCGCTTCTGCCACAGGATCGTTTTGATGCAGGCAGGACGCGCCGTGGCGGCAGGCTCGCCCGAAGATGTGCTGAAGATTGAGCATCTTGCCGCGGTCTACGGCATCAAGGCGCGCTATGCCACGATCGACGGCGTGCCGTTCGTGCTGGCAAGCGACGTGGTGCCTTGATCACGGCGTGCGGGATCGCCATGGTTACGCTTCCAGCGGCAACCGGGGCGAACCTCCATTGATCTTTGCAGCGCGACAGCAGCGGCTCAATCTCGCCTTGGAGGGGGGCGGAGCGCACGGCGCTTTCACCTGGGGCGTGCTCGATCGCCTGCTTGAGGAGAAGGCGGTGGAGATCGGCTGGATCAGCGCTACCAGCGCAGGCGCTGTCAATGCCGTGGCTCTCGCCGCAGGGCTCGTCGAGAACGGCCGCACCGGCGCCCGCGCGGTGCTGAAGGCCGTGTGGGAGGCCGTAGCCAAAGCGGGGGTGCCCGACCTGCTGCGCAACAACCCCTGGCTCGCCGGCATCTCCAAGTCGAACGCGCTGGCGCAGGTGGCGTCGCTGTTCTCGCCTTACGACTTCAATCCGCTGGGCTTCGATCCCTTCCGCAAGCTGCTCGAGGCGCATATCGACTTCGCGCTGCTGCGCACGTCGCCGGGTCCCGAGCTGCTGATTGCCGCCACCGACGTCACCACCGGCCGCGCGCGCCTCTTCCGCAGGCGCGAGCTGACCGTGCAGTGCGTGCTGGCCTCGGCCTGCCTGCCGACCATCCACCACGCCGTGACGATCGACGGGCACGCGTACTGGGATGGCGGCTTCTCGGCCAACCCCGACCTGCTCACGCTCGGTCGCGAAAGCCCGGTCGGCGACACGCTGATCGTCAAGCTCAACCCGGTCGAGCGGCCGGGCGTGCCGACGAGTGCGCGCGAGATCAGCGCCCGCATCAATCAGATCACCTTCAACCAGCCTATGCTGCGCGACATGGAGGTGATCGAGACGGTGCGCACCCGGCATCGGGGCCTCTTCGCCAGGCGCGGCAACACACCCGATGCCCGGCTGGCGCGGCATCGCTTCCACCTCATCGATGCCGGCCGTTTCACCGGCGCGCTGGCCCCCGAGAGCAAGGCCAAGCCCGACATGGAGCTTCTCGCCTACCTGCACGGGGCCGGGCGCACCGAGACCGAGAAATGGCTGGCTCGCAACGGCGCCAGCATCGGCCGCCGCGCCACGGTCGACTTTGCCAGGGATTTCCACGCCGGTCACCGCGGCGCGCCGCTGTCGTCGGTCGCGCGGCGCCCGTCCCCGGAAGCAGCTGCGTAGACTAGTACCCCTCGGGCGGCGGTACGTGTCCGAACTCGCGAGCGTCATTCCGCGGCGGAATGCTGGTTGATCGCCAGAAGCCCAAAATCATCACGCCAATCAGCGCCAATCCGCCGACGAGGGCGAACACATCCTGACCGGTCATCGCGGGCCTCGCTCGCCAAGTTCCTCGAGTGCAGAATGCGTTGCCCGGTCACGCGGCGCTGTTCCGGAGGGCACTGTCCTACAACAGGCGCGGACGATCACCGCCTAGCGCGCATGATCCGTCGCCTCGACGGGCTTGCAGAACGTCTCGCGGACGGCGAGGAGGCACAGAAAACCCGCGATGCCGAAAACAACCAGCGAGGCGAATGCCAGACTGTAGGCGCTCGTGTCGTACACGCGCGCGCCCTGCGAGACCCCACCGGCCCAAGCGAGGTCCAGCAGAAAACCGATCAGCGGCTGGAACAGCGCGCCCGCGCCCGTGACCAGGGCGTTGACGAAACCGATCGCGGTGCCGCTGCGTCCGGGTGGATGGTTCTCTTTCGCCAGCGCGAAGCAGACGATCTGCGAGGAGCCCAGAAACCCCGTCGCAAAGCAGAGCGCGCCGAGTGCCCAGGTCGGCAGGCCCGGCAGATACACGAGCGCCGCAAGTCCCATGGTCTGGAGCACGACCCCGGCGAGGATCGGCGGGCGCCGCCGTCCGATATGATCGGAGAGCCAGCCGAAGATCGGAGCGCCGATGCCCCAGCCGGCGAACACCAGCGAGGTCAACGTCGCGGCGTGCGTTCGCGACAGGCCGTAGGCGGTCTCGAGGAACGGCACGCCCCACAGGCCGGCGAAGCCCAGCAGCGGTCCGGCGGTGGCGAGGCCGCCCAGCGCGATCAGCCAGGTCTGGGAATGACGCGCGACGATGCGCAGGTTCGCAAGCAGCCCGTCAAAGCCGCCGCTGCCGTGCCACCGGTCGCGCACGCTCGCCCATGCCGCGATCGACAGGGCAAGCCCGCCGCCGGCAAGCAGCAGCATGGTCGTGCGCCAGTCGGAGGCTTCGACCGCCACCCGCAGCGGGGCCTGACCGAAGACTCCTCCCGCCATGCCCGCGGCCATGGCGAGCCCCGAGAACATGGCAAAGCGATTGGCCGGAAACCATTGGCCCGCCACCGCCATGGCGCCGACCAGGCTGAAGGCCGCGGCGGCGCCGATGAGGAAGCGGCCGACCGTAACCATGCCCAACGTGGTGCCGGTCGCAAACAGCACGCAGCCGCCGGCGCAGACGAGAGTCGAGACGGTGATGAGACGGCGCGGCCCGAAGCGGTCGAGCAGCAGACCCACAGGCACCTGCATGCCGGCGTAGCCGTAGAAGTAGGCGGCCGACAGATTGCCAAGGACCGCGGCGCCGACGGCGAAGTCGCGCATCAATTCTTCGACCATCACGCTCGGGGCGACGCGAAGCACCCAGGCATAGAAGAAGAACATCGCCGCGGTGAGCCAGCCGAGCAGTGGCAGCAGGCGCGGCAGGTCTTCGCTGCGGGATGCGGCTGCGCGCATGCTTGAGTTGTCCCGTGATGCGAGCGTGGGCGAGCCTTTGCTGGTCAGCGACCGGACGCCCCGTAGACCAACGACACGCCATAGTCGTCGGGCATTGCGCACATCGGTTGAGCGCCTGCTGATCCGCGCATTCCTTCCTCCGGTCCAGGCGGCGTTCGCGGCTCACGCGTGCGTCGTGCCGGCCTGCATTTGAGAGTTGCAGAATTCCGCACGCGCAGGAAGCGGCAGCGGCCGCGCGCATTGCAGCGCATCGCTGTGTGCATACGCACATGCGATGCAACAGGACAAGCCGATCGCAACCTTTCGCCGCTGCCGGCGTTCCTATCACACTTTAGTTCTAGGCGGGTCCTCAGCGGGGGCTCGTCCAGTCAAAACCTGGAGGTCCTTTATGATGCGCAAGATAGGAACCAGCGTTGCCATCCTCGCGCTGTCGCTCGCCGCGGGCTCGGCGATGGCGCAGACGACACCATCGCCTGCCCCGACAGCTCCCTCTCGAAGCGAAGCACCCAAGGCCCCGGTGACGGGCCAGATCGTGATGCAGGACGCGAACACCATCCTGGCGAAAGACCTCATTGGGCAGACGGTCTACACGCCCGACAAGGACAAGATCGGCAGCATCAGCGATCTCATTCTGAGCAAGGATGCCAAGACGGTCGACGGATTCGTCGTCGGCGTCGGCGGCTTCCTCGGCATCGGCGAGAAGAGCGTCGCGCTGAAGCTCGATCGCCTGCAGATCGCGCACGATGCCCAGAGCGGCGGCCTGCAATTGACGATGAACGCCAAGAAGGAGGAGCTTGCCAACGCGCCGTCCTTCAAGACGAAGCGCGACCAGGATTCGGAGCGTCAGGCGGCGGACCGCCCGCGCAACCAGCCGCAGGGCGGCGCGCCCGCTGGCGGCATGACCCGCTGACAATCGCGCAACGAAGCTGTCTGAAGGAATATCCGAGCCCGTCGCGTCGGGGTTTGCCTCGGCGCGGCGGGCATTGGTCCAAGAGCACTTTCTAGTAGGCAGCCGCCATCGCGCCGAGGCCGTCCTTCTGGTAGAGGTCGCGGCGGAACTGCACGATGCCGTCCTCTGTTGCCCAGGCGGTCAGGTAGACGAAATAAAGCGGTATCGGCTTCTTCAGCGTGACGTCACGCCGCTCGCCGCTGTCCTTCATATGTACGACATGCTCGGCCTTCCAACCCTGGTCGGCGAGCACCCAAGCCGCCAGGTGCTCGATCCCCTGCACGCGCACACAGCCCGAGCTCGCCGCACGGAAGTTGCGCCCGAACAGCGACTGTGAGGGCGTGTCGTGCATATAGACTGAGTGCGAGTTGTGGAAGTTGATCTTGACGAAGCCCAGCGGGTTCTCGGGTCCCGGCTGCTGGCGATAGGTCAATCCCTTCGCTGATGCAGTCTTCCAGTCGACCCTCTCCGGATCGAGTTTCTTGCCATCGGCGCTGTAGGCGTCGATCTTGTATTTTACGAGCGCACTCTGCCCGCGGCGAGCCATCTCCTGCGCCTTGGGGATGAGGTCCTTTTCGATCACCGTCGGCGGCAGATGCCAGACGGCGTTGAAGTTCAGCTGATGGATGGCCGAGTTGAGGAGCGGCGTGGGGCGGTCGGGCTTGCCCACTACGCCCGAGTGCCGCGACACGACCTGGTCATTCTCCACGGCCTCGATCTGTGCGGCAGGAATATTGACCACGACGTAGCGCTTCGCCGGCGCCTGCGAATGCTCGGTCAAGCGCGTCAGGTTGGTCTTGAGCTGCTTGAGGCGAGCTTCGGCGGGAATGTTGAGCGCGGCAATCGTGCGCTTGTCGACGATGCCGGTCGGCGGCAGCCCGTTCGACGCCTGATAGCGCTTCACCGCTTTGTCGACATAGAAGTCGAAGTTGTCGCTCCTGATGCGCTCCCTGAGATCACCCGACAGCAGAAAGCGCTCGCGCAGCAAGGCGACGTTGGGATGCGCCATGCCCACCTGCAGCTGCACGTCGCTGGGAATTGCTCTCCAGCCGCCGGCAGCCACGATCTCCGTGTAGCGCTTGATGGCGGCTTTCATCGGCGCCACGTTGTTGCGGCTGAGCGTCGGATAGCCCTTGGGCGGTGTCGCCTCCCACTCCCGGACGAAGGAGCGGTCCGCCGGATCGCCGGTGCCCTGCGACGCGTACGCGGAGCCCGGAAAGCGGGTCCACATTCCCCCATCCTGCGCGGCTGCAGCCTGCGCGACGAGCGCCCCTGCCATCATCGTCGCCACCGCAGTTGTCGTGCGCATCGTAGCCCCATCTCGTTGGCTTCTGAACGTGGGGCATTTCGGACGCCTTGAGAAGTCAAAAACGTTGCGACCGCCGAGCGTTCGCGCAAAGGTGGTGCGAGGGGGTCACGGACGATTATTGCGCTGCGTCAAGCGCGAATTGCAGCTCCGCCAGCCGACTGTAGAGGCCGCCCTGCCGCAGCAGCTCGGCATGCCGGCCCTCCTCGACGATGCGTCCCTCGTCCATGACCAGGATGCGCGTGGCGCGCTGTACGGTGGCGAGCCGATGGGCGATGACGAGTGTCGTGCGGCCCTGGGTCAGGCGGGCGAGCGCCGCCTGCACGGCGACCTCGCTTTCCGCATCGAGGGCGCTTGTTGCCTCGTCGAGCAGAAGGATCGGAGCGTCGCGCAGGATGGCCCGGGCGAGCGCGATGCGCTGGCGCTGCCCGCCGGACAGGGTCAGCCCGCGCTCGCCGACACGGGTGGCGTAGCCCGCGGGCAGCGCGCGGATGAAGCCGTCGGCCTGCGCGGCCTCCGCGGCGCGGATCACATCGGCGTCGCTGGCCTCGATGCGGCCGTAGCGGATGTTCTCGGCGATGCTGTCGTCGAAGAGGGTGACCTCCTGCGGAACGAGGGCAAGCCGCGACCGCAGCATACCCAACCCGACATCCGCGACCGACACACCATCGACGGCGACCTGGCCCGACCGGGAATCGTAGAAGCGCAGGAGGAGATTGAAAATCGTGCTCTTTCCGGCGCCGGACGGGCCGACGATGGCAACCGTCTCACCGGGCCGGACTGCAAAGTTCACCCCGTGCAGCGCCTGCTTGCCGGGGCGCGAGGGATACTCGAAGTGCACGTTCTGGAAGGCGATGCTGCCGAGCGGCGGGTCGGGGAGAGGCTTGGGCCGCGCCGGCTCGCGGATGTCGCTCTGCGCGCCCAGCAGCTCCAGCAGCCGCTCCGCAGCGCCCGCCGCCTGCGCAATCTCGCCCCATACCTCCGAGAGCTCGGCGATCGCCCCGGCTGCAAACACGGCATAGAGGACGAACTGGCCGAGCCGACCGCCGCTCATCTCGCCGGTGATGACGAGGTGCGAGCCGCACCACAGGACGCCGACAATGCTCGACACGGCCAGCGTGATGGCCATTGCCGTCAGCCCGGCGCGGGCGAGGAGGCGCGACCGGGCAGCCGTGAAGGCACGCTCCACGGCCTCTGCGAAACGCTGCGAAACCGTCGCCTGCATGCCCGACGCGTGCATGGTGCGCACGGCGGACAGGTTCTCGGCGGCGTAGGCAGAGGCGTCGGCCAGCTTGTCCTGGGCGGCGCGCGAGAGGCGCCGCACGGCCCGGCCGTAAGCCAGCATCGGAAAGACGATCACGGGAATGGCGCCCAGCGCCAGCATCGCCAGCATCGGGCTCGTGACGAACATCATCGCCAGCGCGCCGACCAGCATGATGAGGTTGCGCAGCGCCTGGCTGAGCGCCGTGCCGGCAGCCGCCTTGATCTGGGTCGTATCGGCGGTGAGGCGGCTCATGACCTCGCCCGAGTGTGTGCGGTCGTAGAAGGCGGGCCCGAGGGTGGCCAGGTGCCGGAAGACGTCGGCGCGCATGTCCGCGACCACTCGCTCCCCCAGCCAGTTGACGGCGTAGAAGCGCGCCGCGCTGGCAACCGCCAGCACCAGGCCGATGCCGATGAGGGTGACGAAGTAGTTGTCGATGAGGCCGCCGTTGTGGGCGGCAAACCCGGCATCGATCACCCGCCGCACGGCGATCGGCACCGTCAGCATGGCCGCGGCCGAGAGCACCAGCGCCGCCAGCGCCCCCAGCAGGACCAGACGGTGGCGGGCAAGGTAGGGCCGCAGGCTCAGCAGCGAGGGCAACTGCCGCCGGCCGGGCTTGGTGTCGTCGGCAGTCGAGACGGCGTTGGCCAAGGGGACCCTCGCGATTTGCGGCTGGTGTCCTGATCGCGAATTTCGCCGCAAGCGGCGGATTTCTCGATCATTCTACTAGGTAAAGAGTGCCGGTGAGGCCTCGTCAGGGCAAGTAGCCCGCCCGCGACCGCAAGTCACGCGATCGAGCCGGTAACCGCTTGTCCGGGTTCAGGCCTTGCAGTAAGAGGAAGCCCGAATTCCGGTCCGGCACGGCGCCGGTGGACAATTTGGCGCACTCCAACGACATCACGGCGTATTCCCATGAAGAAGCAGGACGACTTCCACCCGGACTATCACCTCATCAAGGTGGTGATGACCGACGGCACCGAGTTCGAGACCTACTCGACCTACGGGAAGGCGGGCGACAAGCTCACCCTCGACATCGACCCCAAGACGCACCCCGCCTGGACTGGCGGCGACCGCCACCTGGTTGACCGCGGCGGCCGCCTGTCGCGCTTCAAGAAGAAGTTCGAGGGCATGTTCTGAGAGCGGCGTAGGGCGCAAGAGGCGGCCGCCGGATTGCGCCGATACGACCGCCCAATTCGGCGCATTGCGCCTTTGGCTTGTGTGTCCTACGGCGTTGCCGCCCCGAGCCGACCCTACCGCCCCCGTGCTGAGCGTGTCGAAGCACGGCTCAGGTGCTGCGACACACCCGCGCGTTCCAGAATCAGCAGGAACGCCGCGATCAGCAGGACAGGTGCGAGCGACACGGCCGTCAGCTCGGCGACCGAGCGGGCGATGAACGGCAGCACCCAGAGCGCCGTCAAAAGGGCTGCCTCGTAAGGCGCGAACCCTTCACGCCGTCCGTGCACGGCGAGGAAAGCGATGGCCGGTGCCAGAATGACAAGGTCGTAGTCGAGCACGTAGGGCGTGGCGACCACCGAGGCGAGGATCAATCCGGCAGCCTTGAGCTCGAAGGCGGCCGCCGAGCGCCACAGCGCAGCGACACCGACAGCCGCACCGAGCGTGACGATGAGCTGCGCCGCGTTGGCGAGGCCGGCAGGCGCGCCGATCAGCCGCAGCGCCGCATAGATGCTTTGGATCTTGTAGAAGCCCGGCGCGCCTTCGCGCACGACGAGCTGCGTCAGGGCCAGCGAATGCCAGAAGGCCGTGAACACGTCGGCTCCGAGCACGGCGCCCGTCAGAGCGACGAGCGCCAGCACGGTCACGGCCGCCGCCCCGAAGACGCGCCAGCGCCCCGTGACGGCAAGCACGAGCGGGACGAGCAACCCGAGCTGCGGCTTGTAGGAAAGGCAGCCGAGGAGCACGCCTGCCAGCAGCGGCCTGCGGTCGAGCACCAGCAGCGCGCCGCCAAGCAGCGCGGCGGTGATGAAGCCGTTGTGCCCGTGCGTGACGTTGACGAACACGGCCGGGAAGGCCAGCGCCAGCAGCCATGCCTCGGAGCGGCCGGCGATGCTGCGCACTACGCCCAGGTAGGCGGCGAGCGTGACGGCCTGGTACACGAAGAGCGCGCCGAGGTAGGGCAGGATGGCCAGCGCTGCGGCGACGAGCAGGAAGGTCGGCGGATAGTGCCAGCCATAGTAGGGGATGTCCTCGCGCCCCGAGACCTGCTTCTGCGCGGCGTGGTGTGCCGGCCAGTCGTAGGCGAGCGGCGCCTGCCCCTCCAGCGCCAACCGGCCCGCCGAGTAGACGTTGGCGAAGTCCGTGCCGAGCGGACGTCCCGCCTTATCGACGATGCCATCCGCGGTGGCGATCAGGGCAACGATGGCCGCGACATAGGCGATCAGCAGCAACGCGCTGTAGACGCGCACGCGCTGCTCAGTCACGAAGCTTCCCGACCTCAGCGCCGCCAGCATGTGCGAGACCCCATGGTTGGGGCGCATCCTAGGGGGTCGGAGCTTAGGGTTCGTTAAGGGGCTGCGTGTGGGCTCGCTGACTTGTAGGGCGCCCAAGCCAAACGCGTAATGCGCCGAAAAAACCCTCGCATCGGCGCAATACGGCTTCGCCTTTTGCGCCCTACGGCCCTTACGGCCGTCACATCACGCAAGGAAGGGGTTGGTCTGGCGCTCGTCGCCGATCGAGCCCATGGGACCGTGGCCGCAGATGAAAACGAGGTCGTCACCGAGCGGAAACAGCTTGGTCTTGATGGCATCGATCAGCGCGGCGTGGTCGCCGTAGGGAAAATCGGTGCGGCCGATCGAGCCGCGGAACAGCACGTCGCCGACGAGAGCGAAGCGCTGGGCGTCGTTGACGAGCACCACGGATCCCGGCGAATGGCCGGGGCAGTGCAGGACCGCGAAGCTGGCGCCCGCCGCCGTCACCGTGTCGCCTTCCGCGAGCCAGCGGTCCGGCGTGACGTTGCGCATGCCGGGTACGCCCATGCCCGCACCCTGCGCGGCGAGGCCGTCGAGCAGGAACTTGTCGGCCAGGTGCGGCCCCTCGATGGGGATACCGCCGAGCCTTTCCTTGAGCTCGGCTGCGCCGCCGGCATGGTCGAGGTGACCATGGGTCAGCAGAATCTTCTCGACCGTCATACCGGCCTGCTTGATGCCAGCCTCGATGCGGGGGAGGTCGCCGCCGGGATCGACGACGGCGCCCACTTTCGAGGCCTCGTCCCATAGCAGGGTGCAATTCTGCTGGAACGGCGTTACGGGAACGATAGCGGCTTTCAGGGGCATATGAAGGGGCTCGGGCTGGTGCAGCGCACTGCCTAGCGGAGATATGGAGATCTGTCATCCCAGCCGGAGCGCGTCATGCTGGAAGCATGCCTTCGGCATGACGCGCAGACCCGGGACCCAGGGCCGTGCAGTTTGTTATTGGGTCCCAGGTCGCTGGCGCGACTTGCGGGATGAGGCGCTTCAACCGAACTTGAGCGGCAGCTTGCGGGGGCCGCGCACCGAGCCCTCCGACCAGGTGACGTCGCCGGCCAGATGGAATTCGGGGATGCGCTTCAGGAACTCCTCGACCGCCACCGTCATCTCCATGCGCGCCAGGTTCGAGCCGACGCAGCGGTGGATGCCGAGGCCTAAGGCCGCGTGTCGGTTCTCCTTGCGGT
>Ga0114129_10014344_pt1 | contig 11295 bp, 7 predicted proteins | sample RhiMetdeltSRZDD1_FD_80071 | JGI IMG/M metagenome (GOLD analysis project Ga0114129, IMG submission 80071) | Populus rhizosphere microbial communities from Tennessee, USA - Rhizosphere MetaG P. deltoides SRZDD1 (version 2) (version 2) | ecosystem: Host-associated > Plants > Roots > Rhizosphere >... | reverse complement strand
GGAGGAGTCGCCGGAACCACAGCCAGCCGCCCTGACGGGCGCGGATGAGTTCATCCCCATCCAGATGGAAGGAGACGGGCCGGTCGTGGTACGGGAGAAGTTCCACGCGGCCATGCCGATGAGCATCGACCAGGCGCTGCTGGAGATGGAACTGGTGGGGCACGACTTCTACCTGTTCCGCGACGACACGTGCGGTCATCCGAGCGTCGTCTACCGCCGTCACGGGTATCAGTACGGCCTCATCCGCCTGATCGAGAATGCCAGCGCCGACGGAGGACGGGAGCACAGCCGCAGGGCGTGAGCCGGCCGCCCCCCCGGCCCGACCAGCCGGGTGACGAACAAACGTAAGCGTTGACGGCACACGCCCACAACTGGGGTTTGCATGGTGTGGCGTGGTCGGCCAGAGTTTGATCCAAGGCCGCCGCTGTGGGTGAAGTGCCCGCGGCTGGGCAGCGTAAGCAGCGCTGGGCGCAGGCCCGGCCGCTGCGTGGAGGTCCGCGTGGCGAGCCCGGTCACCGCGCGGCTCCGGCCGCAGCGGGCGGGCCGCAGCGGGAGCAGGAGAGCGTCAGGGTCAGGGAGGCGCGACATGAGCGGAGATCCTGGAACCACCGGTGAGGCAGATGATGCCCGGGCGGTTCCCGATCCGATCCGTGTGCTCATCGTCGATGATCATGCGCTGTTCCGCCGGGGGCTCGAGATGGTCCTTGCCGAAGAGCCCGACATCGAACTGGTCGGCGAGGCGAGTGACGGCGCGGAAGCGGTCGAGAAGGCCGGTGAGGCGCTGCCGGACGTGGTCCTGATGGACATCCGCATGCCCAAGAGCAGCGGGATCGAGGCCGCCCGGGCGATGAAGGAGGTTGCCCCCAGCGCGAAGATCGTCATGCTGACGATCAGCGATGAGGAGGAGGATCTCTTCGAGGCGATCAGGGCGGGGGCCAGCGGCTACCTGCTCAAGGACATCCCCTATGACGAGGTGGCTGACGTGGTCCGGGCGGTCCACGGTGGGCAGTCCCTCATCAACCCCTCGATGGCGGCAAAGCTCCTGACGGAGTTCGCGGCGCTCGCCAAGCGCGACGGGGAGGAGCGCACCCAGCAGGTGCCCGCACCCAAGCTCACGGACCGCGAGATGGAGGTGCTCCGGCTGGTGGCAAGGGGGATGAACAACCGCGACATCGCCAAGGAGCTGTTCATCTCCGAGAACACCGTCAAGAACCACGTGCGGAACATCCTGGAGAAGCTCCAGATCCACTCCCGGATGGAGGCGGTCATGATCGCCGTGCGGGAGAAGCTGATCGAGTTCAGCTGAGGAGCCGGCGACCAGCGCCGGGTCAGGTGAGGGCAGCGCGGAGCCGTTGTGCCAGGTGAGGCGGCTCGACCCGTTCTACGGCTACCGCGGAGCAGCCGACCCATTCCGCCGCCTCCCGCAGCGCCCGTGCCATCGGCTCGGTGGCGGCCGCCGACGTCAGTGACAGCTGGCGGGCGACGAGCGTCTGCCCCTGCCGCACCGGGTCCACCCGGCCGGCAAGCCGGCCGCCGGCCAGCAACGGCATCGCGAAGTAGCCGTGGACCCGCTTGGCCCGTGGCACGTAAGCCTCCAGCGAGTGGTCGAAGCCGAACATCCGGCGCGTGCGCTTGCGGTCCCAGACCAGCGAGTCGAACGGGGACAGCAGCGTGACCCGGTGCCTGCCCCGGTCGCCTCCAGCGGCCTGCGCGAGGGCGGCGGGGTCGGCCCAGCCCATCGTTATGCCGTTTCGTGCGGCGGGTGGGCTCGCCCGGCCCGCGGCGCCCGTCCCGACCGCAACCGGCGTCAGGCCCGCCGCCTCCGCGGCCTCGTCCACATGATCGGCGTGCCTGGCCGTGGGGCTGGTCAGCTCCCGGAGGCGGTGGTGCTCGATCAGGTCGGCCCGGGTCACCACACCCAGGCTCCGCGCCGCTGCCGCGGCGAGATGGGTCAGGCATTCGGCGTCGGTGGGCTCGTACGTGAGCAGGTCGCCAGGGAGAACCCGGTCCGGGAGGTCGTAGACCCGGCGCCAGCCTTCCCGTCGCACGCAGATCACGTCACCCACGTCCAGCAGCCACTCGACGGCGATCTTGGTTTCCGACCAGTCCCACCAGGAACTGCCGTTCTTGGCCCCGCCGAGCTGGGTAGCCGTGAGCGGCCCTTCGGCCCGCAGCCTGGCCAGGACCTCGGCGCAGGTGCCCTGGTGGCTCTGATGCCAGCGCTTGCCACGGTCGCGCAGCGCACGCCTGCGGAACGCGTAGTAGGGCCAGTCCTCGATCGGCAGCACGCAGGCGGCATGTGACCAGTACTCGAACGCCGCCGGCCGGCGCGGGTGCCAGTACGCCCGCTCGATCCGGTCCCGGGGAATAGGGCCGAGCCGGGCGTACGCCACGAGCTCATGAGACCGGGCGAGCACGCTGATGGTGTCGAGTTGCACCGCGCCAAGCCGGCGCAGCATCGCGGGCACGCCGCCGCGGCGGCCGCCGGTGCCGACGAAGCCCTGTGCACGCAGCGTCATCAGCCGTACGTCGTCGGCGGACAGGGATACCTGCGGTTCCTGCACGGGGAGGGCGGCCACAATTACGGCAGCTTAACGGCGGCCCGGGACATTCCTCTCGCGCCTGTCGCGCGGCCGCCGGAGCCGAACCTGGCGGGGTCTAGTACCAGTCTTCGAAGATGTGGGTCCCCAGAGCCAGCAGCCCACCGACGACCGTCGCCGCCACGCCCACCCAGAACAGCCACCACGTGGGGCCCAGGACCAGGCCCAGGCCGCCGACCAGGAAACCGGCCATGACGATGGAGACCGCCACCCACGACACGGTCCGCCCGTGAAACACCTCGGGCGGCTGGTAACTGTCCGGGCCCGCCGGTGCGAGAGCGCCGCCTTCCTGGCCTACGCCGGCCACAGGGCCCGGACTCGCCTGGTCAGACATGCGTTCTGCTCCCCTCGGGGTGGGCGGCCCGCGCTGGACGGCCGCTGCGATCCTATTATTGTGGCGAGGCCGCCCGGCGGATCGACACCGGCCCCTCGATTTGCGGCCCATATACCAGCCGGGGCATCGCTACGGCGATGCTGCCGCCCGGCGCGGCTCGATTTCACCGTCGACTCGCCTACGATGGCTGTGGAGAGCGCTGTGCCTGCGAGCCGCGACGGCGACAGGCTGCCGGCCGTCCGGACCGTGGGGCGGCGATCCCTTCACAGCCAGATCCGCAAGGAGCGCGACGAGAAGTGCCAGCCATCATCGACAAGGTCATGCGAGCGGGTGAGGGCAAGCTCCTGCGCAGGCTCGGACGGATCGCCGAGCAGGTCAACTCGATTGAAGATGACTTCGAAAAGCTCAGCGACGCCGAACTGCACGCGATGACCGACGAGTTCCGCCAGCGCTACGCCAGCGGCGAGTCACTTGACGATCTGCTCCCGGAGGCGTTCGCGGCCGTCCGTGAGGCGGCCAAGCGAACGCTGGGCCAGCGTCCTTTCGACGTGCAGATCATGGGCGGTGCCGCTATGCACTTCGGCAACATCGCCGAGATGAAGACCGGTGAGGGCAAGACACTCGCCGCCGTGATGCCGTCTTATCTGAACGCCCTGGCAGGCAACGGGGTGCATGTGGTCACGGTCAACGACTACCTGGCCAAACGTGACTCGGAGTGGATGGGGCGGATCCACCGTCTGCTCGGCCTGGAGGTCGGCGTCATCCTCGCCCAGATGACCCCGGACGAGCGGCGGAAGGCCTACGGCGCGGACGTCACCTACGGCACCAACAACGAGTTCGGCTTCGACTATCTGCGCGACAACATGGCCTGGAGCCTTGAGGAGTGCGTCCAGCGCGGGCACCACTACGGGATCGTGGACGAGGTGGACTCGATCCTCATCGACGAGGCGCGGACCCCGCTGATCATCAGCGGCCCCGCGGAGCAGAGTGCCCGGTGGTACACCGAGTTCGCGAAGATCGCTCCCAGGCTGCGCCGGGGCGAGGACGGTGAGGGCGACTACGAGGTCGACGAGAAGAAGCGGACCGTCGGCATCCTCGAGACCGGGGTGGAGAAGGTCGAGGACTGGCTCGGCATCGAGAATCTCTACGACCCGGTCAACACGCCGCTAGTCAGCTTCCTCAACAACTCGATCAAAGCGAAGGAGCTGTACAAGCGGGACAAGGACTACGTCGTCATGAACGGCGAGGTCCTGATCGTGGACGAGTTCACCGGCCGGATCCTGCACGGCCGCCGCTACAACGAGGGCATGCACCAGGCCATCGAGGCCAAAGAGGGCGCGCAGATCCAGAACGAGAACCAGACGCTGGCCACGATCACGCTGCAGAACTACTTCCGCCTCTACGAGAAGCTGGCCGGAATGACCGGTACCGCCATGACCGAGGCAAACGAGTTCTCCCAGATCTACAAGCTTGGCGTGGTCCCGATCCCCACGAACATGCCGATGATCCGGGACGACCAGCCCGACGTCGTATTCCAGACCGCGCCGGCCAAGTTCGAGGCGTGCGTCGAGGACATCGTGGAGCGGAACGCCGAAGGCCAGCCGGTGCTGGTCGGCACGACCAGCGTCGAGAAGTCGGAGATCCTGTCGCGCATGCTCAAGCGCAGCGGGGTCCCGCACGAGGTGCTGAACGCGAAGTATCACGAGCGGGAGGCCGCGATCGTCGCCCAGGCCGGGCGCAAGGGAGCGGTCACCGTGGCCACCAACATGGCCGGCCGTGGCACCGACATCATGCTGGGTGGCAACCCGGAGTTCATCGCGGACGCCGAACTGCATCAGCGGGGCCTGTCGCCGGTCGACACCCCGGAGGACTACGAGGCGGCGTGGCCGGAGGCGGTGGAGAAGGCCAGGCGGGCGGTGGCAGCCGAGCACGAGGAGGTCGTGGGGGTCGGCGGGCTGTACGTGCTCGGCACCGAGAGGCACGAGTCGCGCCGCATCGACAACCAGCTGCGTGGCCGGTCCGGGCGGCAGGGCGACCCGGGGGAGTCGCGCTTCTACCTGTCGCTGGAAGACGACCTGATGCGGATGTTCAACGCCGACAAGGTGGCGCACTTCATGGAGTGGCTCAAGACGCCACCGGACGTGCCGATCGAGTCGAAGGCGGTCACCCGGTCGATCCGGTCCGCGCAGACCCAGGTCGAACAGCAGAACTTCGAGATCCGCAAAGACGTTCTCAAGTACGACGACGTGCTCAACCGCCAGCGCCAGGTCATCTACGGTGAGCGCCGCACCGTGCTGGATGGCGCGGACCTTCACGAGCAGATCCGCCAGATGATCGACGAGGTGGTCACGGCCTATGTGGGCGGGGCGACCAGCGAGGGTTTCCCGGAGGAGTGGGACCTCGACCAGCTCTGGACCGCGTTCCGCAACCTGTATCACCCGACGCTCACGATCGCGGACGTGGAAGAGGAGGCCGGAGGCGAGCGGTCGGCGCTCTCGCAGGAGTTCATCACCGAGGTCGTCAAGACCGACGCCCAGGAGGCCTACGACCGCCGGGAGGCGGAACTCACCCCCGAGGTCATGCGCGAGCTGGAACGGCGGGTGGTGCTGGCCGTCCTGGACCAGAAGTGGCGCGAGCATCTCTACGAGATGGACTACCTGCGCGAGGGCATCGGCCTGCGTGCGATGGCGCAGCGCGATCCGCTGGTCGAGTACCAGCGTGAGGGCTTCGACATGTTCAACACGATGATGGAAGGCATCAAGGAGGAGTCCGTCGCCTACCTGTTCAACTCCCAGGTCGAGTTCCGCGAGAACCCGAGCGTCGAGGAGGCCAACGGCGAGATGCCCGCTGTCGGCGCCGTCGGGCAGGTGCCAGGAACCGGCATCCAGGATGCCATCGGTCCCGAGGACGCCATCCGTCCCCAGGACAGGATCGGTCCTGAGGACAGCATCGGTCCCCAGGACGGCGCTGGCCAGCGCGGCGGTCGCGTCGAGGACGGCGCCGCCCGGGACGGCGGTGCCTCGGGGCGGGGTGCAGGGAAGCGGGGTGCGCGCAAGCGAGGCGGCAGCAGGGGAGGACCGGCCGGACAGGGTACGGGCAGACGGAGAACGGACGGGCGGAGCACGGCCGGACAAGGCTCGGGCGGGCAAGGCTCGAGCGGTCAAGGCGCGGCGGATGGAGGCGAGGCCGCCCCGCCGGCTGCCGATACGCCCTCCGTGGTCGCCCCGGGCCTCAGCGGGCCGCGGCGGCCCGACCGCCTTTCGTACAGCGCGCCGACCGTGGACGGCGAGGGACGGGTCGAGCGCCGCACCGACGCTGCGGCCGGGAGCGGGGAATTCGGCAAGGTCGGCCGCAACGCGCCGTGCCCTTGTGGTTCGGGGCGCAAGTACAAGCTGTGCCACGGCGACCCGCGCAACCGTCCCGCCAGCTAGCACGCCACGGTCCCGGATCCAGGCAGCGCTCGGCGGACCCGGGCACGGTTCAGCCGGCCCGGTCCGCCGGCGGGCTACGCGGCTTCGACGGTGGTGCACAGCCACTTTCCTGACTGGGCTGCCCTGCCGGATACGGGCTGCCCACAGTCGGCTCGTTCGAGCCGGACGGCAAGCGCGTGGATGCGCTTCCCGAAGCCCACCACCACCGCCATCTCCATCGCGTCGGCGCTGGGATGGAAGGTCACGACGCGACGGACACGTGGCTGCTGCCCGGCCGATAGGTGCACACCGAGCCGCTGAATCCGCTCACGGGCACGCTCGGTCGTCCACGGCGCCAGCTGGCGCGGTGACCGGGACCCGGCCAGCGCCTCCGCCAGCGCCTGGGCGAATCGCGCCGGCCAGTCAGGTGACATGGTCGGCGCGCCAGCCATGCCGGATGACACCGGCGGGGAACCAGGTACGCCGGACGACATGGCCGGCGAACCCGGCGAGCGCGACGGGAGCGGTGGCTTCTGCTGATCTGATGAGACCCGCCCGCCTGGTCTTGATGAACGTGGTGCGCCACCGCATGCGGCCGGGCCGCTGCCCGGCTGGGGGAGCGCGCCGGGCGGGCGGACCGCCGTCACTTCGGTGTCGTAGGGCGGCGCGGACTCGGGGATGAGGCACAGCCGGACCGCCGCCGCGTCCGGTAACGGCCGCGGTCGAGCGGGCAACCGGGATCGACGGGGTAGCGGGGGCATGCCGGGTAGCGGCGGCGGGAGCGTTCCTCGCTTGTCTGGTGGTAATGCGGGCATGGCGCCTCCCAAGGCGGTGTGTGCGAGATAGCGGGTGTCGTCCGGCGCCGGGTCCTGGACCCCTGGACCCCAGGGCCCCGTCGTCTGCCACCGAGTTGTACTCGTGCCCAGTGACAATTCCCGGCCAACCGGGCCAGCGGGCCGAGGATTGAGCACGCTTATCGCCTGGCGGCTGGGCCGCTCGGCTGCCACCGGCCGGCGTACGGAGCGCGGGCAGGGGTGCGGGAATGTGCCGGCCACCTGGTGGGTTAGTGCTGGAGCCGGGTAGTACGGACCCGGACCTCGCGCTTCAGGAGAGCTACCGTGTCATTGCCCCCGCTGGTATCCCCGGCTGACGATCTGACCGTGGATGAGGTCAGGCGCTACTCCCGGCACCTGATCATTCCCGATGTCGGCAAGACCGGACAGCGGCGGCTCAAGAACGCCCGCGTGCTGTGCGTCGGTGCGGGCGGACTCGGCTCCCCCGCGTTGCTGTACCTGGCCGCCGCGGGCGTGGGGACGCTGGGAATCATCGACTTCGATGTGGTCGACGAGTCCAACCTGCAGCGTCAGATCATCCATGGTCAGTCCGATGTGGGCCGGCCGAAGGCCGTGTCCGCGATGGAGAGCGTCCGCGAGGTCAACCCGCTCGTGAACGTGGTGCTGCATGAGGAGCGGCTCGATTCCGACAACGCGATGCAGATCTTCGAGCCCTATGACCTGATCGTGGACGGCACGGACAATTTCGCCACCCGGTACCTGGTGAACGACGCGTGTGTGCTGCTGGGCAAGCCCTACGTCTGGGGCTCGATCTACCGCTTCGACGGCCAGGCCAGTGTCTTCTGGGCTGAGCACGGGCCGTGCTACCGGTGCCTGTACCCAGAGCCGCCGCCGCCCGGCATGGTGCCGTCGTGCGCCGAGGGCGGCGTCCTCGGGGTGCTGTGTGGATCCATCGGATCCATCCAGGTCAATGAGGCGATCAAGCTCATCACCGGGATCGGGGAATCCCTCGTCGGACGCCTGATGATCTACGACGCCCTCGACATGACCTACCGGTCGGTCACGGTACGGAAGGACCCCGAGTGCCCGGTGTGCGGCAAGAACCCCACGATCACCGAGCTGATCGACTACGAGGAGTTCTGCGGCACCGTGTCAGAGGATGCGCAGAAGGCGGCGGCCGGGTCGACCATCACGGCCACCGAGCTCAAGGACATGCTCGACCGTCACGATGACATCCTCCTGATTGACGTGCGCGAGCCGAACGAGTACGAGATCGTCTCCATCCCAGGCGCGGTGCTCATTCCCAAGGGCGAGATCCTCTCGGGTGCTGCCCTAGAGCGCCTGCCGCAGGACAAGCGAATCGTGCTGCACTGCAAGAGCGGAGCGCGCAGCGCCGAATGCCTGGCGGTGATCAAGGACGCTGGTTTCTCGGACGCGGTCCATGTGGGTGGTGGCGTGCTGGCCTGGATCAACCAGGTAGATCCCTCACTTCCGGCCTACTAAGGCGCCGGGGGACCAGGCAGGCCGGCCTTCTAACCTGTCGCAGCGAAGGGCGGCGGTGCCGTTAAGGCCGTAACATGCCGGTGTGGGATTGCGGCCGGAGCCACCGGGAGGCAGCGGCCCGGGGCCGGACGCAACGGGTCCGGCGCTACCCGGACCGGTGCCGGGACCACGGCGTTCTGGCAGGCCGCACGTCCCGCCAGCCCACGCGCCTGGGTATGCGGCCGACGATGCGCCCGGGTACACGCCCGCCGATGCGCTGGAGTACACGCCTACGCCGGGGTACACGGCCGCCGATGCGCCGGGGCATCCGTCCGCCCGCGCACGGGAGTCCCGATCCGCCAGTGCACGGGAGCAGCCACCCGTTCGGCGGAGGGCGGCACGCCAAAGACACAGGGGCTTCATGCTGGCCGCCCTCTCGCTCGCGCTCGTCGGGCTGGTGGCCGCGGTGGTAGGACTGGTGACCCAGCTCATGCCGCGCACCTTCAGCGCGGCTCAGAAGCAGCAGATCATCGCCTGGGAGATGGGCAAGCGCTGGCGCACCTGGGCCGCCGGCGAGATCTTCCCCAGCACCGTGCGGTACCGGGTACCAGGTTCCACCCTCGGTGGGGCGGAGGGTTTGGACCTCGTCGCGCACCGGATCGGGATCGTCCGCCAGACGAGCTGCCGGGAGGCCACCGACCCCTCGGTGGCCCGGATCCTCGACCAGCACGGGTGCCTCGCGGTGCTCCGGGCAAGCTATGACGATGCGACGCAGAGCCTGGCGGTGACCGTTGGTGTCGCCGTGCTGCCCGGTCCGGCGGCCGCCCAAGCAACGCTGCGTGCGCTGCCCGGGCGGAGCGGGCACGGACCGCGTCCGGGCGTGCGGGCGGTACCTTTCCCGCGCACCCTGGTAGCCCGGTTTGGCAACCGGCAGCGTCAGCTGTCATGGCAGCGGGCCAGCGGCCCCTACCTGGTGTTCGCCACCGTGGGCTATGCCGACGGCCGGCGGCGCGTGCGTGAGGCCGCCAATCTGTACGCGACGGCGGAAATGCTGGGCCTGGAAAGCGGAGTCGGGGGCTCGGTGGCCGCGCACATCGGAGCTGCCCCGCCGCCACCTCAATGTCCAGGAGGGCCAGCGTGCTAGGACATGCCGTGCGGGCGCGGATGGCTGGCGGGCTGGTGGGCCTGCTGCTCGCCGCCGGAACCTGCGCCGTCACGGTGATCCCGGCCAGCCCCGCCAGCGCGGATGCAGTGCGCGACCAGGAGATGTGGGTCCTGGACATGGTGCACGCCCCGGCAGCCTGGCCGATCACCCAGGGCCAGCATGTGATTGTGGCCGTCATCGACAGCGGCGTGTCCCCATCCGTGTCCGACCTCGCCGGCTCGGTCATCAAGGGCCCCGATCTGTCCGGTGTGACGACCCCGCAATCGGATACCTCCTGGGGCGTCCATGGGACCTGGATGGCCTCTCTCATCGCCGGCCATGGTCATGGCGATGGATCCAGCGGAATCGAGGGTGTGGCACCCGCGTCGCACGTGCTGTCCATCAGGGTCGTGACCGACCGGGGCGATCCCAATTTTGTGAAATACGAGCATGAATCGAATGCCGAGGTCCAGCACGCCCTGGCGAGAGCCATCACGATCGCGGCCAAGCGTGGCGCGAGCGTGATCAGCATGTCCCTGGGCTACGGCGTCCCCAGCCGCCCGGTCCGGGTAGCGCTGCAGAACGCCCTCGACCGTGGGGTCGTGGTGATTGCCTCGACGGGCAACTCCGGGGGCACCGCCCGTGCCCGGAGCGCCGGCCAGGCCCCGTATTCCTTCCCCGCCGACTACCCCGGGGTGCTCGGCGTGGGCGCGGTCACCCAGACCGGGTCAGCAGCCGGTTTCTCCAGCGACAATCTGTCGGTGCAAGTGGCCGCGCCCGGCGTCAAGGTGCCAGCTCAGGGCCGGGACGGGCAGTACTGGCTGGTCAGCGGGACCAGCCCCGCCTGTGCGCTGACGGCGGGCGTCGCCGCCCTCATCAAGTCGCGCTACCCGCACCTCTCGCCGGCTCTGGTAAACCAGGCGATCACCTCCAGTGCCCAGAACCCGCCGCCACAGGGGTACGACGACCGGGTTGGTTTCGGCACCATCGACGCCGCCGCGGCGCTCACCGCTGCCGCCCGCCTGAGCCACGACGCAGGGCCGGGCCATGGGGTGAGGGCGGCCACGCACTTCGGGGGCGGGCCGGGGGCCACGTCGCCGGTTCCGGTCGACCCGCGCGGCAGGGGGCGGCTGGTTCTGTACGCGTTGCTGGTGCTGGCCTGCCTGACCGTCGCGGTCGTGGCGGCACGCCTCGCCCGCAGGCCACCGGCCGCGGCCCCGGGCGGCGGGCCATGGCCGGACAACGGGCAGCGTCCGGACGACCGGCAGCGTCCGGGCGAGGAGCAGTGGGCGGACGACCGGCAGTGGGCGGGCGACCGGCAGCGTCCGGGCGAGGAGCAGTGGGCGGACGACCGGCAGTGGGCGGGCGACCGGCAGCGTCCGGGCGACAGGCAGTGGGCGGACGGCAGCCGGTGGCGCGACAGCACTCATTGGCCGGACAACGGCCAGCGGCCGGACAACGGGCAGCGGCCGGGCACAGAGCAGTGGCCGGATACAGAGCAGCGGCCGGGCAGCGGGCACATGCCGCACAG
>Ga0114129_10014343_pt1 | contig 11295 bp, 12 predicted proteins | sample RhiMetdeltSRZDD1_FD_80071 | JGI IMG/M metagenome (GOLD analysis project Ga0114129, IMG submission 80071) | Populus rhizosphere microbial communities from Tennessee, USA - Rhizosphere MetaG P. deltoides SRZDD1 (version 2) (version 2) | ecosystem: Host-associated > Plants > Roots > Rhizosphere >... | reverse complement strand
TGCGCTGGGGCCCGGGCGTACGTCCCAAGCGCCCCCCGAGGCGCTATGGTCACGCATCGCGGCCGGTACGTCGTTGCTGCCGAGGCGGCGGCGGTTTCTCGGCTGGCGCGTTGCCGCGACGGGGTTAGCGGCCGCCGCGTTGCTCATTGCCGTCAGCATGTTCGTTAGGCGCGGCGTGGAGTCGCGTGCGCCGCAGGCGGTCCAGGTGGTTACCATCGCGAGCCTCGAGTCCATCGACGCCGCGGTGTCGGCGATCCGGAAGGACTCGGCCAGCGTACCGCGTGTCGCAGATGAAATAGTGTTTCTCGCGCGAATGCGTGCGTCGCTGCAGAGCGACTTTCTTCAAAGAGCCCCGTGATGATCGCTTTGCTAGTTGTCGCAGCGAGCGCCGCCTGCCCACTGAGCGGCAAGGATCTGCCGCCGTCCACGCGACTCGAGATCGCAGCTCAGGGTGCGCTCGTCGCCGTGCGCGGCGCGGCTGGCGCAAGGCTCGCGCTCAAGCCAGAGCTGGACTGCAGTATGGTCGGTAACGTGCTGCGCATCTTGGTGCCTGACGGAACGCGCGACGTCACCGCGGATGTTCCGAGTGCAATCGCGGTGTCAGTGACTGTTCTCCGCGGGAACATCGAGATCAGCGGCATCAATGGAAACGTGATGGCGGATGTCGGCGCTGGCGACGTGCAAGTCACGCGCGTCAATGGTGACGTGACCGCACGCTCCGCCGTTGGAACGATACACCTCAGCGACATCACGGGCCGCATTGACGCGGCCGCGCAGAACAACGAGTTGCGCGTTACTCGCACACGCGGAGACGTGCGCGTGAGCAATGTCTCTGGAACGACGCTGCTCGAAGCCGTGCAAGCGTCGAACATCATGGCGACGACTGTCACGAGTGAGATCGTGTGCACATGCTCGCCCGTCGGCCCAGGGACTTGGGAGATGCGGACGCACACCGGCGCAGTGCGGGTCGCTGTCGGTCGCAACGTCGAGTTCGTCGCGACACTCGACGCGCCACCTAACGCTTCCCGCGTGGACATGTCCGGTGTGTCCCAGCAAACCGAGGGCAAGCGCAAAGTCACCGTCGTGCGCGGGGAAGGCGGCACGCGAATGCTACTCTCGTCATTCTCGGGCGGCGTATTCCTGCAAGATCAAGATCAGCGGTGACTCGTTAGGTCAGCGGTCGATTGGGCGCCCATTCGCGCGCGCCCGGGCCGCGGGGAGCTTAAAGCCGTGTCCGCCAGCGAGGGTTGCTCACCACTTTACGGCGACACAGCTTTGGGTTGGGTGCGCCCTGCTCCCGCTGAGACTGACACTAGACCCCGCTCGTGCCGCGCCAGGCCGGCAACTAAACGGACTCCATATGACAACGAAACTCGACAAGGCGCTCAAGCGCGAGATCGAATTCAAGGGCGTCGCGTACACAGTGACGCTCGGCCCCGAAGGCCTCAAAATCGTTGAGAAAGGGAAGCGGAAGGGCCAGGAGATGAGCTGGGAAGAACTCATCGGCGGGAGCGCGAGTTTGACGGCAGGTCTGCAGAGTTCGATCTCCGGTAACGCGTCGGAGAACGAAACGGGCTAACGGCGAGCACGCGTACTTCGGCCGACGCGCTGATAGAAGCGTTAGGCGCGAGCGAAGGACACTTGGCTTTTCTCTAGAACGGATAGCAACGTGCCCGTGCGGACGGCCAAGACGCCAACGCTGCTCTTCGTCATCGGTCCGCCGGCTGTCGGCAAAATGACTGTCGGCGCTGAGATTGCCCGTCGCACAGGGCTCCGATTGCTACACAATCACCAGACCGTCGATCTCGTTCTCCCGTACTTCGCATTCGGCTCGCCGCCATACTCGCGACTCGTCGGAGAATTCCGCAGAAGGATTCTGGAAGAAGTCGCGGCGAGCGATCTCCCTGGAATTGTCTTCACGTTCGTGCAGGCATTTGATCACGCATCGGACGCGGCTTCGCTCGAAGACTTCGCGAAGATTTTTCGCGACCGCGGCGGATCGGTGTTCTATCTCGAGTTGGAGGCGACGCTCGAAGAGCGGCTCCGCCGCAACGAGACGCCCGCGCGATTGGCCGCGAAACCTTTCAAGCGCGATCTCGCAAAGTCGCGCGAGCAGCTCATGGACCTGGACGCCAGGTATCGGCTCAACTCACGCGGCGAATTTGACGCGCGTCCAGAGTATTTGCGTCTGGATACGACGACCATGTCGCCGGAGGAAGTCGCCACGCGCGCGATTGAACGTTTTGGCCTTAAGACGAATACAGCACCGAGCGCCGACTAAAGAGGCCCGAAGGTTGCCCAACGTTTGATCGTGACCGCACGCAAAGCGAAGTCAACGACGAAGCGAGCTGTACGCCGTGTGAAGGGCGCCCAGAGAGCCGTCCGCACAAGTGAAAAAGGCGCGCTCGCCGAATACAGACGCAAGCGAGACTTCACCAAAACCGCTGAGCCCGAAGGAAAGCGTCGCAGCGTGGCTCGGCGGAAACCCGCGCTCGTGTTCGTCATTCAGAAGCACGCGGCAACGCGGCTTCACTTCGATCTTCGCCTGGAGCTCGACGGCGTGATGAAGAGTTGGGCAGTGCCCAAGGGCCCAAGCCTCGACCCCAGCGACAAGCGTCTCGCGATGCAAGTGGAGGATCACCCTATCGAATACAACACGTTCGAGGGGATCATTCCGAAAGGAGAGTACGGTGGTGGCAGCGTGATGCTGTGGGACCGAGGCACCTACACGTATCCCGAAAAGATTGACGATCCAGTGCAGCGTCTACGCGAAGGATATCAAAGAGGCGATTTCAAGTTCGAGCTGCATGGCAAGCGACTGTGCGGATCCTGGGTGCTGGTGCGCCTGCGTCGCGGCGACCCCGAGAAGCCCGCATGGTTGCTGATCAAGCATCGCGACGAGTATGCGCGCCCGGGTTACGACATCGTAGCAGCGGAGCAAACCTCGGTGCGATCGCGTCGTACCATGGAGCAAATAGCAAAAGGTCGATCGCGTGTATGGAACAGCGCCCGTTGATGTCAGGCATGGCATTACGCGTTAGGCACAATCTGTGCGCCGTTGTCGGCGCGTGCCTGCTGGCTGCGACGCCGTTCGCCTGCAAGGAATCCCGACCATCCGCGATCAAGACCGACAGCGCGTTGCGTTCCGAGCTCGTACAACTCGGCATCGAGGATCAAGCGGTGCGCGACGGGTTTGGTCCGGCGCTGGCGCGTAACGACACCGCCTATGCCATCCGTGTACTCACCGGGGACTCGGCGCGGACGAAACGGCTGCGTGAAATTGTCGCCGCGCATGGGTGGCCGACGCCTCAGCTTGTCGGCAAAGATGGAGTGAACGCTGCGTGGCTCATTCTGCAGCATACTCCCGATACTGCGTTTCGTCGTCGATTGCTGCCGCAACTGGATTCGGCCGCGGCGCGCGGCGACCTGCCTGCACGCGATATGGCGACGATGATGGACCGGATTCTCATCGAATCGGGGAAACCGCAACGCTATGGAACGCAATTCCTCATCGTCGGCGGACGGCTCGTCGCACCCCCACTCGAAGACACGCTTCACGTCGATGAGCGGCGCGCCACTGTTGGGCTGCCGCCGATGGCCGAGTACGTGTTCCTTCTGAAAGACATGTACAAACTGCCGGTGGACTGGCAGCGCAAACGTTAGGCGTCGCTCAGTCAGCCCGTCTGGCGGCCGCAAACACTTCGCGCAGCCGCCGGGCAACGAGCAACTCTTCGCCATCGCGCAACACGCGCGTGCGCGCAGTCGCGTGCCACGTCGTCGTGCCGCGATCCTGCGTAACGATCACTTCCAGCTCGACGCGCGGCGAACCGTCCGCCAACTGTCTGCGCAGGGAATCGCGGTTGAGTGGGATGTCCTTCTCGTCCCACGTGAGGTCCGCGTCGCCATAGCCGGCCGTGTTCAAAGCGTACGTTGCCTCGAGTCCTGGGATGCTCTGCAGCCGCTCGACGATGCGTCGCGCGCGCATGTTCCAGCGCTCCATTTCGGCCGTGTGGTCGGTCTTCACATAGCGCTCGAGCGCGACAATCAGGCCGATGATCTCTTCCTTCCCGACTTTCATGCCGCGTCCGATGTTGTCGTTAGGCGTCGAGTTGAGCCGCGCGGCGTCGATGAGGTCGCGCCGGCCAAGAAGGACGCCTGAGGACTGCGGTCCTCCGATCGCCTTCCCGCCGCTCAGGACGAGCAAGTCGGCTCCGGCCTCGATGAAGCGATCGAGCTGCGGCCAGGGTGGGAGGTCCGAGGCCATATCCACGACAACGGGGACGCCAGCTCGCTTGCCCATGGCGATCAGCTCTTCGTGAGGGACGAGTTGCGGGCTTGGCGGCGGCGCGCGATGTGCGGCGAATGGCGGCGCGAATACTCCCTGTCGCTCGCTGGCACTCAGTATTGCAATGAACGCCGTTCGCGGGCCAAGACGCGCCTCGAGGTCAGCCTTAGTGTCGGCATAGACGATCGTCGCGCCGGCTGCTCGATACGCGCGATCGTAATCGAACTTCTGCGCCGTTTGAATGAGGCATTCGCGTCGTTCCCACGTAGGATGCGGCAGCGCGGCCGCCTTCGCTTCGTCGGTACCCGTTAGGCAAGCCGCGGCGCCGAGAATCATTCCGGAAAAGCCGCCAGCCGTGATCATCGCCGCTTCTGCGCCCAGCAGCTCGGCGGCGCGGCGCCCAGCGGCCGCGTTGAGCTCCCGCATGTCGACGAAATAGTCGTTGGCCTCGGCCATTGCGTTCAGCACTTCGCGGGACATGCGCCCGCCGCCGAGTCGCGAGATGTGCTCGTGCGCACCGAGGTGCGGCCGTACGCCAAGAAGACGCGTGTAGACGTTGTCCTCGAGCGAGGTATCGCCGTTCGGCTGGTCCTGGACGCGTGGCTCGACCGCATTGGCTGACGCGGCCTGTGGCACGGAGGCGAGTGTGCACCCGATGGCAGCAGAGGCAGCGAGAAAGTCGCGGCGGTTGAGAGAGGAGTCGACGGTCGCCATAGCGTGTCCCCGTTAGGCAGTCGCGCCGAGACAGGTCGTCAGCGGCGCAGACGAATTATGGGACAAAGTTGATGCCGGTGAGGCACTTAAGCCACGTAGGGAAGCGTTCCCGCGTAATGGCCGGCCCGTAACCGGAAAAGCGCCTCACGCGTCTCTATAGGCCTACCGGAGCACCAACACACGAACGCCAGGACCCCACGCATGTCTTCGAACGCTAATAGCATGTTCGACGCGTTCCGGAAGCTCGAAACCGAGCCGAAGGACGAGAAGGACGCTCAGCCTGCACGACAGGAACAGAAAGAAGAGGAGCCCGAGAGCGGCCCAGCTGTCGTTCCGCCTGTACTGCGCTGTTCAGACTGTCGGGCGACCTTGTACCAGACGTACTTCGCGATGGCCGGTCGGCCGGTCTGCGCGAAGTGTCGCGCACCCTATGCAAAGGCGCTGGCTTTCGGCCGTGGTCCGACGACGAACCTCCGTGCGCTCATGTGGGGAATGGGAGCCGCGTTAGGCTGCGCGCTCGTCTTTGGCCTGGTCTCGATGACGGTCCCGTTCATCAGACACCTGCTGTCTTTCGGGATCGCCTATGCTGTGGCCAAGGCCGTCATGGCGGCCACGGGGAATCTCGGCGGCCGCCGCTTTCAATTCATGGCCGTGGCGATGCTGTATGGCGCGATAGGCATTGGGAGCGTCTTTCCTGTTGCTATGGCGTTGGATGACAAATCGGTACTCGCGGCCGTAGAGCAGCAGCGCAAGAACGACAATACGCTCGGTCAGAATCCTCTCGGGAACTCAGCGGAGCTGGTTGGTGAGGCCGACAAGGGCGCCGATCTCGTGCTCGATGCGCGGCGCGATATCGGAGCAGTCGCCGATCAAATGGAGAAGCAGGTCAATGCGCGGCGGGCGCTGGCCGCGATTCACGTGAGCATGACGCCGGATCAAAAGCACGCGCAGAACCTCATCTACAGAGGGGAAGTTTCAAAGGGGCTGCTGATGCAGTTGGTCTTCTCACCATTCGTGGGTTTGCTGACGTACGGCGTGTACTCCGGCGGGATCGGGCTGCTGCTGCTCGTCTTCTCGCTGTACAAGACGTGGCGCTGGACCGAGCTGCAGACGCAACTGGATCTCAGCGGACCGCATCGCGTGGGTAGCGGCCCGATTCCAAGTCTGTATTGAGCATGCCTTGCTGGTCGACGCCTAACGCCTAACATGAGGTCAAGTGTGCCATGGACACAACGCGCATATTCCTGGGTGGCTTGATTGCCGGTGTCATCATCGCGCTGGGCGAGGGGCTGCGCAGCGCTATTCTCTCCGCGCAGATCAACATGAGCATGCCGCTGCCCGTGTTCGTCGTTCGCTGCATCATGCTCGGGTTTGGCTGCGTGCTCCTGTATGCCGCGACGCTTCCACGTTTTGGCAGTGGCGTCAAAGCGGCGGCGCAATGTGGCATCATCGTATTCCTCATCGGCGCGGCATTTCCGCCGTTTGGAATGACGACCAGCGCGTTTCCAGCTCCACGCGAAGTTCTTGTCGCGATGATATGGAACGCAGTCGTCATTCCCCTGGCGACGATCGCGGGCGCGTGGGCGTACCGCGAAAAGGAACCTTCTTTCGTTAGGCGCGCGGAGCGGTAAGCCGCTCGATCGGCGCGGTGGCAGAGGTACTCGCATCCGCTGACGTCGTCTGGCTTCGGAGTCGGAGGGGGTAACGGGATTGCCGCCTTGGGCACTCAGGCCTATAGTAAGGGCGCCTACCAGCCCACGGCCGAGGTCCCCCATGAGGCGGCGTACCTTTATTCAATCCGCTGTCGCCACAGCGGCAGTCATCTCACTCCCACGGCGCGAAGTGTTCGGCGCCGTTTTGCGTTCTCGATCTTCCCGCTTCGCCGATATCGAAGCTGTCACGGGCGATGGAGAACGGATCATGCTCAGCGAGAAGTCGATCGCCGACTTGCGGGCACAGTTGCGCGGCCGACTACTACTCGCTGGGAACGACGGGTACGACCAGGCGCGCACGATTCTGAACCCGTCGTTCGACAAGCGACCCGCACTCATCATACAGCCGACCGGTGTGGCAGACATTCGCACCGCTGTGAACTTCGCGCGTGAGAACAAGGGACTGTTGCTCGCCGTGAAGTGCGGCGGCCACAGTGCGTCGGGTCAATCGACCTGCGACAAAGGGTTGCAGATCGATCTCTCGCACTTCCGCGACGTGCGCGTGGATCCGGCGGCCCGACGAGCCTGGGTGACCGGCGGAAGCCTGCTCGGGCAGGTAGATCACGAGGCGATGGCGTTCGGTCTGGTTACCACGTTAGGCACCGTCTCGCACACGGGCGTCGGTGGCCTGGTTACGGGCGGTGGCTTCGGTCGCGTCGCTCGGCGCTTCGGTCTCTCCGTCGACAATCTGGTGTCAGTGAACGTGGTGACGGCTGACGGCGAGCTTCGCCATGCGAGCGCGAGCGAGAATCCGGATCTGTTCTGGGGAGTGCGCGGTGGCGGCGGCAACTTTGGTATCGTCACGTCGTTCGAGTTCAAGCTGCACCCGATGCAGCGCCAGGTCCTCGCCGGCGCCATCGTGTATCCGATCTCGAAGGCGAAAGAGGCGCTAACGATTCTGGCTGAATACGGACCGCAGGTGCCTGACGAGTTGGACCTGGGTTTGGTGATGGCCATCGAAGCCGGTGGAAAGCCCGGCGCAGTCATCTTCCCGGTCTGCTACTCCGGACCAGTGAGCGCAGCGGACAAAGTGTTCGCGCCACTCCGCAAGTTGGGTACGCCGCTTAACGACAGTATTCAAGCGATGGACTACGTCGCCGTGCAGCGGTCAGGGGACATCAGCGATCCGCGGGCTCAAGGGCAGTATCTCAAGAGCGGCTTCGTCCCGAAGATTCCGGCCGACCTCATCTCCGCGATAGTCGATCGCTTCGAGGGCAATCCGCAGCGTGGGACGGCTGTGTTCTTCCAGCAGGGCGGCGGCGCGATCGCGCGTGTGCCGGCCGGCGACACCGCGTTCGCGCAGCGTGATGTGCAGGCGAATATGCTGTGTGCCGTGGACTGGAAGTTCGGCGAGGACCCGAGCGCGCACATCAAGTGGATCAAGGATTACTGGGCACCGCTCGATCGCTTTACGACCGGCTTCTACGTGAACGACGTTGGCGATCGGACAAACAGCGAAGTCGTGGCGAATTACAGACGCAACCACGAGCGGCTGGTCGCCGCAAAAAACAAGTACGATCCGAAGAATCTGTTCCGCTTGAACGCGAACGTGAAGCCAACGGGAGCCAAAGCCTAACGTCTGGCCACCAGTGACGTTGGTTCCCGAGGTGCTGCTGATCGATGGATGAAGATTTGGATCGGTTGTCGCGCGATGCCCTGATCGCAGAGGTGAAGAAGCTGCGACAGGGCATTCGCACACATCGCGACAGTAGCGAGCACGAGCTGTGCTGGCATCATCCTGATCTGTGGGCCCTGCTGCCAGAAAAGACCGATCCGCTGCCGACTGTCCCCGACTGGCCGCAGTTTCTGCGGGGCTGCGTGCAGTATCGCGAGTCGCTCGACAAGTCACTGCCTAACGCGGCTAGAACTGATCAGCCGTTCACGGACGGCAATTGAACTAAAGCTTTCAGAACACAGCTGGCAGTTCATAGCTGCCAGTACCAGCAGGCCTGCTGACAGTTTCAAACCGATCACTGTCAGCCGAGAGCTTTGGTTTCCGAGACTACTTCCGGCTTCCGGGAACCCGCCCGCGTTAATCCTCTCGTAAGGACTCCGCTCTCAGCTTTAGTGCACAGTGACCCGCGAATCGTCGCGGCCACGACCTGTACTATTTGGGAGGATGTATGCGGAAGCTGCCTACACTCGTCGCGTTGTCGTTCCTCGGCGTCGCGACGGCATTTGCTGAACGTCCACCGCGCCCGTCCGATACAACATCGGTTGTCGTTCAGAACAACCGCACCTCGCCGGTGCGCGTTTACCTCGATATCGGAAACCAAGAGATCACACTTGGAACCGTGAAGCCCATGGACGTCGCCACGCTCGTGGTGCCGCGGTGGCTGATTCATGACCAGGAGGAAGTGAACATCTTCGTGCAGCCCCGAAAAGGATTGGAGCAGGAAACCGGCTATTTCGAAGTCGAGCCTGGTCAACACTTCGGGATCATCGTGCCGGACCACAACGTGGGCTTCCCGCGTTTCGAGACGCCGGATCGTTGAGTGCTCGCGTTTTTAGGTAGTGTGCTGGTCCTTGGACTGCGAAGCGTAGAAGGGGGGATTGCGTACGCGCAGACTTCCATCGTGCCACGCGACAGCTGCCTAACGAGCACAATCGCCGCGCTGCCATTGATCGAGCGCCCCGCGCCGTCAGGTGCCGGGCCGCTCACGCTCCTTCTCACGGGTGACGGCGGCTGGGCGAAAGCCGACGCCAAAGTCGCCGACGGGTTAGTGGCGAGAGGTAGTCCCGTCCTTGGCGTGAACATGCGCTCCTACCTGAACGGCAAGCGTTCGCCGGATCAGGTCGCATTCGAGCTGCAGTGCGTGGCACGCACATACATGGAACGGTGGCAGCGCGAGCGGATCCTGCTCCTCGGCTATTCGCGAGGGGCCGACATCGCGCCATTCGTCGCGGCGCGGTGGCCCGCGGATTTGCGTCAGCGGGTGAGTCTCGTCGCGCTCGTCGCCATGTCGCGCGCGGCGAACTTTCGTTTTCATCTGCTGGATCTCGTACACCACAGCGATCGTGCGGACGACATTCCAATCGCCCCCGAGCTCGAGCGCCTGCGCGGTCTCAACGTGATTTGTGTTTACGGAGCTGGCGACGGCGACAACGGCTGCGCCGACGCCGACAGCACGCTGGTTAGGCGCTTTGCGCGCCCAGGTGGACACCGCCTGACAGGCGGCTTCGACGCTATAGTGGACTTGCTGGCGCCGAGCCTAACGCTATCGCCGGGCTCATAGCGACGCGAGTGCGCACATCCCGCCGCACCGCGTGCGGAGCGCCTGAAATGAGGGTCGCCACATCGGCCAGGATCCACGGCAGCGCGAAGCGGTGCGGGGTGGCGAGATAGCGGGGTTCCCAGCGCGGATGGAACTTCTCCTTGTAGGCGCGCAGGCCACGGAAGTTGTACATCGATTCGCCGTGCAGGTACACCAGCGACGCCCAGCGCGACCATCGCGGCGCGAGCGCGCGTGAATCGAGACCCGACAGCGGCGCCATCCCGAGACTGAAGCGCTGATATCCCTGTCGCCGCGCCCAGAGAATCAGCTCGGCGAAGAGATAGTCCATCACGCCACGAGGCGCGTCCGACGAATAGCGCATCAAGTCGGCGGACGCGTCACGCCCGGCCCCGGTAAGCACGTTGGCGAAAGCCACGATGTGGCCATTCCGGCGCACGACGCTGATCTCGAAGTTGCGCAAATACGCTGGATCGAAGACGCCGAGCGAGAATCCTTTCTCGTGCGCGGCTTTTCGCGCCAGCCAGTCGTCGGACACGGCGCGCAGCTGCGGAATCAGTGACGGCACCATCTCGCGCCTAACGACCTCGAATGTGGCGCCCTCGCGCTCGGCATCGCGGTGCATGCGGCGCAGGCTCTTGCTGCCTCCTTCGAGTGAGAAGTCTTCCAGCGGGACGTACGCTTCCTCCCCGAGCTTGAGCGCGATGCAACCCATCTCGACGAAGAGAGGAAGCGAGCCGGGGCTGATCTGGTAAAAGACCGGCCATCCGCCGGCGCGGTCGGCGCGCTCGAGAAACTCCCACGCCAGCGCGCGCACAGCCGCCGGCTCACCGAACGGCTCGTGCAACGCCACCCACGTACGCCCGTGCACGGCATACATGAGAAAAGCGTCGCGGCCCTCGCTCACCAGGAATTCCTTGTCGCCGAGGAGCGCGAGGTTCGCTTCGACATTCTCGACGCCTGGCAGCAACGCACGGACGGTGGCCAGAGCGCCCTCGCTAGGTGCCGCCGATACGCGACGGCCGTGGCGCAGCAGGCGCACGAGAGCGAGCATGCCGAGCGTCGTGAGCACACCGATGGATGCGCGCAGGAAGCGCGGCGCGTCGCCATGCAGCGCGAAGCGCCACCAGAGCTCACTGCTGTACTCGACGTGTTTGTACGCAAAGAGTCCCACGAAGACGCTGGCGACGACGATAGCGAGTATCGAGGCGATCCAGCCCCGGGTGAGCGTCTCCGCCGTCAACGAGGAGCGGCGGTAGAAGAGCGCGCGGTTCGGAAGGAGGATCAATAGGATGACGGAAAGCGCCGCTGCTTCCTCCCAATCGAAGCCCTTGAGCAGCGAAGCCGCGAT
>Ga0114129_10014341_pt1 | contig 11296 bp, 9 predicted proteins | sample RhiMetdeltSRZDD1_FD_80071 | JGI IMG/M metagenome (GOLD analysis project Ga0114129, IMG submission 80071) | Populus rhizosphere microbial communities from Tennessee, USA - Rhizosphere MetaG P. deltoides SRZDD1 (version 2) (version 2) | ecosystem: Host-associated > Plants > Roots > Rhizosphere >... | reverse complement strand
GTGCTCGCGAATCTAACGAGCAAAGACCCCGAGCTTTGGGCCAAAGAATGGTCACGTGTCGCTCTACCCTACGAAGAAGCGGGCGCCAAGTTCGAGCGGGAGGGCAAATTCAAGGAAGCACGGGAAGCCTACGTGCAGGCCTATACTTATTACGCGACCGGACGCTATCCCGTGCCGCACACGCCCGACAAACAGCAATGTTTCCGCAAAAGCCTGGAGATGTACGAGAAAGCCGGCCGCTATTTCGTGCCGGCGTTGGAGCGTGCAAGTGTTCCCTTCCGCAGCAAAAGCGTTCCGGTTTATTTGCGAATTCCGCAAGACGGCAAACAACATTCAGTCGTGATCAACTTTGGTGGCATCGACTCCTTCAAGGCCGAGAGTTTCGAGTACGACGAGGCGCTGCAAGAGGCGGGTATGGGAACTTGCGCTATGGACATGCCGGGCGTGGGCGAATGCCCGATCAAAGCTTCGCCGACGGCCGACGCGCTTTACACCGCCGTCATCGATTACCTTGAAAGGCGTCCCGACGTCGATCCGCAACGAATCGCGATTATGGGCCGCAGCTTCGGCGGTTACTGGGCGGCCAAGATGGCCTACGTCGAAGCGAACCGCTTGCGCGCCGCCATTGTCTGGGGCGGCGGCGTGCATTATTTTTTCCAAGAAGATTGGCTGCGCGAATCGACCAATGCGGATAGCTATCTCATGGACCATGACATAGCGCGGTGTTCGGCTTTCGGCGTGAACAATCTCGATGAGCTGATGAAACCCTGGTCGGAGCTCTCGCTCAAAGAACAGGGCTGGTTGGATAAACCCTCCTGTCCCATGCTGATTGTTAACGGCAAGGATGACCTGCAAACCCCGATCGACGATCTCTACATTCTGCTGGAATATGGCTCCCCGAAATCCGCGCGCGTCTTCCCTGGCGGCCACATGGGCCAGACGCCACAGACCTTTCCAACGATTGTGAACTGGCTGAAGAATGAGCTGAATTAAATTCAATCCGCAAATTCCGCACCCGGGGTCGCAATCACGACTAGGATCGCGTAACCTTTCTCAGTTACGCGATGCGTTGCTTGTTCAAGCTGATTTTATTTCCGATCCTCGCGCTGCCGCTGGCTCTCGCCGGAGCGGTTTATCTGGCTGTCGATTCCGCGCCGAACATCAATCGCGCCGCGGAAATCACACCTTCAAATATCGAGCGAGCCAAACGCATCCTCGATCAGAATGACCCGCGCAAATTAAAGCTCGGGGCGCGCCGCACGATTTCGGTGAGCCAAAACGACCTCGACCTTGCCGCCAATTATTTGGCGCGCCAGTACGCGGCCGGAGGGGCACGGGTTCAATTGAAACGTGGCGCGGCCGATATCGACACCAGTGTGAGACTCCCAATGGTTCCCTTGCCGATCTATTTAAACTGCCAGGCAACGTTGGTGGAAGATGGCGCGCTGCCGCGATTACAGTCTGTACGGGTCGGTGATTTGTTCATACCGCCGCCGGTGGCGTATTGGCTGATCCCGCGTCTTTTTGCGCTGGCATTCGACGACGCGGACATCCGTTCATTCAGCAGCGTCATCAAGAAGGTCTCTATGAATGAATCCAGAATCGCGCTGACCTACGAGTGGCAGGCCGATTTGCCGGATAAATTAAGAACGGTTCTGCTTCCTCCTGAGGAGCGCGAGCGATGGCGGGTGTATCAAGAGCGCCTGGTCTCGGTGACCCGGTCGCTCACAGCCAAGAACATATCCCTGACGCAGTTGCTCATGTCGCTTTTCGCGTTCGCCGCCGAACGCTCAAAAGAAAATAATCCAGTATCGGAAAATCGCGCTGCGATCCTCGTCCTTACGCTTTACACGATTGGCCAGACGTTGGAGCCGATCCTCCCGGAGGCGAAAAACTGGCCGCGCCCAATAAGCCACAGCGTGCTGCTCAATCAGCGCGATGATTTTCCCAAGCACTTCATCGTGTCGGCGGCACTCTCGGCCAAAGCCGGCGGGCCACTCTCCGACGCTGTCGGCATCTACAAGGAAATCGAAGACTCCCGCGGCGGCAGCGGATTTTCCTTCAACGACATCGCCGCCGACCGCGCCGGCACGCGCTTTGGCGAATACGCCGCAAACTCCGTTTCAGCACGAAAGCTGCAGCAACAGTTGAGTGCCGGAGTAAGCGAGAAAGATCTCATGCCAGTGACGGAAGATTTGCCGGAGTTCATGCCCGAAGCAGAGTTCAAGCGTCGATTCGGCGGCGTTGAGGGTCCTGAATATAAGAAGATGATGGCCGACATCGAGCGTCGCATCGCGGCGCTACCGCTCTACCGCTAAAGACGCGCTCAGTTTAGCGGCGCGGGGCCATGCAGTTTCACCGGAACTATCTCAGTCAGAGTTTCGCCTGGATTCCCGCTAGATGCATGCGGGAATGACGGACTCTGAAAGGGACTAGCCATCACGTAGCGATCTGCGGAGAATGAGAGCTGAAGGGATCTGGAACGGTTTGAACGATTTGAACTTTTTGAACGGCTTGAACGATTAGCGTCACCGTTATTTCTGAAACTGTTCCCTCGGAAAATTCGCCGTCGCCATTACGCCACCATCGACGACCAGCGGATGGCCATAAATAAATTCAGAATCGTCGCTGACTAAAAACAACGCGGCCTTCGCTTGATCATCTGCCGTTCCCAAACGGCCAGCGAGATTTTGAAACGTCCGGCTGCCGGCAACGTCATCGTCGTAACCCACCGGCGAGCCGGATCGGTTCGGCACGACGCAGTTGACGCGAATCTTGTAAGGAGCAAGCTGCACCGCCATGGCGCGCGTCATGTTGATCACTCCTGCTTTGGCCGCCGCATAGGCGATCCCGTCATGACGCCCGATCATTCCGGACGTCGAACCGAAATTGACAATTTTTCCACCCCGTCCCTGTTGCACCATTTGCTCGGCGACATACTTGGTTACCAGGTACGGACCTTTCAGACTAACCGCGATGACCTTGTCGAATTCCTCTTCGGTGCTGTCAAAAAGATTGGCGTGATCCGTTAACGCGGCGTTATTGACGAGAATATCGATACCACCGAATTTCGCGGCGACTTTTTTAACCATCTCCTTCACGTCGGCGGATTTTGCGACGTCGCACAAAACCAACATCGCTTCATGTCCCGATTTGTTGATCTCGTCGACTACGCTTTGGCCGCGCCCTTCGTGCATTTCCGCCACCGCGATTTTAGCGCCCTCGGCTGCGAACAGTTTCGCCATCGCCTTGCCGATGTTTCTGCCCGCGCCGGTGATCAGCGCGACTTGTCCTTTGAGCTTCACGTGTTTCGTTCCTTTCCGAGCGCCTTGTGAGCCTAGTCCATGCGCCAATATCAAATCTTGAGATCGTCCGGCGGCGTCGCGGTATAAACGTCGAAAGTGTTAAGCGTGCAAGCCAACATCGCGTAGTAGCCGATGGTCGCTGTCAGCTCGACCATCCCCTTTTCCCCGAAGCGGCCATAGATCGCCTGGAACGTCGGCTCGCTCACCCGATGGGAGTGGATCATCTCGCGCACGAAGCTGACGATCTGCGCCTCTTCGGTGGAAAAATTCTCCACGCCCTTTTTCTCATAGACCGCGCGAACGGTTTCCACTGGAATGCCGGCCTTTTGACCATGGTTGATGTGCGCTGCCCATTCATGTTTGCATTCGAGCTCCCGCGCCGCTATCAGCGCAGTGAACTCAAGGACTTTGCGATCCAACGTCGATTCAAAACGCACATAACTGCCGAGATGCATGGTGCGTTGCGCTATCTCGGGACTGTGCAGCAGCGCGAGCCAGGGGCCTCCGACAACGCCGCGGCTCTGAGCGATGGCGTCATAAACTTTCTGATCTCCCGCCGCCAAGTCTTCTCTCTTATCGATGGTAGCAATACGTGCCATTTGTTTTCCCGTCCTCCGTTATGAGAGCTTTTCCTTAAGCCACTTCGTCACGATGTTGACAACTTCATCGTTGGATTGGCCCCTCTTCCTGCCCATGTGGCCGGCGCCGGGGATGATCCGCAGATCCTTCGGGCTGCCGTGCTCGGCGAGCAGGTAGAGATCGCTGATCGGGTGCTGGTCATCTTCCTTGCCGTTGATACAGAGCAGCGGCGCACAGGGCTGGTCGATCAAGCCTTGTGTCACCAAAGATAAAGTGGGAGCGATCTTAAGCGTCTCTTCGAGTGTCTTGACGCCGAATATGTACGAGCGCGCGTCGAGCAAGCTCGCCGGCCCCATCAGATATTGCGACGCCGTCACCGTCAGCGCCGGCCTGAGCCACTCTTCTTGAAACGTCCGATGCACGCCCGCGCCCCAGTTGACCGCGCCGCGCAGCCGCTTAGGTTCGGTATGGGCGAGCTTCGCCGCCCAATAGCCGCCGAAGCTGCCGCCCATGCAGGCGATCCGTTTGCCGTCGATGTCGCCGCGGGTTTCGAGATAATCCATCGCCGCGGAAAAAGTTCGCTCCGCTCGCGGATCGTTGCCGAGGCAGGGATTTTCACCGGCACCCGGCATGTCGATGGTGAAACAAGCAAGGCTGAGCTTGAGCAACACGTCGTTATTCGTCCGGCGATCTTCTTTCCAACCGTCGACGCCGCCCCAGTGCATCACCACCGGCGGGCGATTGACGCCTTGGGGCACCTGCAGGTAACCGACGACTTTCTTGCCTTCGAAAGGAATCTCGATCCGCGCCAGCGGCGGCTCCATCGTCGGTCCGGCTTTGTTGAATGTTCTGAGCGCGCCCTTGTAGCAGCGCATCTTTTCCGGGCTGCTCGGCACGGGATAGCGCCCGATGCGGTAATATTCGTAGGCCAGATAGTACGTCTCACCGGCCGCTTTTTTCTTCCCTTGTTTGTCTTGCTCTTCGGCGAACGCTTCATACTTCAAACCGAACTTGCCCCACTCCCTGCCCCAAAGATCGGCATCGAGACTGGTGAAGTTTTTGACCACCTGTTCGACGTCTTCTTTTTTCACTCGCTCGAATGGGTTGATTCGCCCGTCGCGATGTAAAATATCGGCTTTGATCTCGTCGAGAGATTTTTCCGCCATAACTTTTCTCTTCCTAAAACTTCGCGCCCGGTTCGCTGGCCAACGCCTTCAGCGCCGTCTTGTAAAACCGATCGTCGATGAATTGTTCCGGTTTGAAATTCGGTTTTTCCTTCAGCACGGCGAATTCCAACTCGGCGCGCTTGTAGAGCCCGTCGGGGCTGAGTGCGGGAATGTACGCGTCACGCATCAAGTCGTACAGTGAAGCGGCGATATCCCGTTGATCCAACCTGCCGTTCTTCATGATGATGTCGATGCTACCCTCGCGGTTGGCGCGAATCCAATACAGCGCCTTCATCACCGCCTTCACCATCCTTTCCGTCATGTCCGGTTCCGCCTGGACTTGCTTGGCCATCGCCTGCAGGGCGCTGAACGGAACGTTCTTGAACTCATCACCAAGGTAGACCAGCCGTTTCATGCCAGCCTTGAGCAGCGGCCGATCGGTCGGTGGCGCCATCAGCGCCGCGGCGGCCCGGCCTTGCATGATCGCGATCGCTTTCCCCTCGTTGTCGGGGATGTTGAGGTATTCGGCAAATTTTTCATTGTAACCATGCTTGGCGAACAGCGCCTGAAGCACGCTGTACGTCGAACCACCGAAGGTCACGGCAATTTTCTGCCCCTTCAAATCTTCCAACCTTTTGATTTCTGGCCGCGTAATCAAACCGAACGGTATCTGGTTGAAAATCTGCAAGAGCACGCGGATCTGCTCACCCTTAAACATCGCTTGCATGGAAGGGCCGAAGGCGGAGGAATAATGCACGCTCCCTGACACCAGCGCTTGAACGTTCATCGCGTTGCCGCGCAGCACCACGATGCTCACGTTGGTGAGGGCCATCTCGTCATAGAATTTTTTTTCCTTGGCGACGACATAGGCAAGATGCTGCACGTTGCCCGGACCAGGCAACGAAATGTAGATCGGCTTGGCAATTTGCGCGCCGAGCGGCGGCGTCGGAACGAACAGCGCCAGCATGAAGGCGAAAATGCTCGATCGCGTCATTGACAATTCTCCAACCAGGATTTGTCGGTAAGCTCGGGACCGACTTAACAGAAAGGACGCGACTAGCGCAAGCCCCGCAGGCGCGGATCGAGCACTTCGCGCAATCCTTCGCCGACGAGATAGTAAGCAAGAACCGTAATGAAGATCGCAAATCCCGGAAACACCGCAAGCCACCAGGCAAACGTCGTCGTGCTCGCCTCGTGCAGGATAGAACCCCAGGTCACCAGCTCGGCGGGCACGCCGATGCCGAGAAAGCTTAGAGCGGATTCCACGAGAATCGCGCCGGCGATGCCGAGAACGACCGAAACAATTACCGGAGCCAAAGCATTCGGCAGGATGTGCTTGAACATGACTTTGCGATCGGACACCCCGAGAGCAATCGCCGAGGTTACGTAATCCAAATTCCTGATCCGCAAAAATTCATTGCGCGTAAAGCGACCGATTCCGACCCAACTCGTCGCGCCGATGATGAGCATCGTGAGATAGATGCTCGGTGGCAAAAGGGCGGCGATGGTGATCAAAAGAAAGAAAGTGGGAATCGACAGCATGACTTCGAATAAACGGGAGATCACAAGATCGACCCATGAGCCGAAGTAACCGGCGATCGCTCCCAGGATGACGCCGATCATGACCGCGATCCCAACCGCGATAAATCCGATGGAAAGCGAAATCCGCGAGCCGTGAATCATGCCCGCCATGATATCGCGCCCCAATTTATCAGTGCCGAACCAGTGCTTCGCGGACGGCGGTTCGAGAGGCTCGAGCAGATTGATATTGCTCGGCCGGTACGGAATCGGTGGAAAAATTGCCTTGGCGCCTTCGAGCTTCTTGAAGTCCACATTTAGCAATTCCGCCGGCCAGTGGCCGAGCTTGGCGCCGACAATGTAACTACGAAAGATCGGGAAGTATGTCTTGTGACGGTATTCCAGATAGTACGGCTTATCGTTGGCGATAAAATCGGCAAACAGCGCCATGAGCGCCAGAAAAAAGACAACGCAAAAACCCGCTAAAGCGATCGGATTGCGTTTGAATCGTCGCCATACATCCGACCACAGCCCGCCTGTGGTTGCCGCGGCGTCCGACGATGACTCTAACGCGGCCGAATTGAAAGAAGCCGCGCTCGATGGATTCGTACTCATTGTAGTCTTCGACCAAAGACGATCCTCGGATCCACCACGGAAAGAAGAATATCGGAGATCAAGATACCAATCAGCGTCAGCACTGCGCTGACTGTAAACAGCGCCATCACGGTCGGGTAATCGCGCGCGAGCACGGACTCGAATCCGAGTTGGCCTAAACCGGGAATGGAAAAAACCGTTTCGATGATGATGCTGCCACCGATCAAACCTGGAAGTATCGACGCCAAGATCGTCACTTGGGGAATCAACGAATTACGCAACACATGTTTATAGATAACGATTTTCTCTTGGAGCCCCTTGGCGCGCGCAACCTGAACATAATCCTGCCGCAAGACTTCCAGCATGCTCGCCCGCATGTAGCGCGACAAGCCTGCGAAGCCGTCGTAGGAAAGCAAGACGACCGGCAGGAACAGGTGCCAGGCATGGTCGGTGATTTTCTTCCAGATGGGCCAATTATCGGAAAAGTCGAGCGACTCCAGCCCGCCGGGAGGAAACAGGTAGTAAAAATCGCCGCCGCATATAAAAACGATCGCCATCGTCGCCGCCCAAACCAACGGCACCGCAAAAAGAACAAAAGCCGTTAAAGTCGTAACCTGATCGGCGAAGGAATTCGGATGAGTCGCCGAATAGATCCCCAGCGGGATGGCGACCAAATAGACCACGAGGATCGACCAAAAATTCAATTTGACCGTCACCGGCAACCGTTCGGCGATCTTTCCCCAAACCGACTGATTGTCCCTGAAAGATTCGCCGAAGCTAAGCGTCAAAAGGTTCTTCATCCACACCGCGTACTGCACATGGAGCGGTTTATCGAGGCCGTATTGTGCGCGCCACTGGGCCATCGCCTCGTCCACGGAGCCGCGCTTCTCGACCGAGATACCGCCGCCGGCCGCTGCGCCGAGACCTCCCGCTGCACGCAGCTCGGCGGGATCGCCAGGCGCCAGCCGCATGATGAGAAAGCCGATCAGGGTGATTCCGATGAACGTCGGAACCATCAGTAACGTTCGTTGGAGTAAGTAAGCGCCCATAGTGTGACGGCTATTGCGCGCTAACCGTGTTGACGTATTTTTGCCGTGCCACGGGAACCCACCAGTCAATCGGGCGAAGCCCGTCGGGAAAAACCTCGACACCCTGGAAACGACGATGAACCGCGGAAACGCGTTTGGCAACGTACAGAAACGTGTAGGGCTGTTCGTCGTGTATAATCTCCTGGAACTCTTTGTACATCTGGATTCGCTTCTGCGCGTCGAACTCGCGCCGATACAGTTCAAGAATCTCATCGACGCGAGAGTTCTTGTAACTGATTGCGTTCGAACCCTTGTTGGCCGCTTGAGACGAGTGCCACACCTGATAGGCGTCGGGCTCGGTCGTCGACATCTGCCAGCCAAGCACGACGGCGTCGAATTGATGATTCTTCACGTCATTGAGGAAGATGGTCCAGTCCAGCTCTCGAACGCTCGCGGCGATGCCGTGTTTCTTTAGCTCGTCCAGTAGCACAAGTGCCACACTTTTCCGCACGGCGTTGCCGCTGTTGACTTTGATTTCAAAGCGCAGCGGAACTTTCTTGCCGTCGATGACCTTGTCGAGCACACCGTCCCCATCCGTGTCTTTCCAACCCGCTTCGTTGAGCAAGGCCAGTGCTTTCTGCGGATCGAAGGGGTAACTTCGCAGGGTTTTGTCATATTCCGGCCGAAAAAAATAGATGTGGCTGTCGACCACTTCGCCAAGACCAAAAAGCACGCTCTTGACGATTTGCTTTCGGTCAGTCAAATAAGTCATCGCTTGTCGGACCCGCTTATCACGAAAGATCGGATGATTGTTATTCCATCCGATGTAACTGTAAGTCGGAGCATAATATTCATACTTTTTAAATTCGCGGTTGAATCTTTCGCTGTTGGTGCCTCTGACGTGCTGAACCGGTTGCAGGACTTCCATGTAATCAAGGCTGCCGCTCTTGAGCCTGACCAATGCGGCATCCATGTTATTGACGACCCGGAACTTCAGTCGATCGATATAGGCCTGGTCGATTCCTGGTTTTCCCTTCCCCCAATAATTCGGATCACGAGTCAGCTCGATCTCTTGCCCGGTTTTCCAACGATGAAATTTGTACGGCCCGCTACCCATCGGATTTCGGTTGTAGTTCTTGTTGAAGTTGTCGGCGAACTTTTTGACATTCTCATTCAACTGCGACGGATCCTTCAAAAGATCTCGGACCGAAACGTTTTTGAGCAAATCGTCAGGATCGTAATAATGACGCGGCAAGATCTTGATCTCTTGTCCGAGAACGCTTTCGTTGAGGAAGTAACGTTCTTTAGTAGCAAATCGGATGGTATAGGGGTCCAATAATTGAGCATCGACCACGGAATTGAAGTAGACTCTGAGAAACGGCGCGTTTACCAGCGGGCACTTGATCACCTTGAGACTGAACAAGACGTCCTCTCCAGTCACCGGCCGCCCGTCCTGAAAACGAACATCCCGCCTGATTTTAAAAGTGTATGAGAGCTTGTCGTTGGAAATCTCCGGTCGCGCCTCTGCGATATAAGGTTTGAACTCTAAAGTGCGCGGCTCTCGGGTAAGAAGACTCTCAAAAATGTATTGATTGACCTCGCTAGATGAAGCGTCGCTGCTGGTCAGAGGATTGAGTTGCTCAGGATCGCTGAGACTATGAATCACCAGCCAGTCTCCGGTCACTGGCTTGCCGGGAGCTGGCGCATTCTCGGCCGGAGGCGCGTCGGATAGTTTGACTTCGGTTTTATCGCCGCAGCCGATCAGCAACAGCAGAGCTAGAACGAATCGCCAAGTTCTCCAGCACATCGCTCAACTGCCGATCGCCTCGATCGGCACTTCCTGAGCGTGGGCGGGTTTTTGCTGAATGAAAAGCTCGGAGGGGATTTTGCCGTTGATCTCCGGTTCCTGATAGCGAATCTCGAGTTTCTTTTTCTGCAGGGGAGCCTCGACGTAAATTTTCGACGGAAACAGGCCCGCTGGAGTAGAAACGTAGTCGGAGAACCGCGCACTCAATTCCAGGACGCCGTTAACATTGAAGCGTTCCCATTGGGTCGGCACCGGCTGTGGTGACTCAAACGCAACTGCGTCCTTTTTGCGCCCATTCGGCGAAAAGACCAGCGTGTTTCCTTCCTGCGTCCACGGCGCGGATGCATCCACTGGGGGCAATCCGGTCAAGAGAGAAGTAATCTCGTCAAGCTCCAATGGTATCTTCGTGTAGCGCAGTAAATTTTCCTTGGAGCGCCGGCCGCGCACGAACACTCCCTCGCGCGGGTGATAACCGACGATTTCTTTGTCGTTGGCGGTGACAATGAGAATCGCGCCGAGGTAGCTCAGGGTCTCCAGGCGTAAGCGATCCGGCCGTTGGATAACCACCGCTTCTTGAAAGCCCTGTTTGCCGTCCGGGCCGGCATAGTCGACCTGTGCAAGCGCGCGCAGCGAGCGAAACTGCTCGCGTCGCTGGGTGAGCGACTTGATCATTTCGCTCGGCTCCCACTTTGGCGCGGGAAGCTGGGGCTGCGGCGGCGAGACCGTCGCGCAACCGGTCAGTCCGAATACGACTGCCGCCAGAATAGTAAATTTGAATGACTGAAAGGAGACGGCCAATGGCCGCTTGAGGGACGGGGTCAAACTTTTTTCTCCAGGCGCTGGATTTTGTCGCGGATGCGTTTGATCTGGTCGTTTTCTTTGGTCCGTTTCAACGCGTCGCGATAGCGCATTAACGCGCTATCGGGCTTGCCGGCCTTTTCGTAAGCGTCACCCAAGTGTTCGATAATCGTCGGATCATCGACCGTGATCTCAACCGCGCGCTCGAGCTGCTCCACGGCCTTGGGATAATCGCCCTTCTGATAGTAAACCCAGCCCAAGCTATCGATATAGAACCCATCGTTGGGTTGAATTTTGAGTGCGCGCTGAATCAAGTCTTCGGCTTCCTCCAGTTGCACGCCCATCTCGGCCCAGGTGTAGCCGAGATAATTGAGCGCGGCGGCATTTTTCGGGTTGAGCTCGATCGCTTTCTTCATGCTGGCAATCGATTTGTCTCTATTTTTGTTCTCATCGTAGAGCGCGCCCAGTTGAAAATGTGCCTCATCGCTCTTGGGATCGAGC
>Ga0114129_10014340_pt1 | contig 11296 bp, 12 predicted proteins | sample RhiMetdeltSRZDD1_FD_80071 | JGI IMG/M metagenome (GOLD analysis project Ga0114129, IMG submission 80071) | Populus rhizosphere microbial communities from Tennessee, USA - Rhizosphere MetaG P. deltoides SRZDD1 (version 2) (version 2) | ecosystem: Host-associated > Plants > Roots > Rhizosphere >... | reverse complement strand
GTTCGGCTTTTCCACAGTTCCCACAGCCCCACGGCGATCAATCAACAAAACAACAAACAACAAAACCGGACATTTCACTTGCTACAAAAACCGGACATTTCTATTTGCTATCGACAGCATCAATTTTGTGGGATCTTTCCAGGCCGTTAGAAACACGCCAACAAGCGTGAGTACAAACACTACTCCTACGAAAATCAAAATCGGAAGGATGAGGTAATGTAATTCTCGATAACGGGCCAATATTCCGACTGCAAAGACCACGCCTGAAGCCAGAATGCCCATCAATATGGCGAAAAATCCGAAAATTGTTTTGGGGGCGCGATAGGCCATTGCTGCAGCAGCTGAACGGACGGTGCTCATGAAGGCCATATCCTTATACCTGATTGCTTACTCTCTGTCTCGTAGAAACTACTCTCGGTCTCGTGCGTGCCAGTCTTAAAACGGGAAACTTTACACAGCCATTCGCAACTTCCGGTGAAGGCGATCAATCGGTCCCAGTTCGACATTTATCCGACACAATCTTCGATAGCTGCCAATATCCAACAAAGGCAGCAAGGATAGGAAAAGACACGCCGACGTTGAGGACAAACTGCCGAACGAGCAATTCTCGTAACAGAAGCAGAACTGGCTTTACTTCAAATTTGCGATGGTCTTGGAGTTTTGGTCCAGGCAACGAACTAGTCGTAAGCGATGCACAAGAGAAATGAGGTGTGCGCGTCGATGCATTTAAGTGCAGGATGCTCTTCGCGCCCGAAGGCGATTCCAGTAAAAAATCCGATGCTCGCTACAGCAAAAGCGGTCCTGGCTGCGTTCGAGCAAAACGCAGCAGGTATCCAGCTCCTAGTCTGTACCTGGATCTTGCCGACCCCAAGTGGCGTGTCGTAAGAATCACGAGGAAAAAATGGCAAATCATCAAAAATGCTCCGGTCAAGTTTGTCCGGCCGCGCGGAATGCTTCGAACTCCTGATCCGAAAAGAGGTGGCTGTCTCGATGATTTGAAACCCTTCATCAATGTTGCCAACGATAGCGATTTTGCGCTCGTTAAAGCCTTCCTCGTTTCACTCCTCCGGCCGAATCTGCCGTTCCCTGTTCTTGTATTGACTGGCGAACACGGCAGCGCGAAATCGAGCATGGCCCAAAAATCGAAATCGCTTGTAGACCCGTCGAAAGCCGCGACCCGTGGAGCACCGCGGGAGCTTCGAGATTTGGCGATCGCGGCGAGCAATGGTTGGGTTTTGGCATTCGATAACATGTCGCATATTCCCGAATGGCTATCGGACGCTCTATGTCGGTTATCAACAGGAAGCGGTTTTAGTACGCGTGAACTGTATTCGGACTCCGACGAAAAGATTTTTGAATCCAAGCGGCCGGTAATCCTGAACGGCATTTCGGACATGGTCACCCGGTCTGATTTGCTCGACCGATCCATCATTATTCAGCTCCCTATCATCGACGAAGGGAAGCGAAAGCAAGAAGCTGATCTCAATAAGGAGTTTGAGCGACTACGACCAGGTATCCTCGGGGCTCTGCTCGACGTTGCAGTACACGCCGTGGCGAAGCATCCCACGACGAAGTTAACAAGCTTGCCGCGTATGGCGGACTTTGCAACATGGGCTGTTGCCGCTGAACCTGCACATCATCGTGGTGAAGCGATCTTCCTCAAAGCATACACCGGCAATCGTGCCGCATGGGATTCCGTCGCGATCGATGCCTCCGTGGTAGGACCCCCGATCCTGCAATTGATGGAACGCGCCGCGTGCTGGGAGGGTGTTTTCGGCGATCTCTTGGACGCCTTGAATGCGATCGTCTCCCAGCAATTTCAGAAGTCACGGGAATGGCCAAAATCTGCACGAGCGATATCCGGAGAGCTGCGACGGATCGCTCCAAACCTGCGGGCGATAGGTATACAAGTTACGATCGGTAAGCATACTGAGAACGGAACACCCCTCAAACTAGAACGGGTATGCAAGACACCGTCAGCATCCTCAGCATCGCAGACCAATAAGGACTTAGATCCTGACGATCCATCGACGACATCGTCAGCCGATCGTCCGCAACCGTCAGGCATCGTCAGCCGCAACGGTTCTAATTCGCTGAATTCACACGGTAGTGACGATCCTGACGATACTGACGGTGTTTGTGCCACTTCTTCTTGTGAGGACGAGGAACGCCTTTGACAGATGTTCTCGAATTGATGACGAAAGTGCGCGAGGCCGGGGTTACTCTTCGCTCCGATCCGCCGGACCTCGTCATTAGGCCTGCTGGCATCGTTCCGACCGATCTGAAAGCGCAACTCAAAGAACGGAAGGCAGAGGTCCTTCAACAGCTCGAACTCGAAGCTTCAATGAAACGGCTCGAAGCGGCAGGCGTCTCTGTAGCGATCTGGGAAAGCGGCGAAATGCGTGTGGTCGTTTCGGAGGCCGAAAGAGTCAAGGCGATTGACAACGGCGGGACGATTTACAGTCCGCAGGATATGTACGCCTACGTCACGCTGACGCAACACGAGCGAAGACTGCTACACACTTTCAAGAAACGATTCGGAGGTACAAGCGAGTGGAGGTCAAAAACGTGAGGCCATTGAATTCGACTGAAAAGCGGCCCAATTCGGGCAGGCATCGCACGGTTTGCAAAGTATGCAATCACGACAAGCGAGAAGACATCGAGCAGGACTGGATCGGCTGGGGGAATACCATGCGGATCGCCGATGAATACGGACTGACACGCGACAGTGTGTATCGGCACGCCCACGCATGTGGGCTTTTCGAGAAGCGCCGTCAGAACCTCCGGAAGGCTCTTGAGCGAATTATCGAGCACGCGGAAACGGTCGAGGTCAACGCGGCAGCAGTAGTCAGCGCAGTTCAGGCGTATGCCAAGATCAATGACGCGGGCAAGTGGATCGAACGCAACGAGACCGTGAACCTCACAGAACTATTCGACAGAATGAGCACTACAGAGCTTGAAGAGTATGCGCAGTCAGGCAAGATGCCGAACTGGTTTCCCAATGGGCCGGTAGTGACGGAGAGCAGCGACCGTAACGGAGGGTGAACTGGGATTGTTCAACCGGTTGAAAAATTTGAAAAATGATTTGGTTTCAATCGCCACAAATTCGGGAAGACCCGGTGACTATCAACTCGGCTCAATCGAGTCACGCGTTGCGGCTCGCGCTCTTATCGAGCAACGACGCAAACAGGCGAAGCGGATGGCCATCGTTTGGGCTGGTGCGCGACCGGAGTGGTTTCCATCCGATCACGGCAAAAGCCGTTGGTCAAATGGAGAGGGTATCGAAATTTTCTGCGAAGATGATGAGGACTACCCGCGAGCACGGCGCGAAGCTGGCTCTGATGGACAGGTCATATAGTGCGACACGCGGTCTCAAGAATCGCGGTTAAGAATTTTTTCGCCGAGGTTACGGTGAAAGAAAGCTGAGTTCCGGAGGAATGTCAGGCGACAGGTCAGATCTGGTGGCCTCTTCCGAAGCGATCGGGAAGGCCGGCAGCATTGAAGCGAGCAATTGTGCTTCAACAAGTGAGTCCAGAAGGATGTCACGCAGTTCAGACGCCCTGTGACCAGCGTCTTTCAAATCTCTGTTGCGTTGACCGCAAAAACCCCACACCAAATTCCGCGTTCGTTATTGGACGGAATCTATAGGTTCATTAAATTTCGGACGCAGCGGACCAGGAACAAACTGTACAGCGCGTACCCACGTACCGACGATCACTCCGATCGTCACTCTCTTCGAAACCTTCTAGGTTGTCGGGTGTTGCGCCACAACGTGGACATGCTACAAAAACTCCGGCTCCCCAGAACATTTCAAAATTAAGGTGGGCTTCGTCGATGAATTTCTGGACCGTTTTTATGTCGATCAAACCTCACCGCCGTCACGTGACCCACAGATTCCCTCATGCGAGTCACGGGAGGTTCTGCACAAGTTCGTCGTCGTTCTGATTGTGGTGATGACTGAACTCAACCGCTCCAAGATCGCAATGGGGTTTTCGTGGCTGACCGATTTGGTCTTTTATCGGGCATACGCTATCGTTCGCGGCATTAATCGCCCGACTCGAGGGCAGGAGCGGGAGATGTCCATTCCCAGGCGTGCCATTATCCGTAAATGTACCTAACCCCGCGTCACCGGTAAGATCGCTGGGCTGAAGGACCACGCTACATCCGGTCAGATCACCAATCAGGTTATTGCTGAGCGACGTGATTGGTCCGATACAATCCTGACCGAAAGGCGCGGGTTATTCCGAGCGACGATCGTGTTCTGAAGGACTGTTGTCGCCCCAACTCTGGTAACCAGAGCGGCATGAATAGAGGGGGCAACGAACTCCTGGATATTGTCTGCTATCGTGCTGTTAGTGAGCGTTAATATCCCGCCCCTATTATGGATGGCAGTGCTACTGCCAGGAGAAGCACTCAGACCACCATAGATGTTGCGCGTAAATGTCGTATTTCTCACGGATACAGTGGCGTGACCAAAAACGTTCTATCTGCTCCGGCTCGATGACGATTGTTTTTTTGTGGTTCGATACCTGTTTCCTCCCGAACGAGTGAATTCGGTATGAACGGTTCAATCCAACGCAGTTTCCTGATGTTTTGGCTCTGTTCTGCCGCCGTGGTCACGGGCGCGCGATTGTTCAACCCGATCCCCATGAGCTTAGACCTCGCATTTCAGATCCAGGCGGCCCAGAACCTTCTGGCGGGCCACGGCCTCTCGGTTTTTTCGAGATATGCACCCGACGTCGCGGCACCTTCCGGCCTCGTTCTGCTGACCAATTTCCCTTCGGCGTATTCCTTCTTTACGGCAGCCATCCTCGCCTTGGGAGGCAGTGAAGGCACTGCGATGAGATCGCTCGCCGCAGCGGGGACCATGCTGGGCTGGTGGGGCTGGGGTATGCTCGCCTACCCTTTCTTCAGGGAGAAAATGAAGCGGACGGTTGTCTGGAAGTGGGCCGGGTTTCTAATTGCTCTCTCAACACCGTTGCTGTTCACCACATGGTGGGCTGGCACAGACCTTTTCCTGTGGGAGGCTGTGCCGTGGGTATTGATTTGGGTGGTGAAGGGCTCAAATGAAGAGGTACCCGGTATATCACGGTTTGATCTAATGGCTGGCGCTGTTTGCGGCCTCGCAAGCTTAATACGCTATGCCAGCCTCTTCCTTGCCGCGTATGCCGTGTTCCTCATCCTGTGGCAGTCCAGGCTGCGGCTCCTCGTACTCAGTCGCCGCTGGGCATCTTTTGGGTTAGGGCTGGCCAGTCTTGGCCGTTCAAGTGTACATCAATGAGTTCTTAACCAGCGGACCGGCAAGGCCTGGCGGCTTGTCATTCGAGATCGGGTTTGGTTTTGCTGCGCGGCGTGCCCTTGACGGACTTCCATTGCTCACGACGGCTAATTTTCCTTGGACGTTTTGGTTTCCGGGAATTGCCTTGAACCTATTGTTTCCCAACGCCAGTAGCAGACTTCCATGGCAGTTAGGGATTACTATAGCGATCTATGTTTTTCTTGCGCTCACAATCAAGATGTACAGGATCGATCTGCGGAGTGCCCCCCATGATTTAAAGGTAGCGGCAACCGGACTCTTTATTGTATTTCCGGTTCTATTGTGGGCGTGCATGCTGCTGGGCCGCTATAACTATCTAGGTGACCAGCGCTATTATTGGCCCCTCCTACCTCTCAGTATCTTCGTCGTCTACTCCGCTGCTGAAGTCCGCGATGGTCTAACGAGAACAAGCTTCCGCAGAATAATTCAAACTGCAGGGGCGATCTATATCGCGGTTTTCATAGCATTGAATTTGGTACGTATTGCATTCATTTTTGTGCCCGGCGACCAGGGCAAGATCCAACGCCCTCGGCTCTTTGGGAATGAGCTTGGCCCTTGGCCTTCTCTAGCGATCGCTCACGAACTTTCCCCCGCGCGAAGATTCGTCGTGGCACTCGTCAAGGAAGAGCCAAACACACTACTACTGACAAGCAGCAAAACCGGCTGGTTTCTTGGCGACGCCGCTTTGGACCGATCGAGAATTCATGAACTCAGTTGCGGGAAAAATTTGAAAGCGTCCTATCTGACGGGGCCAGCACGCATTGTGTTTCTGACGTTTAACGAGGGCGAACCTCAGGATCTGTGGGCAGCAGGCGAACAACTGATAGACGGCAAGCGCCAGCCCGAGAATGCAGACTGTTTCGAGCAGTTGCCAGGCCTCACCCTACTGCAACGCTTTCCGAACGAGGGATTGAAGGTGCTCGAGTCCCGTGTTCCGCCGGGTATGCGCATCAAACTCGTGCCCTGAGTGCATCATTTGGGTGCGTCCCAGCGCCAAAATGAGGTACTGTTCGGAGCACATGCAGATGGCCGCTTTTTGTAGCACACGAGTTGGCCGCTTTTCTATTTGAGGTTAATTTGCCATCAGCATCGGAGAGCGAATCACCACGGAAGATAATGCTGGCGCCAAGACGCAGCTCGTGAAGCAGGTGTGTATGTAGCGGCGCAAGTCTTGAGCGAAGTCGATGCCGTCGCGATCTGGAAAAAGTTAATCCTGCAGCAGGAAAAACCGCAGGTGGTCGCGCAGGTCATGGAGTACCTCACGGATCGCGCCTTCGGCAGACCTGTTCAGGTGATTGCCGGAGATCCGAACAGACCTGTCTCGATTCAACTGAACTGGGGCTCGACTCCCGAATGGATGCAGCCGAACGTAACGCTAAATCAGGTTCACATCCCCACGTTAGAGGAGACCGGTCAAATCATCGACGGGCAAACGCGTTACTTGAAATAGAACAACTTTTTCCAGATGGAATGAGTTACGAGCTGCGGCTCGCGACCCGAGCATGCACTTAGCCCGGACCCGACATGTCCCGAGCCTCTAGGACCATGGCAGCGATGAACGAACATACGAAAACCAATGTGAACAGTGACGGTATTCCGTCTGAACCTCAACCCCTCCAAGTGGTCGCCGAAGATGCGGTCGAAGTTAAAATTCGAGTCACGTTCCAAGCTAGGGACGAATCGAAAGGGAGGAAGCACAGGATGCGAAGTGAGCAGGTCGTGGGGGACGACTACACCCACGCCACCAAAAAATGGAATAAGAAACACAGACTGATCGATGTTGATAACAACTGGTATTCGGAAAAGGTTATCGACAGCGAGACGGGCGAAATCCTTCACTTCTGCGAAGAACCATTAGACGAACATCGAGATCACGGCTCTGCAAAGCGGTCCAAACGTCAGCCATGGCACTGAACTTTGCAGCCAGTCTCGTCGAGGGAGTATCCGCTTTTGGGGGTGAAGAATTACGCTTGGTTTCCTGTCGCTCCGGTAGCAACAGCCACCAGAAAGCCGATCCTGAAGGGAAGTTCAGAATGAGCGGTCCTGGATCTCCACAAAAATCGATCCAGTGCAGGGCTTCATTGACGAGGAGTTGGTCCCAACGGCAGGGAAAATCCCGGCGAAGCTATGGTTTCCGGTGAAGGATGCGGCGCAGAAGTACGCAAGGACCGCGAAGGGATGAACAGAGAATGAAAGGAAGTCAACGCATGAGAAAACGGATTTTGGTTTTGTTGTTACTCGGATCGACGGTCACGGTCCATGGGGACGCGCTACCGATCCATCTGGTTTGGGATGAAGTCGCCTTCCGGGGCGGTGCGATCAATGTTGCCGAGTCGGTGGAGCTCCATCGAAACCGGGCGATTGTCGGCGAAATACTTGGCCGGCCGGTTGGGTTCAACACCGATGCCGTCGTGAAGGGATTCAACGCCGCAACCGGGCAACTCGTCTGGTCGGATGAGATCGCGAACGGCGAGCGGGTGTTTGTGGGCGCCGCCGGTAGTCAGGCGATTGCGGTGGCGTCAATCCCTCCGATCGAGGATGGTATCCATGACGGCTTGAATATCGTTGTGCGTTCTTACGATCTTGGACCGGGAACTATCCGTTATACGGCGTATGCCAAGCTGAATGCCCCACAACAGATCCTCATCCGCAACGGGAAGCTGGTGATTGTCGGCTATGACCAAGAGACATTCCGTTCGCAGGTGCGTGGCTTGATCGTCGTCCTGGATATCGACACTGGCCAGGTGTTATGGACCGCGCCGGTGGAGAACCCTATTCACATGGTCCTGTGGGATGTCGATCAAGCCGGCCGATTCATTATTGCCGTTGGAGTCATGACGGACTTTGCATCACCAACCTTTCCTCCGCCGCAGACGGCCGTCATCCGGAGCTACCGGTTACGCGATGGACACCTGCGATGGGAGCGCCTCGAGCCTGGAGTCGTGACCTATTCCATTGCCGTTCTGAACGATACCGCCACCATTGCGGGAGGCGAGGGGTTCGGCACGTTCCTTGCCGCCTATAACATCGCTGATGGTTCGATGAAATGGAAGGCGGCATCCCAATTGGGATTTGGTCCTTTCCTGGGTGTGTTCTCCAGCAATACAAAAATCGTGGCGTTTGGATCGGGTCAGGTCGTGAGTTTCGATACGGCAGGTAATCTCCAGTGGTCCAACTCCAATTTGTTCCGTAGTGTGGCGCGGGCATTCGTCGTTGGGGACTTCGTACTGACGGCTGGAACCGAAGTCGTCCCACCATTATCTCCAGAAGCACCAAACCAACTGGTTGTTCGCCTCTATGATGCCGCCGGTCAGGTGGCCCAGGAAGACCGCCGGGAAATTGGGCGAACTGTGTTTTATGGGGATGCGGCATTGCAGAATGGTCGGCTCGCTGTGGTGGGCCGCACCAGTGGTGCTCTCGTGCGTGTGTATGACATGAGACCATTCGAGTGAGCAGGATTACCTTCAGGAAATGGTTTTAATTTTGGGGCAAAGTCGACAAGACGCCAAGATGTTGGCATTGCGTCGCATGAAACCGAGCAACGGATCCTGAGAGAGGAAGTTTCTGTAGACCCAAGCCGCGATCACGCCGTCACATGAACCTGTAGACAAACAGATTTAGTCATGCGAGTCACGGGAGGTTCTGCACAAGTTCGTCGTCGTTCTGATTGTGGTGGTGACTGAACTCAACCGCTCCAATATTCGCAATGGGGTATCCGTGGCTGACCGATTTGGTCTTTTTCCGGGCATGCGGTAGCGTTCGCAGCGTTAATCGCCCGACTCGTAGCCAGGAGCGGGACATGTGCATTCCCAGGCGTGCCATTATCCGTAGACGTACCTAACCCCGCGTCACCGGTAAGATCGCTGGGCTGAAGGACCACGCCACATCCGGTCAGATCGCCAAACAGGTTATTGCCAAGCGACGTGATTGGTCCGATACAATCCCGACCCAAAGCGTCGGTATTCCGAGCGACGATCGTGTTCTGAAGGACTGTTGTCGCCCCAACATCGGTAATCAGAGCGGCATGAATCGCGGGGGCAACGAACTCCTGGATATTGTCTGCTATCGTGCTGTTAGTGAGCGTTAATATCCCGCCCCTATTATGGATGGCAGTGCTCTCGGGACTGAAGGTAGAATCAAGGACATTGGCAAGGATATTGCGCGTAAAGGTCGTATTTGTTACGGATACAGTGGCAAGCTGCCCGATGGCTAGCGCCGCACCTGAACCAGATCCACCCGCCGCGTTCTCTATGAACGCGCTATCCCTAATAACCAAAGTTGAAGGGCCGGCGCTTGGGTTAAGGGCCCCACCGGTAAGGATAGCACCCGACCCGTCCGCACCATTGTGTTCGAAGGTACTGCCGTTTATATAGACGAAGCCGCCTATCTGCTCCAGGCCGCCGATAACGAACCAGCCGGTATTCTGGGTTATACGACTATGATCGATATACATTGTTCCATTGCTGGTAAAGATTGTAGCCTCGCCGCCGAGCGAGTTCGCGTTGCCAGTCAAAGTACTGTGAGTAATAGTGACGACGCCTCCCTGGTTGTTGATGCCACTGCCAACACCGCTAACATTGCCTGAGAGAATGGTTGCCACGACGCGGACCGCCCCTCCAAGGTTCAAAATACCTCCGCCGAGGAATTGGCGACCATTACGCAAAGTGACTCCTTGAATCGTTAAATCCCCACTTGCGGCCACAGACAGAATCCGAGCACTTCATATACGGTGCTCGCGCCTCCGACGACTTATTGTGACGGTAATGATTGTATCAACGTTCCCCATCTGCAACTCCACCCGATTTCCACTGTCGGTCGGAGCTGGGAGTTCCCGGTGGTGGGCCAATATCACTTTCCCTTCTTGCGTTCGAAGCAGATGCGACCGTATGTGGAAGGCGGCTTTTCCTACAATCACCTTAGCAATATTTATAGGCCTTACCGAATAGACTTCTCCGGTCAAACTGAGCAGACGCCCACGATCGAGTCGTTAAATCGTAAAGGCGTCGTGTTCGGCGTCGGCGCTGAGATCAAGTTAAAAATGATTCATGTGACTCCAGGTCTGCGGTACACCCATTCCGGCGGCGCGCCTAGCCTATCTGCCACTATCATCGCTCCGAATCAGAACAGCTTCGATTTCCTTTCGGGTTCACTCCTGAACTGAAAATCTTCCACCGCCCTATCGGAAAGTGATCACGTTTCCCCTAACGGGTCGAAAGCATTTTTTCATAACTCCAAAACATCTGGCTGGCGCCGCATATTTCAAATCGTCACATGTTTCTAGTGGCTGGTAAGTCGGTATACCGGACAAGTGCCACCGGCGCCGCAGTAACTTGGCGACTATCGCACTGTCATGTAGCCGCGAGTCTTACTTCCACACCATCCATATTCGCGGCAGGGCGCACAGTTAGTACTCCCACCGAAACGTTCAGAACTTCGTTGCAACACAACCAGCACACACTCCGGGTCTGTGTCCACTCTCTTCGCAGCAACGAGGTTACGGCAGCCGCACTTGTTCGGATCTGTCGTTTCATTTACCCAAGCGAGTTCGGCGCGGAACTTGTCGATAGAGGAATAAGTACGGTTGCATCGTTCATCGTTGGCTATTGTGCTACGCGGCGTTTAGATTGACATTGGCGACATGCTTGGCAGCCAAATCAAATGCGGCCAAATCCGCGTGTTCGATTCCGCCAAGCGGACACGATCCTTACTCCGACAATTGCGGTAATCAAAATACAAATCCAATAGCCAGCCTCGCTTTTGGACAACGCTGTGGCTTGTTCGCGTGATTGGCATAATCAACCAGGGGTTGCGGTAACCACGCGTAGAAACTTGCTAATTATTGCTTGATGCGACATGCATCGTTGGCTGGATTCATTCGAGGGCTCGTTTTGCCAATCTGAGTTGAATTTCGTAAAAAATTGCGGTATCGAATCTGAAACGGACTTCGTACTCATCCAAACCTTCTGGCAGTTCTGGGTG
>Ga0114129_10014339_pt1 | contig 11296 bp, 10 predicted proteins | sample RhiMetdeltSRZDD1_FD_80071 | JGI IMG/M metagenome (GOLD analysis project Ga0114129, IMG submission 80071) | Populus rhizosphere microbial communities from Tennessee, USA - Rhizosphere MetaG P. deltoides SRZDD1 (version 2) (version 2) | ecosystem: Host-associated > Plants > Roots > Rhizosphere >... | reverse complement strand
CTGTAGTGCTTGAAGGCGAGTGTCTCGCGCAGTCGTGCGACTACACCTTGAAGTACGCTCGGCATCTTGCTTTCTTCAGTTTCTCTATTAGTAGCGAGGATCAGGTAAAGCTGCGTGTCGAGATTTGTATCGTCTTCGCGCGTTGCGGCCGTAGACGAGCGGGATGGTTGATTAGAATCCTGTGCGTAGGCCGCGCGCGCGCCTGCGCACAACGCGAACACGCACACCAGCAGAATCATTCTCTTGTGTAACATCACTCGGTTCTCCTTTTCTGTAGAACAGGCAGTCAGCCTGTTCGAGTGGTTCGGTGCGGAACAGGCGGCCGGCCTGTTCTACGATTGGGCAGGTTCGTTGCTCGTCCGTTGCTGTCACGCTGCGCCTGAAGAAAAGTTCCAAAGGGTAGTGCAAGGTGTTAACTTGCCTCCGTGATCCCGCGCGAGTTATCAACTTGCGCTACCGGCACTCGCAATTCGAAACGCGCGCCTTCACCGTTCCGGGATGGCGCGAGCTGCGCCGAGCCACCCGCGTCTTGCATTCGCTTTCGCACGATTGCCAGGCCGAGGCCGGTGCCCCGCTGCCTCGTGGTAAAGAACGGCTGCCAAATCCGTTCGCGGATTTCTTCGGGAATACCCGGGCCAGTGTCACTCATCGTGAAGACGACGACGCCATCTTCGGCCCGGGTTCCCAGGTGGATTTCGCCGCCGCGGGGCATTGCCTGCAAAGCATTCAACATCAGGTTGGACAGAGCATCGCGCACCGCGGCCGTTTGAATTCCACCTAATGTCACATCCGAATCAACCGACGAACGCAATTTGATTTTTCGTGCTTCAGCGTCAGCCCGAAACAGGCTGACCACGGTTTGTACAATTCCGCCGGCGGTGCTGGATGACGCCACGGCCATCGGTCTGCGCGCAAAGCTCAACAATTGCGTGACTGTGTTGTTGAGGCGATCCGTCTCGCCGACAATCAAACTCAGGTCGTGCGCATGCTGTTCCTTCAGCGCTTCGTCTTCGCTCATGACCTGCGCGATCGACTTAATCGCAGACAGCGGATTCTTCACTTCGTGCGCGACCGTTGCGGCCATCTGACCCAAAGCCGCGAGGCGTTCACCTTCGGCGAGTTTTCGCTCAAGCCGTACGTTTTCTTCGACCAGTCGCCAATCATCGATCGCGATCGCGATTTGACTGGCCAGGACGTCGAGCACGGCGCGGACGTCGGATGTCAATGCGCCCGGCGCTTTTATTAAGAGATTGCCAAGCGTCCGGTCTTCGCGTTGCAGCGGAAAGGTCGTATCGAACTCGTCGGTGCTCGCGCCGGCTTGTTCCGTCCGCGGTTCGTCGCCGTTCGTCAGGTTCGAATCAAGCGCAATTTTTACCTGTCGCAGCGGCAACGCAGCTACGATTTGCGATTCGAGGAACGCGACCAAATCAGAGAGCTCCGGAAACTGACCAACCTGCGCGCCGACGCGGGCAACCACATCGCGATACAAAGCAGTCTCGCGCTCAAACAGTGAGCGAAACCACCGCTCAAGTGCGCCGCGCATCGGCGCCGCCAAAAGTGTCAGCCCCAGGATCAGGATCGCTTCAATGACGCCGGCGCGCACGCCGTAACGCGCATTGGCCCAATCAGCGATGCGCCTGATGCCGTAGACATAAACCGCGAGAACCACCGCCGCGAAGGTTGCCACGACGAGACTCTCTTTGATGATCAGCTCGAGGTAGCGATAGCGATAGATGTAATAAGCCAGCAACGCCGACGGCAGCAGCGAGCCGAGGTTCGCGAACGTTTGCAGATACAGGCCCGCCGTAGTTCCACGCCCCAAACCCAAGCCAAGCGCGGACAAAATCAGAACGGCGATGCCTAAAAACGAGACCGCGAGCGTCCGCAGAATGCGCCGCTCGCTGGTCGATTCAGAGCGCCGCGCGACGAGCAATTCCGTGATTGCGCAGACGCTCAATGAATAGACGACCCAGAGCGAGAACGGCAGGACGAAGGACGACTCTTTCGCGATCATCGGCTGGTACGACCCCGACCAAATGCGCGGGATTGCCACCACCAGAAACACACACGGAACGTAAGACAGGAAGGCGCGAATTCGTTCAGTTCGATTCAGCGGCCGATTGTGCGAGCCAGCCCATAAATGCAAGTGAACGTGCAGCAGCAACGAATAGCACAACGTGATACTGATGAGGGCGAACGTATTGGCTATGCGCAGCGGCACCATCCATTCGGCGTGGGGCAAACCGAGGAGGCTGCGCAGCGTCACGATCAGGTTCCCGCCGTGCCACCCAACCATGCATGCCGCCAACGCCAGCAGCAGCCGCTCAATCGTCACCAGCCCAACGCGCTGGCGCAGAAGAACGTACGCCAGCCACAGCGGCAAAACCGCGCCCAGGCTGTAACCGATCAGTTGAAGGGTTTCGAGAAGCGACATGGCCCTCATCTGCTATCGCAGTGAGAATACTACTTGCTTTGGAGAGAGCGAAGCTTTGGTTTGCAGGGGAAGGCCTCCACTGAACCGACCGCCATCTCTTTATCAGACTGCGTCTATTCAGCGCCTGCGCGTCACGTGCGCATCTATATGCGAGGTTGAGTAAAGTGGGCCTGTCGACTACCTACCCTTGCATTCGACAACGCAGGAATGGATCGTTACGGCGGCCCCACCGATTGCGCCTGCTAACGCGGCCAGGGCGGCGATTCCTCCAGTGAACGCCACCGCTACCACGAACGCGAAGCCGATGGCCAGAATCGCACCCATAACGAGGGAAGCCGTAAGGAGGCCCAGATGCCTCTTCAAGCAGGCAAAAACGCACTTTGTCATTGTTCGTCTTCTCCTATGCGAGATGTGCAGGCTCGGGCTAAAAGGCAAAATCGAGCGAGCTTGGGTCTTGCGGCAAAGGATTATGCATCCGATGGCAAGGATGTCAAAGGAGATTCGCGGATGTTTCGTCGGCCTATTCTGCCTACCGTCCAGCCCATGTGAGCGTAAGTTCTGTGCGACGGTTCTTCGCGCGCCCGGCTAGCGTTGTGTTCGGAGCCACGGGATTCGCTGAACCCATCCCGTTTGTCTGAAGGCGCGTGACATCGACGCCGGCCGCGGCCAGCTTCTCAGACAGGACACGAGCGCGGTCGTCGGTGAGTTGTTGCAGAGCGTCTGCCTTTCCGACATTGTCGGTGAAAGCGTCGATTGAGATTTGGTAATCAGGATTGTTGGCGAGCAACGCGCCGAGTTGATCAAGTTTCGCCGCTGCCGCCGCTGTCAGATTGCTGGTTCGCGGATTCGCCCAAATCGATTCAGTCAGAAGAAGCGTGATGCCACCGTTGTTGTCGCGCACCGTGCCGAAGCGGCCCAGTGACTGACGGAGCGCATTCGCCGCTGCTTGCTGCTGCGCCGCGCGCATTTCTGCGGCGCGGCGGGCTTCCTCTGCCTGGCGCTCGCCTTCGATTCGCGCCAGTTTGAGTTTGGCATCTTCACCCTCCGCGCGCACGGATTGCAGCTCATCTCTGAGCCTCGCTATTTCGGTTCGGGCATCACGCAACTGCTCCTGTGCATTCAGCGCATCACGCTCCGCCAATTCACGTGCGTGTTGCTCGTTGGCGAGCTCGCCTTTGAGCCGGGTAATCTCCTGATTTGCGCTGGCGGCATCTTCTTCCGCGGCGCGCACTGCCAAATCGCGGCGCTCGAGCTCTTCGCGTCTTTCGCGCGCGACCCGGCGAGCAATGGCCATGTCCTCAGCCTTGACGGCGCTGCTGATGGCTTCGCGCGCCAGGATGTCAATCTCATTTGCTGTTGACCGCATGCGCCACGCGCCTTCAGCTTGAGCAAGATCCGCGGTCGCGGCGCGCAATTCATTCGGCGCATCGCGTTCAGCGCCGGCGTAACGCGCGAGGTTCACTGCCTGGCGGGCGCCGAGCAGTGCGTTCGGGATGTCTCGATAGTCGGACTCAGCAATCGTTGGCACCGAGGTATCGCGAAAGTAATCGCTCGTGTTTCCGATGTACTGCACCGGCACAGTCGCAATCTCGGCGTCGCGCGGTATTGCCGGCTTCAAATTCTCGAGTACCACCATGCGGCTCGGGACGCGCACGAGAAAATGCGGTTCGGCAGTCACGATGAGCGCGAAGCTTTGCAGCGGCGTGGTGACGTCAATCTTCGAATCGACCACCATGCTGCCGCTCCGCTTGATTTCGCCCAGGTTATCAACGTGGCCATCGGGCGAGATGGCCCACAACACGAACGTCGTGTAGACGCTGCCGAGCTCATACGCGCGCGGCAGATTGTCGATGTTCAGTTCGACGCGAGTACCACGACGACCTTGTCTCCGCACCTTCGCATCGCCCTTCAAACGCGGCAGGCGCGTGGTTCCGCGGAATGGCACTTCAATCGTTTGGTTCAGCGGGTAAGTAATCGCGATTGTGGAGCGGCGTGAATCGTTCTGCGCGAGTGCCGCCGCCGTCGTGAAAAATATAACCGCCAGGAACAGCGGCGCGATAGGCGATTTCGTCAGGCGAGCTATCTTCATTTAAGCCTCAAAGATGAAGAACAGGGTGCTAGCCTGTTCAGAATTTGTTATCGGACCAGGAACAGGCCACAGCCCCGGTCTACACCTCATTGATGCGCGGCCCGAACTCAATTGTTGCCGATGGATCAAATATTGCGCAAGGCGGTGGAAGTTAGCGGCGCCGCGATCGCTCGTAATCGCGCGTTCTTTGGCGTTGGACAAACTGGACCGCGAAGCAGCCGATGGCGGCCAACAGCAGCGTGTGAATGAAGCCGCCCTTGTGAAGCAGGAACTTTTCAATCACCCAAATAGCCAGAAAAGCTGAACCGATGTACCAGAGCATTGTCAGAATTATCCAGGATCAGCGGACTTGCTAGCTTCAATTCTTTGGCTCGCGGTCCTTCGGAAACTCAAGCGCGCGCAGGCCCTTTCGCGCCGGATCGGTTGCAATGAATAGCACACCTGACGGCGAGGAAACCACCAGCCCCGACCGTTGCGTCGCGGCGGGCGCATGATTGGTGACCAGCCCTGCCGGTGGCTCATCCTTCCAGATCATCGTTCCGTCGCGGCCCGAGAGCGCAAACGCAGAGCCTTCTCTTCCCGCCATCAAAAGATCGAGAACATGGTCGCCGTTGATGTCCGCGAAGGCGGCTGCCTCAGCGCGCTTGGCATCGGCTTCCCAGACTATCTTGCCTTCGTCAGATTTGACGACGACAACGCGGCCACGTTCTGTGAACATCACGATTTCGGGCGTTCCATCAGCATCGAGGTCCTGTGCGAACAATGATCCTCGCGGCGAGTCATCTTTGAGCGTCACCCGACCCAGTGGGCGCAGGTCGTCAGCGTTAAGCGCCGTCAAGGCGTTTCGCGTTCCGATCAACATCAGCTCACCGCGCAGGGTTCTCACAATCAACGGAGCGGTCGTGGGGACGCCGGCCGCATCTCCCGCCCTAATCAATTTGCCGCCCTCGTCAAAAACCTGGAGTCGTCCATCCTCAAGCGCAACCACGACGGTGCGCGCAATTACAACAGGGGCGCCGACTGCTCTGCGTGGCAAGCGCATCTCTGAAAGCAGCTTGCCGGCGTTGCCGTCGATCACGAACATTTTTGCGAGCGAGTTATCGATAACAAAGACTTTCGCGCCGGCTGCAATCGCCGTCGACGCGCCGCCTGAAATCTGTGTGCGCCATAGCTCGCGCCCGGTCTTGCCCTCGAGGAGAGAGCCGACCGCTCCGGCAAAAACTAAAACATTCTCGACGCCGCTCCGCGTCCGGATCATTAGTGGCAGCAAAGTTGTTCCCGTTTTCAGTGCATCCCATCGATGGACCCACAACGCGACACCGTTCGACGAGTCCAGGGCGATCACGCGACCGTCGGTAGTCGTTGCGACAATCTCAAGGCTTGTGGGCGATCGCAAATGGGCAAGAATGGGTCTCGAAATGTTCGGAATCGCCGCATACCAACCCCCTTGGGTCGCAACCGCCGAAGGCTGATTCCTGACCGTTGGACTTGTCGGGGGTTGCGAAGGCGTGGGGGCGGGCGCAACATTCGTGGCCACTTCAATCACGCCGGCCGATGAAAACGTGCCAAGTCTCCCGTCCAGCGAAGCAACGCGCCAAAAGTATTTACCCGGGGGCAGATCCGCTACCCGATACTCATGGCCGTAGACGATTCGATCGAAGACAATGTCAGTGAAGTCCGCGTCGTTCGCCAATTGTAGACGGTAGTGTGATACGCCCGGCCGCGCGCCCCAGCGAACCGTGACCAAGGTCGTTTGTGAGTTCGTTTGAACGGCTGCAGTTTTGGCGTTTGTCGAACTCCCAACCTGGGCGGAAGCCGCGCCGCCGCACAAAATCACCGCGAGGCCCAACATCAACAGGCGGCCATGGCAAGCGCAGATCATCTCACTAATCATTAAACGACGAATGTAAGCTGGTTCCCCTCGTTGCGGGCCGACTGAAGGTGCTCGTGAGTGATTTTGGTCAGGGGTTCTCGTTGAGTTTGTAGCCGACACCGCGCACTGTTAGCACGTAGTGTGGATTCTTCGGATCATTCTCGAGCTTCTTTCGCAGGCGATTGATGTGCGGATCGATGTTCCGCTGATAGCCTTCGTATTCAGTGCTCCAAACGCGATCGAGCAAATCGTTGCGTGACCAGGCACGGCCGGGCTCGGACGCCAGCAATTCCAGAATTTGAAATTCGAGAGGCGTCAGATCGATTCGTCGTCCACCGCGCGAAACTTCATGTCGTCGCTTGTCGACCACCAAATCGCCAATCTCCATACGATCGCCATCGCCCGTTTCCTCCAGCGCAAGTTGCCCTCGCCGCAACAGCGCTTCGATCCGATACTCAAGCTCGCGCGGACTGAAAGGCTTGGCAAGATAATCGTCGGCCCCGGCTTCGAAACCTGCAACTTTATCGTCCAACAAGTCGTGAGCAGTGAGAAACAGCGCAGGCGTGGTAATCCCGCGATCGCGCATCTTCTTCAAGAGATCGATGCCGGACATCTCCGGCATCGCGACGTCGAGAATGAAACAATCAAATTGGTCATTTGTGACCGTCTGCAATGCGGCCGGTCCGTTCTCTTTTTCCGCGACTTCGAAGCCAAGCCGGCGAAAGTACTCCGCGAGAAGTGTGCGCATCTCGGCGTCGTCGTCGACAATCATCAGTTTTCTTTGGCGTTGTGCTGGTTCGGGATCCACGGCAATTTTCCTCACGCTGCTCAGGACATCGTCAGAGCGCCAACTGCTAATCTGCTGTAGCTTCAGGGGTTTCGCCTTAGTATGAACAGGGCGATGCCCTTGCGTCAAACCTTTTCGCTCAGTATATTCGTGTTTGCGATTTGTTTTAGTTTCCTGGCCCGTTTTCCTGTCAGCAGAATCGAACCTCGATTTCAATGCGTGATCTCCGGCGGCTGTTAAAGTACCTGCTCCCTCACGCCGGGACGTTCGCGATTGCGACCGTCGCGATGGTCGTGGTGAGCGTTCTGGAAATCGCGATTGGCGCACTCATCGTTCCGATTTTTAATCAAGCTTTTGCGCGCGATGGGCAACGCACACCCACGCTCTTCGGCTTGCAAAAGCTGATTCCGTTATCAGGCTTGGCCGCGTGGCGGACCATCGCACTGCTCTTAATTGGCTTCACGCTCTTTAAGGGTATCGCAGATTACCTTTCAACCTATCTGATGGCATTCATCGGCCAGTCATCCATCCTGAGGCTGCGAGAGGATCTGTATTCCCATGTCCTGGGACAGTCGGCCGCATTCTTCGAGCGCCATCGAACAAATTACTTGGTGTCGCGCTTGATTTCGAGCGCCGCGGCGATCGAGACAGCGGTCACGCACACTCTGCGCGACCTGTTGCGCGAAGGCTTCACTTTGATCGCCTTTCTCATCGCTTCGTTTTACTACAATTGGAGGCTCACTCTCGGCTCGCTTTTGATCGCGCCGCCGATCGCCTGGCTAACTATTAAGTTTGGAACGTCGTTGCGAAAGTTGGCGCGGGAATCTTTTGAAGGCAGCAAGCACCTCACCGATGCCGCACAGGAAGCACTCGCGAACCAGGCTATCGTCAAGGCGTATCAAGCCGAGCCCCGGGAGCGCGAACGCTTTGCGCGTGTGGCCGAACGTATTCGCCGGGCACACCTTCGTGCGGCGAGCATCGCCGGCATGTCGCCACCGATTATCGAGTTCATCGGCGTGCTGTTCGTGGCCGTGTTGCTCTTCTTCGGCGAACGCGAGATTCGACTGGGGCGCATGAACGCAGCACAGTTTCTCGCATTCCTTTTCTTTCTTTTCCGCAGCTACGATCCGATGCGCAAGCTTTCGCGTCTTCAGAATTCAATGGAGCAGGCGCTCGCGGCGGCGCATCATGTTTGGGAAGTGATGGACGAGCGTGCTGAGATTCCCGAGAAGCCGAACGCAGTCAGTCTGACGCCGCTGAAAGAGCAAATCGAATTCCGGCACGTTTATTTCGGCTACGCAAATGAAGGACGCGCGGTGCTCCAGGATGTCACCCTCACTGTGCCCGTCGGCAAAATGGTCGCGCTGGTTGGCGAATCGGGCGGCGGCAAATCGACACTGACGAAGCTGCTGCCGCGTTTTCACGATCCGACCTCCGGTTCAGTTCTGTGGGATGGGGTTGATCTGCGCGATGCGCGTATCGCCAGCTTGCGGCGGCAGATTGCACTGGTGACTCAGGAAACCGTGCTATTCAACGACACGGTTCGATACAACATCAGCTACGGTCGGCCCGAGGCTTCCGACGCACAGCTTCGTGACGCAGCGCTGACGGCGTTCGCGCATGACTTCATCATGGACCTGCCGCGCGGCTACGACACTATCATTGGCGAACGAGGCACTTTTTTGTCGGGCGGTCAGCGGCAAAGACTTGCGATTGCCCGCGCGGTATTGATTGATGCGCCGGTTCTGATCCTCGATGAAGCGACGTCCGCGCTGGATGCTGAATCCGAACAATTGGTGCAGCGGGCCATTGCAAACTTGATTCGCGATCGGACGACCATTGTGATTGCTCATCGATTATCGACTGTGCGGCGCGCCGACATGATTGTGGTGATGGAGGCCGGCCGCGTTATTGAGCAAGGAACGCACGCAGAACTGCTCGCGCGCGGTGGCCAGTACCAGCGTCTGTATGAGCTGCAATTTGCCGATGAGGAAGAGGAAGAACTAGTGAGCAGTGAGTTGTGAGCAAACGACTATCCATAACTTACTGATCACTGCTAACACCTTATGAAATCAATGACCGGATTTGGTCGCGGGTCCGCGAGCGGTGACGGTTTTGTCGTCGGCGTTGAGATTAAGAGCGTCAACAATCGATACCTCGACGTTCATTTGCGCGCCCCACAGGAACTCACATCGATGGAGATGGACATTCGCAAACGCGTCAACGCCCGTCTATCGCGCGGGCGCGTGGATCTGAATATCAGTTTCGATCGAACGGGAGAGGCTGCGACGTACGAGATCAATCAGGCCGTGGTCGCAGCTTACGTCGACGCGCTGCGCAAAATCCAGCGACAGTTCAATCTCACCGGCGACATCGACGTAAGCGCGATTGCGCGTCTGCCGGGTGCGTTGTCCTCGCCGCGAAACGAGCTTACGGAAGCGATGGTCGCGGGAATCGACAACGCAATTGATAAGGCGCTCGACCACCTCGAACAGATGCGGCAAATGGAAGGCGCGTCGCTGGCCAACGAAATGCGCAGTCGTCTTCAGAAAATCCAGCAGACGATTCCAAAGATTGAGGCATCAGCAACGGGGCTGACTGAGGCTTATCAGCAGCGGCTGCAAAAACGAATCATTGAACTGGCGTCGCGCGGTGGCCAATCAATCGAGCTTGATCCCAGCCGGCTCGCACAGGAAGTCGCATATCTCGCCGACCGCAGCGACATCACCGAAGAGTTGGCGCGTCTGAAGAGCCATGTCGAGCAGTTTCGCGAAGCAATTGAATCCGAAGAAGAAGTCGGCAAGCGCCTCGATTTTCTGCTTCAGGAGTTGAATCGAGAAGCTAACACGGTACTCTCGAAATCCACTGACATCTCAATCAAGGAAGCCGCGTTAGCGATCAAGGCTGAGGTTGAGAAACTGCGCGAACAAGTGCAAAATGTCGAATGAGCTGACACAGGCAAACTCGACCACCCCCGAGCCAAAGTGCAACCGCGGAATGCTGATTGTCGTCAGCTCTCCGTCGGGCGGCGGTAAAGGAACGTTAATCGACCGCGTGCTGCAAACTGTGCCCGGCGTCAGTTATTCCGTATCGTACACAACGCGGGCGCCGCGTGCGGGCGAACAGAATGGGCGCGAATACTTTTTTGTCACGCGCCCCGGGTTCGAACAGATGACTGAGCGCGGCGAGTTTCTTGAATGGGCGAACGTTTACGGCCACTTGTACGGCACGAGTAGCAGCCAGGTCGAGCGCGAGCGCAATGCGGGCCGAGACATCATCCTGGAAATCGATGTACAAGGCGCCGAAAGCATTCGCCGGTTAGTATCCGACGCGGTCACGGTTTTCATTTTGCCGCCGTCGTTTGAGCTGCTACGAAACAGATTGATTTCGCGAGGCACCGATTCGGCGGCGGACCTCGAACGCAGACTGCAGGGCGCGCCGGCTGAAGTGGAGCAGTACAAGGATTTTCAATACGTGATCTTGAACGACGATATCAACCGGGCCTCGGCGCAATTGGCGGCAGTGATTCATGCCGAGCGCGCCCGATGCGAGCGACAGGAGTGCGCTTTGAGTGAAGCGCTGGCGGATTTTGCTCGCGCAGGAACTGTCACATAAATTCCTGATCAAATTTTTAGAGGAGCATAGAAACTAATGACAATGGCTACAATCACGGAAGAGCTTGATGAAGTAACCGAAGCAGCCCCCGAAATAGACTCAAAATATCGTTTGATTATTTTGGCCGCGAAGCGCAGCAAGCAACTCCAACGCGGAGCGCGCCCACGGATCGATATCGACCAGACGAAACACAAGCCCACCCGCATCGCGCTCGAGGAAGTAATTCGCGGCAGAGTTCCATTTCACTTCAAGAACGACGGCGATGAAGCGACTCCTGAAAAGGAAGGCTAAGACCCCCGTTCAGGCCGCATCGTCCTTCCTGCTTTTCAATCCAGGAAAATAACTGAACCTCGGCCTCGCGAGCGTGGCCCACGGCTTTGTGCTTCGCGATGTGTGCTAAGGCAATTCTGTAGCTGCGCGTTCCATCGAATCGGACAAAAACAAAACGGCGAGAGGCTAAATTCACAGCGTTCGGTTACTAGACACGTGGCAGCCGTT
>Ga0114129_10014338_pt1 | contig 11297 bp, 8 predicted proteins | sample RhiMetdeltSRZDD1_FD_80071 | JGI IMG/M metagenome (GOLD analysis project Ga0114129, IMG submission 80071) | Populus rhizosphere microbial communities from Tennessee, USA - Rhizosphere MetaG P. deltoides SRZDD1 (version 2) (version 2) | ecosystem: Host-associated > Plants > Roots > Rhizosphere >... | reverse complement strand
GATGTCGGAGTGCAGGTAACGCACCCGGAGCCCGAGCTGCTGGTAGTACTCGGTCAGGTCCTCGGCCATGCGCTTGGTCAGGGTGGTCACCAGCACCCGCTCGTCGCGGTCCGCGCGCGCGCGAAGCTCGCCCAGCAGGTCGTCGACCTGGTCCTTCGCCGGCCGCACGATGATGCGCGGGTCCATCAGCCCGGTCGGCCGGATGACTTGCTCGGCGAGGGCATCGGGGGCGAGCTCGAGCTCGTAGGCTGCGGGCGTCGCCGAGACGTAGATGGTCTGGCCGGTCCGCCGGGTGAACTCGTCGAACGTCAGCGGGCGGTTGTCGAACGCGGAGGGCAGCCGGAATCCATACTCGACCAGCGCCTCCTTGCGCGACCGATCCCCGTAGTACATACCCCGGATCTGCGGCACCGCGACGTGGCTCTCGTCGATGACGATCAGCGCGTCCTTCGGCAGGTAGTCGATCAGGGTAGGCGGCGCCTCCCCCGGCCGGTGGCCGGTCAGGTGCCGGGAGTAGTTCTCGATGCCGTGGCAGTAGCCGAGCTCGCGGAGCATCTCGATGTCGAAGAGGGTCCGCTGCTCAAGCCGCTGCGCCTCCAGCAGCCGGTTCTTCTGGCGGAGGAACCCGAGCCGCTCGCCGAGCTCTTCCTGGATGGTCTCGAACGCGCGCGCCAGCTGGCTTGCCTCGGTAACGTAGTGGCTCGCCGGATAGATGTGAACCCGATCGACGCGCTCCAGCACGGCGCCCCGGAGGGGGTCGATGCGAGAGATCGCGTCGACGACGTCGCCGAAGAGCTCGATCCGCAGCGCGATCGACTCCTCGTTCGCCGGGAACACCTCCACCACGTCACCGCGCACGCGAAAGGTGCCACGGTGGAAATCGTAGTCGTTGCGCTCGTACTGCACCGCGATGAGCCGGCGGATGATCTCGTCGCGTTCGATGCGCTCGCCCTCGCCCAGTTCGAGGTGGAGCCCCTGATAGGTGTCGGGCTCGCCGATGCCGTAGATGCACGAGACCGAAGCGACGACGATGACGTCGCGGCGCTCCAGCAGGGACTTGGTCGCCGAGTGGCGCATCCGATCGATCTCGTCGTTGATGAGCGCGTCTTTCTCGATGTAGGTGTCCGACTGGGGAATGTACGCCTCGGGCTGGTAGTAGTCGTAGTACGACACGAAGTACTCGACCGCGTTCGACGGGAAGAAGGCGCGGAACTCGCTGAAGAGCTGCGCGGCCAGCGTCTTGTTCGGCGAGATGACCAGGGTCGGCCGGTCCACGTTGGCGACGACGTTGGCGATCGAGTAGGTCTTGCCCGAGCCGGTGACCCCGCGCAGCACCATGTGGCGTCGGCCCTCGCGGACGAGGTCGGTCAGCGTGGCGATGGCCTGCGGCTGGTCGCCGCGCGGCGAATATTCGGAGGACAGCTGGAACACGAGCGGGCTACGTCAGGACGGCGTCGGAACCGCCAGCAGGTATTTGCGCCACGAATCGAGCAGCGAGTGGGCGTGGGGGTGGCGCAGCATGTGCGTGGAGAACACGAACTTCGGATGGATCGGCTCGCGGATGAGGCGCATGCCGACCTCGTCGGGCAGGCGATTCCCCTTTCTCAAGTTGCAGCGCAGGCACGCCGCGACCACGTTGATCCAGGTCGTCTCACCCCCGCGCGAGCGCGGCACGACGTGATCGACGGTCAGCCGCTCGCCCCGCCGGTTGCAGTACTGGCAGGTGTAGCCGTCCCGGCGCAGGATGTTCTTCTTGTTGAAGGCGACCCGATCGAGAAACGGCTTGCGGATGTACATGGCCAGCCGGATTACCGCCGGGAGCGCGAACGTCACCGAGGGGGACCGCACCACGCGGGGGGACGCCTCGACGGCCTCGGCCTTCCCGGCCAGGAGTAGCGTGATCGCGCGGCGGGCGTTGGTGAAATGCAGCGGCTCGAAGGTGTAGTTGAGCACTAATACCGCGATTTCATCCATACTTACCGAGCTAGTCTAGTCGTCGCCTCCCGGAGTGTCAAATCACGATCGGCCCTTTATCGCCTCCAGCAGCAGGCCCTCGCGCAGCCCGTAGTCACTTACCTTGAGGCGTTCGAGGCGCGCCAGGTCCATGGTCACCGTGACGATCGCGGTGCCCGGAACGATCAGGTCCGCCCGGCCCGGCTCCAGACACGGAAGCGCGGCGCGCTCGGCGACGGTGAGCCGGCCCAGCCGGGCCGCGAGCCCGTCGACGGCGGCCCGGCTCAGCACGTGGCCCTGTACCCGCGCGCCGTCGTAGCGGACGAGGCCCAGGTCGAGGGCCGCCAGCGTCGTCACCGTGCCGGCCGTGCCCACGAGGTGGCCGACGCGGGCGGTGCGGATGGCCGCGGGCAGCTCGCCGTCGAGGCGGGCGCGGATCTCGTCGCACAGCGCCCGATAGCGTGGCGCGTCCACCGGGCCCGGGAACGGAAAGCGTTCCGCCAGCGGCACGACGCCCAATCGCAGGCTTGCCATCGACCGGATCGAGTCGCCCTCGGCCAGCACGTACTCCGTGCTGCCGCCGCCGATGTCGAACGTGAGCATGCTGCCGGCGAGCTCGCCGAGCGCGCTTTGCACGCCGCGCAGCGTGAGACGGGCCTCCGTCTCGCCGCTCACGACCTCGACCCGCCGGCCGGTCGCCGCTTCGATGGCCGTTGCGAACGCGCGGCCGTTGGATGCCTCGCGGACGGCGCTGGTCGCTACGATGTGCACATCGCGCGCGCCGAGTCCGGCGCCGCGCTCGACGTAGGCGCGCACGGCGGCGAGCGTGCGTGCCATCGGCGCCTCGCCAAGCCGGCCCGAGTGGGCCAGGCCCTCGCCGAGGCGGGTCACTGTCTGGTCCTGGTCGACGAGCCGCCAGCTCGCCGGGTGGAGCACGTCGGCGACCAGCAGTCGCACGGTGTTGCTACCGACGTCGATCGTGGCGAGCCGCACGCGTCAGCGTGAAAACGCCCCGCCGGACACGCCGGCGGGGCGTTTGAGTCGAGAAGTCGAAGCGGCTACTTTCCCTTCAGGGTCCGGATGTAGTTCACGACCTCCCAGCGTTCCTGCTCTGGCAGGTGCTTCCAGGGCGGCATCGCGCCGCGCCCGTTCGAGATCTTCCAGAAGAGCTCGCCGTCGGTCTCCTTTTGGATCGCCGGCGACGTCCAGTTGGCCGGCTTGGGCGGAGGCAGCGCCGCCGCCGCGGGTCCGTCGCCCTTGCCGGAGGCCCCGTGGCACGAGACGCAGTTCGTCTCGACCGTCTTCTTTGCGTTCCCGATACCCTTCACCGGATTCTTCGTCGCCTTGGCGTCCGCCGGCGCCACCCACGGCCCCTGGGCGGAGACCGCCGTCACGCCGGCCCAAGCGAGGAGCGGGACCGCGGTGACGGCTATGCTCAGCGACTTCCAGAACGGGCTCATGACGCCTCCTCTCGCGTTACGGCTCGCGCGGTCGAACATCGTGATGTCGTTCACAAATAACGAAGCCATTTAACACTCCTCAGACGAACGAGGTCAAGCAGTTATTCGACGCGCGCGTGTTCCGGCGAGCCACGCGAGCGCGGCCAGGACCCCGTAGGCGCCGGCCAGCCGCGCCGGCATCGCCGAGTGCGCCGCCCACGGCCAGAAGAGCGCGCCCGTGGCGAGCGGCGAATGGATCACGCCGAAGAGCGCGGCGAGGCTCGCAACAACGAAGAGGACCCCGGCCGTCCCCAGTCGGCCGTCGATGATCGACGCCAGCGCCCATCCCCAGAGAACCGCGGTCAGGATGAACCCATTGCCGAGGAGGAGGAGGGCCTGGTAGCCGAGCGCGGCCTCACCGCCGAGGGCAGCCGGCGAGGCGCCCAGCGCCGAGAAGAGCGTTCCCGTTTCGATCAGCACGACGGCGGCCGCTACCGGCACGAACGTGAGCGCGACCGCGGCGCCGTGCCGTTGCGGGGTCGCGAGGAATCCCTGTGCCGTGATCTCGAGCCCGATGAAGACCAGAATGGGCGCGATCGCCGCTTCGGGCAGCACCGCGACCAGGACCGACAGGACGCCCGCCGCCGCGCCCACGCCGATCACGATGCCGGTCGCCAGCGTGTACCCGGCGCGGGCGCCCATCGCCTTGTACGCGGGGTGGCCGATGTAGGGCGTGTTCTGGACGACCCCGCCACAGCATCCGGCGAGGATCGTCGCCGCAGCCTCGGTCAGCAGGATGTCACGCGTGCGATATTCGTCGCCGGCCGCCGCCGCGCTCTCGGTGTTGTCGATTCCTCCGATGGTCGTGACGAGCGCGAATGGCAGCGCGATCGACAGATACGGAAGCGTCGCCGAGAGCGCGTCAATCCAGCCGAGCGTCGGCCACGGCAGCGCCGCGCGGAGCGGTCCGGCGGCGATCATGGCGCCCGGGCCGAGGTCGAGCCAGGCGCGGCCCCAGAAGATCAGCGTACCCGCGAGCGCCGAGGCGAGCGCCCCCGGAAGTCCGAACGGCATGCGCACGCGCCCGAAGAGCGCCAGCAGCAGGACGATGAGGGCGACGAGGCCGACCGGCGGATCGCGCATGATCTTGAGCGTCGCGAGGAACGCGATTAGCAAGATCGCGATTCCGGCGATGGAGCCGAGCAGCGCCGCACGCGGGACGACGCGGCGCGCCCAGTCGCCTCCGAACGCGAGCCCCAGCTTGGCCACGCCGATTGCGACCGTCGCCGCCATGCCCACCTGCCATGCCAGGACCGGATCACCCGTCGCGAGCATCACCGGTCCGAGCACGCCGAAGACCATCGCGAACAAGGTCGGCGTGTCGATGCCGAACGGCATCGCAGTGACGTCCCCGCGTCCGGTGCGGCGCATGAGCCGTACGGCGAGCCAGGTATAAGCGAGGTCTCCGGCCAGTACGCCGAGGGCGGTGCCGGGAACCATCCGCTGCAGGACGAGGTCGGCCGGGAACTTGAAGACGCCGATCAGAAGGGACGCGAGGATGACGAGCTGGGTGACGTTGTCGAGGGCGAGGCCGAGGAAGCCGTTGAGGTCCCCGGCTCGCACCCAGCGCGGGCGCGAGCTAGCCGGATCGGGCGTCGGCTACTCCCTGATCGATGACCTCGCGGGCCAGCGTCCGCGTGCGCTCGGCCAGCCGGCTGCACCAGACGAGGCTCCCGCGATTGTCCGCGACCTCACGGAAGGCGAGCTCGATGGGCGCTCCGAGATGGCGGCCGAACCGCAATCGCGCGCCGTAGGACTTCCCTTCCCGATGGTCGTCGTCCTCGAACGCGACTTCGACGCGCGGGTCGACCCGCTTGGCGTGGGCGGTCAGGAAGTTCCAGAGCCAGCGCGCAACCTCGTGATACGTGCCGCCCGAGAACACGCCGGCATTCTACATCGGGGGCGGCGGGATCGGCGACAATCGAGGGCTCGGGGAACCGCGGCCGGTCCCCCGAGCGGAGTCATTCAATCGGGATCAGCACTCGTTGAAGCCGCACGACAGGCACTTCTTGCAGCCTTCCTCGTACACGAAGGTCGCCTGGCCGCACTCCTTGCAGAGGTCGCCGATCTGCTTTCGCGACTCGGTGGCGGCGACCAGCGCCTCGGGTCCGGGCTTCACCTCGCCGATGTGCTCGGCGAGCGTCCGCGACAGAGCGTCGGGCAGCGAGAGGATCTTGGCGGGTCCGAAGCCCGTCGGCTGACCGCCGCCAATCCGCGAGAGCTGGCCGATGACCTCTTCGAGCCGCCGCTGAGCCGAGAGCGGCGAAGGCAGCCTCAGGATGAGCGAAATCAGGCGCCCGAGGGCCTCGGCCACCGCCATCGTGTCCGATCCGCCCTTGCCGACCTGGACGAAGACCTCGAAGGGCTCGTGCTCCTCGTTCTCGGTGATGGTGATCCACGCCGTGCCGATCGGCGTCTGGGTACGGTAGGTCGAACCCTTCAGGCTACGAGGCCGGGGCTTGATGACGGGCGAGCCCGTCGCCGTCGTCGCCGCGGCCTTGTCCTTCTTCGCCGAGACGCCGATGTTCAGGACCTGTTCGCCCTTGCAGCCGTCGCGGAACACGGTGATGCCGATGCACCCGAGCTCCCACGCGAGCTTGTAGGCGCGCGTCACGTCGTCCTCGGTGGCGCTGTTGGGCAGGTTGATCGTCTTCGAGACGCCATTGTCGGTGGAGCGCTGGAACGCGGCCTGATGGCGCACGTGCCACTCGAAGCCGATCTCGTGCGAAGTCTTGAAGACCTGCGCCGCGCGCTCGGGCAGCCCGGGGATGCCGTGCAGCGAGCCCCGTTTGACGATCTCCTGCATCAAGGCACCCGAGTAGAACCCCTGGTCCTTCGCGATCCGCTCGAACGTCTCGTTGACGAACGTCAGGACGCGCTCGCCGTCGGGCTGCTTCACGCGATGCTCGAACGCGAGCGCGAAGATCGGCTCGACGCCCGAGGAGCAGCCGGCGATCATCGAGATCGTGCCGGTGGGCGCGATCGTCGTGACCGTCGAGTTACGCATGGGCCGCCCGTGCTTGTAGATCGAACGCTCCCAGTTCGGGAACGGCCCGCGCTCCTCGGCGAGCTTCGCCGACTGATCGTGCGACTTCTCCTTCACGAAGGCCATGAGCCGCGTGGCGAGCTCGATCGCCTGGGTGCTGTCGTACGGGATACCCATCGTGAAGAGCAGGTCGGCCCAGCCCATGATGCCCAGGCCGATGCGGCGGTTGGCCTTCACGGTGTCGTCGATCTGCGGCAGCGGGTACGGGTTCATCTCGATGACGTCGTCGAGGAACCGCACGGAGAGCCGCACCACCCGCTCCATCTCGTCCCAGTCGACCGACCACTCGCCCGTCTCGCTCCGGCGCGCGAACTTCGACACGTTGAGCGAGCCGAGGTTGCACGCCTCGTTGGGCAGAAGCGGCTGCTCGCCGCACGGGTTCGTCGCCTCGACCACGCCGATCTCGGGCGTGGGGTTGGCGGGGCTGGCGTTGATCCGGTCGATGAAGACCATGCCCGGATCGCCCGTCCGCCACGCGGCCCGGACCATGCGGTCGAAGACCTCCTTGGCCGAGAGCCGTCCCGTCACGGCGCCGCTGTGCGGGTTGATCAGGTCGTACTCGCCGCCGGCGGCCAGGGCGTCCATGAACTTGTCGGTCGCCGCCACGGAGATGTTGAAGTTCGTGATGCCGCCGTCGAGCTTGCAGTCGATGAACTCCAGGATGTCCGGGTGGTCGACGCGGAGAATTCCCATGTTCGCGCCGCGGCGGGTACCGCCCTGCTTCACCGCCTCTGTCGCCCCGTTGAAGACACGCAGGAACGAGACCGGGCCCGAGGCGCGGCCGCCGGTCGAGGCGACGATGTCGTCCTTGGGACGCAGCCGGGAGAACGCGAAGCCCGTCCCGCCGCCCGACTTGTGGATGATCGCGGCGGCCTTCACCGAGTCGAAGATCTCCTCCATCGAGTCGCCGACCGGCAGGACGTAACAGGCCGAGTACTGCAGGCCGTTACCCTTCCCGGCGTTCATCAGGGTCGGCGAGTTCGGGAGAAATTCGCCCTCGATCATGATGTCGTAGAAGGCAGCCGCGACCTCGCGGACTGCCGCGTCGCTTCGGCCGTACCGTGCCTCACCCGTCGCGATCGTCAGTGCCACCCGCCAGCACATCTCCTCCGGGGTCTCGACGACCTCGCCTCCCTGGCGCATGAGGTAGCGCTCCCGGAGGATCCGCAGGGCTGGTTCGGTCCACTTGCCGACCTTCGCTGGGCGAGTCTCAGACAGCATTCCGCTCCTCCTCCCGTCACCGGCTTCTTTCAATGAGAGAACCCCTGACTTCACTATATCTAGTGGTGAGCGGCAATCTAGCACGCTGAATCTAGCGGGCGTCAAGAAAAAATGTGTCCACCGCGTGTCCACCGTCTGTCCACCGCGCGCGCGTCCCGGGGCTCACGCACTGCGTGGTATTCTTGTGCGCCATGGCCCGTCCTACGATCATCATGCCGATCGCGCTGGCGCTCGTCTTCGCACTCGTTCACGATGCTGCGCGCGCCCAGACGACTCCACCACCGCCGCCGCAGCCGTCGCAAACACCGCAACCGTCCACTCCTGCGCCATCACCAGCATCGCCGGCGCCGTCCACGCAGATGCCGACACCGTCAACTCAGACTCAGACGCCGGGCCAACCGACGCAGATCATCGGCCGCGCTCTGACGCTCGAAGAGTGCATCGCGATCGCGCTCGAGGGGCAGCCGACGATCCAGGAACGGTTGGCCAACTACGCGGCGGCGCGTTATCGGGTGAATCAGGCCTTCGCGCCGCTCCTGCCTCAGTTCACCGGTCAGGTCAGTGCCAACCGGAGCCATAACACCGTGCTCTCCGGCAGCGGCGGCGGCATCCCCACTCTGCAGGACCGCCAGTGGGGCGACACCTTCACGGCCCAGATCCTGCTCTCTCAGCTCCTCTTCGATTTCGGCAAGAATCTCGCGGAAACCGAGGGCCGGCGGAAGCTCGCCGAGGTCGAGGTCGAGAACGTCGAGCTGCAGCGGCAGCTGATCTCGGCCACGGTGAAGGAAGCGTACACGAACACGCTCTTCAGCCAGCGCTTGATTCGGGTGCAAGAGCAGGCCCAGGAGCGCGCCGAGCTGAACCTGCGCTCGGCGAAGGGGTTCTTCGAGGTCGGCACGCGCCCGAAATCGGACGTGGCGCGCGCCGAGGTCGACGTGGCGAACGCCAAGCTCGACCTGATCCGAGCGAAGAACGCTCTGCGAACCGCCATCGTCGCGCTCAACACCGCGATGGCGATCAACGTGGACTCGCCGACCCAGATCGTGGACAACCTCGTCTACCAGCCGGTGAGCCTCGACCGCCAGCAGCTCCGCGCCGATTCGCTCCGCCAGCGACCGGAGTACCGCAGCGCCAAGCTCACGGCTGCCGCCGCCGAGGCCAGGGAGCGCAAGGCCTTCCGCGACTTCTTCCCCGACGTCACGGGCCAGGGGGCGTACGGCGGCACCCAGAAGGATCTCAACGAGGCGTGGTCGGTCGGCGTCACGTTGAACTGGCCCCTGTTCGACGGAGGCGGTCGCATCGCGCGCTATCAGGAGTCAAAGGCCTTGTTCGAAAGCGCCAAGGCCGCCGTGAAATCGACCGAGCTGAACGTCATCCAGAACGTCGAGCAGGCGGAGATCGCGGTCGAGGAGGCCGCGGAGCGGATCCTGGCCGCGCAGGCGCTGGTCGCTTCCGCCCAGGAGAACTTCCGCCTCGCGCAGGGCCGGTTCGACGCCGGCGTCGGCACCATTCTCGAATTGACGGACGCCCAGCTCGCCCTGACCCAGGCCCAGAACACCGAGAGCCAGGCCCTCGCCGACTATCGGATCTCCCTGGCCCGGCTGGATCGCGCGGTCGGCCGCCGCTGAGGGCAGAGAAACAGGCCGGACGGTGGCGGCGTCTAAGCTAGTGATGAGACGCATCGTGCCGGTCGTCGTTGTCTCGTTGCTGGCCGGGGGGGCCGTCCTCGGCTATCTCTACACGCAGAGTCGGGGCAGCGCCCCAAAGTACCGGACCGCGGCGGTCGAGCGCGGTCCCCTCACCGCCGCGGTCTCGGCAACCGGCAGCCTCAACGCCGTCGTCGTCGTCCAGGTCGGCAGCCAGGTTTCCGGACAGATCAAGGAGCTGAAGGTCGACTTCAACTCGATCGTCAAGAGGAACCAGGTCATCGCGCGGATCGACCCGGACATCTTCGAGGCCAAGGTGAACCAGGCGACGGCCGATGTGGACTCCGCCCGCGCGGCCGTTCTGAACCAGGAGGCCCAGGTCGAGCGCGCCCGGGCCGACGTTGACAACGCCCGCGCCGCGCTCGTCGAGGCCAAGGCGTTCACCGCCAAGGCCCAGGTGCAGTCCGTCGACGCCAAGCGAGACTACGACCGCAAGACAGAGCTCTTCGCCCGGCAGCTCATCGCCAACAGCGATCTCGACACATCGCAGGCCACCTACGACGCGGCAGTCGCCCAGCTGGACTCGACGCGGGCGCGCGAGCAGGCGCTGGGGTCCGGGATCCAGTCGGCGGTCGCGCAGCTCCGCGTCGCGCAGGCGTCCCTCGAGTCGGCGCGGGCCCAGGTGAAGCAGAAGGACGCTGCGCTGAAGCAGGCGCAGGTCGATCTCGACCACACCACCATCCTGGCGCCGGTCGACGGCGTGGTCGTCTCGCGCCAGGTCGACGTCGGCCAGACCGTCGCGGCGAGCCTGCAAGCGCCGGTGCTCTTCACCATCGCGCAGGACCTCACGCGGATGCAGGTCGAGACGAGCGTGGACGAGGCGGACATTGGGCGGCTCAAGCTCGATGATCGCGCCACCTTCACGGTCGACGCGTTTCCGGGTGACATGTTCACGGGGACCGTGACGCAGATCCGCAAGGCGCCACAGGTGGTCCAGAACGTCGTGACCTACACGGTCATCGTGGGTGTCGACAACCCATCGGGAAAACTCATGCCGGGGATGACGGCCAACGTGAAGCTGGTGGTCGCCCAGAAGCCGAGCGCGCTCAAGGTACCGAACGCGGCCCTGCGATTCCGGCCTGCCGGCGTCGACGCCGCAACGCCGACCACGGCTGAGCCCGGCGCGGCGGCGAGCGGTGGTACGCCCTCGACCGACCAGCTTCGCGAGCTCCTCGTCAAGGGGCTCGGCCTGACCCAGGAGCAGCAGAAAAAGCTCGAACCGATCCTTCGGGATAGCCGTGAGCAGCTCCGCGGGGTTCAGGGATTGCCGGAGGGCGAGTGGCGGTGGCGGTCCCGGATCATCCGCGAAGCCCAGCGCGCGCGCATCCGCGACATCCTCACCGACGAGCAGAAGGGGCGCTACGAACAGATCACCGCGGCTCGCGGCGAGGCGCGAAGCGGCACCGCTGGACGCGTCTGGATCATCGGTCGGGACGGCAAGCCCGCCCCAATCGTGCTCACGCTCGGGCTCAGCGACGGCGCTTCGACCGAAGTGCTGCGTGGAGACGTGCAGGAGGGCCAGGAGGTGATCGTCGGCTCCGTCGGCGGAAGCAGTCGCGGCGCCCAGCCCCAGCAAGGCGCGCCGCGTCTCAGGCTCTAGCGGTGCCGGCGCCCATCATCGTCGCCGAAGGGCTGACGAAGGACTATCATCTCGGTCCGCACACCGTGCACGCGCTCCGCGGCTTGTCGGTAACGATCGACCGCGGCGAGTTCGTCGCAGTCATGGGTCCCTCGGGCTCCGGCAAGTCGACGTTCATGAATCTCCTGGGCTGCCTCGACACGCCCAGCGCCGGACGCTACGAGCTCGACGGCGAGGACGTCGCCGGCCTCTCCGCGGACGAACTCGCGAGGATCCGGAACCGGAAGGTCGGG
>Ga0114129_10014337_pt1 | contig 11297 bp, 11 predicted proteins | sample RhiMetdeltSRZDD1_FD_80071 | JGI IMG/M metagenome (GOLD analysis project Ga0114129, IMG submission 80071) | Populus rhizosphere microbial communities from Tennessee, USA - Rhizosphere MetaG P. deltoides SRZDD1 (version 2) (version 2) | ecosystem: Host-associated > Plants > Roots > Rhizosphere >... | reverse complement strand
TCACGACGGGCTGGACGTTCGTGTTCGCAGCGTTCGTGTCGGCCCGGTAGATGGATCGGTTGCCGGCCCAGAGAGTGAACGCGATGCGTGCGCCGTCGCGCCTCCAGGTCGGATCCGTGACGTCCGCCCCACCGACGCTCGCTTCGGTCACCCACGGCGTCTCGGTGCCGCCGACGAGGTCCTTGATCCAGATCTCCCAAAAACCCGAGGTGGTGTTGAAGTGCGCGTACGCGATCTTCGTACCGTCGGGAGACCAGGCCGGTTCTCTGTCGTCGGTCGAGTTCGTCGTGTGCTGGGTGAAGGTGCTCCCGTCGGCGAAGGTGGACACTATCTCCGAGTCGGTCCCGCCCTCGTTCGAGGTCCAAGCGATCCTGCCGTTGGCGCCGGGGAACGCCGCATGTGCGGCCGACGGCGCAAAGAGTGCAAGAAGCGACAGGCTGAGAGCCGCCAGCAAAGCTCGGCGAGGTCGATGTTGGCAAATGGTTACGACGCTCATCTGGTTCTCTCTCTGCCCAATCATCCGACCTACGGGAAGAAGGTCCCTGGGACAGCGAAGTCGCTGTTGTCGAAGGGATCCAGCAGCGTGAAATACAGAAATCGCGAGATCTGCCTGCGACCTTGCACGATCATCCCCGGGATGATCCCGTTGAGCGTGAAGCTGACCGAGCAGATGGACCCGAAGGTCGGGTTGGCAGTCGAATTGCAGAAAGCACCTTCGGGGGGGATTTGCAGGTCAACGACCGTGCCGGCCGAGTTTGGGCCCGGATTCGAACGGTCCGTCAGCCGGAAGGCGAAAGCCGGGGTGAGGGTGCCCGTGTAGTCGGACAATGGGCCCCCGGTGCAGTAGCCCTCGAGCGTGTGCGCACAACGCACGTCGGTGACGGACACAGCGAGTGACGCGTCCCCTGGGATGGCCTTGAGCTTGAAGGAGCCGACGAAGTTCGCCGGATTGCCGTTGACGCTCGGCTCACCAACGGTGAGGTTGCTCGACGATGCCTTTGGCGGCACGCAGGACGGGTAGCTCAGCGGTGCGTCGTGCGTCGCATTCGCGGATGTGCAGTCGTTGAAGGCGGGGACGAGCGGCATAAACAGCGGCGTAGCCCCCCTCGGCCGCACTTGCGCCGCCACCACCGGCTGCCAATCGGGTTCGCTTTCGACGGTCGAGGGCCTCGACTCGAGGACGATTTGGCCCCCGGTCCCGTCCGGGTTTCGCGTGTAGAGCTCGAAGTCGCCTCCAGACGAAACCTCGTGGGTGTAGACGATGTTGTTTCCCTCCGGGGACCACGCCGGCTCCCAGTCGGTGTTTGGGTGGTTGGCCACCACGGCGGTGGCGCCCGTTCCGTTGGCGTTCACCGTGTAGATGTCCCAGTCGGCCGGAGGGCCCGCGGCGAACAGGTACTGATACACGAGCTTCGCCCCGTCGGGTGACCAGTTCGGCTGCCGGAGATCGTGGCTGGCGTCGCTGAGGAGCGTCGCAAGCGAAGTGCCGTCGTCGTTGACCGTGTTCAACGTATATTTGCCTGCGCCGATCTTGCGGTCGAACGCGATCTTGTCGCTGTTGGGGGCGTAGGCAGGGTCGCGCTCGTCCGCAGTCGTGCTCGTGACGACGACCGCCACGTTCGCGTTCAGGCCGCTGGTGTCAGCCCGAGCGATGTTGCCGCCCCCGGGCCCGATCACCTCGAACGCGATCCGCGAGCCGGTCCGGTTCCAACTCGGGTTGTCGACCGCTGAGCACGGTCCAAAGCCCGGTACAGCGGTCACCAACGCTGCCTTGCCGGTGCCGTCGGCGTTCATGGTCCAGATCTCCTGCCCGCACGGGGAGTCGCGCTTCACGAATGCGATCTTCTTGCCGTCGGGCGACCAGGCCGGGTTCTCCTCCTGGCTCCCCGCGGGGGTGAGCGCCGTTGAGCCGCTGAGCGGCGCCACGGTCCGGATCTGGTCGGTGCCGGACTTGTACGCGATCCGTCCGTTGGCGCCCGGGAACCCCGCCTGAACCGGCGACGATAGGACGAGCGCAACTAAGGACGTACCCAGGACCGCGAGCAACGCTCGGCCAACGCGACGTTGGCGCCTGGTTCTGACGCTCATGCGAACTTCTCCTCTCCGGGCTGGCCCACGACACTGGACCGGCCGGGTTTCCGTCCTGGCGACCCTAACCGCGGCAAACGGGAGAAGTCAAGGGTTCAGCCGAGGCTATAATCGCCCGCTCACGCGGATGTAGCTCAGTTGGCTAGAGCGTCTGCTTGCCATGCAGAAGGTCGTGGGTTCGAGTCCCATCATCCGCTTCGCTCGATGAGCGAGTTTGCGCCGCCTCCGGGTCTCCGGGCGGCGCTTTTTCGAGCGTTCATCGCTCTTTGAACGACCGCGAGTCCAGCAGGCCGGGACCGTGGATGACGAAGAGCCACAGCATAAAAGCGGTCCCGGCGATCACCATGCTGATCACGAAGATTCGCTCGAGTGCGCCATCCACCTGTGCGTGCCCGCTCGCCCGGCGCACGAGCTTCCAGCTGTGGTCGAGCTCCATTGCCAGCCGGATCGTGAGCATGATCGTCAGGAGCATCCCGACGAACGCGGTGACGATCCCCAACGTGACGGAGCCGGTCTCGTGGAAGATGTGCGAACCGATCCAGAGCCAGCCGGCCGGCTGGGGAACCCAAAGAGTCGAGAGCAACAGCGTCTCGAGCGCGAGGATCCCGCCGGCGAGAGCTGAATCGGCCCTGCGCCTTGCGATTCCCGCCGGTACCGGCACATCGCGATACCGGAGCGGCGCGGTGCCCGGACGACGCCCGATGAACAGGCCGCCGGTTTCTGTCGGGTCATTGCTTGCCATCAGGTCCTCCCCGACCTGAAGTCTAAGCCGCGTCGAGCAACCGCTTGAACGCGGCGAACGCCTCCCCCACGTTCGCGTACGCCTCGAACGCCATCACCTCGTCGCCGTTCACCTCGAGGATCCAGAAGATGCCGTAGTCGACCACCTGCCCGTCGTCGCGGATGCTGTAGCGGCCGAACACAAGTGCGCACTGGTGCTGCTCGAGCACCGTGTAGATCCGGAAGGCGAACTCGGGGATCTCGTAGATGTCCTTGGTGAAGAACCGCTTGATCTCCTCCGCGCCCCGGTAGGAGCGCCCGCCGGGCAGGGGCGTGAGCACTCCCTCCGGGTGCCAGCCCGCCATCGCGCCCTCGACGTCGCCGCGGCTGAAGGCCGCGTTGTTGCGGGCGACCAGGTCCTCGATCCTGCCCATCTTGCGCGCGAGGGTATCCGGAGTTGGGCGATACTGGGCTCGTGGCGGTGAACGGGAACAGGGGAACACCTGACGACCGGGCTTACCTTTCGGTCTTCGCGATCTACTACAACGAGGCGCGGTACCTCCGGGAGTGGATCGAGTTCCACAAGCTCGTCGGCTTCGAGCGCTTCTACCTCTACAACAACTTCAGCACCGACCATCACCGGGAGGTGCTCGCGCCGTACATCGCCGACGGGACCGTGATCCACCACGAATGGCCTGTCGAGCCCGCACAGATGGCCGGCTACCGCGACGTTCTCGAGCGCTATCGCGACCACACGCAGTGGCTCGGCTTCTTCGACATCGACGAGTTCTTCTTCTCTCCCACGGGCGAGCGCGTCGCCGACCTCCTACGCGGCTTCGAGGACTTTCCGGGCGTGGGCGTGAACGAGATCACCTTCGGAACCTCCGGCCACGTGTCGGCGCAGCCCGGCCTCGCGATCGAGAGCTTCGTACGGCGCTGCGAGCTCGACAAGCCGCGCAACCGGATCGTCAAGAGCCTGGTCCAGCCCAGGCAGGTGGCAGACCTGGGGAGCGACCCGCACTACTTCCGCTATGTGGACGGCCGTCGCGCCGTGACCGAGAACCGGGAGCCTCTGCGAGGCTCGCTCACGAAATCGGTGTCGGTCGAACTGTTACGCATCAATCACTACATGACGCGCTCGCAGGAGGAGCGCGCGCTGAAAAACGCCGGCCCCGACGTGCTCCGCGGCGGCCGGCGTCACCTGCCGAAGGCCGGGGAGCGCGACAGGATGCTGAACGCCGAAGAGGACACCACCATCCTTCGCTTCGCGCCGGCGCTACGAGCGGCGCTCGGGATGTCGCCCGAGGACGCGGGGCCGCGGCCCGCGACCGCGGTCGCGGCCGGCGCCTGAGCGGCGCTCAGCCCTTCTTCTTTTGGCGCGCCTTTCGCCTGGCGGCCTGGCGCTTGGCCGCCTGCTGCTTGGCCGCCCTCCGCCTGGCACCGGTCGCCCCCGATGCGCCGCTCGCTCCGGAGGCACCACTGGCACCGACCGTCGGTTGCGGCCCCACGCCCGGTACGCGAGGCGTGACGAACTCGAGCGGGATCCGGTCGACGCCCTTCCCGATGGGGGGCACGGACACGCTCGCATAGAGCGCGAGGCGGGCGTCCTGGAAGCGGTATGCGTCGTAGAAGCCCGCGGTGGGCTCGGCCGGCTGGGTCGAGTCCAACGGCTCCATGTCGATCGGGCCGGACGCGCCCTCGTAATCGATGTCCTTGCCCGCTTCGAGCGCCTGGATCGCCTGGGGAAGCTGCCGCCAGGTGTACTTCGTGCCTGGCGGCGAGCTCACGCGCCGCACCCAGGTCCGCATGTCCGAGCCCGAGGTGGAGCCGGCCGCGACCGCCGAGAGGTAGCAGAGCACGACCGCGTCGAAGGCCTGTGTGTCATAGGGCTGGCGGTACTTCGGCGGCGGCCCGGCATTCCACAGCCGTTGGAAGTCCTGCGCAAGCGGCCCCACCCGGGGCCAGCTCGGCGCCACTCCGCGCAGCCCCGCCGCCGTCGCTCCGCCGGACTGCCCGAGCGTGCCCACCGCCAGCGCGTCGGTCGAGAAGGTCTTGTCCGCTCTCCATTTGTGGGTCTTGAGCAGCTCGGTCGCGATGCGCGTGTAGCTGTCCTGGAAGTCGAAGAACACGAACGCGTCCGGATTCTTTGCGACCAGCTCGTTGGCCTGTTTCTTGTAATCGGGCAGGTTCTGCGCGTAGACGACCTGCGCGGTGATCTTCCCGCCGAGCTTGCGCCAGGCCGAGGTGAAGCTCTTGAGCAGGCCCCTGCCGTAGATGTTGTCGATCGCACCGACGCTCACCTTCTTGTTCTTGGCGCGCTTCAGCTCGCTCGAGATCAGCGTCGCAAGCGCCGCTCCCTGCACGCGTGACGGGGGGATCGTTCGGTTGAGATAGCCACCCTTCTCGAGCACGCCGAGCGCGTCGCTCGTGGCACCCGGCGTGATCTCGACGACCTTTTTCCTGATTGCGACGTTGGACGCGACCGCAATCACCCCCTGCGTGTCCCACGGCCCGACCAGGCAGCTGGTGCCCGCCCGCTGGAGCTTGCCGGCGAGCTCTGTAGCGATCTGCGGGTCCGACCGGGTGTTCTGGTGGTCGATGGAGATCGTGTGATCGGTCTTGACCTGCTTGATCGCCTTGCGGATCTCCTGGACCGCCAGGTTCGTGGCCTTTTCGCCGGTCGCGCCGAACGGCTGCTCGACGCCGGAGATCGGCACCAGGTCGCCGATCTTCAGGTCGAGCTTGTGCCGGCCGCCGGTCTTGTGCGCGCCGCCGCTGCAGGCGCTGCCCGTGACCATCGCCGCCAGCACCAGACAGGAGGCGGCCACCGCCTTCCACCTGCCGTGCGTCAAAGAGCGCCTGCCGTCACAGGTCGACGCTCGCCGAGGCCCTCGCGCAGCGCCCACAACAGCCGGTCGGTGGCGTGGTCGTCGCGCACCGCCACGCGCACGTAGCGCTGATCGCCGAGCTGCGTGCCCGGTGCGACCCGCACGCGCGACTGCTCGAGCCGCTTCGCGAGCTCCTGGCCGTCCATGTCATGAGCGCGCAGCCAGACGAAATTGGCCTGGCTCGGGGCGGCATCCACCGGAAGGTCGGCGATCCCCTCGTACAGGCGGGCCCGCTGCTCGAGCACGAGCGCCCGCCGCTCGGCGATGTCGCGGTCGCCGATCCGGAGTGCCTGCAGCACGGCTGCCTGCGTGAGCGCGTTGACGCCGAGCATCGGCGCGAGCGAGGCCAGGAAGGTGGTCGCCGTCGGCGACCCGACCACGTAGCCGGCGCGCAGGCCGGACAGCCCGTAGGCCTTGGAGAAGGTCCGGAACACGAGCAACCGCGGGAACACCTCCACCAGGCGCAGGCACGCGTCCTCCTCCTCTTCGTCCTGGAACTGGATGTATGCCTCGTCGAGCAGCAGATGGACCCGCTCGGGCAGTCGCGCCGCAAGGTCAGCGACGTGCGCCGAGCCCATGTACGCGCCGGTGGGGTCGTTCGGGTTGCAGAGGGTCACGAGCCGGGTGCGGCCGGTCACCGCGTCGAGCAGCGCGCCTGGATCGGCAGGGCCTTCGGAAACATCCACCGCGACCGTGTCCGCGCCGGCGCGCGCGGCGATCGACGGGAAGAGCGAATGCGAAGGCGCCGGGCTCACGATCTCGTCCCCCTCGGACAGCAGCAGGAAGGCCGCCGTCTTGATCAGATCGGACGCCCCATTGCCGAACACGATCTGCTCGCCCCGGATGTAGTGGCGCTCCGCGAGCGCGCGCCTGATCTGGGTGGCGTAGTAGTCCGGATACCCGTTGAGCCGGCCGCGGGCCTGGTACACGGACGCGCTCACGACGTCCGCGTGCGGCAGGTCGGGCCACTCCGTGCCGGACAGGTCCAGCACCGGCACGCGTTCGAGCGCGAGTGCCTTCTCGCGCGCGCGGCGTGTGCGCAGCTCACGGTTGACCTCGGACTGTTCCATGTCCTCGAACTGCCGGTAGTAGTCGAGCAGTCCCATCAGCTTCGCGGACGGCAGGCTCTGCTCAACCCTGTGATGAGGAGAGGTCCGGGCCCGGCCCGTGGATGACGAGGAACCAGACGAAGAACGCGATCCCCGCGACCACCATGCTGGCCACGAAGATGCGCTCGAGGATTCCCTCCTGCTGCTCGTGCCCGCTCGCGCGCCGCACGAGCTTCCACGTCCGGTCCAGCACCATCGCGAGCCGGATCGTGATCAGGATCGTCATGAGCATGCCGAGGAAGGCGACCAGGATCCCGAAGCTGACGGAGCCGGTCGAGTGGAACACGTGCGCTCCCAACCACAGCCAGCCGGCCGGCTGCGGGCCCCAGAGCGTCGTCAGCAACAGTGTCTCGACGACGAGGATGCCGGCGGCCAGGACCGCGTCCAAGCGTCGGCGCGCGGCGCCGGCACGCACCGGGGTGCCGCGGTAGCGCAGCGGGGCCGTGCCCGGGCGGCGGCCAATGAAGAGGCCGCCAGTTTCGGTGGGATCGTTGCCTGCCATGAAATGGGTCGCGGCCGTCCTGCCCGCAGTGTCAGTTTAGGTCAGGATCTCCGCGAGTCTGATTCTTCCCCGTCGCCGCGCCTTCACCCGGCCGTCGATGCGCGTGCGTCGATCGCATCGTTGACGAGTGCGTCGGCGATCTCGTTCTTCGCCCGCGGCACGGATCGGATCGACCATCGGTCGAACTCCTGTAACGCCTGCCGGGCCTGCTCGTGCAGCAGCCGAAGGTCCTCTTTCTTGACGCGGTACTGGCCCGTCAGCTGGCGCGCGATCAGCTCGGAGTCGTTCACGATCTCGAGCTCGCGCACCGCGAGTGCCCGCGCGCGGTCCAGTCCGAGCAGCACGGCGCGGTACTCGGCCACGTTGTTCGTGGTCTCGCCGATGTACTCGTTCGCGCGGTCGAGCTCGGCGCCGGCCTCGTCGGTGACGACGACGCCTACACCGGCCGGCCCGGGATTGCCGCGTGCGCCGCCGTCCACGTACACGACGGCACGGGCCCCCGCGGGCGCGCTCAGGACGGAACGGCGGTGCTCAGGAACGTGCCCGGACGGCGGCGCCGCCGGTCGCGGATCTCCCGCTTGCCGCCGCCGGTCGAGCCGCGTGCGCGGCGCTCGGACACTCGGCGGTCGACGATCACCTCGACGTTCGGGTCGTCCTCGTAGTACTTCGACAGCTTCTCGTAGAGCTCGTCTGCAAGCGCCTTGGGTATCACGCAGTAGATCATCCGGACCGTCCTTTGGTTCGCCTCGAACCCGCTGGGTCCTGCCCCACGGGGAGCACTTCAGTGGCTTGAACGAGGATAGGAGCTAGCCGGGCTCTTCGCCACCCGACTTCGCGGGCGCGCTGCCCGCGGGGACCGGCTCGGCCTGATCGGAGTCCGGCGCCGGAGGCGCGAGGCGACCCTCGGCGTCGGCCTCCACGTTCCAGGCGCGGGCTTCGTCGTCGAGCTCGGACAGCTCCTGGCCCTGGGCCCGGAGCTGGACCGGCTCGCGCGGGTCGGAGAGGTCGACCGTGAACTGGTACCAAGAGAGCTCCCAGGCCACGGTGATCACCACCTCGGCGGCCGAGACCGGGGAGGTCTGCGCGCTCGCGTGCGGACTGCCGAGCGAGCGCGCGATACCGGCGATCGTGCGGGGATGCTCGGAGCGGTTGAAGACGTCGAGCGCGCGATCGATCTTGAGCTGCGCATTGGTGGGCACGGCGCGCACGTGCCGCGGCTTCCGGGGAACGGCGGCGCGCTTGCGGAGCCGCGCGAAGACCGGCTCCTCCGGCGCCAGCTCGTGGCCGTTCGTCTCCTGGTGCTCCGCACGCCGCTGATCGGGTTCCGGCTCGTGCTCCGCCGGCTGCGGTTCCGCGTAGGTCACGGCCTGGTCCCGGCGGCGGCCCCGGCGGCGGAACAGCCCGCGCCGCTCAGGCTGGCGTTGCGGCTGGGCGGGCGCGTTCGGGGCGCCCGACTCGCGGATCCAGCCCTCGCGTTGCGCGTGCGGCGCGCACAGCTCACACACGAGGCGCCGCTCTCGCGAGGGCGTCAGGTACGGCTCCGCCCACTCGCCCTTGAGCATCGTGCGATGGCATACGTCACACGCCGTGTGCTCCTCGATCTGCGGTATCCGGTTCATTTCCTGGCCTATAACTGTAGGGGTCCGAACAGCCGTACGCGGCCTCGCGAAGCCTTTGAAACGCGCGGTTCAGGCCAGTTTCAGGCCTTGGCGGGCTCCTCTTCCTCCTTGCGCGCGGCCGAGATCACTTTCTGTGCGAGGTGCGCGGGTACCTCCTCGTAGCGGACGAACTCCATCGTGTATTCGCCGCGACCGCCGGTGATCGAGCGCAGGTCGGGAGCGTAGTTCAGCATCTCCGCCATCGGCACCTCGGCCTTGATCTCGGTCATGGCGCCCTTCGGCTCCATTCCGAGCGGCCGTCCGCGGCGCCCGTTCAGATCCCCGATCACGTCGCCCACCACGTCCTCGGGGACGACCACCTGCGCCACCATGATCGGCTCGAGCAGAGTCGGCTGCGCCTGCTCGGCGGCCTTCTTGAAGGCCATCGAGCCGGCGATCTTGAACGCCATCTCGGAGGAGTCGACCGTGTGGTAGGAGCCGTCGTAGAGGCGGATCCTCACATCGCGCAGCGGGTACCCGGCGACCACGCCCTCCTGCATCGCCTCGCGGACCCCTTTCTCGACCGCAGGGATGAAGCCGGACGGGATCACGCCGCCCTTGATCTGGTTGACGAACTCGAAGCCACCGCCCTGTTCGAGCGGCTCGATCTCGATGTGTGCATCGCCGAACTGGCCGCGACCGCCGGTCTGCTTCTTGTATCGGCCTTGCGCCTTCGCGCTCGACTTGATCGTCTCCTGATAGGGGACGCGCGGCGGCTTGAGGTTGACCTCGGCGCCGAAGCGGCGCTTCATGCGGTCCACGATCACCTCGACGTGCACTTGCGAGAGGCCGGCCACGATCTGTTCGCCGGTCTGCGGGTCGCGGTGGAAGTCGAGCGTCGGGTCCTCCTCCTGGAGGCGGCGCAGCGCGCTGCCGACCTTCTCCTCGTCGCCCTTCGCCTTGGCCTCGATCGCGAACGCCATCACGGCGCCGGGGAAGCCGATCGGCGGGAACGAGATGCCGCTGTCCTTGGACGCGAGCACGTCGCCGGAATGCGTCTCCTTGAGCTTCGCCACCGCGCCGATGTCGCCGGGGCCGAACTCATCGGCGTGGCCCATCTCCTTCCCCTGCGGGACCAGCAGCTGCCCCAGGCGCTCCTTGGAGCGGGCGCGCACGTTCGTGAGCTGGGAGTCGTGCTTGACGACACCGGAGTAGACGCGGATCAGGTTGATGCGGCCCACGAACGGGTCGGCGAGCGTCTTGAACACGTACGCGACCGTGTCCGCGTCCTCCTCGGGCTCGATCTCGATGTCGTTGCCCTCGCCGTCACGGGCGATGACGGCGCCCTTCTTGGCGGGCGAGGGAAGGTCGCCGACGAGCGCATCGAGCAGCCGGTCGGTGCCAAGGTTCTTGGTCGCAACGCCACACGTGACCGGAAAGATCGTGCCGGCCGTGACGCCTTCCTTGAGCGCATCGACGATCTCGTCGTGGGAGATCTCGTCACCTTCGAGGTAACGCTCCATCAGCTCGTCCGAGTTCTCCGCGACCTCGTCCATCAGCTTCTCGCGGTATTCCTGCGCCTGGGCGGCGACCTCGTCAGGGATCGGAATCTCGGTCGCGCTGCCCTTGTCCGTGCCGGAGTACTCGAAGGCCTTCATGTCGATCAGGTCGACGATGCCGCGGATCTCGTGCTCCGAGCCGATCGGGATCTCGGTCGCGACCGCGTGCGGCCCGAACGCTTCCTTCAGAGAGTCGAGCGTCCGGAAGAAGTCCGCGCGCTCGCGGTCGAGCATGTTCACGAACACCAGGCGGGCGAGCTCGCGTTCCTGGGCACGTTGCCAGAGGCGGCCGGTCGAGACCTCGACGCCCATCACGCCGTTGACGACGAACACGGCGCTCTCGCACACCGCGAGCGCCGCGAGGGCGTCGGCGATGAAGCTGGGGTCGCCCGGGGTGTCGATCAGGTTGATCTTGCGATCGTCGTGCTCGAAGGAGGAGAGAGACGCGGAGATCGACATCTCGCGCTCCTGCTCGTCGGGCTCCGAATCCGAGACGGTCGAGCCGTCGCCCACTGTGCCGAGCCGGTTGATGACACCGGCCTCGTAGAGAATCGCCTCGTTCAGCGACGTCTTGCCCGATCCGCGATGGCCGACGATCGCGATGTTCCTGATGCGCTGTGCGCCTTTGTGCGCCACCAGCTACCTCCTCTCCTCGTAGGGCAATGCCAGCGACGGATTCTAGGGGGCGCTTTTGGATCAGAGGGGGTGAATCTCCACTCCCGGAGGCATTTGGTGGGTGATGGCCACCAGATCGATCCGGAAGTAGGGAGTTCGGCATGGAGCCTCGCCGAGCGCCAGCACGGCGTGGTCACGCGGGCTCAGTTGCTCGAGCT
>Ga0114129_10014336_pt1 | contig 11297 bp, 9 predicted proteins | sample RhiMetdeltSRZDD1_FD_80071 | JGI IMG/M metagenome (GOLD analysis project Ga0114129, IMG submission 80071) | Populus rhizosphere microbial communities from Tennessee, USA - Rhizosphere MetaG P. deltoides SRZDD1 (version 2) (version 2) | ecosystem: Host-associated > Plants > Roots > Rhizosphere >... | reverse complement strand
GATTCGTCCCATCCGCAACCCATCGGGAGGATCGATGTCTTCGAAGGCCTCCCAGTAATCGATACAAATCGGTCTTGCAATGGAAGCAACGGCTGGCGTCGTTCCGGACGAATTCCGGAATGGTCAATTGGTCGGTGTGCACGATTTCATGACGGGCGCCGATTTCTTTGGCGACTTGCTTCGCAGTCTCCAATTCGATCGCGGGGAACGTCGGAGAGACCGCGGTCACGCCGATGGCCCGTTCTTTCAACTCATCGTGCGCGATCTTCAAAACGAGTGTGCTGTCGATCCCTCCCGAGAAGGCGACAAGGACGGATTGCATGTCGGCTACGACGCGGCGGAGGCGGTCGAGTTTATCGGTGAGGAGTTCCGGCGCCATGCTGAGCTCACTGTCGAGAAGCTGATCAGTGCTTCACTTTCGATTTCGCGAGATTTCCCACGACGACCAGCGCGTAGCGCTGCGGATCGAGATATTGTTTGGCCACGCGTTGAACGTCTTCTTTGGTCACCCGTTCGATCCATTTCGGATATTGCGAGAAGTATTCGAAGCCCAAACCGTAGAATTCCACCTGGGCCAAGACCTGCGCCAACTTGGCCGTCGAATCGAGGCGCAAGGGGAAACTACCCATCAGAAATGATTTGGCTTCGGCCAGTTCCTGATCGGAAACGGGACTCTCGCGGATTCTCTTGAGTTCGGCCAGCACGCCGGCAATCGCCTGATTGGTGGTTTCGCTTCTCGTTTGAAGGTTGATCCAAAACGAGCCGGGCATGAGCCTCGCATCGAAATGGCTCATGATGCCGTAAGCTAGGCCTTGCTTGTCCCGGATCGAATCCATAAGTCTCGAAGAGAATCCTCCTGCACCAAGGATATAGTTCATCACGGTGACCGCGTAGAAATCGGGGTTCATGCGACTGATGCCCCCATGTCCTAGCACGATGCTCGATTGCGTGAGGTCTTTCTCGATCAGTTGAACGGTCTTCTTCTCGATCGGAGAGGACTTCTTCGTATTGCGCGCCGGCGCCGCCGCTTTCTTCCAGAACCCGAAATGGGTTTGCACGAATCCCGTGACCTGATCGGCCGAGACGTCGCCGACGACCGTCAGAATGAGTTGTGCCGGAACATATTCCTTGGCATAGAAGGCGGACACGTCCGCCAGCGTAATCTTCGCGAGCGTTTCTTCCGTTCCATGAAGCGGCCAGCGGTATGGATGGCCGTGAAAGACCAGTTGATTGAAGGCTTTCATTGCGACATGGCCGGGATCGTCATTGTCGCTGGCCATCTCGCCGAGAACCTGTGTGCGGATACGATCGAATTCCTGTTTTGCGAAGGCCGGATGTTGAAGAATATCGGCAAGCAGCATGAACCCCAGGTCTGCATCCTTCTTGAGCACTCGGGCGGAGGCCGTGGTGAAATCTTCCGATGCCTTTACTTCCAACGATCCGCCGACGAAATCAATTTGCTCGGCCAGCTGTTTCGAGGTGCGGGTCGTCGTGCCTTCATCGAGCAGACTGGCGACGAGATTGGCCAAGCCGGCCTTGTCCGGGGGATCCTGCGCCGATCCGGTCTTGATCAGGGCGTGGACCTCGACGATCGGGAGGAAGTGCTGCTCGAGGACCAGCACAGTCATCCCATTGGGCGTGACAAACTTGGTCGGAAGGATTTCTGCCGCCCACAGGGACGTCGGAAGCGACGGGAAGACAAACCAACCCGCTACCGCTATCAGAAGCAGGGTGTGCCATGGGGGGAGTTTTGTCTGTGCCGTGTTCATGACCCTCAGGATTTTCCCTGCTGCGCGCCGGCCGGGACGGCGTCCGGTTGTTTTACGGGCAACGGAATCAACGTACCGACCGTTCGTGTGTCTTCGATCAGGTAGTGCTTGGCCACGCGCTGGACGTCCTTAGCGGTGACGGAGCGGATGCGATCGAGGAACTGATCGACTTTCCGCCAGCCTGCCCCGATGGACTCGGCCTGACCGAGCAACATCGCATGGCGGAAGTTGGAATCCTGTTCGAAGACCCGCGCCGCCTCGACCTGGTTCTTGGCCCGTTGCAGTTCCTGCTCGGTCGGGGGTTCGTTCTGGAGGCGTCGGATCTCTTTGTGCAGGGCCTCCTCGACCTGCTCAACCTTTTGTCCCGGGCTCACGAGCGCATAGAAGTAGAACAATCCAGGATCTGCCTGCATTAGACCGTATTCGGCCCCGACGGCGAGCGACAACTTCTGGTCATACACGAGGCTTTGATACAGGCGGGAACTTTTCCCGTGAGAAAGGATCGATTCGAGCACATCCAAGGCGTATGAATCTTCGCTGCTGAAGTTCGGCACACGAAACCCCATCATGACGAAGGGAACCTGCGCGTCCCGTTTCAGCAGGAAACGACGTTCACCTTTTTGATCTCCTTCCATGGTGGCGACCGGTTTCGGTTCCGGACCGCGCGGGATCGGTTCGAAGAGCTGTGTGATCGCGGGCAGCAGACTGTCGGCCTTCACGTCGCCCACGATGAGAAGCGTCGCGTTGTTCGGAGAATAATAGGTGTCGTAGTGCCGCTGGAGATCGTCAAGGGTCATGGCATCAAGATCGCCGAACCAGCCGATGACTGGCCAGTGATAAGGATGGCTCATGTAAGCCTGCGCGAAGAGCGCCTCGACGAGCGCTCCTTGCGGATCGTCTTCGGTGCGGAGGCGCCGCTCTTCCTTGACGACGTCACGTTCTGTTTTCAATTCGTTTTGTTCCAGAATGAGACCCTGCATGCGGTCGGCTTCCAGTTCCAAGGCGAGTTCCACTCGGTCGGCGGCGAGATTTTCAAAATAGGCGGTGAAATCCTGACTCGTGAACGCGTTGTCCATTCCCCCGTTCTTACGAATGAGCCGTGAAAAGGACCCTTTGGGATATTTGCTCGTCCCCTTGAACATCATGTGTTCGAGCATGTGGGATAAGCCCGCCCGCCCCATGACTTCGTTGCGTGAGCCGACCTTGTACCAGACTTGCACCGTCGCCACCGGGGCCTTGGGAACCTCGACGATTATGACTTTCATCCCGTTCGATAGAATGTGTTCGCGCGGATCGGAGGCTCGCGTCGGCTGGGCCGAACAGAGGACGAGGATGCCCGGGAGGAGCAGCCAAGATATGAGCTGTCGGGAAGGTTGAACGATCATGTTGGGGCGAGGAACGACACGGTGCATGCTAACAATGGGATTCAATTTGTGTCAAGGCGCGTGCGGTCCGGACAGGCACGAGATTACCGAGTTGACCGCAGGCGCCGAGCACATCGCGCCCTCGACTCATTCGAATGAACACGTCCAAGCCGGCTCGTCTCAACAGCGATTGAAATGCCAGCACCTCTTTGTCCAACGGACGATGATAGACACATCCTGGAAATTCGTTGAAGGGAATGAGGTTGATCTTGCACTTCACGCCGTGAACCAGCTTGACGAGCCTCCGGGCATCGTCCTCCCGATCGTTCACGCCGGCTAACAGCACATATTCAAAGGTGAGGCGCCGGCCAGGAGACAAGGGATACCGGCGGCATGCAGCGACGAGGGATTTGAGCGAGGCGATGCCATGGACGGCCGGCATCAACTGTGCCCGCTGGGATTCCGTCGTGGCATTCAAAGAAACGGCCAGATTGACGCCGAGGGCTGCTATGTCCTTGAGGCGCGAAGCCATGCCTGCGGTAGAGACCGTGATGCGCCTGGGCGACCAGCCGAGTCCCCAGGTCTTGTTCGCCAGCCGTCTGATGGCTTCTGACAAACTATCGAGATTGGCCAGCGGCTCGCCCATCCCCATAAACACGAGATTGGTGATCCGTTCGCCTCTATCGAGGTGATCCTGAGCAGTCAGGACTTGTTCGACGATTTCATGCGGTTTCAAGTTACGCTTGAGTCCCAGAGTGCCTGTCAGGCAGAAACCGCAATCCAACGTACAGCCGATTTGAGTCGAGACGCAGAGCGTGAGCCGGTCGTCATGTGGGATCAACACCGTTTCGACGGCGAGGCCGTCATCGAGAGCCAGGACAAGTTTCCTCGTCCCGTCGGCCGAGCGATAGACCGTGCAGGCCTCAGCTCGCTGGATCGTAGTGGTTGATTCCAGAAGACTCCGCTCCTTCCGGCTGAGATCCGTCATCTGATTCACGGTTCTGGCGCGCCGTTGGTAAAGCCAACGCATGATTTGCCCGGTTCGGTACGCAGGCAGCCGGAGCTGTTGGACAAGCTGAGCCATATTCTGTGCATCTAGAGCAAGGAGGTTCGTGTTCACGGAGGAGGCGCCTCGGTCCCGCATCGGGGCAGCCTAACATAGCCTGAAAAAGCGCGACAAGATGAGCGACGGCGAGAGAACAGACGCATCGCCTGCTGGCAAGAGAAGGAAGACGCTGATATATAGTAGTCATACAGGGAGTCCCGGATGTTCGATCGCATGTGCCGGTCCGTCGTACGATATCTATTTCTCATCATCGGCAGTGGGCTCTTCACCGCATTTCCGGCTGCCGATCGCACCCACGCCGAAGCTCCGGCGCCTCCGACCGGGGAATACTCATGCGAATCCGCAGAATCTTGTTTTCAAGCCGGAGCCCTGCCAAAGGAACGCCTCGGCAAGGCGCTGACGAAAGAGCAGGTATTCTCGCTCAAGCTGGAACGATTGCAGCGCGTGATGGAACGGTTTCCTTCGACTTTGTGGGCCAAACGGGCCGGTCTGTTGTCCGGAGTGTTACTGGTTGAGCGGAACCCCGCCGTGTCGATTCAATTTTTACGAGGGGCTCAGAGAGACTTCCCCGTGTTGGACGACTACGTACGTTTTTGGATCGGGGAAGCTTCGTTGAATCTCGGCGATGCCAGGCAGGCAGCCGGTATGTTCGAAAGCATCGCTGTCGGCGTTCCAGATTCCAATATTCTGGCCAAAGCCGCATATCGTGCCGGTGAAGCCTGGTATCAAACCTCGAACTGTCAGGAAGCAAATGAATGGTTTGCCAAAGCGATCGCATTGAACGACAAGGAATCGAGCGCCCCTCAGGCGTTCCTTCGCCGGGCGGCCTGTCAATTACGACAGAATAACATTCAGGAAGGCCGAGAGACTCTGAAGCAAGTCTGGGTGCGGTTTCCCTCGAGTCCGGAAGCCCGTGAGGCTGAAATGCTTTTGGGGTCGAATCTCGGAGGAGAACTGTGGGTGCCTCAGCCCGGCGATCGGCTCGTGCGGGCCCAGGCGCTGCTCGGTCAGGCTTTTCACGTCGAAGCGATCGAAGAACTCCGGAAATTCCTGACGGCAGATCCCCATTCTCCTCGACGGTCGGAGGCCAAACTCAAACTCGGCATCGCACAAGTCCGGCTTAAGCAGTACGACCAGGCGCGAGAGACTTTTCGCGCTCTGGCGAAGGAAAGCGGATTGGAATCCCACGAGGCGGCGGTATGGCTCGCCCGCATCTATCTTCGTCAGGGACAGGGAGACAAACTGCTGGAGTTGGCCCAGACCGCGCAGACGTCCGCCCTGTCGACCGAGCAGAAGGCGCAGATAGATCTGTTCGCAGGAATGTGGCTGGAAGATCAGCAACAGTTCGAGGAGGCCATTACACGGTATCGTCATGTGACGACAGCAGGAGAATCGGCGTCGCAACGGGCGGAAGGTCAATGGCGCGTCGGATGGGTCTATTACCGAACCGGTCGCTATCGCGAAGCGACCGATACCTTGCGTGCGCTCGTTGATCAACGCGACAGCGATCTCGAGCCACAGGCTCTCTATTGGATGGGGCGGGCGTCGGAGCACATCCAATCGTCGCAAGCCCCGGACTTCTTCCGCCAATTGTGCCGGCGATACGTGTATACCTACTACTGTCAGCTCGCCCGCGAGCGGGTGGCGATCACCGCAAAGGAAGAGGCGGTTCCAGAGGCAACCGCGGCCAATGGAGAGTCTGTGAACGGCGAGACGCCGCCACCGAGAGGAAGCCGATCGGAGATCGAACAACACAACGCGTACCGGCGAGCGATCGAGCTGAAGACGTTGGGGCTCGACGCGGATGCCGCCCGCGAAGTATCCGTGCTGACGGAGCGCTACGCCCGCGATCCCGAGGTATTGATCGCGCTTTCCATGATGCTCAATGAGGTCGGCGCCTACCATCATGCGCTGCGTCTGGCGAGGGCTCGATTTCGCGACCAGCTGGAGCGGACAGGCGGCTTCCTTTCTCCATCCTTATGGAATGTCGCCTATCCGACCGGGTTGCTGCCTACCATCAAGCTTCAGGGTGCAAAAGGAGTGGATCCCTACCTCATCGCCGCGATCATTCGTGAGGAAAGCCAGTATGACTTGAAGGCCGTCTCGCGGGTCGGGGCGATCGGTCTCATGCAAGTGATGCCGACCACAGCCAACAATGTGGCGCAGCGCGCCGGGATTCCGGCTGTCGGGCGCGAGGATCTGTTCGATCAGGAAACAAACATTCGGATCGGTGTCCGATACGTGGAACAGTTGCTCGAACAGTTTTCCGGCAATCTGGTCTATACCGTCGCGGCCTACAATGCCGGCCCGTTTGCCGTCAACAATTGGCTGGCGCAGCATCGACACCAAAGTCAGGACGAGTTTGTCGAACTGATTCCCTACCAAGAGACCCGGCAGTATGTGAAGCGGGTCTTGCGCAGCTACCGGGAATATGTCCGCTTGGCAAGCCCTTCCTAAGGCATTTCTTGACAAGATCTGGGCAAGTTTCTATAGTGCCCCACAATTTGTGGGGTCGAACAAAGCCGCAAGCCATGGCATTGGACCGACTAGATGCGCTGGAAACCCGAATCAAAGACCTGGTCAAGCTCGTGCATGAGTTAAAGAAGAAGAATGCCGCGCTCGAAGACGACTTAAAGACGATGCGCCAACGATTTGCCGAGCAGAGCGACTCAAACCGGCGATGGGAACGGGAACGGACAGATATCAAGGCACGCATAGAAAAGGTGTTGGGGGAGATCGAGCTGTTGGAGGGCTGGGAGGAACGCAAGGAGGTGGCCTTTGACTAAGACGACCGATGTCGAAATTTACGGCCAGCGGTATGCGATCCGAGGTGAGGCCGACGAAACCTATGTTCGGCGGCTGGCGAGTCTCGTCGACGGGCAGATGCGTCATCTGGCCGAGGGAATGAATACGACGACCCCGTCGAAGCTGGCGGTCCTAACCGCGCTCAATCTGGCTCATCAACTGTTCGAAGCCGAAAAGAAACGAGCACAGAATGAAGCCGACGTCGAACGGCGGATGACGTCGCTGATGGAGTCCATCGAGGAGCACGTGCCCACCTCCCTGTTTCGATGAATCGGCTTGCAAAGCGCCGCAGGCCTTTGCTATCGTGAATCGAACTGTCGGGAGGCAATGGAAGACGGGGTATCGACCAGGCGATGTTCGAACTGGCTATGTATCCGGGATACACTGAAGACCATATGGAAGGGGACGTCAGAATTTCAATGTTGGTCCAGTTGAGACAGTGGGGATGTCTACAGGATCTCATTCACCTCATGGCCGCGTTCATGGCCATGCTCGCCGAGGTGGAAGCGTTCATCGTGCCGGCTGGCGTTTCGGTCAGCGGAAGCTCAACGTCGTGGCTTCCGGTTCTTGCGCGTCATTCGCGCATGGATGTGGGAATCAGCCGGTATCCGAGAACCGCCAGAGGTTTCCCCCAAGGAATGTGTCCTGTATGGACCTAGCAGCACGTCTATCCTTATGGAGTCCGTTCTCGGAGTGACTGGCTAGACCGCAGTTCGAGCCGTCTTCTTCTCTACCCCGTCCCAGACATTCTCTCCCAGTTCCGATCGACACTCTCAATTGATACGAGACCGCGAGGGAGGGCTCCTCGCGCTCGATGTTGAAAGGGGCCAGTCCTATGTCTACATCACTGCTACTTTATCTCTTCATCGGTATCGCCGGAGCCGTTCTCGGGATAGGAGCCTATGAGCTTGTTCGGTGGTCGTCGAATGCCGCAAAGAAGGTGCGAGAAGAGGAACAGGCTCGGCACGTGGTTCAGAATGCTCAGCGGGAAGCGGAAAACATCGTCAAGGAAGCCAAGTTGGAGGCCAAAGACTTTGTCTTTCAGTCAAAAGCGGAACTTGAAAAAGAACAAAAAGCTAAGTTGACGGAACTGTCGGCAGCAGAAAAGCGCCTGGTCCAACGGGAGGAGACTATCGACAAACGAATCGGCGTGCTCGACAAACGGGACGGCGATGCGCAACGTCGCGAAGCGGAACTCGCGAAGCGGGAAGAAAAACTGACGGCCAAGGAAGCGGCTTGCGTACAGGCCGAACGCGAACACCGTGAAGCGTTGGAACGTGTGGCGGGGATGACAGCCGACGAAGCCAAGAAGCAGTTGCTTCAGGAAATGGAGAGCCAGGCCCGCCTTGATGCAGCCGGCATCGCCAAGCGGACGCTCGAAGAAGCCCGGGAAAATGCGGAACGTGAAGCGCGCGAAATCATCACCAGTTCGATCCAGCGAGTCGTGCGGGATTATGTGTCGGAATCGACGATCTCCGTGGTTCCGATTCCGAACGATGCCATGAAGGGCCGGATTATCGGCCGAGAAGGCCGGAACATCAGGGCGATCGAGGCAGCGACCGGTATCGACTTGATCATCGATGAGACGCCTGAGGCGGTGATCATCTCCGGATTCGATCCTCTGCGCCGGGAGATCGCCAAGGTGTCTCTTGAGCGGCTAATGCAAGACGGCCGAATACACCCGACCAGGATCGAAGAGATCGTCGAGAAGGTTAAGGTCGAGATTGATAAGTTGATGTATGAAGAAACGGAGAAAATCATCTTCGAGCTCGGACTGGCTGATTTCCACCCGGAGTTGATCAAAGTCCTGGGACGCTTGAAGTATCGCACCAGCTATGGCCAAAACAATCTCTATCACGCACGCGAGGCTGCGTATATTTGCGGAATGATGGCCTCGGAGCTCGGCCTCGATGTCCGGTTGGCGCGGCGCGGCGCCTTGTTGCACGATATCGGCAAGGCAGTCAGCCATGAAGAAGAGGGCCCCCATGCCATGTTGGGCGCCGAGATCGCAAAGAAGTTCGGTGAGAGCGAGAAAATCGTGAACGCCATCGCTGCGCACCATGAACAGGTCGAACCGATTTGTCCGGAGTCCGTGTTGGTGGCGGCGGCCGAAGCCCTTTCTGCAGCGAGACCCGGCGCGCGGCGCGAAGCACTGGAGTCTTACGTCAAGCGCTTGGAGAAGCTGGAATCGCTGGCACACGCGCAGAAAGGCGTCCAGAAGGCCTATGCGATTCAAGCGGGACGCGAAATTCGTGTCATCGTCCGGCAAGAAGACGTCACCGATACGGAATCGTTTCAACTGTCGCGGGATTTGGCAAAAAAAATCGAGCAGGAACTGACCTATCCGGGTCAGATCAAGGTCACGGTGATTCGCGAGAGCCGCTACATCGAGTACGCCAAATGAAAATACTGTACATTGGTGACATCATGGGGGAACCAGGACGGCGCGCTGTGGCGCGTACCGTGCCTCGGCTTGTCGCTCAGCGGAAGATTGACGTCGTCATCGGCAACGGCGAAAACGTCGCCGGCGGATTCGGCATTACGCCCGAACTGGCGCGGGAGCTGTTCGACATGGGCCTCTCCGCCATTACCACGGGCAATCATGCCTGGGACAAGAAGGAAATTCTCGATTACTTTCCTCAAGAGCGCCGACTTTTACGCCCGGCGAATTATCCCGAAGGTGTGCCGGGTCAGGGTAGTGTGGTAATCGAGACGGCCGGTGGCGAAGAGCTGGCGGTTCTCCAATTGATGGGCCGCGCATACATGCCGACGCTGGACTGCCCATTCCAAGTCGCCAGGCGTGAAATGGCCAGACTCAAGAAGCGCGTGGCAGCCGTCCTGGTTGATATACATGCGGAGGCCACTTCCGAGAAAATGGCGATGGGTCATTTTCTGGACGGAGAGGCGACGGCAGTGGTGGGAACTCATACGCATGTCCAAACGGCGGACGAACAGATCTTACCGAGAGGAACTGCCTACCTGACGGACATCGGGATGACGGGTCCGCTCCACGGTGTCATTGGCGTGAAGAAAGAGCTGGCTATCGAGAAATTCCTCACCGGCATGCCGCGTCGCTTTGAGGTGGCGTCCGGTCCGACCGTGTTCTGTGCCGCGCTATTAGACATCGATGCCCGGATCGGCAAGGCGCTCTCTATCGAACGGATCCGCATTCTCGATTGAAGGCATGATGGCGACGGGATTCTGCGCGTCCAGTTTGTTTGCCTCCCGGTCTCTCCTTACCGTTTCACAACTTACCAGCCTGGTTCGCAATTCGCTCGAGACCGACTTTCATGAAGTGTGGGTGGAAGGGGAAATCTCCAACCTGCGCGCTCCTGCATCCGGGCATCTGTACTGCACGCTGAAAGATGAAATCAGTCAAATTCGCGCGGTGTTGTTCCGGTCGAGTGCGACCCGCCTGCGTTTTGCGCTACGGGAAGGCATGCAGGTTGTCGTGCGGGGGCGCCTGACCGTCTACGAACCGCGCGGTGAATATCAAATTGTCGTGGAGGTTGTGGAACCTAAGGGCATCGGTGCGCTTCAGTTGGCATTCGAACAATTGAAAGAGCGGTTGGCTGCGGAAGGGCTCTTCGATCCTGCGAGAAAGAAACCACTTCCTCTCTTTCCGAACACCGTAGGTGTCGTCACCTCGACGAGTGGCGCTGCGATCAGAGACATTCTGGCCGTTCTGCTGCGGCGATGGCCAATCCTTCACATCATCGTTGTCCCCGTCCAGGTGCAGGGAGACGGAGCGGCCGAGCAAATCGCCGCCGCACTCGGTGTATTGAACGAACAGGGCCTCGCCGATGTTATCATCGTCGGGCGGGGAGGAGGTTCGTCGGAAGATCTGTGGAGTTTTAACGAGGAAGCGGTGGTACGCGCCGTGGCGACTTCCCGTATTCCGATCGTGGCGGCAGTGGGACATGAGGTTGACGTTACATTGACGGATTTTGCCGCAGATGTTCGTGCTCCGACACCATCCGTCGCAGCGGAGATTGCGGTTCCAATTCTGGCCGACGTCGTCGAGCGACTGCGGAATCTCACCGTTCGAACGGGACAGGCGATGGTCCGTCACCATCTATCGGAATATCGACGGCTGGAATCAAGCCGTCGAGGGTTAGCGTATTTTCGTTTTCATATTCAAGAAGTGACGCAACGGACTGACGGCATGGCCGAGCATTTAAGGGGACTCGTCCTCTCACGATTGTCGAAGGAACGGGACCTGATGCGAGAGAGGCAGCGCGACCTGGCCGGATGCAGTCCTCTGCTTACGGTGAAGCGGAATCTGGCGATGAT
>Ga0114129_10014335_pt1 | contig 11298 bp, 9 predicted proteins | sample RhiMetdeltSRZDD1_FD_80071 | JGI IMG/M metagenome (GOLD analysis project Ga0114129, IMG submission 80071) | Populus rhizosphere microbial communities from Tennessee, USA - Rhizosphere MetaG P. deltoides SRZDD1 (version 2) (version 2) | ecosystem: Host-associated > Plants > Roots > Rhizosphere >... | reverse complement strand
TGATCGGCACCGACTATCCGTATCCCTGGACGACGACGTCCGTCGAGCACGTGCTGGACTCACCACATCTGTCCGACGCTCAGAAGGCGGCGATCCTCGGCGGCACTGCCGCGACGCTGCTCGGCATTGCGGCGGCTTAGGTCCGCGGCCCAATGTAGGGCTACCGGGTCAGCTTAGAATCCTTGCCGGCGATGAGACATCAGATCGCGCCCTCATCCGAAGTCCGACCTCGCGTGGATGCGGTGAGCCGACGTCCCTATGCACAAGCTGACATGCCACTCGCCCGAATTACAGCGACAATTCCTGCCCGGAGCCGGATGAGCCGGGCGCACCTGCAAAATGTGGTCTCACCCATCACGTCCCGCGCGGCTTGGCCCGCGCGGTCGGGGTGGCCGCGGCGGGATCGTCAGGCCAAGGGTGCCGCGGATAGCGTCCCTTCATCTCGACCTTCACCGCTCCCCACGATCCTTTCCAGAATCCCGGAAGATCACGCGTAATCTGAATCGGTCGCTGCGCCGGCGAGAGCAGATGCAGAGTGAGCGGCTGCCTGCCTCTAGCAATCGAAGGATGCTGCGTCAGGCCAAACAGCTCCTGCACGCGGATGTGCAGGGCGGGCGCGCCTGCCGTCTCGTAGTCGATGGCGTGACGATTGCCCGTCGGCGCCTGGAAGTGCGTCGGAGCCTCCTCTTCCAAACGCCGTTTCAAGTTCCAAGGCAACAGCGCGTCCAACGCCGCGCCGAGATCTTCGGCGCCGATCTCGGACAGCTTCGCCTTGCCGGCGAGGAATGGAGCGAGCCATGCGGCGGCTGACTTGGCGAGCGCCGCATCGGTCAGGTCCGGCCATTCATCCTCGGTCGCCGCGCGCAAGAAACCAACTCGGTCGCGGAGCTGGAGTTGCGCCTTGCTCCAGGGCAGACGGCTCAGTCCGAGTTTTGCGATGCCTTCGGCGAGCAAGCGTGCGCTCTCCTCGTTGGCCACCACCGCACGTGTCTCGCTCGAGAGAATGATGGCATCGAGCCGGCGTACACGGCGTGACCTCAGCGCCGCGGCGCCTTGGTCGAATTCAATCTCGTCTTTGACGCGGATGCGCTTGCCCGCAGCAGCAAGAATGTCCGCTTCATCAGCTGCGGCCGCGAGTAGGATGCGCGTCGATGCCGCCGAGCCCGACAGCTCTGCAGCCACCACAAATGGGAAGCTCGCCAATGGCTGGGTCACATCGAGGTTGGCGCCGCGGCCATTGGCGAGGAGGAATTGGCCAGGTGCACCACGTGCCCTGCCGATGCGTTCCGGAAAGGCGAGCGCCAGCAGCCGCGCGATCGATATGTCCTGTCGCGGACCTTGCGGCGAACCACCGGCCCTTGCCATCCGGGCCCATCCGGCCGCCAGCTTTCGCATGTCGCGCGCTCGGCGTGAGCGATCGCGGTGAAAGGTCTCTAGTCGATGTGCAAGATCGACATCGTTGCCGCCAAGTCCTCTCTCCACAATGACCGCGGCGATTTCGGCTGCCTCCTTGGCGTGTCCGAGCTCAGCCGCGGAAATCACCATGCGGGCAAGCCGGGGCGGCAATGGCAGCGATCTCAAACGCCTGCCGATGGCCGTGATGCGGCCGTTCACGTCGAGTGCTTCCAGCTCCATCAGCTCCTCGCGTGCGGCCTCGATGGCCGCGACCGACGGCGGATCAATCCAAGGCAGTGAACGCGGATCGGCCGTTCCCCATTCCGCGCAATCGAGCAGCAGGCCCGCAAGATCGGCGGAGCGAATCTCGGGCTCCGCGAATGCAGGCAGGCTCTGCGTCTCCGGTGCGTCCCACAGGCGATAGCATACGCCGGGCTCGGTCCGGCCGGCGCGGCCCCTCCGTTGATCGGCGGCGGCGCGGGACACGCGCACGGTCTCGAGCCGGGTGACACCGACGTCCGGCTCGAAGCAGGGAACTCTCGCAAGGCCGCTATCGATGACGATACGGACCCCCTCTATCGTAATCGACGTCTCGGCGATGGAAGTTGCAAGCACCACCTTGCGCAGGCCCTTGGGAGCCGGCTCGAGCGCAAGGTCTTGCGCCTTCGTGTCCATAGCGCCGTAAAGCGAGGCAAGCATGATGGTGGGAGAGCTGATCCGCTCCTTCAGACGTTCCTTGACCCGCCTGATCTCGGCCTGGCCTGGCAGGAACGCCAGGATCGAGCCGGACTCCACCCGCAAGGCCCGCATCACCGCATCCGCCACCTCATCCTCGATGCGCTCGCTGGTATCGCGGCCGAGATAGTGCGTCTCGACCGGATATGCACGGCCTTCGCTGGCAATGACAGGAGCACGTCCAAGAAGCTGGGCGACCCGCACATCGTCCAGCGTCGCGGACATCGGCAGGATGCGCAGGTCACCCCGCAGGCCGTGCTGGCAGTCGAGCGCAAGAGCAAGGCCCAGATCGGCATCGAGCGAGCGCTCGTGGAACTCGTCAAACAACACCGCGCCGACGCCGGAGAGCGCGGGGTCATCAAGGATCATGCGGGTGAACACGCCCTCGGTGACGACCTCAATGCGGGTGTTCGGCCCTGATCTGGAGGCCATCCGCGCGCGTAGTCCGATTCGCTCGCCGACAGGCTCCAATAGGGTGCGCGCCATGCGCTCGGCGGCAGCTCGAGCTGCTATACGGCGCGGCTCCAGCACCAGGATCTTTCGACCCTCGAGCCAGCTCTCTTCCATCAATGCGAGCGGCACGCGTGTCGTCTTGCCGGCACCGGGCGGCGCGACCAGGACTGCGGATGCCCGTGCGGCGAGCGCCGCACGCAGTTCTTCCAGGACGGCATCGATCGGAAGCGGGACCGCGAACGTCATTACGGTTGTATCCAACGGCCGCATCCCCGTCGCAAGGGCCTGCTTGTCCAAATGCCGGCGCAATATCCGCGGAGATCTGGCGCTCGCTGCGTGTGCGTCCAGGCTCGATCCTGCATCCTCGCGGCATGTTCGGGCGTGCTTGCCACCTACGAGGTCTCACCGATGCCGCTCTCGAGGTTCGAGACCGCACCCTATCCTGCGCGGCGGCACTTCGGCTCTTTGCGCACGGTGTCTGCTTGGTGCGGTATTGAGACCATTCTCAACCTTCGTCGCGGTACTAGAGGGATCACACGGTCGATGCCTCGCGCGGGTCCGGCAGCTCGTATACAGATCCGTCAGAGCCGGACCGAGTGACCACTCGCGCCGAGGCAGTGCTTTGTTGGCGTCGCTCTGCCGACTACGTTTTCCCGCCCTTCGTCAGCATAGTCCGCCACCGCTCTCGGCTCTCGGGCGGCCAGACATCAGCAGGATTGTAAAACTCTGAAACGACCTTCGCGCCGGACGGCAGTGACACCCATGGCTGCTTGGAGGATGTGAAGATGTGGATGTCGGGCGGCAGGTGATCCGGCTCGTCGAGTGTGCCAACGCGCACGAAGCGCGACAGCGCCCCCGACCCGGAATAGTTGCTCCAGACGGCCACCTTGCACTTTGGGCATCGCGCAACCTTCTGCCCCTTGCCGCTCGCGGACGGCGTATCGATGATCTCGGGCTCGGCGCCCGTGTGGACGACACGCTCGGCCTCATAGACGGCGTTGAGTGCGTGGACGGTGCCGGTTTCGCGCTGGCACCAACGACAATGGCACGCGTGCACGATCATCGGTGCTCCGATAAGCCGATACCGGACGTGCCGGCAGGTGCATCCACCTTCCATGCGAGTCTCCAGTGTTCAACCTAGATCTCAATTGCGGTTCGTTCTTCCATGCCGCCCAAGGAGCGACGTCAGAACCGTTCGACCCACGGCCGCAACTCCACCTCCCACGTCCAGGCGCTGCGGGGCTGCTGCACCACGTGCAGATAACTTTGAGCGATGGCGTCAGGGTCGAGATAGCTGTCAGCAGTCACGTTGCCACCTTCGATGCGGCCCTTCTCGGCATTGCGCACTCCTCCGTCGATCACGAAGTGCGCGACGTGGATGCCTTTGGGGGCTAGCTCTCGGGCCATCGATTGCGCCAAGCCGCGCAGGGCGAATTTGCCCATGGCGAATACTGCCGACTGCGGATAGCCCTTGACGCTCGCCGAGGCACCCGTCAACAAAATCGTGCCGGCTCCCTGCGGCAGCATGCGCTTGGCGGCTGCCTGAGCGACGAGGAAACCGCCATAGGCAGAGATCAACAGCGCGGTGCGCGCTTGCTGGCGGTCAACATCAGAGATAGGCCCGGGTGCGCGGGCTGAGGCATTGAACAGGCAGACGTCGAGCTGAGGGAATTGCTGACCAATGTGCGCGAAAAGCTGGTCGACGTTGGTGGGATCAGCTGCATCGCAGGCGCACGTTATGGCATTGGTCTCATTGGCAAGCCGAGCGAGTTTTGTGGGATCGCGGGAGGCCAGCGCGACCCGGTAGCCATTCTTGGCCAGAATCCGAGCGAACGATGCCGAAATGCCGGATCCAGCACCGACGATGAGAGCGGTCTTTGTCATTGAGTCCTCCCAGGGCGTGAGTTGCTGGCGGCTAGTGGCGGCACCTCACGCGGCTTGTGGTCTCGGTGCAACTGGACAAATCGAAGGCTTGACCAAGGGACGTGCTTGCGAGCAGCGGAACAACGGCGCAAACTTCAGCCAGCCGGTCCTACCATGAGCTTCGAAAAATGCTGAAACTCTACTTCTCTCCGTCATCGAGCTCGCTTGCAACGCACATCGCTCTGATCGAGGCCGATGCCGCTCACGAGCTCGTGCCCAGACTGATCTCCAAGCAGGAAACACGCACATCAGAACACCTGACGCTAAATCCCGATGGCAAGGTGCCTGTGCTTGTGACGGACAGCGGCCGCGTGCTGACCGAGGTGGCGGCCACGCTCTACTACATTGCTCGCAAGTATCCGGCCGCGCGTCTGTGGCCAGAAGGTGCTCTGGAGGACGAGGCCGAGGTGATCTCCTGGATGTCGTTCGCAGCATCAACAATGCATGGCTCGCGCGCAAGAGGGTCTGAGCACGTCGCCAATGCTTTCGCGGTCGCCGACAGAAAGCTTAGCGACCGACAATGGGCTATCGGCCGCTACTCGATTGCCGACATACATCTCTTCCGCGTGTACTGGCGATTCCGACCCGGCATCGATGCGGCACCGGGCACCTATCCAGCGCTCGAGGCGCACCACCATAGAATGCTCGCGAGACCCGCGGTTCAGAAAGCACTCGCCATCGAGAAGGGGTACGCGTAACGAGGGCGGATGTACATCAACGCGCGGTGGTCCCAATCCATCGGGCGCAGTTGGGGGCATGTCCGGAATCGACGGAACTTGTTCCGTCCGCGCGGCATCCTCCGTGAACCGGCAAGATGTGAGTCGGCGCAGGCGCAGCAGGGCGCGCTTATCCCGCCTCACCCACGATGTACTTGGCTATCGCGCTCGGCCGGACACCCACTTCGGAGCGCGTCCAGCCGCGCACCGATATCCCCGCCTGATGCACAGTATTGCGGTCGCCGGACACCAGAGGATGCCACCACGCCAATCCGTGCCCGTTGGCGATCCGCTTGTATGCACAGGTATCCGGCAGCCATGAGAGCTGCACCATGTTGTTAGGGCTGATGACAATGCAGTCTGGAACGCTCACGTGTCGGTCCCCGTAGTCGCGGCAGCGGCAGGTGCGCGTATCAAGCAAGCGACAACAAAGCTCCGTGAGGTAAATCTTGCCAGTATCCTCGTCCTCGACCTTGAGCAGGCAGCATTGGCCGCAACCATCGCAGAGCGACTCCCACTCGTCCCGCGACATCGCCTGGAGGCTCTTAGTCAGCCAGAAGGGCGTGGATGTTACCTCAAGACCGTCGGTCGGCGGTCCTCCTTCGAAGTCCAGGATCGGGGTGTCTATGTCCGGCATCGTCGGCGTCGCTTAGCATGCACGGGCGTCTGCTGAAAGACTATCGGGTCCGCCGGCCTCGATTTCGCGTGGCTTGTGGGGTGACTTCTCCAAAATACCTACGACATTGCACTGTTCGGCTTCGGTGACGGTGCGCTTGCCTCAAAGTTGCGCCGCTGTGATTGTCACATGACGGTTGTCGACGATGACGCCAACACCTTCGCGACTGCGCGCGCTACTTCTGTATGCCCGGCGGTAGTCGTGCAGCGTCAGCTGCGGGTCGTCTATGATCTTCTGCGAACGACCCAACGACACCTCTCTTGACTCAGTTTTGGACGAGCGCGACCTTGGTGTGCCCACGGAGGACACGATGACCATCACAGTCAAAGACCTGGAATCGTTCGCGGATGGCTGGAATCGCCACGACGTCGACTTCCTCATGACCTTCATGGCAGACGACTGCGTCTTTGAGACGAGCGCGGGGCCGGAGGCCGCCGGGAAGCGCTACGTGGGCCGCGAACAGGTGCGCGAAGGCTTCGCCGGCGTCTTCAGAAGGTTCCCCGACGTGCATTTCGGCGGCGCCAGGCACTTCGTATCGGGCGACCGCGGCTTGTCGGAATGGCTCTTCACGGCGACAGGCACCGACGGCAGGAAGATCGAGGTCACGGGCTGCGATGTCTTCACCTTCAAGGGCAGCAAGATCGCAGTAAAGAACTCATACCTCAAGAACCGAACAGGGTAGCCAGGATTTGATGATCAGTGGGCGGCGACTACGCGCGCTCGATCAGCAAGTCCCTCAACGGCGCAATGAGGCCCAATCCTCCGCGCCCCTGCGAATCCCGGCGGTTCAGCTCGTGCCCTTATTGTGCTTTTCCGTTCGTATGCTGCCGCCTGTCAGAGGAGGAATTGCCAATGGGCAAGTTGGATAGAACGGTCGCTGCAGTGACCGGCGGGGCATCAGGTATTGGAGAAGCCACTGTGCGGCGGTTTATCGCCGAGGGGGCCGAGGTGGCGTTTGCGGACCGCGACGCGACACGCGGTCGCCGCGTGGCGGCGGAAATCGCGGCAGACGGCGGCAAAGCGCATTTTGTCGAGGCTGACGTGGGTCAGGAGGCCACCTGCCTTGCGTTCATTCAGCAAACTCTGGAGCGGTTCGGCCGACTGAATGTCCTGGTCAACAACGCGGGCATCCGCATGTATCAGACTGTCGTCGAAGCGACAGCCGAGAGCTGGGACGAGATCCTGAGTGTCAATCTAAAGAGCTATGCCTATTGCGCAAAAGGGGTCATCCCGGCCATGCGGCAGGCGGGCGGCGGCAGCATTGTCAACGTGGCATCGGTCCGTTCGATTGTCGCAGGAGGCAACAACCTCCAGTATGACACCACCAAACACGCCGTGGCGGGACTGACGCGCGGCCTGGCCATGGATCACGGAGCGGAAGGCATCCGCGTCAACGCAGTATGCCCGGGTCCGATTTTCACGCCATTCCATGCGCGCCGGCTGCAAAACGCCGGCAAAACCGTTGCCCAATACAATGAGGACGCAGCCAGCCGGACCATGCTGAAGCGTCCAGGAACGGCCGAAGAGGTCGCTGCCTGCATCCTCTTTCTGGCGTCGAAAGACGCATCGTATGTCACGGGCTCGTTGCTGTTCGTCGATGGCGGAATGACCGCGATGTAGGCCGCCCATAAGCAATGGTGTTGCTCAGGTCACCGAGCCCTCTGTCGCGGATAGAACGCCGGAATGACAGGACCATCAGACGTCACAAGGACGCTCAGCGACTTCGTCTGCGGTGCACGTTGGGAGCAACTTCCCGACGCGGTGTGGCACGAAGGCAAGCGCTCGATCCTGAATTTTATCGCGACCGCGCTGGCAGGCTGCCGGGAGGACGCGATCGAGCACACTCTCGCTTCGCTCATGACGTTTTCGAAGGGCGGCCAGGCGACTGTCATAGGCAGAGTCGAACGGATCGATGCACTGAGCGCTGCTTTCCTCAACGCCGCAAGCGGCAATGTCTTCGATTTCGATGACACGCACTTGCGTACGGTCATTCATCCGACCGCTCCCGTGGCCCCTGCGCTGCTGGCTCTTGCCGAGATGCGTCCCGTCGCGGGCCGTGACCTGCTGCTCGCCTTCGCTCTCGGCGTGGAGATCGAATGCCGTCTGGGCAATGCCATATCTCCCGAGCACTACGCCCGCGGATGGCACATCACCTCAACTTGCGGCACGCTTGGAGCAGCGGCGGCGAGTGGCAAGCTGCTATCGCTCGACGGAGAGCGCATGATATCGGCGCTCGGTGCTGCCGCAACGCAGACCGGCGGTCTCGTCGAATGCCTGGGCACCCCGACAAAGAGCCTAAGCGTCGGGAATGCGGCGAGGAACGGGTTGTGGTCAGCATTGCTTGCCGAACGCGGTTTCAGCGGTCCACCCGCACCGATCGAGGGTCGGCAGGGATTTTTGAGTGCGCTCGCCCCGTCGAAGGTCGATTGGGCGGCACTGACAAATGGTCTGGGAGAAACGTGGCAGCTCGCAAACAACACCTATAAGCCCTATCCGGGCGGCATCGTCGTACACCCAGTCATCGACGCGGCGCTCGCGCTGCGCCAAGAGCCCGGGTTCGCGCGTGAAGCCATCGGTCGCATTGTGGTGCGCGGCCATCCGCTCCTCGCCGCACGCGCTGACCGACCGAATGTGACGACGGGTCGCGAGGCGCAGGTGAGCGTCCAACATAGCGTGGCGGTGGCTTTGCTGTTCGGCGAAGCGAGCCTAGCGCAATATACCGACTCCTGTGTCCGTGACCCTGCTGTCCTGGCACTGCGGGCCAAGGTCCACGTCGAGCAGGATGAAGCAATCGACGTCGCGGCCGCAGCAATTCACATGATGACGACGGACGGTGGGAGCCTCGCTATCAACGTACCGGCCGCACGTGGCAGCCTCGCGCGCCCGCTCACCGACCGAGAGATCGAAGACAAGTTGCGCGCGCTCGCGGATAGCTGGCGCACCGGGCACAATATCCAACCTCTCATCGATGCTGTCTGGGCGTTGGATCATGCTGACGATGCCAGCATGCTGATGCGGCTGGCGGTGCCCGAACAAGCGTAAAGTAAGGGGCATTCCTGGGTGCGGCCTACGCGATGACCGACGCTCGGGCAGGCCGTCGGCTTCCGAGTGAACTTCAGTCATTCTTGCCCGCCCGCAATTCAACATGGTTCGGCGCATCCGCGATGCAGATCTAGCGGATATCAAGGATGGCGCTGGTAGCAAATACGGCGTTTCGCTTTCATCGTGTCCGTCTTACCCCGAGAGCGGGCTTTCGAGGTTCGACCGCCACTAGAGCCTCCACACAGCAGTTCGACGGGCGCATGAGCCCCACCACTACCGGTCTCATGCTAGGCTGACTCAAGGACATGCCAGGACAGGGGAGTGAACGCTATGGACGTCGGGATGATGATGGTGTTCGCCAGCTACGGCTGGGATAGCTGTCCGGACGACCGAGTTTGGGAGGAGGAGATTCAGCTTGCACGGCTTGCTGCCGATCTCGGTTTCGACGTGCTCTGGTCGGCCGAGCATCATTTCAACGACTACTCATTTGTGCCCGACAATCTGCACCTAATGTCCTATCTCGCGGGCGTTTGTCCCGGTATGAGCCTGGGCACCGCAGCTGTCATCCTTCCCTGGCACGATCCTTTGCGTGTCGCCGAGAATGCGGCCGTGCTCGACATGCTGTGCAAAGGCAAGCTCCGGCTCGGCATGGGTCGCGGCCTCGCCCGGCGCGAGTTCGCGGCCTTTCGCCTAAGCATGGACGAGTCGCGGGGTCGCTTCGACGAGGCAGCGCCGATGATCGTGAACGCGCTCAAGACGGGCTTCGTCGAGGGAGACGGCAAGTATTACAAGCAGCCGCGCGTCGAGATCAGGCCGCGACCCAGGTATTCCTTCGATGGGCGCATCTACGCCGTGGCCTCCAGCGAGGACTCGGTCGATTCGGCAGCCAGGATTGGCGCCCACATGGTGATGTTCGCGGACAGGCCCTGGGAGATGCGGGCCCCGGTGATCGAGAGAGGCCGGGAGCTGCACCGCAAGTACCACGATACCGAGCCGCCGCTCATCATGCTCACAGAGTTCTGCATTTGCGGTACCAATCTTGCCGAGACCGAGGAGGAGGCGCGCAGGTACCAGGGCAAGTTCGTTGAGAGCAACTTCTATCACTATGAGTTCCTGGGCGAGCATTTCAAGACGGTGAAGGGCTACGATGCCTACCAGCAGAAGGCCGAGATCGCACGCAAGGGCGGGTTGGAAGGCGCGGTCACCGGCTTCATGCAGGCGGCGAGCTGGGGGACACCCGACAAGATTTTGCGCGGGCTCGAGAAGCGGCGCCAGGTCGTTGGCGATTTCGAGATGAACATTGCCTTCCGCTTCGGCGGCACGCCTTATTCGGTGTCCGAACGAGGACTGAAGCTGTTCGCCAAGGAGGTGCTGCCGGTGGTCAAGAAGTGGGGCCCGACGGCAGCCGTCCGGCAATAGGGTATGACATTCACCTCTTCGAACAACTTGCCGTCGCCCTCGCCAAGCAGGCCCAACGTCAAAGAGCCGGCCGGAGTACTCCATGATCGATGCGACCACGCTGCACCACGACGCCCTCGTCATCGATGGTCTGGTCTATCACTGCGACGGCGACGTCACGGGGCTGAGAGCTGGCGGTATTGATGCGCTGAACATTACCGTCTGCCATTTTGAGGCCGATTTTCCGCAGGCCTGCTCAGAGATCGCGCGATGGCACGGCATTCTCGGCCGCCCTAACTCGCCGTGGCTGCGTGTCGAGACTGCCTCAGACCTCGATCGTGCCAAGACCGAAGACAAGGTCGGCATCATCATGGGCCTGCAGAACATCAGGCCGGTGGCGGACGAGCTCGACCGCTTCTATTTTCTTCGCCGGCTCGGGCTGCGGGTGATGCAGCTCACCTATAACTTCAGGAACGCGTTCGGCGACGGCTGCCTCGAAACCGAGGAGGCTGGCCTTACGATCCTGGGGCAGGATGCCGTCAGGATCATGAACGAGCTCGGCATCGCCATCGACCTCTCGCACGTCGGGCAACGAACCATGCTCGGCGCGATCGAGGTGTCCTCGCAACCCATGCTCGTCACGCACGCGAATGCGCGCGCGCTCGCCAACCTCGAGCGCAACAAGACCGACGACATCATCAAGGCGGTAGCGCAGAAGGGGGGCGTGATCGGCGCAAGCATTTACGGACCAATGTGTTGGGATCAGAACCCCGCGCGGAAACCAACCATCGACGACTACATCCGCCACGTCGAGTACATTGTGAACATCGCCGGCTTCGAGCACATCGCCTTCGGTACCGATCTCGCAACAGGAGCCAACTATTCGCGCATGGCCTTCGAACGGGGGCACTGGCGCCGTTGGGAAGGCATCAACCGGTTCAACCGTATCTTCGGAGAGGA
>Ga0114129_10014333_pt1 | contig 11299 bp, 7 predicted proteins | sample RhiMetdeltSRZDD1_FD_80071 | JGI IMG/M metagenome (GOLD analysis project Ga0114129, IMG submission 80071) | Populus rhizosphere microbial communities from Tennessee, USA - Rhizosphere MetaG P. deltoides SRZDD1 (version 2) (version 2) | ecosystem: Host-associated > Plants > Roots > Rhizosphere >... | reverse complement strand
GCGTTCCAAGAATTCGTCGAATTCCTTCGAATTATCGTTACACCCAGAAGCTTTCGCGTCTTGCTCTTCAAATGTTGAGTTTCTGAAGAGCATGCACCACCCAAGATCTACGAAGCTCGAAGACGCTTCGCGATTTTCATGAAAACCAAAACCGCACTTCCCACGGAGGACTCCATGAAAAGAAAGGCCCTGTTGAGCAGTATCAGTTTCTTTATCTTGTCCGCTCTGTTTGTTGCTGTCCTGTTGATGCCGGCCCTTGCAGTTGCTCAAGGCGGAACGTCAACGCTTAGAGGCATCGTCACGGATCCGCAGGGCAATGTTGTAGCTGGTGCTAATGTAACTCTGGTAAATCCGGCTACGAACACTAATCGCACGACCGTAACCACGGACAATGGCATTTTCAGTTTCGAACAAGTTGCCGTGGGAGACTACCGAATTGAAGTGGGGGCCAAAGGCTTCAAAAGGGGCGTGCTCACCGATGTTCATGCGTTGGTGTCGAAGGTCACGCCTGTGGATGTGAAGCTCGAGATCGGAAATGTCTCCGAGACCGTAACGATATCGTCTGGTGTCGGTGAGGTGCTCGTGAATCGAGACGACGGCACCCTGGGAAATAATTTTGTCAATCAGCAGATAACTCAGCTTCCATTGGAGGCAAAGAATGTTTTGTCTTTGCTGACATTGCAGCCCGGAGTCACTCCGACTGGCTATGTAAACGGGGCAAGGCGCGATCAATCAAACGTTACTCTTGATGGTGTGGATATCAACGAGTCGCAAACCAACGATATTGGGGCGCCTGTGCTTCGTCTCAACTCAGAAGCTATCGAAGAATTCCGCGTTACGACCTCAAATGCCAATGCCGATCAAGGGCGTTCTTCAGGGGCGCAGATTTCTTTGATCACCAAGAGCGGAAGCAACGAATGGCATGGTTCGCTCTTTGAGGCTCATCGCAACACGATCTTTACGGCTAATGATTTCTTCAATAATCGTAATGGAAGATATACGGCGACCGACGCAGCAGTCATTCTTGGAACCGCACAAGTCGGCGATCTCCGTAATCCCCGACCAAAGCTATTGCGCAATACCTTCGGCGGGTCTTTCGGAGGACGCCTCGTTAAAGACAAGGCTTTCTTCTTCTACAGTTTTGAAGGCCGACGTGATGCGGCGCAGTCAACGGTTGTTCGTGTGGTGCCGCTGGCTAGTATGGGCCGAGGTGAGCTGCGCTACGTGAATCAAGGCGGTACGATCACGACTTTGAATGCGACCCAGCTCCAGAACATATTCACGCACAGTGGCAATACAACTGGAGTTAATCCCCTTGCCTTTGCTGCGTTGGCTCAGGCAGCTGCCAAGTATCCAGCAAATGACTTCACAGTAGGAGACAGTACGTTAGCGAGGCAGCTAAATACAGCCGGCTTCCGCTTTAATGCAAATACTCCTGTGGCACTTAACTCTCATACGGCCCGTTTCGACTTCACACTGAACGACAAGCAAAGCCTCTATCTGCGTGCCAATGTGATTTACGACACCAACGGTGTGGCGCCACGTTTCCCGGATACTCCGGCAGTACAGAATTGGTCGCATCCATGGGGGTTTGTGGCGGGACATACCTGGTCAATCAGTAATAACATGGTAAATACTTTCCGCTACGGCTTAACGCGAGAAGCTTTCACAAATCCCGGCGACTCAACCGAAAACTCGATAAGTTTCCGTTTCATCTTTTCGCCCCTTAACTTTACACGTACTCGCAGCCGAACGACGCCAGTGCAGAATTTTACTGACGATTTGTCCTGGATTCGCGGCAATCACAGTTTGCAGTTTGGGACAAACATCAGACTTATTCGGAATCGCTCGGTCGACTTCACTAGTTCGTATGATAATGCGATCACGAACCCGTCATTTTATGCGGGTGGAGCTGGCGCCACACAATCAAACGCAGTAGACGGTTTCTTCCCTTCAGGTTCTCCGCAGAGAATTGACCCTGCATTTACATCTGCAGTGCAAAATGCAGTGACCGCGCTTATTGGTCGGTTTACTCAGTACTCGGGTGTCTTTTCATTTGACATCGACGGAAAGCTGAAGCCGTTGGGCCAGCCGAACATTCGAAACTGGGCAACTGAAGAATACGACTGGTACGGTCAGGATGTTTGGAAGATAAGGCGAAACCTTACAGTAACAGCGGGCTTGCGCTACACGCTCAGCCATCCGGTATATGAGACCAAAGGGTTTGAGGTTAAGACCAATATCCCGTTAGGTGATTACTTCGACCAAAGAGTCGCAGCAGCGGCCGCTGGGAAAGCCTTCAATGCTCCACTTACTGTGGAACTCTCCGGTAAGGCAAACAATGCCTCGCCGCTCTATAACTGGGACAAAAACAACTTCCAACCGCGCGTCGCAGTTGCCTGGTCGCCCGGTTTTAAGAAAGGTTTTTGGGGCAAGCTCTTTGGTACAAATGAAGAGTCAGTGTTCCGGGGTGGATTCGGAATCACCAACGACTATTACGGCCAACAGTTAGCGGTTAGTTTCGACTTGAACAACACTATCGGTTTCGTGTCGACGCAAACAACGGCTGCCAATACTATCAATACATCGAGCCGTCCGGGTCCATTGTTTACGGCATTCGGACAAGCCGTGCGAACATTCCCACCTACGCCCCGGTTCACTTTCCATATCCCCTCGAGTGTCAGCTTTCCAAATCAGCAACCGTTCGACGAAGCTCCACGCATCGAGTCTTCGCTCGACTCAAGACTAGTAGCGCCTATTAACTACAGCTGGAACTTTACGTATGAACGTCAGCTGCCGAAGGGTTTGCTCGTCCGGGCGTCTTACGTTGGCCGTTATGCAAATAACCTCATTGCGACGCGGGACGTAATGCAGCTGAACAACATCGTCGATACAAAATCAGGAATGGACTGGTATACTGCGGCTACTCAACTCGAAATTCTTCGAGCTAATGGTACACCACTCTCGGCCATTCAAAAGATTCCTTTCTTCGAGAACCTCTTCCCAAATTTGGGTGATAACTATTTGGGCGATCCGAGCTTGAGTTCAACGCAGGCAGCTTACGTGGCCAGCACTGACTTCTACGGCAATGACTGGACTGATCTTCAGTTTGACATAGACGATCTCGGAATCTTTCCAAACATGTTCTTCCAACCTCAGTATGGTGCTCTTGCAACATTCAGCAGCGTTGGCCACTCGAGGTATCATGCTGCAACACTCTCGATTCAAGAACGGCTCAGTAACACGTTGACAATGGACTTCAATTACACCCTGTCCCACTCTTTAGACGACGCCTCGGGCTTGCAAACGAGTGGAGGTTATGGTGCGGCCTTCTTCCTGAATGCACTCCGACAGCATGATTCGTATGCGGATTCTGATTTCGACTACAGGCACGTCATCAACGTGAACGCGGTTTGGTCACTACCCTTCGGTCGTGGACGAACGTTTTTCAGTGGGGCTAATAAAGTGGTTAACGGCATTATTGGCGGTTGGCAGCTATCGGGAATCTACCGTTGGAATAGCGGTCTACCCTTTGGCGCCCCCTACGACGATGTCCGCTGGGCAACGAACTGGAACGCGCAAAGCTACAACGTTAGAGTTGGTCCAATCGAAACTTGTCCAACGAAAGGCCCTGGTAACCCCAAACTCTTCGGCTGCAATACCAACCAGGCCTACCAGAGTTTCCGAAATGCTCGACCTGGGGAAACGGGCGATCGAGCTCCATTCAGGCTGCCTGGTTTCGTGGATCTTGATATGGGTCTTGCCAAAGAGTTCTCCATGCCCTGGAGCGAGAAGCATAAACTGCAGATTCGTTGGGATGTTTTCAATCTGACAAATACTCAGAGACTCGGCGCAATCGACACCAGCCGGACAGGCTACGGAATCTCTGCTGATCCAGGCGGGAGACCTTATGGCTGCAGCGGTTCTGCATGCGTGGCTCAGGATTTTACAAGTGGTACCGGCGCTCCCAGGAAGGCCCCAAGCAACTGGTCGAATTTCACGGGTATTCAGGGAACCCCGCGCGTTATGCAGGTTGGATTCAGATACTCCTTCTGATCACTAGAGATGTACTCTAAAGCGGGTTGGAGTAGCTTACTCCAACCCGCTTTCTTCACTCCTGGCTCTCTCGATTACAATCGCTCGGACCCTGCAATAGATCTTCACTGATGAGGTCGACATGAGAGTTCATTCGCTATTTCTTTTGATGTTGTTGTTTGTCTCAATCTGGTGTGAATGTTTAGCACAGCGCGGTATTCCGACCTCACGATCTGGTTCGGGGTTTACCTTGTTCGGAGACGTCGAGATCTCTGGCACCGACAGTAAGGATGCCAAGCCTGTCACATTCGACTTATTGCTCTACACTCGTAGCGGTGCTTTGTTAGACAGGCAGAGAGTCGGCAGCAAGGGGCGCTATCGGTTTTTGAATGTTCCCGCCGGGGACTATGAGCTTGTGTTTGAACTTGAAAACTCAGAAGTCGCTCGAATGCAAATTCGACTGGTGGGGATACCCACAGACTATCGACAGGACGTTGCGTTCGAATGGCGACCAGGCGCGGCCCACAACAAACCGGCGAAGTCCGCAGTAATCTCGGTCGAAGAGGTCTACCAACGGAAACCGACAAATCAATCTCGTTTTGAAAAAGCGGAAGCTGCAATTGACAGTAAAGATCACGAAAAAGCACTAGCCCTGTTGCAAGAGCTTGTTGCCGATGATCCTCAGGACTTTCAAGCTTGGGCGGAATTGGGAACAGTGTATGTCCTGAAAAAGAATTTGGCTGAGGCAGAAAAGTCATATCTTCATTCGGTAGACGTACGCCCTACTTTTTTTCTTGCCCTTTTGAATCTAGGTCGCGTGAACCTGATGCAGACAAATTACCCGAATGCTATAACCGCGTTGGAGCAGGCACTGGCAATACGTCCGAAGTCTCCGGAAGTAAACTACTACCTCGGTGAGGCTTATCTGCAAATAAAGAAGGGTTCTATTGCTGTGGGGTATCTCAATGAAGCGATCAACCTGGATCCGATCGGAATGGCAGATGCGCATCTGCGCTTGGCGACGCTCTATAATGCTGCTGGATTAAAAGACCGAGCTGCCCTTGAATATGAACAGTTTCTGAAGAAGGTTCCAAACTACAAAGACAAAGAGAAACTTCAGGCGTACATCTCAACGAACAAGAAACCTTAAGTGTTAATCTGTTCTGGTCCAGCTCGCATAACCTAACATCACGATTCCCATATGAAGCCACTTGTTCTGGCAAGCATTGTCTTCTCTCTGCTCCTTCTGACCCACAGTTCAAATTCAACGTCCAGGTCGGCGAACTATCTAGCGCAACTCCCCGAGATGGTCGCTATCGATGGTGCGACATTGATCGATGGCTCTGGTCGGCCACCGATCCCAGACTCCGTGGTGATATTTCAGGGGAACTCGATTACCACCGTTGGTCGGCGAGGCCAGCTTGTAATTCCAACGGGTGCGCGTGTTATTGACGGAAAGGGTCTTGTGCTCGCCCCTGGTTTTATTGACGCCCATAACCATTCCGATCGCGGCTTTAAGGACGTTCCTTACGCAACTACTCAAGTCTCACAGGGAATTACTACCGTTGTCATTGGTCAGGATGGTGGATCGGCGTTGCCGATCGGTGAATACCTCGAGAACCTCGATCGAAATCCAATCGCCTTGAATGTACTTACCTTTGTTGGCCACGCAACAGTTCGTTCAAAGGTCATGGGTGAGGACACAAATCGATTAGCGACGCCAGCTGAAGTTGAAGCGATGAAGAAACTGGTTGAGCAGGCAATGCGTGAAGGAGCAGTTGGACTGTCGACAGGGCTTGAATATGAAATTGGGAAGCCCGCCAGTACTCAAGAGGTGGTTGCTCTGGCGAGTGTTGCCGGTCGTTATCACGGAATCTATATCAGTCACATTCGCGATGAAGCTGACAGGACACTGGAAGCGCTCGCGGAAGCAATTCGAATTGGCAGAGAAGGGCACCTGCCGGTGCAGATCTCTCACATCAAAGTCGGAAGCGTGAAAGTGTGGGGGCGATCCAGAGATGCGGTCGCACTGATACAAAAAGCCCGCAAGAGTGGCCAGGATGTCACGGCTGATTGCTACCCATACGAAGCCTGGAGTTCGACCATTAGAGTTCTGATACCGAGCGGACGCCACGATGATCCGGTTGATGTTGCTCAGGGGCTAGCCGATGTTGGTGGGCCACAGAACATCACGATCGTTAGTTGCTCGGCTCATCGTGATTACGAGTTCAAGACACTACAGGAGATTAGTGCGCTTGAGGGTATGACGCCTGTAGCAACTTACATGAAAATCGTTCGAGACGGTGGAGCAGGAGTCGTTTGCCATTCGATGAAGGAGGCCGACATCAAGGTCTTTTATCAACAACCATGGGTGATGGTGAGCAGCGATGGAGGCATCGGATCACGACATCCCAGGGGTGCAGGGACGTATCCGCACGTTTTAGGAAAATTTGTGCGCGAGTCGAAATGGCTTTCCCTGCGCGAAGCAATTAGAAAGATGACGAGCTTTCCCGCTGCTCGCTTCAACTTGAAAGACCGTGGATTAATACGACCCGGCTTCAAGGCGGATCTCGTCTTATTTGATCCCAATCGAATAATTGATCGTGCTACCTTCCGGGACCCGCAGTTAATTGCCACAGGCGTCGAGCACGTTTTTGTTAACGGGTTAGAGGTTTGGAATGGAAAGACCACCGGTAATCGACCGGGCAAAGCGTTGCGGCGTCTAGATCAATAAACCACCGATTAATTCTTTCAACCAGTTCATATCGATCGGCTTAGTTACGTAAGCATCGAAACCAGAGTTTTTAGCACCGGCGCGAAAATCTGTTTCATGGTGAGCGGTGACCGCAATTATCGGCACCTCTTTCAGGGTGGGGTTCTTCCGAATCAACCTGGCAGCTGCAAATCCATCCATGACAGGCAGCGTCAAGTCCATCAGGATTACATCGGGCCTTTCTCTCGATGCCGTCTGAACTGCCGTCCGTCCATCAGCTGACTCGAAAACAATGAATCCGTGTTGCTCTAATTCCAGGCGCATGAATAGGCGTGTGTCTTCAACATCCTCGACCAGCAACACTTTCAGATCTTTGAGGTCACGATCGGCCATTGGTGTCCCTTCCTTAAACCTGGTTTAGAGGCAGCTCCGCTCCGAAGGTGAAACCGGTTGACAGCCAGGGAAACGAATGGCGTTGACTCTATGGCCCGAGCAAACCACTGTCAAGACGGGAGGCGGAGTTTAGTTCGAGTCCGTTCAAACGTTTGGCGAAACAAATCGGGTCTGAATGTCGTTACACGTACGATACCTAAAAAGACTGAGGTGAGCCCATGAAACGAATCCTGTTAGTTGTTGCACTGGTGGTGATTGCTGGAATCGCGGGAATTGTGCGATCGCATTCAAAAGCAGGCGATTTCGACCGTTTGGTCTCGCACAATGCGGCCGATCAGGTTCGTGAGGAGATTCGCCAAAGTTATCAGCTTGCACCCGGTGCTTCTGTGGAAATAGCAAACATAAACGGAGCAATCAGAATTGAAACTGCCGATACCAATACGGCGGAAGTTTACATCGAGCGTGTTGCCTCCTGTCAGGAAGCGTTGGCGCGTCGCAAGGTGACCCTTGAAGCGGATGCAAACAACCTGCGAATCCGCGGTGAAAAAGGCGACATGGGCTTTTTTGAACGTTTGTTTGGCTCAAGTCCCTCGGAAAAGCTGACGTTAAAACTGCCCCGTCAGATTGCTCTGCACACTAAAGGCGTCAACGGTGCAGTGTCCGTCGCTGAATTAGACGGACCGGTTGACGTGCGAGGCGTTAATGGTCGGGTTCAGATTGCGGGAGCGAATGGAGCGGAGTTCAAAGGAATTAACGGAAACATTACGATTGGCCTCAAGCGGCTCAACAACGACGGAGTGGTACTTGGCGGTATCAACGGTAATATCGAATTGCAACTCACACCGGACATCAACGCCGAGTTCGATGCGCATGGAATTAATGGGAGTGTGGCGTCTGATTTGTCAGAGGTCTCGATTAGTCGGAGTAGGCGCGGAACCTATTCCGGTCAGATTGGAAATGGCGGCCCTTCCGTAATAACTGCAAAAGGAATCAACGGCAACATCAGGCTGACCAGGTCAACGTTGGCCTCTGAACCATCCGAAGCACTAATTAAAGACAAAGACTCGAAGACGAACTGAATGGGCGAGTGGGCGAAGGGGTGAGTGGGAGTGGGCGAACTTGTTGACTCGCCCCCTCGCCCATTCGCCCCCTCGGCTCCTCGCCCACTCGCGTTTTGCTGATCAAAAAATTACTATCCCGCCATGGCAACATTCCCTCAAACCAGTCGGACAAATCTAAAGCGATTACCTAAACGCGGGCACTACGATCGCGACACTGTTTACGCGATCCTTGACGAGGGTTTCATCTGTCACATCGGATTTGTGGTCGATGGACATCCTTTCGTTATCCCCACAGGTTACGCTCGTGTGGACGACAATCTTTTCATTCACGGGTCCCAAGCCAGCCGCATGTTGCGAACACTCGCAAACGGAGTTGATGCATGTGTGACAGTTACTTTGGTCGACGGACTTGTTCTCGCCCGATCGGCATTTCACCATTCGATAAATTACAGATCTGTTGTGGTATTTGGTCGAGCGACATTGGTAGAAGACCGCGAAGAGAAGAACTCTGCGCTATTCGCTTTCTCTGAGCAAGTGATCCGGGGAAGATGGAACGACGTTCGGGAACCGACCGAGTCTGAACTCAAACAGACAACCGTCCTGCGAATGCCGTTATTGGAAGCGTCGGCAAAAGTTCGTACTGGCCCACCGCTCGATGATGAAGAGGACTATGCGATGTCTACCTGGGCTGGGGTCATTCCGCTGCGATTAGTTGCAGACGCCCCGATTGCCGATCCGCGGTTGCCAGCCGGAATCAGTGTGCCCAGTTACGCCGTGGCTTATAAAAGAGGCTAGCCATTTTCCATATATCATTTGACATTTTCAGTTGCCATTTGTCTATGGCCTGACTCGACGTCATCCAACCGAGCTGATGCTGATGTCGAGTCGTGGTATCGGCAAATGGCAACTGAAAAATGTCAAATGATATATGGAAAATGATTCAGTGCTTCAAGTGATACGGTACGTTAGTAACGATCACGCCCTCCTTGAACAGCAACGCAGCTTTCAATGTCAGCGAGCTTTGATTGTGAAGTAAATGCTGCCACCACTTAGCTGGAACAAACTCAGGCAGTACTATCGTCACAAGATCGTCTCTGTGTTCGCGTTCAACTCGATCGATATAACGCAACAACGGTCGCGTCAACGCCCGGTAAGGAGAGGCGAGCACCACCAGTTCAATATCGCCTGCGAACTTCACCCATTTCTCGCGAAGAATCCTGGTTGCTTCCTCGTCCAGATCCACATAAACCGCAGTGACGTGATTTGGTGCGATCGACTTCGCGTATTCAAGCGCTTGTACGACACCACGATGAATCCCGGAAATCGGCACGATAACTTCATGTCTGATTGGACGCAGCGGCTCAACTCCCTCCATCGTTAGCTGTTTTGCGACTTCCTGATAGTGACCATGGACTTTGCGAAACAGTAGCACTAACAACGGAATCAGGATCACAACAATCCATGCTCCGTGAATGAACTTCGTGACGATCAAGACCAGCAGAACGACGAATGTGGCAACCGCTCCAACACCATTTATCGCGATCGATTTTCTCCAATGCGATTTCTGTTTGCGGACCGTCGCGATGTCTTCCGGATTAAACCCAGCCAGGCGTTCCGGCGTTATGCTGAGGTGAATCCCATCCAGTGTTGCGCCTTCTTCAGAGACTTCAGTTGCATAATTAGCTGCGCCTGAAGCAGCACCGTTATTGTTCACCTTGGCCTTTTCTGCGCGACCCTCTCTCAGCCAGTGGCGGACCATGCCGCTCTGCGACAACGTAAATGAGAGAAAGACACCGACTGCGTACAGCGGAATCAAGCGACTGGTGTCGCCCCTAAATGCAATGACCAGAACACTGGAAAAGACTGAGAGGATGATGATGCCGTTCGAAAAAACCAGACGGTCGCCTCGATTTGCAAACTGTCGCGGCAGGAATCGATCGCGAGCGAGCAAACTTGAAAGGCGAGGGAAATCAGCGAACGAAGTATTCGCGGCGAGGACCAGGATAGCTGCTGTTGTTGCTTGAATCAGGTAATAGAACCAACCCATTCCGTCGGTAAAGACTATGCGAGCGAATTGCGAGATCACGGTTTCATTGTCGTGAGGCTGAACACCGTATAGGTAAGCCATGATGCTTGTGCCTATGAACATCGTGGCCAGAAGAGCAGCCATGACTGTTAACGTTGTTGCCGCATTACGCGCCTCGGGTGGCTTGAAAGCAGGAATGCCATTCGAAATCGCTTCGGTTCCCGTCAAAGCAACGCAACCATTGGCAAATGCACCAAGCAGCAGGAACCAGGAAAGCTGTTGAATGTGATAACCCTCCGCAGTTTTCAAGTGCTCTGGCGATGGCGGCACGGTCACCGGGTGCACAAAATAGTGAACGATTCCGTAAAGAATCATGAAAAGGAAACAGATCAGAAAGGCGTATGTTGGGCCAGCGAAGAGTGCGCCAGATTCTCGAACTCCACGAAGATTCGCCACTGCAATAAAGGCGATTAAGAACAAACAGAGAAAGACCTTGTGGTTGTCTAACCAGGAGAACTGCGTTCCCTGTGCAGCCGAAGTTATCGCCGCGACGCCGGCTGAAATAGATACCGAAACTGTCAAAATATAATCGACGAGTAAGGCCGCAGCAGCGATTAAGCCCGGGGTCACACCAAGATTATCTTTCGCGACGATGTACGCTCCGCCTCCAGATGGATAGGCGTGAATCGTTTGTCGATAACTTATCGCGACAATTGCCAGTACGAGCGCGATGACAATCGAGATCGGAACGACATAGTGATACGCTGCTGATTGACCTGCAGCGGCTGCTACTGCGAGGACGAGCAGGATTTCTTCAGTCGCGTATGCGGTTGAAGAAAGCGCGTCGGAAGCAAATACTGCCAAGCCCGTTTTCTTCGCGAGTCGCTCGTGGATTGCTTGTTCAGTTCGCTTTGCTCTACCGACGAGCAGTCGTTTAATAGATGTCACCAACGTTACTGTCTCCCTGGTTCAGTTTTTGAATGGTTTGTCTGACCACCGTTCGGCAGCCAGTAATTCGTCTCGACTGATCTCGCGAAGTGTTAGTTTTTTCGTTCGGGGCACATCGCCTTC
>Ga0114129_10014332_pt1 | contig 11299 bp, 9 predicted proteins | sample RhiMetdeltSRZDD1_FD_80071 | JGI IMG/M metagenome (GOLD analysis project Ga0114129, IMG submission 80071) | Populus rhizosphere microbial communities from Tennessee, USA - Rhizosphere MetaG P. deltoides SRZDD1 (version 2) (version 2) | ecosystem: Host-associated > Plants > Roots > Rhizosphere >... | reverse complement strand
TCGTCGGTGACGCGGGCGTCCCAGACCTGGGTCGTGCGGCCCCCGTGGAGCAGGGTGGCCTCGCAGGCGATCGCGCCCTCCAGCACGGTGCCGAGGAAGTTCGCCTTGAGCTCGATCGTCGTGAAGTTGCGGGCCCCCTCGGGCAGGCTGGCGATCGTGCCGTAGCCGCACGAGGTGTCGGCGAGCGCGATCACCGTCGCCGCATGAAGGTAGCCGTTCGGCGCCAGCAGCGCCTGGCGGACGGGCAGCCGGCTCACCACGCGACCCCGGCCGATCTCACGGATCTCGAGCCCGATGAGGCCGGGAAGATACCCTTGACCGCGGGCGTTCCACTCATTCGCGTCCGTCACCGGATCACCTCGTCGGCGCGCAGGAGAATGGACTGCGGGATCGTCAGACCGAGCGCCTGCGCGGTCTTGAGGTTGACGTGGGCGTGGAGGTCGAGGGTGGCCACGACGGGGACCGCCGGCCCGACCTGCTTCCGCACCGCGGCCAGGAGCTCCCCCTCGGCGTCCGGGTGGTCGTCGAGGACCATCGAGCCGTGGAGGCGGAGCGGCTCGCCGGTCAGGCGGTCGAAGGTCGCCCGGGGGACGGGGCCGCTCGACACGCAGTTGGCCGCGACGGTCGGGACCACCTCGGCCGCAGCCGGCTCGAGCGCGTCGAGGAAGCCGCCGACCTCGACGCGGGTCCCCGTAGCTTGGCCGTTATTTCATCGTCATATAGAAGCTGGTTGTTCCGGAAGTGCTCGAGATCGGCCCGCTGGCGGACGAAGGTGTTCGACTCCTCCATGAACTGCCCGACGGCGACGCGCAAGGCGCACCGTCAGCCGCGCGCGACCCGGCGGGCGGCGGCCCCGATGCGCTCCAGCGCCTCCTCCACGTCGGCCATCGAGTGCTGGGCCGACAGCCCGTGGTGCCAGCCGACGTGGAAGTAGAGCCCCTCGTCGAGCGCCGCCCCGTAGAACCGCCGCGCCAGCTCCCCGTCCTGGCGCGCCGCCTGGCGGTAGCTCCGCGGCTCCTCGTCGAGGCCGAAGAGGAGGCTGAAGCGGGCCCCCAGACCCTGGACCCAGACCGGTACCCCCGCGCGCTTGAACGCCTCCCGGAGCCCGGTGTAGAGCGCGGTGTCGAGCTCGGCCAGATGCGCCCAGAAGGCCGGACGGGCGATCTCGTCGAGGAACGCGTTGGCGGCGAGGATCGGGATCAGGTGGGCGTTGAAGGTGCCGCTGTGGACGGCCCCGCCCCGGGGCGCCACCGCATCCATGACCTCCCGCCGGCCGGCGAAGGCGCTGAGCACGGTGCCGCCGCCGAGGGCTTTGCCGAGGGTGCACAGGTCGGGGGTGACGCCCAGGTAGCCCTGGGCGCAGCTCGGGCCCGTGCGGAAGCCGGACAGGATCTCGTCGAAGATCAGGACGACGCCGGCGTCCCGCGTGAGCTCGCGCGCGCCCTCGAGGTAGCCGGCGGCCGGGCGGATCGTGCCGGAGTTGTAGTTGATCGGCTCCATGATGACGGCAGCGATCTCGTCCTTCTCGCGCCGCAGCGTCCGCTCGAGCGCGCCGAGGTTGTTCCAGGGGAGGACGATCACGAACTGGCGCAGCTCCGGCGGGATGCCGGCGCTCTCGGGAACGGCGGCCGGCGCGTCCTCGGGCCCGGCCTGGTCGAGCCGCGGCCACGAGCTGTAGCCAAGGTAGTCGTGGTAGCCGTGGAAGTGGCCTTCGAACTTCACGACCTTCGAGCGACCCGTGTAGGCGCGGGCGGTCCGGATCGCGTGCCAGGTCGTCTCGGTCCCCGAGCTGGTGAACCGCACCCGCTCGGCGCTGGGGACGATCTCGGTCAGCTTGCGGGCGACCTCCGCCTGCCACGGTGTCTCGTGGGCGCAGACGATGCCGATCTCGAGCGCCTGCTGGACCGCGCGCTTGACCGCCGGATGGCCGTGGCCGAGCAGCGAGGCGCCGGAGCCCGTGTGGAAGTCGAGGTAGGCCCGGCCGTCGGCGTCGTAGAGGCGCGACCCCTCCCCCCGAGCCACCATGAAGGCCCGGCCGAGCACGGGGTGGAGGCGGGCGGCCGCCGAGACGCCGCCGGGGAGGTACTTCTCGGCCACCTGGTAGAGCCGCTCGGACTCGCTCATCGGGTGCTCCTCTTCAGCTGGCGGTAACGGAAGCAGTCGGTGGTGTGATCATTCACCATGCCCACCGCCTGCATGTGAGCGTAGCAGATCGTGGAGCCGACGAACGTGAAGCCGCGCCGCTTGAGCGCCTTGCTGAGCTCGTCCGACTCCGCCGTCCGCGGCGGGACCTGCTTCACGCTGCGCCAGGCGTTCAGCTTCGGCCGCCCGCCCACGAACTGCCACTGGAAGCGGGCGAAGCTCCCGAACTCCTCCTGGACGGCCAGGAAGGCCCGGGCGTTCCGGACCGTGCTCTCGACCTTGAGGCGGTTGCGCACGATCCCCGGGTCGGCCAGGAGCCGGCGGACGTCACGGGCGCCGAAGCGGGCCACGCGCTCGGGGTCGAAGCCGGCGAACGCCCGCCGGTAGTTCTCCCGCTTGCGCAAGATGGTCAGCCAGCTCAACCCGGCCTGGGCGCCCTCCAGGATCAGGAACTCGAAGAGCACGCGGTCGTCGTGGACGGGGACGCCCCACTCGTCGTCGTGGTAGGCGACGTAGAGCGGGTCGTCCCCGGGCCAGGCGCAGCGGCGCCGCGTCACTTCTCCAGGCTCACGTTCTCCAGCACCGACATGTCGTCCACCGTGTAGGCGAAGCCGTCGACGTGCTTGGCCAGGCCGAACACGCTCTGGCGGTACGCGATGCTGACGACCCAGGCTTCGTCGAGGATCGCCGCGTTCAGCTTGGCGAAGGCCGCCTTCTGCCTGGCGGGGTCGATGGTGCCGCTGGCCTCGGCGATCGCGTCGACGTACGCCTTCGGCACGTTGTTGCCCCAGACCGGGTTGTTGGCGGTGCGGTAGATGCTGTTGAGCGAGACCCGGGTCGGGTACTTCTGGGTGTTGCCCGAGAACGACGTGGTGATCTGGAAGTCGCCTCCCAGCAATCGCTTGTAGTAGAGGGTCGAGTCCACGATCGTCAGCTCCACCTCGAGGCCGATCTTGGCCAGGTCGGCCTTGATGATCTGGCCGATGGCGGGCAGCTCGGGGAACTGCGGCAGGGCGACCAGCTCGACCTTGCCGCCCTTGACGCCCGCCCGGTCCAGCAGCTCCTTGGCCTTCTTGAGATCGAGCGCATACCGCTGGAGCGCCGAGGGGTCGTAGGCGGCGGAAGCCCGGCTGAACGGCAGCACCGCCGGCTGGCTCACCCCGAAGAGAACGTTCTCCACCACGCTGTTCCGGTCCATGGCGTAGAGGAGGGCCTGGCGGGCCTCCTTCTTGTCGAAGGGCGGCTGTGGGCCGTTGACCGGGAGCTCGTAGGTCAGGGCCCCGGGGTGGCCACGCACCAGGTTGAACTCTCGCGAGAGCCGGCTGACGTCCTTGGGCGGGAGCGACACCACCAGGTCGCAGATTCCCGACTGCAGCGCGGCCACCATCGCGTCGGAGTCGCTGAACACCTTGAAAACGACCCGGTCCACCCAGGGCGCCGGCGCCCCCCAGTAATTCGGGTTGCGCTCGAGCGTCGTGTGGTCGCCGGGGACCCACTCCACGAACTTGAAGGGTCCCGTCCCCGAGCCGCGGTTCTTGAGCGAGTCCATCGCCGAGGGCTCGATGATCGCCATCGCCTGGAGCAGGTCGGTGATCTCGGGCGAGACCTTCTTGAACTGGATCACCACGGTGCCCGGGTCGGGGGCCGTGACGCCGGCCACGTTGGCGACCGCCGGCAGCATGTTGTGCCCGCGGTCCTTGTCGGCGGCCTTCTCGAAGTTCTTCACCACGTCGGCGGCCGTCAGGTCCTTCCCGCTGTGGAACTTCACGCCCTTCCGGAGCGTCAGCGTCACCGACTGGCCGTCGGCCGCGATCGCCCATCGCTCGGCCAACCCGGGCAGCGGCTTCAGGGTCTGGTCGTAGCGGAGGAGGGTGTCGTACATGTTCTGCTGAAGGGTGAAGTTCGCGAACGCGAGGTTGTGCGGGTCGAACGTGTTCCAGTCGTTCGGCATCCCGACGGTCAAGGTACCGCCCCGCTTCTTGGCGGCGGCGCGGCGGGCGCGGAGCAGTCCGGGTCCGGCGGCGAGGCCGGCACCGAGACCGGCGAGGACGCTTCGGCGGGTCACGTGAGCCATGGCGAGTGCCTCCTCGGGTCAGGAGTAGCGGATCCGCGGATCCAGGAACGCGTAGGCGAGGTCGGTCAGCAGGTTGATCACCACGAAGGCGCAGACGACGAACAGGATCGTCCCCTGGACCACCGTGTAGTCGCGGGTCAGGATCGCCTGGAGCAGCATCCGGCCGAGCCCCGGGTAGTCGAAGATCGCCTCGGTGATGACGGCGCCGCCCATGAAGGCGCCGAACTGGAGCCCGAGCACGGTCACCACCGGGATCAGCGCGTTCTTGAGCGCGTGGACCCCGACCACCGCGCGCTCGTCGAGACCCTTGGCGCGGGCCGTCCGGACGTAGTCCTGGCCCAGCGACTCGAGCAGCGCCGAGCGGGTGAAGCGGGCGAGGACGGCCGACACGTAGGCGCCCAGCGTGACCGCCGGCAGGAGCATGAAGCGCCACGCGCGGCCGGGGTCCTCCCAGACCGGGACGAAGCCCGACGTCGGGAGCCAGCGGAGGTAGAGCCCGAACAGCAGGACCAGCAGGATGCCGAGCCAGAACGTGGGGACCGCCATCGCGAGGGCGTTGTAGCCGCTGGCGAGCCGGCCGATCCACGACCGGGGGCGGACTGCGGCGAAGATGCCGAGCGGCGCGGCGAGCAGGAGCGCGACGACGAGCGAGGCGACCGTGAGCTGGAGGGTGACCGGAATCCGCTGGACCAGCATCGTGCGCACCGGCAGGCCGTTCAGGTAGGACACCCCCAGGTCGCCCTTGACGACCCGGCCGACCCACAGGGCGTACTGGACGGGCAACGGCTGGTCGAGCCCCATGCGGGTCCGGGCCCGGGCGAGCTGCTCCGGCGTGACGTCGGGGCCGAGCAGGGCGAGCGCCGGGTCGCCCGGGATCAGGTAGACGAGCAGCCAGACCGCGACCGAGGTCAGGAAGAGGACGGGAAGCGCGTGCACCAGCCGGAGGAGCGCGTACTGGGCCATCAGCGGGCCATCAGCCGGCCCGGGCCGCACGGGCCGCCCCGAGCGGTCCGCCCGCGAACGCGCGCTGGAGGCCGTCGGCCAGCCCGTTCAGGGCCAGCACGGCCACGGTCAGCGCGATCCCGGGAAAGAGCCCGTACCAGGGCGCCTGGTAGAGGAACGAGCGCCCCGTGTTGAGCATCGAGCCCCAGCTCGGCTCCGGCGGTCGCGTGCTCAGCCCGAGGAACGAGAGTCCGGCCTCGAGGAGGATGGAGTAGGCCGCCGCCACGGTCGCCTGGACGAGGAGCGGCGACGCCGCGTTGGGCAGGATCGTCCGGAACATGAGGTAGCCGGGGCCGCCGCCCAGGGCCCGGGCGGCCAGCACGAACTCGCGCTCGCGAAGCGCGAGGGTGCTGGCGCGGGCGATCCGGGCGAAGTGCGGGATGCTCACGACGGCGACCGCTAGCACGGCGTTCAGCGCGCCGGGCCCGAGCACGGCGATGATCGCCATCGCGAGCAGGATCGCGGGGACGGCCAGGAGGAAGTCGAGGAAGCGCATGATCACCGCGTCGGGCCAGCCACCGGCGTAGCCGCCGGTCAGGCCGAGCGGGATCCCGACCGTCCCCGCGATGAGCACGACCGCGCCGCCGGTCATGAGCGATACCCGGGCGCCGTAGACCGTCCGGCTCCAGAGGTCGCGGCCGAACTCGTCGGTGCCGAACGGGTGATCGAGGGACGGGGGCTGGAAGCGGCGCTGCCGGTCCTGGAGGAGCGGGTCGCGACCCGCGACCAGCGGAGCCGCCGTCGCCGCCGCCGCGAGGACGAGCAGCACGACGAGCGCGGCGACCGTCGCCGGCTCGCGCCGGAGCCGGCCCAGCGTGCCGTGGTCGGCGCGGCGGGCTGCGGCGGCTGGCGCCGTCGCCGGGGCGGGCGACTCCGAGAGCACGGCGCGAGCGGTCACGGTGCGCCTCTTATACCACGTTCACAGGTTGCGCAGGCGCGGGTCGAAGCGGTCGCGCAGCCAGTCGCCCAGCACGTTGATGGCGAGCACGGTGAGCAGGATGGCCAGGCCCGGGAGGGTCGTGAGCCACCACGCCCGGCCGATGTAGGCGCGGCCGTCGGCCAGCATCGTCCCCCAGGTCGGGATGCTCGGCTCCACGCCCAGCCCCAGGAAGCTCAGGCTCGCCTCGGTGATGATGTTGGTCGCGACCGCGAAGGTGCCGACGATGATCACCGGCGTCATCACGTTGGGCAGGAGGTGACGCGGGATGATGGTGTGCTCCGGCGCGCCAAGGGCGCGCGCGGCCGCCACGAACTCCTTCTCCTTCACCGCCAGCACCTCGCCTCTCACCACCCGCGCGTACACCATCCACCCGGCGACCCCGAGCACGACGATGACGTTCCGGAGGCCGGCGCCGAGCACCGCCACCACGGTGATGGCGAGCAGGATGAACGGGAAGGCGAGCTGGACGTCGACCAGGCGCATGACCAGGCGGTCCAGCCGTCCCCCGCGGTAGCCGGCGAGGAGCCCGAGGGCCACGCCCAGCAACCCCGAGATGGCCACCGCGGTGACGCCGACCAGGAGCGAGATGCGCGCCCCGTAGATCAGCCGGCTCAGGATGTCTCGGCCCAGGTGATCGCTGCCGAGCGGGAAGGCCCAGTTGCCGCGGACCTGCCAGGCGGGGGGGAGCAGCCGGCGCTCCAGCACCTGCTCGCGCGGGTCGTGGGGCGCGATCCAGGGGGCGGTCAGCGCGGCCAGGCAGACGATCAGGAGAACGGCCCCGCCGCCCGACGCCAGGCGGGAGCGCCGGGCGGTCGGCCCCGCCGCCGGGCGGGCGAGACCGCCAGCGGCGCCCGGCAGGACGCGGGCGTCGACGCTCACGCCAGGCGGATCCGCGGGTCCAGCCAGGTGTACAGCACGTCGACCGAGAGGTTGATCACCACGAACGCTACCGCGATCATGAACACGTCCGCCTGGACGACCGGGAAGTCGCGCACGGCGATGGAATCGATGGCGAGCCGGCCCACCCCCGGCCACGCGAAGACGGTCTCGGTGATGACGGCGCCGCCCAGGATCGTGCCGATGTCGAGGCCGATGATGGTCACGATCGGGATGGCGGCGTTCTTCAGGGCGTGACGGGCGACGACCGTGCCTTCGCCGAGTCCCTTCGCCCGCGCCGTCCGGACGTAGTCCTGGCCCAGGACGTCCAGCAGCCCCGACCGGACGAGACGCGTGAGCCGCGCCATGAAGAAGCCGCCGAGGGTGATTGCCGGCAGGACCACGTGCCGGAGGCTGCCGCGGCCCGAGGAGGGGAGCCAGCCCAGCTCGACGGAGAAGACGAGGATGAGCATCAGCCCCAGCCAGAAGGTCGGCATCGACTGGCCGAGGAGGGCGGTGAGCATGGCCGCCCCTTCCTGGAGCGACGCGCGGCGGACGGCCGAGAGGAGACCGAGGAGGAACGCGAGCGGGATCGACCAGGCCAGCGTCGCCGCCGCCAGCTCGAACGTGGCCGGCAGGCGCTCCAGGACCACGTCGAGCGCCGGCTGGTCGCGGTAGCGGAGCGAGCTGCCGAAATCGCCCCGGACGGCCCCGCCCAGGAACCGCACGAACTGGACCGGCAGTGGCCGGTCGAAGCCCATGTGGTGCCGCAGGCGCTCGATGTCCTCGAGGGTGGCCTCCGGCGGGAGCATCAGCCGGGCGGGATCCCCGGTGAGCTGGAGGATCACGAAGACGAGCAGCAGGACGCCGAGGACGACGAGGACGGCCTCGACCCCTCGACCGACGACGTAGCGAAGCATGGGGTCAGGCCCTTACATTCTTAACAATCTCGAGAATGTAAAGAGTGAAAAGGCCTGACCCCCCTCTCAGGCCTTCAGAGTCATCTCGTAGTGGCGCACCATCTCGTCCGACCGCGGCTTCCACTCCACTCGCGTGCTGACGCCGTAGACGTCCTCCAGCGCATGCATGAAGAGCGCCGGGCAGTCGTCCTGCATCAGCCGCTGGACCTTGCCATACAGCTCTTTGCGCTTCCCGTCGTCGAGCGTGGTCCTCGCCTCGTCGAGCAGGCCGTCGAGATCCGCGTTCTTGTAGCCGGTCCACTTGACGGTGTACCGACCGCCGCTCCGGAAGAGCGGGTAGTAGGTCAGGTCGGCGTCCATCCAGGCGTTGCCCCAGCTCGCGAAGATCAGGCCGTCCAGCTTGCTGGCGTCGGCCGCCTCCAGCCAGGCGCCCCACTCCCAGAACTTCAGGTTGATGTTGATGCCGACCTTCCCGAGCTCGCCGGCCAGGGCTTCAGCGATCTCCTTGTCCTTCGGATAGCGACCCTGGATCCCGTGCATGTTGACGTTGACCCCCGTCGAAAACCCGGCCTGGGCCAGGAGTGCCTTGGCCTTGGCCGGGTCGTAGGGGAACGGTTGGACCGTCGGATCGAAGCCGAAGTGCCAGGGGTTGGAGACCACCGCCCGGCGGAAGCCGTGGCCTTCGAGCACCGCCTTGATGATGCCGTCCATGTTGGAGCCGTAGTTGAGCGCCTGGCGGACCAGCTTGTTGTTGAAGGGGGCCTGGCGGACGTTGAGGAAGTAGAAGGGGATGCGGTTTCCGGGCAGCGTGATCGCACGGGCCTTCCCGCTCTTGTTGATCCGGTCGATCTCGTCCGGCGGGAGGGCGGTGGCGATGTCGACGTCGCCGGCGAGTAGGGCAGCCACCCGGGTGCCGGTCTCGCGGATCGTCCGCATGGTGACCTTCTGGATGCTCGGCTTCGGGCCCCAGTAACCCGGGTTGGCTTCCATGACGAAGTCGGCGTCCTTCTGCCAGCTGACGAACCTGTAGTGCCCGGTGCCGACCGGCTTCCGCGCCAGCTCCTCGGCCGAGCCCGTCGCGTAGTACTTCGGCGGCAGCATGTTCATGTGGAAGCTGGACATCCGGCGGGGGAGGACCGGGTCGGGCTTCTTGGTGACGATGTTCACGGTGTACCGGTCGATGACGTCGACGCGGTCGATCGTCTGGTAGGTCGTGAGGAGCGGGGCCTGGGTCTCCGCCTTGAAGATGCGCTCGACCGTGAACTTGACCGACTGGGCATCGAAGTCTTCTCCGTTGTGGAACTTGACACCCTGGCGAAGCTTGAACTGGAGCGTCAGGTCGTTGAGCCGCGAGTAAGAGCTGCAGAGGAGCGGCTCGAGCTTCTGGAGGTCCGCACTGAACGTGAGCAGCGGCTCGAAGACGTTGCGGAGCACGCTCTCGTGGACGCTGTTGTCGTGCTTGTGTGGGTCCAGAGTCAGCAGCGGGATGCCGTAGGCGATCGTCAGCTTCGACTCGCCGGCGGCGTGGAGTTCGCCGAGCCGCCCGGCGGCGACGGCGCCAGCTGCGAGCCCGGCCGAGGTCCTCAGGAAGTCGCGACGGTTGAGCATGGCTGCCTCCTTTTCGGACGGGGCGGATGGCGCCCGACGGCCGAGCCGGCCGCCTCGGTGGCGGCATTCTAACCGAGCGTGGCCGGCCGTTGCAAAGGGCCGGCGGGGCGCGTAGTGTCCTCGGAGCGGGGCGACTCCGGCCCGACAGAGGAGGCACGATGGGACACGAGACGTACGCCAACAAGTTCGGCCTGCGCCCGGTCGCGCTCGGACGGCGCGGCATGGTGGCCACCGCCAATCCGCTGGCCACGCTGGCCGGTCTCCGGATGTTCGCGCGCGGCGGAAACGCCGTGGACGCGATCGTGGCGGCGGCGGCCGCGATCGGCGTCGCCGAGCCGTACATGTCGGGCATGGCCGGCTGCGGGGTGCTGCTGCTCACGCGCCCGGGCCAGCCGCCGCGCGCGCTGAACTTCCTGGGCCGGGCGCCGGCGGCCGCCGATCCCGCCAAGCTGCCCCAGGCGGCGCGGGACACCGGCATCCTCTCGGTCGCGGTGCCGGGCAACCTGGCGGGCTGGGCGCGGGTCCTCGCCGATCACGGCACCGTCTCGCTCGGCGAGGCGCTGGAGCCGGGGATCGAGCTGGCCGAGACCGGCTGCCCGATGACCGTCTTCGACCGGCAGATGTTCGACGAGCACTACAAGGGCCTCAACGCCGAGGCGTCCCGAACTTATCTGCACGACGGGCGGCCGCCGGAGCTCGGGCGCCCCGTGGTCCAGCGCGACCTGGCCCAGAGCTTCCGGGCGATCGCGCGCGACGGGATCGGGGCGCTCTACGAGGGCGAGCTGGCCCGCGCCATCGTGCGGGACATGCGGGAGCTGGGAGGGATCCTCACGCTCGAGGACCTGCGGGGCTATCCGGCTGGCCTCGAGTGGACCGATGCCCTGTCCACGTCCTATCGCGGCGTCCAGGTCTACGCCCCGCCGCCGCCATCCAGCGCGATCCAGTGCCTGCAGACGCTGAACGGCATGGCGGGGTGGGAGCTGGGCAAGCTCGAGCACCTCGGGCCCGATCACCTCGCGGTCATCGCCGAGGCGGCCCGGGTCGTCCGCATGGACACCGAGCGACACGTGGGCGACCCGGCGTTCGTGCCGGTGCCGGTCGCCCGCCTGCTGAGCGCCGAGCGGACCGAGGCCGTGCGGGCCGAGATGCGTGCCCGACTCGAGCGGGCGCCCGGCCGATCCGGAGCCGGCCCGGCGGCGCCCGTTCGCGGCGGCTCGGCCTCCACGACGCACCTGGCCGCCTGCGACGCGAGCGGGCTCGCGGTCAACATCACGCACAGCCTGGGTGGCGGCTTCGGCGGCGGGGTGGTGGTGCGGGGGACCGGGATCGCGCTCAACAACGCGCTCCACTGGACGAGCTCCGACCCGAAGCACCCGAACGTCCTCCACCCGGGGAAGCGGCACGAGTGGCCGGTGGCCCCGCTCCACCTCTTCCGCGACGGCGCCTTCTGGGCGACGGTCGGGACGCCCGGGAGCTACGGAATCCTGGTCACCACCCTCCAGGTGCTCGCCAACCTGGTCGACTTCGGCCTCAACCTGCAGGACGCGATCGCCGCGCCCCGCTTCCGCTGGGCCGACGAGGCGGTGGACCCGCTGCCGGCCCAGACGCTGCGGATGGAGTCGCGGGTGCCGGAGGCGACGCGCCGGACGCTGGAAGGGCGCGGCTACGCGCTCGACCTCCTGGGTGCCTGGTCGATGCGGGTCGGCGGCGTCCAGGGTGTCATGCGAGACCCCGCGA
>Ga0114129_10014329_pt1 | contig 11301 bp, 11 predicted proteins | sample RhiMetdeltSRZDD1_FD_80071 | JGI IMG/M metagenome (GOLD analysis project Ga0114129, IMG submission 80071) | Populus rhizosphere microbial communities from Tennessee, USA - Rhizosphere MetaG P. deltoides SRZDD1 (version 2) (version 2) | ecosystem: Host-associated > Plants > Roots > Rhizosphere >... | reverse complement strand
GAGATGCAAATGAACATGAAGCAGCAGCGAATAACAAAGCGTGATGCTTATTAGGGCAATCGTATTCGCAATTCGCAGCGTGACGATCCACTCTGCGTGTGGCAGCCCGAGCAGACTACGCAAAGTGACGATAAGGTTGCCGCCATGCCAACCCACCATGCACGTCGCGAGCGCCAGCAGCAGTCGCTCGACGGTGACGAGACCCATCCGTTGCCGCAGCAGCACGTATCCCAACCACAGCGGCAGCACCGCGCCCAGGCTGTAGCCAATTAGCTGAAGGACCTCGAGGAGGGACATTGCGGTGTGAGGATACTACTGGAGTCGGCCCTCGGGCGAGTGTATGGCGCGAATAAAAAGAGCCACAGATTAACACGGATAACTCGGATTACGGGCCGCAACCCTGTGCAAGTCTGCGTAAATCTGTGGCTGATTTCTATTTCAAGTACTTCTCAAACCACTCCACGTTCGACTGCATGGCCGCCAACTGCATCTTCGGTTCGTTCGGACCGTGTGGTTGGCGCGGCAGGACGATCATGCGCGTCGGCACGCCCTGGGCTTTCAAAGCGTTGTAGAACTCGTAGCCCTGCGAAATCGGAACGCGAATGTCAGCCTCGCCGTGCTGAATCATCGTCGGCGTCTTCACGCCTTTGATATTGAACATCGCCGAGTGCTTCTGATAGAGCTCCATCGCATCCCACGACTGACCGCTGAAATAATCCGGCACGAACGCGGGAATGTCTGTGGTGCCGTTGAAGCTCATGAGGTTTGTCACCGGCGCACCGGCGGAAGCGGCTTTGAAGCGAGCGGTTTGTGTCACGATCCAGGTACTCATGAATCCGCCGTAGCTCCATCCCATCACGCCAAGCCTTTCCGGATCGGCGACGCCCATTGCGATGACCTTATCAACACCAGTCATCAAATCCTGATAGTCCGCGCCGCCCCAATCCTGAAAATTCGCACGACGAAACGCTACACCGTAGCCGCTCGAGCCGCGTGGATTCGGTCGCAGGATCGCGAAACCCTTTGCACTGAAAGTCGCCAGTGGATAAGCACCGCGGCCACCGATAAAGCCCTGTTGGAAAACTCCGGCCGGTCCGCCGTGAACGTTAAGGATCAGAGGGACCTTTTGGCCCGCCTGATAGCCGACGGGATAAGTGAGCAGCCCTTCGATCTCTTTTCCGTCGGCCGACGTCCAATGAATGACTTCCGTCTTTCCGAGCGGCGGAAGTCTCATAGCGGCATTTGCATGACTTACTTGCACCGGCGCGAAATTTGCGACCGGTGAGACGAAAACATCAGACGGCGTATCTGCGGTCTGACGCACAAACGCAACCATTCGCCCGTCCCGGCTTATGTTGACTGCGCTGTAAAGAGCCGGCGTCGTTTTAATCTCCTCGATCTTGTTGGCGGCAAGATCGACCGCGTAGATTTGTGAGACCGTTCCCTTTGCTTCGGTGAAGAAGACCCGCTTGCTATCGGGTGACCAGCCGGCGAGACCAGGCGACCCATCGAAAGACGCGGCTAATGCTTTTGGCTGACCACCGGCCGTCGGATAGATTTGAATCAATTCGCTTTGCGCCCAACGCGGCGGATTCTCGCTCACGGTCATCGCGATCCATTTGCCGTCCGGAGAAAACCACGGATCGCTTTCCGATGCCGGGGTGTTGGCGAACACGGTCGCTTTGCCGCTGGCGACATCCACAATCGAGACGTCCGACGTAGTCCAGTCGTTGGCAATCGGTGTTTTCACGTGACTGAACACGATGCGCGAACCGTCGGGGGACCAATCGAAGATGTTGACATTGTAGTTATCATTCGTAAGTTTGCGCGGCTCACGTTTGCCGTTGGCGTCCTTCTGCGCCGGAATCACGTAGATCCGCGACATCTTCACGTTCTCATCGACCCAGCGAAAGTCATTTCTCGCCTTGTCGTTCTTCTCTTCGTCTTCATTCTTCGCGTCGTTCATCGTGAAAGCGATCCAGCGGCCGTCAGGCGACCATTCAAAGTTCGAGACGGCGGTCTTGACGTCGGTCAGGGGCTCAGCTTCGCCGCCACGCAATGAGAGCAGATAAAGATTGTTCTTGTTGTCTTTGCGGTTAGAAGTGAAAGCGATCCAGTTTCCGTCGGGCGACCATTTCGGATTTGAAGAAGACTTGTCAGTGAACGTCAGTTGAAAATTCTCTCTTCCGTCAGTCGTGGCCAGCCAAAGTTGAGTGGTGAACTCGCTTCGCTCGTTAGTCATGACCGCATCGCCGACGGTGTACACCACGCGCTTGCCGTCAGGTGAGAGGCGGGGCGTGCCAACTACTTTGGTTTTGAGCTGCAGCTCGGGCGTCCAGCTTGATGGTGCGTTGGTTTGCCCGGCAATGGCGGTGGCGGCGATCAGAATCGCGGTGATTGTTTTGACAAGGGCTTTCATGGCTTTCTCCTTCGGACGTTAAGTCTTCGACTTTTGGATTGCGGGTTCGCGGGCTGCGGTCGCAAACCCACGTGTTCGGCGCGAAACACTATCGCGTCTTAAACGATCGAGTCAATTCCGCTTCGGCCGCAACGAAGCCGAAACTCGCCCACTGATTTCCGGCGACGATTTGGCGAAAGACTTTTTGAGCTTCCAAACGGTTGCCGTTGTACAGATACCAGTTTCCGACACCGTATCCGAGCGTCGCGTTGCTGAGAGTGTTCGCGGCTGGATTCTTGTCTTCGATCAGGTCTGACGGCTTCAGCTTTCCCTGATAGAGCTTGATCAGCTTGTAGTAGTCTGCGTTCTCGATGATGTCGAGATCGTCGCCGATCCCGGCGATTGATTTCTTCGCTTCTTTTTCCCGGCCGAGACGTCGCAGCGTCATGTAGAGCCAGTGCGTCGTCGCGACCAACATGTCCGGATTCTTCGAAACCTTTTCCGCTTCGCGGTATGCCGACAGCGCTCGGGTGAAGTCGCCTTTCAGGTAACGTGCCAGCCCGAGGTGATACCAGATGTTCGAATGCAAGGTGCCGGTTGGGATGTTGCGCGCGTTCGGCAAACCATCAGGCTCGACTTCGTCGGTTTTTCCCGCGCGCCAAAAGGCCGCCGTTTCGAGGCTGGCGACGGCATCATCGAAGCACCGTAGCGTGATCAACCGATGCCCGATATGGCGATAGAGTCGCGCGTCCATGGGAAACATTTTGCTGGCTTCCGAGTAAACTCCAATCGCTTCCTTGTATCTTCCGAGATACGCAGTGCGACGGCCAAGCCAGATGTAATTGTCGGCGCTTGGATTCTTTTCGAAATCGGCGCGCGCTTCCGCAAGTTTTGTTTCGAAGTCCTGGAGCGCTTCGGCTGAGAGCTGGGGCGCAACTTCGCCCGCTGACTTCAGGCAGTTTTTTTGTGCAAGTGCCGGACAGGCAAAGAGCAGAAACAAACCTATGACGATAAGTTTTGCCTTGAGCATTCTCTGTTGCGCCGGTCGGCTGCTTACTCTATGGGTTTCTCGGAATCGTCGTTCAATAATTTTTGCGGAACCTGCTTGAACCGGTATCTGCCGGTTGAGCGATCGAGATCGAAGACCCAGATCATATCGAAACGGCTATCGGGCCAATCGCTTGGCGCCACATCTTCTTTGCCGAGAATCCTTGACGCAATTTGCGGAATGTACTCCTGCTGCCAGCAAATCAGCACGACGCCGTTGCAGGCGGCAGCTTGTTCTATCATCCGCGCGTATTGGTTCCTTTGGTACGTTGAATTGATCGTTAACGCCAGTTTCTCGGCCAACGGCGTAATCGTCTCGATCGATCGCCGGCTGCCCTTTCGCGGGAGTGGTTTGGAGGCAAACAAAAACTGCGGACTAGCCAGCGCGGCCCGCGGAGAGTGGTCGCTGCCGTGAGCCAACAGCTGTGCTAGAGCGCCGGCCCTTTGCCAGCCGCGAACTTGCAGCGATTCCTTACTGCGCTTCCCTTTTTGCGTGACACCGTACGGCTCTCCATCTTTACCCGGCTTCTCACCGTGGCGGATGACCATGATCTTGGTTGCCTTAGGACGTTTCTTCCTCATGCGCTTAACGATTTCATTTTCCGCCTTTTCAGAATAATTAAGGTTATGACGAGAATCACATAGTAGATACCGATAAGTATCAACGCGATTCTGGTAATAGCACGGGCGCGTTGCAACGACTGAATTGCGCTTTCACCTTCTGCCCGGATCGAGCGCGACGTGGGTGGCGGAGTTTGCGGCAAAGTATTTTCCAGCACCAGCACGGTGACGCGACCAATTAAGAACGGCACAAGCAAGAACAGCACGACAGCCAACACGACTTTCAGCAGCAGCTTCTTCGAAGCCATAGGGGATGACCTCCAGCGTCGTCGAGTCCACGTAATCGCGAGAATATTGGGGGATAAGTTACGCTTAGCGTGCGTTCTTGTCGATGAAATCAGCGAGTTTCTGGGCGAAATCGGCAGCTTGTAGTTCCCGTAATTTGGCGAGATGAGCGCGCGCGGCGTCACGCTGGCCGGCAGCGGCGCGCGAAAGGCCGGCGAGGTAATACGCGTTTGCCGAACGAGAGGCCAATTTAATCGCATGCTCAGCGGACGCTGCGGCCTCGTCGTATTTCTTTTGGCCATACAATGCTTCGGCGAGCAGCTCGTACAGCGGCCCGTTCGTCGGCTCCCGTTCTGCGACCCGCCGTAACGACTGTACTGCTTCTTCGTAGCGTCCAGTCGCGTTGTAAACGAGTCCGAGGCGCACAAGGGCGGGCGCATAATCTGGATCGATTTGCAGCATGCCGCGAAACGCTTCTTCAGCCTCTTTGAAGCGACCGGCCTTGAAGTGCTCCTCACCTGTCGCAACGTACGCATGCATCGCTTTGTCGAGCGACTCATTCGCCTCTTTCTGGCGTCCCAGTTTGATCTGGGCGAGCGCAAGATTGAAGAACGCCTGGCCGAAATCAGGATCCAGATCACAAGCACGCTGGAAACTTTCCGCTGCCTGTTCGAACCGTCCGGCGGCAAAATGTGCAGTTCCCAGATTGTTGTGCGCAGCCGCGAGTTTCGGATCTAAACGAATCGCTTCCTCATAAGCTTTAATCGCAACGTCGAGCTTTCCCTTAGAGAAGAATTCGAGGCCGCGCTCGTTCTGCTGGAGCGCTTTCTGCTCCTCAGGCGTAAGCGCGCGCAGCACGCCGCCCTTCGTCAACTTCACGCTGTCCAACGGAAACGGGCTGTCCGACTTCCCTTCTTCGAAGCGGCGTTTCGACGTCTCATCGACCGCGCGCTTTGACACCTCCTGCCGGTGCGTCATGAGGTCACGAATTTGGTCTGAAGAGTTTGGCAGTTGTGCGTGCACCGTGAACGGCGACAACAGGCATGCGAATACGGCTGTGGCGGCCGTCGCAATGGCGGTCGCGATGGCGCGGCGTATTGCGGAAACAGTCAAAGAAATCACCATCCCGGGTTCAGCGATTATCCGAGGAAATTTGGGAGCGTCGTTAGATGCAGCCATTTGCCTGAGATTATACGCTTAAGTTAACGGCCACCAAACGCCAATTCAATTAGGCGCGCCACCCACCCGATCCACACCAACGAGGTCGAGACCTGTCAATTCTTACAGTAGGCCGTGCCATCTTGGCTAAATAACATGCAGCACGGCAAACGATCACTTTGTTCCATTGCAAGAAGGAGAACGTTAATGAAGAAAATAATTCTTTCCAGTTTCGTTTTGATTCTTGGCCTCGTCGCCACGAGCGGTACGGCCGTGGCTCAGAGAGAAACTGAGAGAGGTGTCGAAGTCGAAAAAGACCTCTTATTGATGCGGCGCGACCTGCGCTCGGAGAAGAAGAAGATCATCGCGATGAACGTGCCATTGACAGAGGGCGAAGCGACGAAGTTTTGGCCGGTCTATGATCAGTATGCCGAGGACATGAGAAAACATAACGACTAGTTTTACACGCTCATCAAGGACTATGCGGCGAATCAGAAGACGATGACCGATGCGCGGGCAGTCACGATGATCAAACGTTGGAGCGAACTCCAGGTCGAACTCGCACAAACGCGCCAGAAATACGTTCCGCTGTTTGAGAAGGTGCTGCCCGGGAAAAAAGCGGCACTGTTCTTTCAGGTCGATCGCCGGCTTTACGCGTTAATGGACCTGCAAACTGCATCTGAAGTTCCTTTGGTGCTTCAGTAAGAGAACGCCGCAGTTTTATTCAGTCGTTAATGGTGGGCATGGCAACGATCAGTTTCAACTTTGACAGCCGTTTGCCGCATTCATTTGAGGGCATTGATCGTGATGTAATATCCATCGGGATCCCGAAGCGAAAATTCCATAGTCTTAGTATTCGGGTTCAAGTTCGGTTCCTCTTCCAACCTTTCGACCAAAGCACGCGCCCTCTTGAGCGCCATCTCGTAATCGTCGACGCGAAAGAACAGGAGCAGCCCATTACCAGGTGAGGCTTTGTCAGGGCTCGTCAACGAAGGATGCTCGTGCTCGCCCCATTCGTGCAGGCAGAGCAACACGGTCCCATCCGTATCGAGGAGCTGACCAAAGTAGTCGTGTGCAGGAGCTGTCTGGGGCTGGCCGAAGAGCGACTGGTACCATTTGAAGCTGCCGCGAACGTCGCGTACACCGATGATCGTCCAGATGCGTTTCATCTTTCTAACGAAAGTAAGCGAAGGAAGCGCTCAGTATTCGACAGTTGAACGGTTCCGTCTGATTCCAAGTAGTTGTCGAACTTTGGGAGTTGACGCGGCCGCTCGATAATTCGCGCTTCCGCCTTCATCCTTGGGCGAAACTTTCTCCGTCACCCACCGGCTAACGTCAACGTGACCTCGGTTCGCCTGTTCTTTGCGCGACTGGCGACTGTGGTATTCGGCGCGACAGGATTGGACGAGCCCAGGCCACTGGCTTGTATGCGTGTCACGTCAACACCGGCGGCGGCGAGTTTCTCCGACAGAACGCGCGCCCGGTCATCGGTCAGTTGTTGCAGCAGGTCGGCTTTGCCGACGCTGTCGGTGAAAGCTTCGATCGAAATCTGATAGTCAGGATTGTTCGCGAGCACCGCGCCTAGCTGATCCAATTTCGCCGCCGCGGCCGCAGTCAGGTTGGTTGACCGTGGACCGGCCCAAAGGGATTCAGAAAGCACGAGCGTCATCCCGCGGCCATTATCGCGAACGGTACCAAACCGACCGAGGGCTTGCCGCAAAGTGCCGGCAGCCGCCTGCTGTTGGGCGACTTTGGTTTCGGCGGCGCGGCGCGCTTCCTCTGCCTGCTTCTCGCCTTCAAGTCTGGCAAGCCGCACCTTTGCATCCTCGGCATCGGCGCGAACGTTTTGCAGCTCATCACGCAGTCGCGCGATTTCCGTGCGCGCGTCGCGCAGCTTCTCTTGCGCGTTCAGCGAATCGCGTTCCGCCAGTTCGCGCGCATGACGTTCGTTCTCGAGCTCTTTCTGAAGCCGCGTGATTTCCGAATTCGCATTGGCCGCATTCTCTTCAGCTGTGCGCACCGCTTCATCACGTCGCTCCAGCTCTTCCCTTCGCTCACGGGACACGCGCCGGGCGATCGCCATGTCTTCCGCTTTCACCGCGCTGCTGATCGCGTCGCGCGCAAGAATGTCCACTTCGCGTTCAGGCGAATGCATACGCCACGCCCCTTCGGCCTGAGCAAGATCTGCGGTGGCAGTTCGCAGCTCATTCGGTGCGTCGCGTTCGGCGCCGGCGTAACGCGCAAGATTCACGGCCTGCCGCGCGCCGAGCAGCGCATTGGGAATGTCTCGATAGTCAGATTCGGCAATCGTCGGCACGCTGCCATCGCGAAAGTAGTCACTCGTGTTGCCGATGTAAGTGACGGGGACGGTTTCGATCTGCGCGTCGCGCGGAGTTGCCGGCTTTAGGTTCTCGAGCACCACCATCCGGCTCGGCACTCGGACCAGGAAGTGCGGCTCGGCCGTGAGGATCAAGGCGAAGGTTTGCAGCGGCGTGGTTACGTCGATCTTCGAATCGACGATCATGCTGCCGCTTCGTTTGATCTCGCCGAGATTATCCACGTGACCGTCAGGCGAGATGGCCCACAACACGAATGTGGTGTAGACGCTGCCCAACTCGTACGCGCGTGGCAGATTGTCGAGGCTTAATTCGACGCGCGTCCCGCGACGGCCTTGCCGGCGCACCTTCGCGTCCCCCTTCAGACGCGGCAGACGCGTCGTGCCGCGAAAAGGCACTTCAATCGTTTGATTGAGTGGATAAGTAATCGCGGTAGTGGTGCGGCGAGTATCATTCTGCGCAACCGCCGTCGCGCCCAGCAAAAGTAAAATCGAAACTGAAGCAGCAACGTGTGACATTGAACGGCGGATTAATTTCATCAGTGAACCTCTCGCAAGTGCAACAGGCCCTGGCCCGTTGAGATTTTCGTTGCCGAAAGAACAGTCTGACAGCTGTTCTACGTCGATAGATGCGCGGCCCGAACTCAATTGTTGCCGATGAACGAAATTTAGCGCAAGGAAAAGGTTAGCGACGCAAGGACCGCTGGTATTCGCGCGTGCGGAGCCACTGCACAAACTGCACGGCAAAACAGCCAATCGCGCCCAACAAAGCAGTATGTACAAAGCCGCCTTTATGCAGGAGAAACTTGAGCACCACCCACAATGCGAAAAGAAATAAACTGACGTACCAGAGCATCCGTTGGAGATTATCGAGGAGTGCTGACCTGTTTGTGAAATTCCAGCTCGCGCAGACCGCCCTAGGCGTCGGCGGCGATCAGCAAAACGCCGGACGTGATTTGCAGCGCAAATGGCGATCGCGGCAAGTGCGATCCTACATGGTTGGTCGCAACACCCGTTCGTGCGTCGCTCGTCCAAATCACGGCACCATCGCGACCGGACAGTGCGAACGCAAAGTTTTCTCTACTCGTCAACAAAAGATCCAGAACACCGTCGGCATTAATGTCTGCGAATGCGGTTGAGTCACCCTGCTTCGCGTCAGCGTCCCAAAGAATTTTTCCTTCGTCGGACTTTACGACGACCCGTCCGCGATCCGTGAACATTAAGACTTCCGGAATGCTGTCGCGATCCAAATCCTGTGCGACCAATGTTCCGCGTGGCTGATCACCCTTGAGTGTCACGCGGCCCAGCGGACGTAAGTCGGCAGCGTTAAGCGCAGTCAGGCCGCTGTTAGTTCCTACTAAAACAGATTCTCCGCGTGGCGTTTTCACCAGCAGAGGCGCCGTCGTTGCCGCCGCGCTCGCGTTTCCTTCGACAATGAGTTTGCCGACCTCATCAAACAATTGAACCCGTCCGTCAGCACGGGCGCCGTGAGCGCGCACGTTGCCGATATCAGCGCCGCCAAAAACAGAGTCCGGCCATGGTGTAAATAGATCACCAGCTCAATTAAACGACGAATTGCTGAGAGTTCCCTAGCGCGAGGACCGTTACTGAAGGGGAGTCGGGCGCTACGCGAGCGCGCGTTATGGATTCTCGTTTAATTTGTAGCCGACGCCCCGAACTGTCAGCACGTAGTGGGGATTCTTCGGATCGTTCTCGAGCTTCTTGCGCAGCCGATTGATATGCGGATCAATGTTGCGCTGATAGCCTTCGTATTCAGTGCTCCAGACGCGATCCAACAAATCGTTGCGCGACCAGGCGCGGCCCGGCTCGGAGGCCAGGAGTTCGAGAATCTGAAACTCCAGTGGCGTGAGATCGATTCTTTGACCGCCCCGCGAAACTTCATGGCGTCGTTTGTCGACAACCAGATCGCCTATCTCGAGACGGTCGCCATCGTCCTGAGCCGCCGGCGCCAATTGCCCGCGGCGCAATAACGCTTCCACGCGATACTCGAGCTCGCGCGGGCTGAATGGCTTCGCCAGATAATCGTCCGCGCCCGCTTCAAAGCCCGCGACTTTGTCGTCCAACAAATCATGCGCGGTGAGAAACAACGCGGGCGTATCGATGCCGCGGTCACGCATCTTCTTCAAAAGGTCGATGCCCGACATTTCCGGCATCGCGACGTCGAGAATGAAACAATCGAATCGATCGTTGCCGACAGCCTGCAAGGCGGCCTGCCCATTCTCTTTTTCGGCTACTTCAAATCCGAGCCGCCGAAAATACTCAGCCAGAAGTGTGCGCATCTCGGCGTCATCATCCACAATCATCAGTTTTTTGGCGCGCTGTGTCAGTTCAGAATCCACGGCATTTCCTCACGCTGCTCAGAAGTTGTCAGAGCGGCCCACGGCTAATCTGCTGTAGCATCAGGGGTTTCGCCCTAGTATGAACAGGCCGATGCCTTGACGTCAAACGTTTTCGCTCAGTATATTCCGTGATTGCGACGCGGCAGGCTTCCTAAATCAGTTCCTATCGGTAGAATCTACCTCGAATTCGATGCGTGATCTCCGGCGGTTGCTAAAGTATATGCTCCCTCACGCCGGGACGTTCGCTATCGCGACCGTCGCGATGGTCGTGGTCAGCGTGCTGGAGAGTGCGACCGGCGCTCTGATCGTGCCGATCTTTGATCAAGCCTTTTCGCGCGCGGGCCAGCGGACCGAGACGCTGTTCGGTTTACAGAAGCTGATTCCGGCTTCCGGGTTGGCAGCGTGGCGTACCATCGCGCTGCTGCTGATCACTTTCACCCTGCTCAAAGGCATCGCGGAATACTTTTCTACATACCTGATGGCCTACATCGGGCAGTCTTCGATTTTGCGACTGCGCCAGGATTTGTACGCGCACCTGTTGTCACAGTCCGCCGCGTTTTTTGAGCGGCACCGCACGAACTATCTGGTGTCGCGTTTGATTTCGAGCGCGACGGCTATTGAGACAGCGGTCACGCATACATTGCGCGACATGCTACGTGAGGGCTTCACGCTGATTGCCTTTCTGATCGCGGCGTTCTACTACAACTGGAGATTGACGCTGGGATCGCTTTTGATTGCGCCGCCGATCGCCTGGTTAACGGTGAAGTTCGGCACGTCTTTGCGCAAGCTGGCGCGCGAGTCCTTCGAAGGCAGTAAGCATCTGACCGACGCCGCCCAGGAGGCACTCGCCAATCAGGCGATCGTCAAGGCTTATCAGGCGGAGCCGCGCGAGCGCGCGCGTTTCACGCGGGTCGCGGATCGAATTCGCCGCGCCAATCTTCGATCGGCGAGCATTGCCGGAATGTCACCGCCGATAATTGAGTTTATCGGGATGCTTTTTGTGGTGGCGCTGCTTTTCTTCGGCGAACGAGAAATTCGTTTAGGCCGAATGAACGAAGCCCAGTTCCTTACGTTCCTTTTCTTTCTGTTTCGCAGCTACGACCCGATGCGGAAACTTTCGCGGCTCCAGAATTCGATGTCGCAGGCGCTGGCCGCCG
>Ga0114129_10014328_pt1 | contig 11301 bp, 10 predicted proteins | sample RhiMetdeltSRZDD1_FD_80071 | JGI IMG/M metagenome (GOLD analysis project Ga0114129, IMG submission 80071) | Populus rhizosphere microbial communities from Tennessee, USA - Rhizosphere MetaG P. deltoides SRZDD1 (version 2) (version 2) | ecosystem: Host-associated > Plants > Roots > Rhizosphere >... | reverse complement strand
GTCTCCTCCGGCCCACCGAAGGCGAGCGCGCGCAGCGTGTGGTGCCCGGTGAGCTTGCGCGCCCCGAAGTAGTACGACCACAGGCGCGAGAAGGCGCCGTCACGGTAGCCCTCGGTGCGGATGCGCGAGTAGCGGCCGTAGAGATTCCAATCGCCGGTCAGGTCCCCGGAGCCGCCCTCGAGCAGGACGCGCGACGTCTCGTAGGAGCCATAGGAGAAGAGTGCGGAGGCGCGCGGCGCGGCACCAAACGGACCGGTCTCGAGATTGACGCTGCCGCCGAGCGAGGCGGCGCCGTAGAGCGCCGAGCCCACGCCGCGCTGCACCTGAGCCTCGTCCGTGGAGGCCAGGAGATCCGGATGATCGATCCAGTAGACCTCGTGCGACTCCGGATCGTTGAGCGGCACGCCATCGATCGAAACACTGATGCGCCGCTGCGGAAAGCCGCGCAGCGAGAGATAGGAATAGCCGATGCCGTTGCCCGCGTCCGAATAGGCGTAAGCGCCGGGGAGGGTCGCGAGCATCATCGGCGTGTCCTGACCCCAGTTGGCGCGCTGGATCTCGGGGCGCGCCAGCTCGGTGCTGGCCCACGCCGCGCGGCGCGTGGTGCTCACCTCGACGCCGGGGACGGGAACGACGCGAGACAGCGTGTCGGGCGCCTGCGCGAAGGCGGGGGAGGCGAGGGCGACGAGGACGAGGGCGAGCGACTTCATGACGGATTCTCCTCGAGAACGGCGATCGCGCGCGGGCGCGCGAGCCAGCCGGCGACGTAGATCAGCAGAGAACAGGCGAGCCCGGCGTAGATGGGCTCGATCGAGCCGGGACGGGACGGCAGCAAGACCCACACGAGCGTGACGGCGAGCGGCAGCGCCATGGCGGCGAGCGTCCAGGCCGACGAGAGCCGCCCGCGCCGCAGGAGGGCCGTGCCCACCGGCAGGAGCAGCGCCGGCGTCACGACCGATCCCATGAGCTTCCAGATCTCGACCACGCTCGGCTGCGCCAGCGCCACCGCGCAGGCAAACGCCGCCGACACCCAGAGCCCGAGCTTGCTGTAGAAGGGGATGCGGTCCTCGCGCGGCTCGCGCGACAGACGCCACAGCACATCGCGCCCGAGAGTGGTCGCGGCGATGAAGCCGTAGGCGTCGATCGTGCTCATCACGGTGGCGATCATCGCCAGGTAGAAGAGGCCGAGCGCACCCGCCGGCAGCGTCACGCGCGCCAGCTCGGGGTAGGCGAAGACCGGGTTCGCCAGGTGGGGGAGAACGGCGCGCGCGTACAGGCCCGTCGTCGTGGTGAGGAAGTCGAACACGATCCAGAAGCCGATCGAGATCAGCACCCCGCGCCGCGCCGTCTCGGGGTCGCGGGCCGCGTAGGCGCGCTGCCAGAAACCGGGATCGATGAGCGTCGAGAGCGCGATGAAATACCAGACGAGGATGGCGGCGGGAGGATTGCCGCCGTGCCACTCGAAGTGGGTCGCCGGCAGGTGCGCGGTCAGGAAGCCGAGCCCGCCGTGCTTCGCGACCAGGAAGCCGACGATGACGAAGAAGCCGATGTACATGAGGAGGAACTGCACGATGTCGGTGAACACGACGCTGCGCAGACCGCCGTTCTGGATGTAGAAGACGGAGAACGCGGCGGCGGCGATCACGCACGCGGCGAGCGGCAGGTGGAACATGGAGGAGAAGAGCGTGCCCAGCATGAGCACGTAGGCCGAGGGCGCGGCGAGCGCGAACACGGCGAGGGCGCCGAGGAGTGCGGCGCGCTTGCCGTAGGCGCGGTCGAGCAGATCGGGAATCGTGTACAGCGCCTCGCGGCGCGCCTTGCGCGCGAAGAAGATGGCGAACAGCAGCGCCCCGAGGTAGTAGGGGACGCCGAACACGAGCCAGTTGCTGACGCCGTAGCGGTAGGAGTACTCGCCCACGCCCAGGATGCCGCCGTACCACGAGGCGACGAGCGTGGCCACGAACGCGGGCAGCGTGACCCGGCGGCCGGCAACGAGATAGTCGACGGCGCTCGGCGCGGCGCCGATGAGGCGCAGCCACACCGCGGCCAGGAACGCGAAATAGAGGACGAGGAGCGCCCAGTCGACGGGGCTCGTGCTGAACATCGACCTTCCCCGCCGGGCAAAGAAAATGCCGCCCGGCAGAGGGACGGCGTCGTGGCAATCGGAGAGCTCGCTTGCGTCGCCGTTTCCCTACGCTGGTATGACCCAGGTCAGGTTCGAAGGGTGTGCTCTCAGGCCGGCGTGTCGCCGACCACCCCTAACGGACAGGCCAAAGGATGCCCTGCCGCGCGCGGCGGCGCAAGAGGGGTCGCCGCTAGGGCTGCGGTTTGGGCTTGGGCGGCGGCAGCTCGCGTGCGGCGATCACCGACTCGAAGGCGCACTCCTTGTGCGTGCCGTCGCAGAACGGCTTGTCGTTCGACTGGCCGCAGCGGCACAGCGTCACGCGGGTGCGCCCGGCGAGCTCGAACGTCCGGCCCTCCGGATCCACGATCTCGAAATCACCCTCGATGAGCAGAGGTCCGTTGTGGCGCACGGTGATGCGCGTCGAGGCCATGCTGCGCTCTCCTGAAGTTCGTGATAGGTTCGGCGGGACCGCGTCAAAATAGCCGCCGGCCGCACCCTCGGCAAGCCCGGCCGTCCCCCTGGTCCCAAGGAGAGTGGAATGCCCGAGATCCTGTTCACCATGAAGGACCTGCGTCGCGTCTATCCGCCGAACCGCGAGGTCCTCAAGGGCATTTGGCTCTCGTTCTTCTACGGGGCCAAGATCGGCGTGCTCGGCCTGAACGGCGCCGGCAAGAGCTCGCTCCTGCGCATCATGGGCGGGCTCGACGACGGCTACCAGGGCGAAGTGCATCTGCAGAGCGGGCGCACCGTCGGCTATCTGCCGCAGGAGCCCGAGCTGGATCCCAAGAAGACGGTGCTCGAGGTCGTGGAGGAGGGCGTGGCGCCGACGCGCGCGCTGCTCAAGCGCTTCGAGGAGATCACGGCGCGCTTCGCCGAGCCGCTCGACGGCGACGAGATGGAGAAGGTGCTGGCCGAGCAGGCCAAGGTGCAGGACAAGATCGAGGCCGCGGGGGCGTGGGAGCTCGACCGCCATCTCGAGATCGCCATGGACGCCCTGCGCTGCCCGCCGCCGGAAACCCCGGTGAGCCAGCTCTCGGGCGGCGAGCGCCGCCGCGTGGCACTGTGCCGGCTGCTCCTCCAGCAGCCCGATCTCTTGCTGCTCGACGAGCCCACGAACCACCTCGACGCCGAGTCGGTGGCCTGGCTCGAGCGGCACCTGCAGGAGTACCCGGGCACCGTGGTCGCGGTCACCCACGACCGCTACTTCCTCGACAACGTGGCCGGCTGGATCCTCGAGCTCGACCGCGGCCAGGGCATTCCCTGGGAGGGCAACTACTCCTCGTGGCTCGAGCAGAAGGAGAAGCGGCTCGAGCAGGAGGAGAAGGCGGAGAGCGCCCGCGCGCGCACCCTCGAGCGCGAGCTGGAGTGGATCCGCATGTCGCCGCGTGCCCGCCAGAGCAAGGGCAAGGCGCGCTACACGGCGTACGAGAAGCTCCTGGCCGAGGAGACCGAGCGCCGCCCGGATCCGGGCGAGATCCACATCCCGCCGGGACCGCGCCTCGGCACCACCGTGGTCGAGGCCGAGGGTCTGGGCAAGGCGTTCGGCGACAACCTGCTGTTCGAGAACCTCTCGTTCAAGCTTCCGGCCGGCGGCATCGTCGGCATCATCGGCCCCAACGGCGCCGGCAAGACGACGCTCTTCCGCATGATCACGGGCGGCGAGAAGCCCGACCAGGGCACGCTCAAGATCGGCGACAGCGTGGTCATGGCCTACGTCGACCAGTCGCGCGACACGCTCGACGGCAAGAAGTCGGTGTGGGAGGAGATCACCGGTGGCACCGAGTTCGTCGACGTCGGCGGCCGCCAGGTCAATTCGCGCCCCTACGTCGCGGGCTTCAACTTCAAGGGCACGGACCAGCAGAAGAAGGTGGCGTCGCTCTCGGGCGGCGAGCGCAATCGCGTCCATCTCGCCAAGATGCTGCGCAGCGGCGGCAACCTGCTCCTGCTCGACGAGCCCACCAACGATCTCGACGTCGACACGCTGCGTTCGCTCGAGGAGGCGCTGGTGAGATTCGCCGGCTGCGCCGCCATCATCTCGCACGACCGCTGGTTCCTCGATCGCATCGCCACCCACATCCTCGCGTTCGAGGGCGACAGCCAGGCGGTGTGGTTCGAGGGCAACTACCAGGACTACGAGGCCGTGCGGAAGAAGCGGCTCGGCGTCGACGCCGATCAGCCGCACCGCATCCGCTACCGCAAGTTGGTCCGGAAATAGCCGATAACCTGCCGGAGCAACGGCAGGACGGCTGATCAGCGCCAGGTCTCCCACTTCTTGGAAATCTCACCCTCGGGGCGGTCCGAGGGAGGGATTGCGCCGTGCAATCCGCACGGCCGCTCATTCTCGATTCGCGGATCGCACGAGAATCGGCCGGCTCCGCTGCCCGAAATCCGATCGCGCGGGTCGCAGGCTATCGTATTCTTCGCCGCTTACCGCGATGCAACTTCTTCCATAGCTCCTGGCACGGAGACTGCTTTGCTCCTGTTAGAACCCGATACGGACGGGTCCGCCGGTCGGGAAACCCAAGGAGGACGAATCCGATGCTTCGCGGCAAGAAGGGCTTCACCCTGATCGAGCTGATGATCGTTGTCGTGATCATCGGCATCCTGGCGGCGATCGCCATCCCGAACTTCATCGCCATGCAGAACCGCGCCAAGGAAGGCTCGGTCAAGGCGAACATGCACACGTTCCAGCTCGCCGCCGAGGACCAGGGCGTGCAGACGGACGGCAAGTACGCGGTGGCCGCGACGGTGGCCGGTAACCTGCCGGCGAACTTCAAGAACCCGTTCGACGCCACCGTGGGCAGCGGCGCGGCTTGGGAAGCGCGCGGCACCTCGGGCGGCAGCCCGACGTACGTCGGCATCACGTCCTACTGGACGGACACGCTCTCGTACAACGTCAAGGGCATGGGCAAGTCGGCGGTTCTGCCGCTCACGCTGACCTCCGGTCAGTAAGCGGGTCGGGATTCGCGCCGGGGCGGTCCTCACGGACCGCCCCGTTTTCTTTTGCTCAGTTCGCCAGAACGATCTTCCGTGTCTCGCGCGAGCCGGGAAGGGTGAGCTTCAAGTAGTAGGCGCCGGGGCTCGCGCCCGCGCCGTCCCACAACCCGACGTACGATCCCGGTCCCAGATCCTGATCGACGGGCGTGGCCACGCGCCGGCCACGCGCGTCGAACACCTCCGCCCGAGCCCGTCCTGCTGACCGCAGTCCGAACAGGAACAGCACCCGGCCCGAGGAGGGATTGGGCGCCGGATCGGCGAGGAAGCCGATGCGATCGCCGCCGCCGGGCAGCGGACGCACGGCCACTGCCTGCCGCACCTCGACGATGCCTTTCATCGATCCGGGATGGACCCCGCAGAAGAAAGGGAACGTGCCTTCGGTCGGGAACGCCTGCACGAACGACGTCGACGTCGAGGTGATGGCGTGGTTCCAGATCGCTCCCTCTTGCGGGTCGAGAGGGCCGGTGCCGCTGGTGGTCGTGTGGCTGCCTCCGACCCACTTCCACAGCACGGATTGCCCGGGCTGGACGACGGCGGTGTCGCGCCCGTCGGCCGGGTTGCCGTCGTTGTCGAAGTAGAAATTGCCGACGAAGAACGTGTCGGCCGGAACGTCCGCCGCGTCGAGCGGACCGCCGCGGGCCGGGTGCGCGGCCATCCAGTCGCGCACGGCGGCTTCCATGTCCACGGCGTGATCGTGAGCGCTCACGTGAACGGCGAGAAGAACGGCGGCGGCGGCGAAGGCGAGAACGATGGGGTAACGCATGATCACCAGCTCCTGCCGGCGATTCGGAGGAACCTCCGGGGCACTCATTCTATCAACAGTGTGCGTGCCTTTACACTCCGGGGCGCGGCCGCTAGCATGCGACTTCGATTGGCGTCCCGCCGGCGGTCACGCCGCCCGCGCGAACGCGAACCGCGCGGAGAGGTGGCCGAGCTGGCTGAAGGCAGCCGCCTGCTAAGCGGTTGACTGGGTAAAACCGGTCCGGAGGTTCGAATCCTCTCCTCTCCGCCAATTGCATCTCCGCCGGACCACGCCGGTTGGCACGTCGCAGCGCGCGTGCTACCTTGCCCGCGGTCGAATTCGGTGCGCCCATAGCTCAATTGGATAGAGCGTCTGACTACGGATCAGAAGGTTGGGGGTTCAAGTCCTCCTGGGCGCGCCAGCCTCGCCTGCCCGCACCATCCGCGACGCGCTGAAGCGACGAACGGCCCGCTTGCCCTCACGTGCTAAAATGGCTGGCGGACCGCTGCCCCGATGTCGGTCCTTCCAGCTCCTGCTGAAGACGGCGAGACCCCCTGCATGCCACGCACCCTTGGCGCCGGTCTACAACTGTTGCTCCTCTGCCTCCCCGCCGTCGCGCATGCCGCGCTCGATAAGGTCTCCGTGGCCCAGGGCCTCTATCAGCCGGTGTACGTGACCGCCCCGCGCGGCGACCATCGCCTGTTCATCGTCGAGCGGCGCGGCGTGGTGAAGATCGTCGAGGACGGCCAGATCCTCCCCACGCCGTTCATGGACATCGACTCTCTCGTCAAGGATCTGAACTTTTCCCCCGAGGTCGGGTTCTGGGGCCTCACCTTCGATCCCGATTATCCCGATCTGCCCTACGTCTTCGTGACCTACGCCGACAACAGCAACAACTTCGTGCTGGCTCGATACACGGTCTCGGAGAGCGATCCCAATGTCGTCGACTACGCGTCGGCCGAGATCTTTCTCGAGCTGCCGCATCCGTTCAAGACACACTACGGCGGGCAGATCGCCTTCGGCTCCGATCAGTTTCTCTACGTCGGCATCGGCGACGGGGGCGCGGGAGGAGATCCCGGCGATCGCGCCCAGAGCGGTCTCGAGCTGCACGGCAAGATCCTGCGCGTCAACGTGCGCGAGGGCCCCCCTTACTCGATTCCCATCTCCAATCCGTTCGTGAACCATGGCGACTTCCTGCCGGAGATCTGGTCCTACGGCCTGCGCAATCCCTATCGCTTCAGCTTCGACCGGCTCACCGGCGATCTGTGGATCGGGGACGTCGGCCAGGACTACCAGGAGGAGATCGACTTCGCGCCGGTGTCGAGCCCGGGGGGAGAGAACTACGCCTGGCCCTTCATGGAGGGCACGCACTGCTTCCGGCCGCCGACCAATTGCTGGAGCCCGACGTTCACGCTGCCGGTCTGGGAATACATCCACGCCGAGGGCTGCGCCGTGCTTGGCGGGTACGTGTATCGCGGCGCCTACGTGCCCCAGCTGTACGGGAAGTACCTGTGCGCCGACTACTGCTACGGCCGCTTCTGGGAGCTCGCGCTTCCCGACTCCCTGCCCGTCGAACACACGGCCGAGCTGTCGCCGGCACCGTTCACCGAGTGGGGACGCGTCGGCGGCTTCGGCGAGGACGGCTTCGGCGAGCTGTACTTCACCATCGTGGGCACGGGGGACGACGGCGCGGTCTACAAGATCGTCGACTCCCAGCTCACCGGCGCCCTCCCCGGCTCCGTCTCGTTCACGATGAGCGAGGTGGCGCCGAATCCTTCCTCCGGATCGGCGCGCTTCGCCGTGCGCATGAGCCGCCGCGGTTCGCTCGACCTCGCGGTCGTCGACGTCGCCGGGCGCCAGGTGGCGCGGCTGGCCTCGGGTCCGCGCGAGGCCGGCGCGTACGCCTTCGTCTGGGACGGCGCCGATCGCTCCGGGCGCCGCGCGGCGGCGGGCCTGTACTTCCTGCGGGCCGCGGTGGACGGCCGCGTCGCCACGCGGAGCCTGATCCGCCTCCCGTAGGTTATGATGCGCGCGTGATTCCACGCTCGCGCCGCCGCGCCGGACTTCTCGCCGCCTCTCTCGTCTGCCTGATCGCCGGCGCCTGCGGCGGCGGCAAGTCGACGTCTGAGTCCTCCGCGCCGGCTCTCGACACGCTGCCGCCGCCCGCGCTCACCGGCCGCGCCCAGCGCGACTCGGCGCGCGTGGCGCAGCTCCTCGTCGCCTACTACGACTTCACCGTGCGCCGCGACACGGCGGGCGTGCGCCGCCTCTTCTATCCGGAGAGCATCCTCGTCGCCACGCCCGAGGGCGGTGTGGTCGTGGAAGGGCAGGGGAGCGAGGTCCTGCGCGCCATCGCGGCCGGCCCGGGCCAGGCGAGCCGCGTGCGCCGCATCGTCCTCCTGCGCCGCGTGACCCAGGAGCTGCTCGAGCAGACGTATCGGGAGACCTGGCTCGCCCGCTTCGTTCCCGATCGCGCCGATTCGGCGATCGTCGAGAAACGCTTCCACGTCATCGAGCCGCTGGGCCGCGACACGCGCTGGCTCGGCCGGATGGAGACCCCATGAGCGAGAGGCCCCTCGATCGCGAGTCGCTCGGCCGCGAGATCGAATCGCGCCGCTCCGAGTTCGTCTCCGTGCTCCGCACGCTGGTCGAGCACCCCTCGGTGTCGATGCAGCCCGAGCACCAGGGCGATTGCCGCAAGGTCGCCGAGGCGGCGGTGCGGCTCGTCGAGGAGCGCGGCGGCACGGCACGCCTGTGCGAGACCGACGGGCTCCCGGTGGTCGTGGGCCGGATCGAGGGGCCGGAAGGCGCGCCGGTGGTCACGATCTACAACCACCTCGACGTGCAGCCGGCGGCACGCGGCGAGGATGGCTGGACGCGCGATCCCTTCGTCTTCGCCGAGCAGGACGGGCGCTTCTACGGCCGCGGCGCCACCGACGACAAGGGGCCGGCGGCCTCGGCGCTGCTCGGCGCAGCGGTGGCGCGCGAGCACGGGATTCCGGTGACCACGCAGCTCGTCTGGGAGCTCGAGGAGGAGATCGGCAGCCAGCACTTCGAGGCGTTTCTCGAGCGCGAGAAGGAGGCGCTGGCCTCGGACGTCGTGGTGATCTCGGACACGATGTGGATCGCTCCCGGCAAGCCGGCGATTCCCTACGGGCTGCGCGGCCTGGCCGCGGCGCGGCTCGTGCTCGAGACGGCGGACAAGGACGCGCACTCCGGCGTCACCGGTGGCGTGGCGCGCAATCCGCTGGCCGAGCTGTGCGAGGTGCTCGCCGGGTGCCTCGACGCCCGCACCGGCGCGGTGAAGATCGAGGGCTTCGATCGCACGTGGTCGGAGCCGGCGCGCGAGGAGGTCGACGGCTTCGTCGCCTCGGGCTTCGACGTCGAGCGCTTCCGGCGCTCGCAGGCGCTGCACACGATGCGCGCCACCGATCCGCGCGAGGTCACGAGCCGCATCTGGGGGCGGCCGACGATGGAGGTGCACGGCATCCGCGGCGGCTACCAGGGCGAGGGCGTGAAGACCATCGTGCCGCCGCGCGCCGAGGCCAAGGTGTCGTTCCGCCTGGTGCCGCCGCAGACCTCCGAGCAGATCGTCGAGCTCCTGCGCGCGCATGTCGCCAAGCTCAACCCGGACGTGCAGGTCGTGGGCGAGCACGGTATCCGGCCCTACCTGGGGCCGCGCGACGGCGCGGTCATGGAAGCGGCGGCCGACGCCTTCGCGTTCGGCTTCGGGGCGCAGCCGGCGTGGATTCGCGAGGGCGGCTCGATCGGCGCCGTGCTGCTCATGGACCAGCACCTTCGCGCGCCCATCACGTTCCTGGGCTTGAGCCTGCCCGAGCACGGCTATCACGGGCCCGACGAGTACTTCGACTGGGGGCAGGCGTCGGGCGGCATCGCCGCGTTCGCGCGCTTCCTGGAGCGTGCCGCCTCGTGGAAGGCCAAGGCCGCAGTACTTTGACGCCCCGGGCGCCGGTTGTTAGCCTAGTGCTCTCGCGCCGCCGAGGAGTGCCCATGTCCCGCGCTTCCGCCGTGCTCGCCCTGGTTCTGCTCGTGGCTCTCGCCCCGAGCGCCGGCGCCGCCAAGTCGTCGCCCACCGATCGCTACGTCCACCCGCACTTCGCCGACTTCCAGGTGCGCTCGGTCGCCGTGCTGCCGGTGGCGGTGCGGCATGCCGCCGACCAGGCGTCGGAGACCATGAGCCGGCAGCTCGAGCGCGGCATCACGTCCGTCGGCTACCGCTGGATCAGCACGTCGATGCTGCGCACGAGCCTCGGCACGCCCGAGCGCTCGGGCGAGATCGACCAGCTGGTCGAGAGGCTGCGCCGCACCGGGGCTCTCGACACCACCTCGGTGCGCGCCTTCGGCGCCGCGGCCCAGGTCGACGCCGTCCTGGCGACGCTCGTCACCACCTGGGAGCGCGAGACCATCGACCTCACGATGACCGGCCAGTCGATGACGCAGATCGGCCTGCAGGCGTACCTCTACTCCGCCAAGTCGGGCGAGCTCCTGTGGGCGCGCCGCTTCCTGGTGAAGGGAGAGGGGCCCTACAACAATCCCAGCGAGGGCTCGAATCTCCTCGGCGTGTCGTCGAGCGGTCTCCAGACCGCCGCCCCGCGCACCACGACGTCACTCGATCCGCCGTCTTACGAGGAGGTCGCGGCCAAGCTCGCGGGCCAGCTGCGCGACGCGCTGCCGCCGCCCCCCAAGCCCGCCGCGCCTTGATCGCTCTCACGCACGAGGACGCGATGCGCGCCGCGCTCGCCGAGGCGGCGAAGGCGCTCGACGAAGGCGAGGTCCCGATCGGCGCCGTGGTCGTGCGCGACGGTCGCATCGTGGGCCGCGGCCACAACCAGACCGAGCGCCTGCAGGACGCCACCGCGCACGCCGAGATCCTGGCCATCGGCGCGGCCTCGTCCACCGTGGGATCGTGGCGCCTCTCGGACTGCACGCTCTACGTCACGCTCGAGCCGTGCGTCATGTGCACCGGAGCGCTCGTGCTCTCGCGCCTGGGCCTCCTCGTCTACGGGGCCGTCGATCCCAAGGCCGGAGCCTGTGGCTCGCGCATCGACCTGCCGGGCGAGCCCTGGCTCAACCATCGCCTGCCGACGCAGTCGGGGGTGCTGGGCGAGGAGTGCGGCGGGCTGCTCACCGCGTTCTTCGAGATGAAGCGCGCCGCCGCGCCGGGGAAGGACTGACGTGCGCGACTCTCTCCGGGTGGCGCTGGTCGCCGGCTCCCACATCGGCCGGCTGCGCGGAGCGCGCATGGGCGCGTTCCAGAACACGCCCGCGTTCTCGATCTTTCGCTTCGAGATCCGCTAGCCGTACCTGGCGGTGCAACGGCGTCGCCGGGGGCTGCACCCCGGCGGTCAGGCGGCCCTTCCCGAATCGCGAAAATGCCCGAAATCGCATCTCTCCGCTGCGGCACAGGCCTTGCCAT
>Ga0114129_10014327_pt1 | contig 11302 bp, 8 predicted proteins | sample RhiMetdeltSRZDD1_FD_80071 | JGI IMG/M metagenome (GOLD analysis project Ga0114129, IMG submission 80071) | Populus rhizosphere microbial communities from Tennessee, USA - Rhizosphere MetaG P. deltoides SRZDD1 (version 2) (version 2) | ecosystem: Host-associated > Plants > Roots > Rhizosphere >... | reverse complement strand
TCCTAGCACTTTGCCTTTGAAACCAAATAAACGTTGTCCTAACGCGAGCCCCGCGTGCGTTCCACCTGAGGACGTGCCAAAAACGATCCAATCCGCCTGGACGTTTTGTTTCATGAATTCTTCCACCGCAAAGGCATACCCCAGCGCGCCGGTGGGACTTGAACCGCCATACGTCACGAGATACGGCTGCCTTCCATCTGCAACTGCTTTATCGAACGTATTTTGCAGCGTCTGGTCACGAAGTGCACGCTCCTGGATGGTGACGATCTCCGCGCCAAACAGGTGATCGAGCATCAAATTCGCAGACGGGTGCTCAGGCATCTCTCCATTCAAGACCAGGATGCAATCAAAGCCAAACCGCGCCGCGGCCGCGGCAGCCTGACGACAGTGATTGGACTGCAACGCGCCGCCAGTGACCAAAGTCCTGGCGCCCTGTTCCTGCGCTTCGGCAACGAGAAATTCCAATTTGCGAGTTTTGTTACCGCCAAAGGCGAGACCGGTCTGGTCGTCGCGCTTGACCAGAATGCGCGGTCCGCCCAAAAGCTCAGAAAGACGCGGGAGTTCTTCGACTGGCGTAGGCAGATGAGCAAAATGGAGGCGGGGAATATTATTCATAGTTCTTTTTCCAAATATTTTGATGGTTGAATATGTACCGTCGAGACCCTCAATCAGTAAGAGTCCTTTTGTAATCTGTTGGTCTCGATACGGGTCTCAACTTGCGCTCGCCTCTACTCGACCAACGGAGTTCTTATGCACCAAGATTCTGCTTTGTTCTTGCCTTGCCACGCGAACGCATCACATCCAAAACGCGCGGAATGACCTCAGAATATAGCCTATACCAAAGCGGATTGGGCGCGAAGTCCCAGGCACCGAGCGTACGAACGACTTTTCCACCAAGGCCCTCCTTGAAACGATATACACCCCACATCGAGTCGCTCTCGTCAAAAACATCCGGCGCGCCCCAAAGATCATAAACCGAATGGCCTCGCGCTTTCGCACGTTTCATCGCTTCCCACTGCAGAAGATAGGTTGGCATTTTTTCGCGATGCGCATCCCGCGACATGCCGTAGACGTAATAGGCGCGCCCCGCGAAGTAAAAGACAAAAATTGCAGCAACGGGTTCGCCATCCACTTCAGCAATCAAGGGTTCACAAGTAGGAATGCTTAAAGGCTGGGAGATTTCAACTTGTGGACTTTCCAACTTGCCCACATTGGAAGTCATAAATATTTCCCAAACGGTTTTGTAGTATTCCTCATCACGAATCACGAACCCGTCACGTAGACTTGTTTCCGCGTACATCCTGTACAGCATTCCCAAATCTGCCAGAGTGCCTACACGCAAGGTGACGCCTTTCTTCTCTGCCAAACGAATGTTATAGCGAGTCTTTTGTTTCATGCGTGCTAGCAGTTCTTCCTCATTCTGATTCAAATCAATCAGGACTGTGTTCTTGAATTGAATCTGATCCGAGGCATAACCCCATCCCCTACGATTCAACTCGGACATCACGGCCTGCCCGGTCCTATCGATGATATCTTCCTCGCTGTCAGGGGCTCCAGTTCCCAACACGACGTCCGGATCCGTTTTCAGAAAAATAGCACCCTGCTGCTTCGCAAAAGACTGTAGATCATCGAGCACGCGATTTCGCAGAGACTCATTTCCCCAATCAAGCAACGGACCTTTAGGAGAATAGAGAATGGACAAGCGCGCAGCAAATCCATTGCGGAGGATTTGACGCTTAAGGATCAGTGCTGCAGCAACTGGTGAGTGGACGGCAGAAAGTTGCTTCGCGTCACTTTCCACTTTCCAGCTTCCGTCCGCATCCCAGATCGCATACATTGGACTCCACCCATACTTCGCCTTCACATGTCCCCATTCGTAGGTTTGAAGGAAGTGAGGATTTGGCAGCGTAGAGATAAGAGAATTCCAGAGATTACTTTCCACTAGGGTTCCCTATTTCCGATAAATCGCAAATATGCCCAATACAACAACGGATTATAGACCCGGTCCATGGCCTGGGCAGCACGTTTCAGCTCACCGCCGAAGCCGCGTTTGAAGCGATAGACGCCCCACAAGCCATCATTGCGTTTCTCGAAGTTCGCCTCAAGAGTCTCTTCGTCTTCGTCAGGCACACCCCAGAGATCATATTCTTCACAGCCGCGCGCTTTTGCCCATTTCACAGCCTCCCATTGCAAAAGGTAAGCAGGCATACGGTTGCGCTCTTCATCAGTGGAGGCGCCATACAGGTAATAGGCGCGCTTTCCGTTTCGAGCGACAAATAACGCGGCCAGCGGTTTACCCGCATATTCAGCGACCAGAATCTCCGCCATTCCTTTTGGTTGGAGCAGCTCATAAGCGCGTTGGTAATATTCTCGCGAGTGAATCCCAAAGCCATCGCGCCCACCCGTGACAAGCATGATCCGGTGAAAGGATTCGATTTCGTCCCAGGTGCGGATGGTCACACCTTTTTTCTCAGCCAGGCGGATGTTATAGCGCGTCTTTTGTTTCATCCTGGCCAAAATTTCCTCTTCACTGCCTTTTATGTCAACCAGAATGGTGCGAGGTGGCTGTATATTATTCGGTGAAGTTCCAAGTTCCAAGTGCCACCCTTCGGCTTCGCTCAGGGCAGGCCTGTCAGGTTTTTGATTCTCCCAGAGGTCGGGTTCGATTTTGAGGAAGATCGCGCGGCTCTCTTTGCAAGCCGCGTCAATTTCAGATAAAAGGGTTTTGGGAACGTTTGCTTTTGGAATATAACCAATCGTAAATCCAAATGGCAATTTGCGGAATAAAATCTGTACTCCTACATTCCCTGTGATGATGCGTATTGGCTTCCACCCAAACGCAGATTTCAACTCGCCCCATTCGCCCGTTTGCAGGAGATGAGCGTTGGGATGTTGGACGAGGAATTTATTCCAGTCGGCGAGGGTGACGATGGGCATTGTTAGGTCAAACGTCAAATGTCGAACGTCGGCGTTGACTTTTCACGTTCGACATTTGACTCAGAGGATTGATGTAATATCCGCATGCGGTGTTTCACGGATAGAAGAGCCGGGGATGAGCTCGTCCAGCAGGTTAATGATGGCGTCCGTGTCCGCGGAGTGGCTGAGGACGGATAGAGAGTCGATGGCTTGAGTCAGGTTCAGGCTGGGTGGTGAAGCGTCGTTCTCGAGTCGGAATATATCCGGATGCAACGTTTTTGTGAGTGGAGTCCCTTCGTCCCAGAGTTCCTCTGTCAACTTTTCACCGGGGCGAATCCCTGAAAACGTGATTTCGATATCGCGATGAGGCTCCAGCCCGGAGAGTCGAATCAGGTCTTCGGCCAGGTCGAGAATGCGAACCGGCTGACCCATGTTGAGGACGAAGGTCTCGCCGCCATTTTCCATAGAGGCAGCCTGCAGGACGAGATAAACCGCTTCAGGAATAGTCATGAAGAAACGAAACATATCAGGGTGCGTGACCGTGACCGGACCACCGCTGGAAATCTGCTGTTTGAATGTGGGGATAATGCTGCCGCGGCTGCCCAGCACGTTCCCAAAGCGGACGACCGTGAAGGCGCGCCGGCTGTTCTGTGCAGCCTCCAACACAATCATTTCAGCCAGGCGTTTGGTCGCGCCATAAATGGACGAGGGACGGACTGCTTTATCCGTTGAAATAAGCACAAAGCGTTCCACGTCGTGTTCGAGCGCGGCTTGAACAACGTTACGCGTGCCCATTACATTATTCGTAATGGCCTCCACGACATTTGCCTCCATAAGCGGAACATGTTTGTGTGCGGCCGCATGGAAGATGATTTGCGGTTGATGTGCTTTGAAAACCTGAGAGAGTCTTTCCAGATTTCGAACATCCGCAATGACCGGTAAAAGCAAATGATTTGGATAATCCTGCCCCAATTCGAGCAGGATCTCAAAGATGCTATTTTCGCCATGACCCAGCAGCACAAGTTCAGCGGGATTGCGCCGTGCGATCTGACGGCACAGTTCACGGCCAATGGAACCACCCGCACCCGTGACCAGCACACGCTTGCCCACCAGGGCCGCGCCCACGGCTTCCTCATTGATGCGCACCGGTTCACGGCGCAGGAGGTCCGTGATGTCCACTTCGCGCAAGCGGTTGACACTGACCTTGCCGCCAATCAGCTCATACATCCCAGGCATCGTGCGCGAGACAATGCCTTTGAGGCGGCATACATCGTTGACCATGCGCAGAAGTTGACCCGGCGCAGAGGGAATAGCAATGATGACTTCATCGATATGATGCAAGTCAATCATCGTTGCCAGGTCAGGCACTGCCCCGATCACTTTGACGCCGTAAATCGAATGTTTTTGCTTGGCGGGGTCATCGTCGAGAAAACCAACTGGCACCAGGCTCAACTGCGATGATTTTTGCAGTTCCCGCACGACCAGCGCCCCCGCGTCGCCAGCACCGATGACAATGGCGCGTTTCTCTTTGCCGTTCGCGCGTGATGTCATGGATTGTTCGGCCAGAATGCGGAGGGCAAATCGTGAGCCGCCAATCAACACCAACGAAAGCAGCCAATCAATACCCAGAGCGGAGCGCGGCATTCCCGGGAACACATTTCCGGTGACGATCAATGTTGCCATCACACCGGACGCTAGCACCGAAGCGGTCGTTACAGCCGCGATGATCAGCCGTAATTCTCCGGTGCTGGCATAAATCCAAAGGCGGCGGTACAGTCCAAAGAAGAAGAACACAGGAATTTTTATTGCAAGCGCAACCGCGCCCATCAACAGTACGGCGGGGAAGTAATACGGCAACTCACCCACATCCAGCCGCAACGCAAAGCTGCCCAACACCGAAACAAGAATAAGCGCAATATCGCCAATCAGCACGAAGCGATTGCGAATATGCTGGCGTGGTCTCATCCGCGCATCCATTTAACCGTTTCGTTCAGGCCATCCACGAGTGAAACTTGCGCGCGAAAGTCCATTACGTCCAACGCCTTTTGTGGGCTGCCCACGGAGCGATAAATATCCCCGGCACGCGGCGCGGCAAACTCGGTCTGCGAGGCATTGGGAAACAATTCATACAAAACATCGAGCAAATCCAGCAGGCGTGTTTCAACGCCGGTGCAAATGTTGAAGACCTCCCCGGCCGCGCTGGGATGCTCGGCGGCGATCAAGTTTGCGCGCACCACATCGTGTACGTTGATCAGGTCACGCGTTTGCCCGCCATCGCCAAAGACGGTCACAGGCCTGCTATCCAATAATCTGCGGATAAAGATGGGAACGGCCGCGGCATACATGGAATCAGGTCGCTGGCGCGGGCCATAGACATTGAAATAGCGTAACGCCACCACATCAAACCCAAATGAGTTTGTGAACAGTTCGGCGTACATCTCATTAACACGCTTTGTCACCGCATAGGGAGACTTTGGCTGAAGTGGAGTCTCCTCGATCAAGGGCAGGGCTTCAGACTCCCCGTAGACTGCCGCGCTCGAAGCGACCACCGCGCGCCTGACGCCCGCCCGGCGCGCTGCATCGAACAATTGAGATGTGCCAGTGAGGTTTATGTCAAAACAGGTCTGCGGCTCGTCCATCGATTGCGGGACGGAGACAAAGGCCGCTTCGTGGAAAATGACCTCGACACCGTGCACAGCCTCCCCGATGCGTGAAGCATCGCGAAGGTCGCCTTCCATGACTTCGAGTTGATTCCCATCAAAGCGCTGAGTCAACCCTTCGACATTTTCACGTTTCCCTGTGCTGAAGTTATCCAAAATGCGGACCGTTTGACCCTGTTCGAGCAATGTCTGCGCAATATGGGAGCCAATGAAGCCTGCCCCGCCGGTTACGAGATATTTCATGTTTTATCTACCTGTGCCTCTGACCACGGTACCTATCGTCCGCAGAATGATCTGAATGTCCATCCCGAGTGTACGATGTTTAATGTAATAAAGATCGTATTCCAGTTTGAATGCCGTTTCATAGACGCTGGCTACGTATCCGTAATTGATCTGCGCCCAACCCGTCAGCCCAGGTTTGACCAACAGGCGCGCCCGGTAAAATGGGATCTGTCTTTGATATTCGGTCACCAGTGTCGGCACCTCCGCACGCGGGCCCACCAGGCTCATATCGCCTCGCAAAACGTTCCAGAATTGGGGCAGTTCATCGAGCCGGGTCTTACGCAGGAAGTGGCCGATGCGCGTCACACGCGGATCATTCTCAAGGGTGGCCCGCGTGGCCTCGTCCGCATCGGTGCCTTTGTGCATCGAACGGAATTTATAGATCCGGAAGGTGGAGCCGCCCCTTCCCAGACGCATTTGTGAATAGAAGATGGGAAAACCGCTATCCAATAAAATTGCCAGCGCCAGGAACGGATAGAATACCACCAACACCAGAATCCCTGCCGCTCCACCCAGAATGTCAACGACCCGTTTGGTGAGATCATAGAAACCGCTCACGCGAACTTCATCGACGAACGAGCGAATGATCCAGTCGGACTCGAGATGGTGAATAGGGACTCGGCCCGTCATTTCCTCATACAACGTGGGCATGCGGCTGACATCCACCCCGCGTTCCTGTGCATCCAGAATGGTCTGGAACGTGGTGCCTTGTACCTCCCCATTGATAGCAACCGCCAGGTCTGAAATTCGATAGGCATCGATCATATCAATCAGGTGGGCGCTGGTACCTAAAACCGGAAATCCCTGGATCGGTTTGCCTACTTTTTCTTCGTCATCGTCAATAAACCCAACGATGTTGAACGAACGTGTTCCCACCGAGTGGTACAGCTCTGCCAGAGTTTGCCCCGCTCCGCCAGCGCCGATGATGAGCATTCTGCGCCGTTGACCTGTGCTTTTGTAAATACGGATGAAAATCATGCGCCAGACCAGGGTGAGCAGAGAGGCGTACAGGAGAAAGGATCCCATCCCGATACGAGGCAGATTGGACTCCTGCTGGATGATGAAGACTAGTGAGTAAGCCAGCAGAGCGACAAAGGCTGCAATCGCAATCCCACGCAATGTTCTTCTGCCACTGCTCGCTACGTGAGGTTCGTAGAGCTCCACCAGCAGCAACACCCAGATGATTGGAAGTAGATAAAACCAGAACGGAACTACATAAGCAGTTTGTCCTGCGGCAAGCTGGCGAGCCACAACAGGCAGGACATCCTGGAGAAGATACTGATCCACCAGGAGGTTATATACATAGTTGGTATATTGATCCCAGGTGTAGAGCGCAAGAAAAAGGGAGCTCACCGCCATCAGCAGGTCACCCATGAAGAGGATGGCGCGATGCTCACTGGGACGCAGTCGCAGCGGAGTCGTGCGAATATTATCAGCCATTCTTCTGACTACTCGAGAACAGCATGCTCCACAAAAATCCCGTTCCCCATGTGATATGCATAACTGGAATGACAAGCACGAGTCCAGGCACCAGATAGAATTTTTTCTGCTGGAAGGCGGTCAGCACCCCCGCCAGGATCAGCGTAAATAGGTACAGAATTAACTCTCCCATCAGCAACCACCAGGCAAATGGAACAAAGAACGCAAGGATGGTCCACCCGAGCAGACTCACTACAAACAACGGAGGCAGAGCCTGCCTCCAACGTAACGTCTCAGGGTTGCGACGAAGCATGCGCCACTTCCAGAATCCATAACGCCAATATTGCCGCACGAGTTCCATCAGGGTGGAGCGTGCAAAATAAACCGAGCGGATCGAGGGATCAAGCCAAATTCTACCACCCGCTTTTTTTACTCGCACGTTAAATTCATAATCTTCGTTCGTGAGCAGCGACTCGTTGAAAAGCCCAACCCTGTCGATTAACTGGCGTTTGAAGGAACCAAACGGAACCGTTTCCACTTCGGCGGCGCGTTTCGCATGTCGATACATGGCATCCCCTACAGCCAGCGGATGCGCGGCGGCAGCCGCAATTGCCCTGGCAATCCATGTGTTGGCACCCGCCTGAATCTCCCAAACACCACCTACGTTATCCCCCACACCGGCTTCCAGCAGACCCACACACTTTTCGATGTAGTCGGGATACGGTTTCGAATGGGCATCCAGCCGGACAACGATCTCGCCGCGCGAAACTTCAAGGGCGCGATTGACAGCAGAAGGGATGGTGCGCTGCGTATTATCCACCACGCGCACAGCCAAATCGGGAAAGTCCCTTTGAAACGCAGCGACCGCAGCTCGCGTGCCATCGGTGGACATGCCATCAGAGATGATCACCTCTGCATTGCTGTGCGGAAACGTCTGGTTTCGTAAAGCCTCCAGCAGCAAACGGATGGTGTTTTGCTCGTTATAGCAGGGTATGATGATAGAAACTTTTGGCATGGCACTTGAAATGTCATTGCGAGCGCACTTTGCGAAGCAATCTCCTGCTAAGAGGAGATTGCTTCGTCGTGTCGCCGAGGCGCCACTCCTCGCAATGACATTAGTTATTTTTTAGCGGGAGGTGGATCGTAAAAGTCGTTCCAGACCCAACCTGACTGCGGACGCCAATTTTACCACCATGCGCCTGAATAATCTCCTTCACGATAGCCAGCCCCAGCCCCGTCCCACGCCGCGCAGTCTCACCGCGCGCACGTGAAGGATCTACCTGATAGAACCGGTCAAACAGACGGGGTAACGCATCCCTGGCCACCCCGATACCTGTATCTGCCACCGACAGCTCGATCTCATTTCCAGCTTTTTTCGCAGAAAGCGTTGCGCGCCCGGGTGCAGGCGAAAATTTCAAAGCGTTATCCACCAGATTGGTTAAGACCTGCGCCAGCCGATCTCCATCCGCGAAAATGGCAGGCAAATCCTCGGCCACATCCACCACCAGCTCAACTCCAGCGTTATGCGCCTGCGGTGCGAATTTTTCGACCACAGCGTGCAGCACCGTACCCACATCTACCAGAGCCATATCCAGATCCGCAGTGCCGGCTTCCAGGCGCGCCAGTTCCAATAGATCCAACGACATGCGATGCATGCGCGCGGACTCATCATAGATGATCTGTGCAGCGCGTTTGCGCGCTTCAGGCGTAGCAGCCGTGTTATCCAAAATGGCTTGAGCAAACCCTTGAATGGATGTGAGCGGGGTTTTCATCTCATGCGAGACGTTCGCCACAAAATCCCTTTGGGAGCGTTGAGTGCTCTGCAGGCGTGCCAGCATGGAGTTGAAGGCGTGTGTCAGTGTCTGCACCTCATGTGGGCCAGACGGCTCAACCGGTTTTGATTGATCAGATGGATACTGGCTCGCTGCAATGATCACTTTCTGCAGTGGGTCCGCTACCCAGCGCGAAAGGGCAAAAGCCAAAATTAAGGAAAGCAGGAGAGCAATCAGGCCACCCTGAATGATGGGGGAGAGAAATTCGTCTGCAAAGACATTCAACACCGGAACTCTGGGGCGCGGGGCAGCCACCACCAAGACTCGTCCATCGCCCAAACGCGCGAGGCTGTAGAGCCAAACTTTTCCCTTGGCATCGACCGCGGTTTGTGATGTTCGATTGAGCAAATTTCGGCGGGGAAATGGTAATGGACCTTCTTCAGCCCCTGTATCTGTGAGTAGCTGGCGGGCAGTATTAAAAACCAGTATGCGTACTTCATGCGTTTCAGCCAGTCGCTGAAGCTCAGCCGGATCCGAGAGAAATCCCCGGGGACTGGCTGTGATGGTATCGATGACAGTCCGTAGTTGTTGCTGAGTTTGACGGGACAAAACCGGGTTACGGATCAGGAAGATCAACAACACCAGGGCGACAGTCGTGAGCGATACGGTGACTACAAGAGCATAACTAAGCCAAAGGCGAGAACGCAGGGAAGTGAACATTTGCTTAGACAGACTGTTGCAAGACGGCAGAGGTTCTGGAGAACGGCATTTTTTATGACCACAATAATGGAATGATACGCAAGCAGCTCAGAGACGAATCTAGGCTGGCTTTTTCACCGCGTGCAATTGTTCGCGCAGTTTTTCAAGAAGACCATATAGATCATCCAGGTCATTTTGGGAAAATATTGCCCAGGGCCGATAAAAATATTCATCCGTCAGCTTTTCGACCTGGTCGTGCATTGCCTGCCCTTTGGAGGTTGGACGGTAAGTTCCCGGTATATCCGTCGTTTCGAGCCAGCCCCCCTCCACGGCTGCCAACAATGCGGCGGCATAATGCTCCGCTTCATATCCACGAAAGGCCAGCGCCTCCGCAATCTTTTCAGCGGTGACCATGGAATCCCTCCATACACGACCAAAGGCACTCCACACAATGCCGGCCTCATTAAAATATGGACGCGCTGCGGAAAGGTGAGCATCATCGTGATAGGCTACCAAATCCATTAAGCATTCACGGATTTGCACGATCACCGGACTGATTCGGGTGGCCACATGAAACCGGGTCGCTACGGCCCATTTTCGAGGAGGTTCGGATGCAGCAATGTTTGCTAGAACGATTTGCTTGAGGTGAGCCAACAGACGTTCGTGATCCATATTTGACTCAAGTCCCAGCTGAATCAGTTGCTTGTCACCGGCCTGTATGATCTGGCGGACGGCCTCACGGGCTTTGTCAGGGACTTGATATCGTCCATCCTCCCGGGTGGGAACAATCCAATCCTTGATCTGCAGGCGGGCGAATAGCTTCTCAAATTTTTCGGGGTTCGAAAACGGATCGCGCTGTGCAAATTCCTTTGCGGAAAACGATTCCATTCCCAATTCGCTGCAATAATACAACTCGATTGGGACGTTGCTGCGGATAGCGGCCTCTTCGATATGCGGTTCAGTGATCATCCAGATCTCCTGAATGACAGAATGAATCAGAGGCCAGAATCTGCCAAGCACGTTCGTTTCCATTGTGACGTAGGACGGTAATACAAGTGTACAACGGAGCCAGGCACATAATCTTGCAATGCCGTATCACAAATCAGGGTGAGGCTGTCAATTTATATCCAACACCCGTGACCGTTTCGATTTTTACAATGCTGTTCTCGAGCTTCCTGCGCAAGTGCGCCACGTGGACGTCCACGGTACGGGTTTGGCCGTAAAAATCGAAACCCCAGGCTTTTTGCAGAATCTGCTCGCGGGTAAGTACCAATCCGCGGTGTTCGGCAAACGTGAGGAGTAAGTCAAATTCCTGGGTGCGCAGATCGAGAGGCGGAGAAGACGCGAGGCGGACTTCCCGACGGGCAGGGTCAATGGTCAGGTCGCCGAGATGGATCGGGGCCGCGTGGGCGTCGTCTGCCTTTCGTTCGCCGCGTCGCAAAATGGCTTTGACGCGCGCCACCAGTTCACGCGGGTTGAAGGGTTTGGTGAGGTAATCGTCGGCGCCCAGTTCAAGGCCAAGGATTTTGTCGATATCATCATCGCGGGCTGTGA
>Ga0114129_10014325_pt1 | contig 11303 bp, 9 predicted proteins | sample RhiMetdeltSRZDD1_FD_80071 | JGI IMG/M metagenome (GOLD analysis project Ga0114129, IMG submission 80071) | Populus rhizosphere microbial communities from Tennessee, USA - Rhizosphere MetaG P. deltoides SRZDD1 (version 2) (version 2) | ecosystem: Host-associated > Plants > Roots > Rhizosphere >... | reverse complement strand
GATGTGGCTGGGACCGTCGTTGCCGAAGATCGCGTGATACTGGTTCTCGCCCGTCGTCGCGAAGCAGCGGTTGCCGCCCTTCTTGAAGCAGACGAACTCCTCGTTGCGGAAGTACCAGCAGCGCGGCCGCTGGTTGATGTTGCCGCCCACCGTGCCCTGATGGCGAATCTGCGGCGTCCCGACCTCGCCCGCCGCGTGCACGAGCGCGGGATAGAGCCGCGCCACCTGGGCGTGCTCGGCGAGGTCGACGATCTTCACCGCAGATCCGATCCGCAGCCCACCGTTCGGCGTCTGCGTGATTGTGGCGTCCAGACCCTTCACGTTGACGATGCGATCGGGCGCGGTGATGTAGTCCTTCATCTGCGAGAGAAGATCCTGACCGCCGGCGAGGGGCAGCGCGGTTGACCCGCTCTCGACCTTCAACGCGGCGACGGCGTCCTTCTCGTTGGCTGGATTGACGTAGGCGAAGGCCTTCACAGCGTCCCTCCTGCTCGTTCCTGATCGAGCGCCGCGAAAATCTTGTGCGGGTGCAGCGGCAGGCTGCGAATCGTCGCACCGGTCGCGTTGCGCACGGCGTTCGCGATCGCCGACGCGGTCGACACGGTCGGCGGCTCGCCGATGCCGATGACGCCGCGCTCGGGCATGTTGTTCAGCACGATGTCGATCTTCGGCACGTCCGACATGGCGGCCAGCATGTACCACTCCATGTTCGGGTTGACCATCTGGCCGGTGCTGCGATCGAGCAGCCGATCCTCGAACAGCGCGAAGTTGATGGCCGCGATGACGCCGCCGTACGCCTGGCTCTCGGCGGTGAGACGGTCGACGATCAACCCGCAGTCCTGGATCGCGAGGACGCGCGTCACCTTGACGATGCCGGTCTCGATGTCGACCTGCGCCTCGGCGAACTGAACGCCGCTCGTGCCGGTCGACGACAACCCGTCTTCCCACTTGCCGTCGACCGAAATCGGCTCGGTGCCGATCGACTTGCACGCGTCCTTCCAGGAGACGCCCTTCGACGGATTCCCCTTGACGAAGATGCGCCCGCCTTCGGCCGCCAGCTCCGTCGGTTGCACGCCCAGCGTCGGCGCCACCTTCGCGAGGAGCTGCTCGAGCGCATTCACCGATGTCACACGAATGGCCGGCGATACGGAGGCCGCCGTCGTGCTGCCGCCGGATCCGCCGCTGAATGGATAGATCGAATCGCCGATCTCGGGTTTCACCGCCTCGATGGGGAGACCGAACGTTTCGGCCGCGACCATCGCAACGATCGTCCGCGTGCCGGTGCCGATGTCCTGCGTGCCGCACTTCACGACGACGCCCCCGTCGGACGTGATGTCGACGTGGACCTGGGATCCGCGGCCCGCGCCACCCCAGCGATGCGCCGATACTCCCATACCGGTCTTGATCGGTCCCGGCGCGGGATCCCCGGTCGGATGTCGCTTGTCCCAGCCGAACTGCTTCGCGCCGCGCTCGAAGTAATCCGCCCACATCGCGTTCGGCCCGGCGGGCGGCAGATTCTTGATGCGAAACGCCACCGGATCCATCCGGACGCGGTCGGCGAGCTCGTCCATCAGGATCTCGGTCAGGAAGCAGCCCTGCGGATGCCCGGGCGCGCGCATCGCGCGCTGCTGGCCGGCGTTGATGAAGACGTTGGTATGCTGACGGCGGCGGTTCGGGAAATCGTAGATGTACGGCAGCGGGAAGCTGGAGACCGCGCCCGCGCCGCCCGTGCCCCAGCTTTCCGCGTCGAATGCCGTCAGCCGACCGGTGGCGTCGACGCCGGCGCGGATCTTCGCGAACGCGGACGGCCGGTTGCCCGTGTCGAGATGCTCTTCCTTCCGATCGAGCATCAGCTTGACCGGCGCCTTGGCCTCACGCGCGAGCCTCGCGCACAGAAGCCCCTGCAGATCCGGCCCGAACTTGCTGCCGAAGCCGCCGCCCATGTATTGCGTGATGACGCGCACGTTCGACTGCGGAATCCCGAGTCCCTGCGCGAATCCTTGCGCCGTCCCATGCACGGCTTGCGTCGACACCCACGCAGTCAGTTTGTCGCCCTCCCACTCGCAGACCGTGCCGTGTGTCTCGAGGCAGACGTGCGTGATCACGTGCGTCGAATAGGTCGCTTCGACGATGTGCGCGGCGGCTTTGAAGCCGGCCGCGAGATCGCCCTGCTCTTCGGCGTTGGCCTTTCTGGTGTTGCCGTTCGGGAACACGATGGGCGCATCCGGCGCCATCGCCGCCGCCTCGGACGACAGGTGCGGCAGGCGCTCGTATTCGACTTTGACGAGGCGCGCCGCGTCGCGCGCGTGCTCTTCGGTGTCGGCCGCGACGGCGGCCACCGGATCGCCCTGGTACAGAACCTTCGCGCCGGGTTCCTTCGCCTTGACGGCCGTCTTGAAGCCGGGCGCTTTTTCAGCCGCCGAGAAATCGATCGACACGATGCGCGCGTGCGGATGCGGCGAGCGCACCATGACGCCGTAGATCATCCCGGGGCGATTGATGTCGTAGGTGTAGCGCGCTCGGCCGGTGACCTTGTCGGGGCCGTCGAGCCGCTTGACGCGCGTGCTGAGGAGTTTCGGGTTGGCCGGCCAGGCGTATCTCGGGTCAGCCACGGGCCACCGCCTTTGCCGCTTCCATCGCCGCTTCCAACACGCGGACGAAGGTGCCGCAGCGGCAGATGTTGCCGTCGAGGCCTTTGCGCGCCTGTTCGGGCGTCGGGTTTGGATGTCTTTCCAGCAGCGCGACGGTGGCCATCACGAAGCCGGGCGTGCAGAAGCCGCACATCAGGGCGTCCTTGTCGCAGAAGGCCTGCTGCACCGGATGCAGCGCGTTCGTACCAGCCAATCCGTCAACAGTACGGATCTGTTTGCCCTGCACCTCGATTGCCAGCGTCGAGCACGAGTACACCGTGCGGCCGTCGACGATCATCGTGCAGGCGCCGCACGCGCCGCGATCGCAGACGCGCTTGTTGCCGGTGAGATCGGCGCGGTTGCGCAGCGCGTCGAGCAGAGTGACGCGCGGCTCGAGGCGGAGGTCGACGCGCCGGCCGTTGACGGTCAACGTGACCGGCACTTCGCCGGGTCCAACGACTCGCGGTCCGGTTCCCACCCCGGTTTGCGCGCGGGCCTCGGTCTCGGCAGTGCCTTCGCCGACGGCCGTGACTGCCGTAGCGAGGCTGCCGACGCCCGCCGTCTTCAGAAAGTCGCGCCGGCTGACGCTGAATTGCTCGGGTTTGGACATATCCGAGTCCCTCTAAACGAGCCATAATACGCCGATCACAAACCCGTAGCGCGGGGCTTTCAGCCCCGCGATCGCGGCCCGGAAAGGGCCACGCTACAACAGTGCGGGAGAACAACAATGCAACGACGCCGTGACTTTCTGAGACAAATCGTTCCAGCGGGCGCCCTCGGCGCGGTGGGATTCACAACCGACTGGTTCGAGCGCGCCGCCTCGGCGGCCGCAGCCGTCGCCGATCGGTCGCCCGCGGAGATCGCGGCCGACGAAGCGTACTGGCGCGAGATCCAGCAGGCCTTCACGCTCGATCGCACCATCATCAACCTGAACAACGGCTACACCTGCCCCAGCCCGCGCGTCGTCCACGAGGCGCTGAAACGCTATCTCGACATCTCCAATCAGGCGCCGATTCACTACATGTGGAACCTGCTCGAGCCGAACGTGGAAACGGTGCGGCGCAAGCTCGCGGCCGAAGCGGGGTGCGACCCCGACGAGCTCGCCATCACGCGGAACGCGAGCGAAGCGCTGCAGATCGCGCAGCTCGGGCTCGATCTCCAGGCCGGCGACGAGGTGGTGACGACCGATCAGGACTACGGGCGGATGCTCGACACCTGGGATCAACGCGTGCGACGCGACAAGATCAAGGTGACGAAGATCTCGTTCCCGGTGCCGACGACGAACATCTCGGAGCTCACGGGCCGCATTGAGCAGGCGGCGACGCCGAGGACGAAAGTCATCCACATCTGCCACATCACGAACCTCACCGGTCAGCTCTTCCCGGTGCGCGACATCGCGCGCATGGCGCGGGCCCGCGGCATCAAGACGATCGTCGACGGCGCGCACGCGTTCGCGCATTTTCCGTTCGCGCTGCGCGACCTCGAGGTCGATTACTACGGCACCTCGCTCCACAAGTGGCTGCTGGCGCCGGTCGGCACCGGATTCCTCTACGTGCGGCGCGAGAACATCGAGAAGACCTGGCCGCTCACGCCGGCCGCGGCGTCGAAGTCGAAAGACATCCGGAAGTTCGAAGAGGTGGGGACGCACCCGGCCGCCAATCACAACGCCATAGCCGAAGCGCTCGCGTTCCATCAGGCGATTGGCGTGGAGCGCAAGGCAGCGCGGCTTCGGTATCTCTCGGATCGCTGGATCGCGCGCGTCGAAAAGCAGCCGCGCGTGAAGATTCTCAGCAGCCGGCTGCCGAATCAGGCATGGGGGCTCGCGAACGTGAGCCTCGAAGGCGTGGATGTGTCGAAGGCGTACGATTTTCTGTGGACGAAGTACCGCATCATCACCGCCGCAATCAAGCGCACCGACTATCAAGGGCTCCGCGTGACGCCCAACATCTACACCACGCTCGAAGAGGTCGACACGTTCGCGGCGGCAATCGAGGATTTGCTCAGGAATCCGCCGGCGACGGCGGCGTGAAGACTACGTCAACGCGTCGACGAGCTCGGTCAGCGCGGCGAGCTCCTGCTGCGCCGCGTAGATGATCGCGCGCTTCTCCTGGAGCGTCGGCGCGATCCATTCGTCCGTGTCCAGACGTACGCGCCCGTCGCGATCAACCTCGACGACCACGACATCCATCGTTTCGACGTATAGGCGCATCACAGGCCGCCAAGGCGCTACCATCGAGGACACAGATCACAACTGAGGCCACGGATTTCTTGAGCTAGCTTTTTCCGTTTCCTCGGTTTGGCGCCGTGACCTCCGTGGTGGAGCTTTGGACCTCTATATCCCCGCCGCAGCCGAGGCCCGCTGGGCATCGTCGACGCCCAACACGACCGACGCCATCGAGCTTCCCTCCGACGCGCCGCTGTAGGCGTACTCGACGTTGACGTTCGCGTCGGCGACCAGCCGCAACGCCGGCGCCAGGGCGCCGGGCGCGTTCGGGACGGAGGTGACGATCACGTCCCGCTCCGCCACCTGGTGATGGTGTTCGCGCAGCACGCCGGCGGCGTGCACGTGATTGTCGACCACCATTCGCAGCTGACCGGCGGGCTCGAGGGTCATCGCCAGGATGTTGACGCGTTCATCGGACATCAGCCGGCAGACGTCGGCCAGCGCGCCAGGCGTATTGGGCAGGCGCAGGGACAGCTCGGTTCGGATCATGGAGGAGAGGGTATCAGAAACGGATCCGCGAGAGATCAGGCGCCGGCCGGTCGTGGCCAACCGGCGAGCGCCTGAATCCCCCGAGGCTGCGCGGGGCAGCTCTGACCGCTACACGAGCACTTTGATGACGACGCGTCGGTTCTGGGCGCGGCCGGCCTTGGTCTTGTTCGGCGCAACCGGCTTCTCCTTCCCGTAGCTGATCACGTTCATCTTGTGCAGCGGGACCTGGTACTGCTCGTAGAGATAGCGCTTGACCGACTCCGCCCGGGCCAGCCCGAGGCGCTCGTTGGTGACCTTGTCGCCGATGCTGTCGGTGTGGCCCTCGATCTCGATGAAGACGTTCTTCGGATCCTGCTTGAGCTGCGCGACCATCTGGTCGATTTGCTGCTTCGCTTCATCCGGCAGCGCCGCCTTGCCGAACTTGAAGTTGCCCTGATCTTCGCTCAGCACGACTTCGTACACGAGCCGGCGATTGGCCTTGTCCATCGTCTCGACTCGGCCGCCGACCTCATTGGCGGCGCTGTGCGCCGACGCCGCCGCGCTGTTCGCGGCCGACGCGGCGTCGTTCGCCTGCTGCGCCGACTGCGCGGCCGACGCCGCCCGCTGATCGACCTCCGAGATCCGGCCCTCGTTCCGGCGCACGCGCTCCTGCGTTTCCTCGATCGTGCGCCCCTGCGAGTCGACCTTCTCGTTCACTTCGCCGACCGACGTACGCACGAACTTCTTGGTGGCACAAGCCGTCGACCCTCCGATGGCTAGCGCCGCGACGGGAACAACGACGATGAGTTTCCGTAACATGTCTCGCTCCTCCTACAACGACGGGCGTGATTGCCCCGCGATATACCCATTCCGGGCCCGAACGATGAGATCCTTCTTCCGCGCGCGCACCACGAGCGGATGCCAGCCCGGTCTGCCGCTCGATTCGAAGGCGATGAGATATTGATGCCGCAGCTCGTCCACGATCTGCCGCGCCGCCATGCTGCGCTGCGCCGGCGTGCTCGCCACGAACGTGTGCCCGCCCGTCGCGGCGGCGAGATCCGGCAGCGCGCCGGCCAGGGCCGAATGCTCCGCCGATATGGTCGCGATCTCTTCGGCCGGGTTGTCGATCGCCGACACGATGCCGAAGATGTACACCGGCACGTCGATTTCGCTCGCGACCGTTGCAACCTCCGGCGGAGTGAGCCGGCTGAAGTTGTCGGCGCCGTCGGTGAGCACGACGACCGCGCGGCGTCGGCCCTCACGCTCGCCGACGCGACGGGCCGTCAGCGCGATCGCGTCGTGGAGCGACGTCGCGCCAAATGGCACCACGCCGGACATCTCCTCCGGGAGCCTTCGGAGCCCGGTCGTGAACGGCGTGCGCAGGTCGAGGTGCGTGTCGAACGTGTAGATCGCCGCTTCGTCGCGCGCGTCCAGCCAACTCAGCACGTGCTGGGCCGCCTCGCGCGCGTGCGGCAGCTGCCCTTCCATGCTGCCGCTGACGTCGAACAGAAACGCGATGCTCACGCCGGTGACGTCGCTCCGAAAGTCGGCGATCTTGCGGATCTGGCCGCCGTCGAGCACCTCGAAGTCACTCGCCGACAAGTCCTGCACGAACCGGCCTTTGCGGTCGCGAACCACGGCGGCAATGCGGACGACATCGACGCCCCCTTTGAACGTCGGCGTGACGGGGGGCTGTTCGGGCGGCGCGGTCTGAGCCGATGCCCGGGCGCCGCTCGTCGAACCCAGCCCGAGAACCAAAACGGCTGTTCCGGAAAGGAGCGCCCCGCGCGTCATCACGCGCGCGTATTCCAAGGTTTTTGCCAGCTTTCGTAAGTACTTGTACCGTGACATGTTGACCTCATTTTAGCCGCTTCACCCCCGGGCGACGATCGCCCCAAATCGAGTAGGAATTACGCGACCGTGCAGTAAGATCTCAAACGTGCAATCGACGAAAACCCGCCGCGCGATACCAACCGCCGCGCGCGTGGACCGCTTTAGCTACGCCATCCGGAATATCGTCGCTGAGGCGCAGCGGGTAGAGGCCTCCGGGACGCGGGTGCGGTATCTCAACATCGGCGATCCCGTGGCTTTCGGGTTCCAGACGCCGCCCCATCTCATCGCGGCGGTCGAGCGCGCCCTGCGAGACGGCCACAACAACTACGGCCCGTCCCCCGGCATTCCGTCCGCGCGAGAAGCCGTGGCGGCCGAGTATTCGTCGAACGGGTTTCCTGTTACCGCCGATCGGGTCTTCATCACGGCGGGCACCTCCGAAGGGATCGAGCTGGTGTTGAGCGCGATCGTCGACGAAGGCGGCGAGGTGCTCGTGCCGATGCCGACGTACCCGCTCTATACCGCCGTGCTGGCCAAGTTGGGCGCTCGCGCCAAGTATTACCGGCTGGATCCCAATCGACATTGGCTCCCGGATCTCGGCCATTTGAACGATCTCGTCACCCCCGACACGCGCGCGCTCGTCGTGATCGATCCCAACAACCCGACCGGCGCCGTGTATCCCACCGAGATGCGCCGGTCGCTGCTCGCGTTTGCCGAGGATCGCGGACTCGTGATCCTGGCCGACGAGGTGTACGGCGATCTCGGGTTCGACGGTCCCGTTTCCCCATTGGGACTCCTCGATCCCGATGCGGCCATCATCTCGTTCTCGAGCCTGTCGAAGGCCTACCTCGCGCCCGGCTGGCGGACGGGATGGATGGCGATCGGCCGCTCGCCCCGGCTCGACGATGTCGTGGCGGCCGTGAAGAAGCTGGCGGACGGCCGGCTGTGCAGCACGGTGCCGATGCAATACGCCGTGGCGGAGGCGTTGACCGGCGATCGGTCGCACCAAATCGGCTTTCGACGGGATCTCAAGGCGCGGTCGGATCTCACCGTGTCTCGCCTCCGCGCGATGCCGGGCGTCACCTGCGTGGCGCCGACGGCGGCGTTCTACGCGATGCCTCGCGTGACGCTGCCGCCCGGGCGTACTGACGAGGAGTACGTAAAGGCGCTGCTGCACGCGACCGGTGTGCTCTGCGTGCATGGCTCCGGATTCGGCCTGCCGCCGGAGCAGGGATTCTTCCGGATCGTCTTCCTGGCCCCGTTGGATGAGCTGCGAATGGTTTACGATCTTATGGGCAAATTCACGGCGGAGTATCTAAGATCGGTGTAAGTGCCCATCCCTGATCGCGAGTACACGCGACGGATGCTGCAGACCGTCCTGACGGTCGCGGCGGTCGTGATCGTTCTGTTTGCGTTGTGGGCCGCGCGCGAGGCGGTGTTGCTGATTTACGTCAGCGCGCTGATCGCGATGGGCTTCTCGCCGCTCGTGCGCCTCATCGAGCGCCCCCATTCCTCCAGCGGGCGCTTCCGTGTGCCGCGCTGGATTGCCATCCTCGCTATTTACCTGATCATTGTCGGGGCGATCGCGCTGGCAGGGTTGATGGTCATTCCTCCGCTGGTCGGCCAGGCGGCGGCGCTGTGGGACACGCTGCCGGCGCAGTTCAACAGCCTCCAGATGTTTCTCGTCCGGCACAAGTTGATGACACGCACGATCACGCTGGCCGAAGCGGTCCAGAGCGCGCCGAGCGGCTCCGGTACCAACGCCGTCGAGACGCTGCTCGTCGCCGTATCGACCGTGATCGGGGGCGTCTTCGGCCTCATCACGATCCTGATTCTCAGCTTTTATCTGCTGATCGAGGCGAACACGATGTTCGAGTACATCGTGAGGTTCGTGCCCGCCGGGCGGCGCGCCGACGTGGCGACGGCTGCGCGCGACGTGGTGGCGAAGGTGAGCGCCTGGCTTCGCGCACAGTTCGTGCTGGCCGCGGTGATGGGCACCTTCACGGCGGTGGGCCTCGGCATCATGGGCGTGCCGTATTTCTATGTCGTCGGATTGGTGGCCGCGATCGGGGAAACGATCCCGATCGTCGGCCCGGTCATCGGCGGCATCACCGCCGTTGCCGTCGCCGCTACGGTGTCGGCAAAGCTCGCCCTGGGCGTCGGCGCCTTCTTCCTCGTGCTGCACCAGCTCGAGGCCAACATTCTCGTGCCGAAGGTCATGGAGCGCCGCGTCGGCGTCAGTCCGGTGGCGGTGATGGTAGCGCTGCTGATCGGCGGGGCGCTCTGGGGACTGGTCGGCGCGATCCTCGCCATCCCCACCGCGGCCATCCTCTCGGTCATCGTCGAGGATCTGGCGGCGAGCCACGAAATCCGGATCCAGCGGGTCAGGTGATAGAGCTCGTCCTTCGACAGGCTCAGGACGAGCGATGACTCCACGCCACACACGCTCATGGTGAGCTTGTCGAACCATGAGCAGTCGAGCGAGCACGGTCAACAATCGTCACGACGCTTGGGTTGCTACACTTCTCTACGCCGCGCTGACGATCTTCTTCACCTGGCCGCTCGCGCGCGGGCTGACCCACGACATCCCCGGCGATTTCGGCGATCCGCTGCTCAACGCGTGGATCGTCGCGTGGGACGCGTCGCATCTCGGCCGCGGATGGTGGAACGCCAACATCTTCTTCCCGCATCCCTTGGCGCTCGCCTACTCCGAGCATCTGCTGCCGCAGGCGCTGCAGGTGCTGCCGGTACATCTCGTCTCCGCGAACCCGATCCTGAGCTACAACCTGTTGTTCCTCTCGACGTTCGTGTTGTCGGGGCTGGGCATGTTCCTGCTCGCCCGCGAGCTGACGGGCAATCGCGCGGCGGCGTTCGTCGCGGGCGTGGCGTACGCGTTCGCGCCGTACCGCGTCACGTCGATTCCGCATCTGCAGGTGCTGTCGTCGCAGTGGATGCCGTTTGCACTGTACGGTTTCAGGCGGTTCCTCAGGAACGCAGAGCACGCAGAGCACGCCGAAAAATCAAGTTCTGCGAGCTCCGCGAGCTCTGCGTTCAACGTACGCTCGCTCGTCGGCGGCGCCGCCGCGTGGCTCGTCCAGAACCTCTCGTGCGGGTACTACCTGCTGTTCTTCAGCCCCGTCGTCCTCGCGTATTTGGCGTGGGAGATGACAACGCGATCGCTCTGGACACACGCGCGCGTTGTCATTGCCGTCGCGTGCGCATGCGCCGTCGTTTTCCTGATTTCGGGCCTGTTCGCGATGCCGTACCTGGAGCTGCGGCGGCTCGGTTTCAATCCCCGATCGATCGAAGAGACGACGAGGTTCTCGGCCGACGTCTACGCGTACCTGACGGCGGATCCGAATCTCCGCGTGTGGGGCGCGATCGTGCAGGCGTGGCCGCACGCCGAGGGCGCGCTGTTTCCGGGAATCACGATTGTCGCCCTGGCGATGGTTGCCAGCGTGACCGCATCGTTGCGGGGAGTGGCGCAGCCGTTCAGGGCTGCGGCCGCAGTCGTGGGGTTCTGCGTCGCCGTCACGCTACTCGTAGCCCTGCTTTTCGGATGGACCATCCGCCTGCCCGGCCTGAGGATCGCGAGCTTTCCGCGCGCCTTTCTCATCGTGGCCGGACTTGGCGCGGTTACGCTGCTGCTTTCGGCGCGGACGCGAAGCGCGGTCCGTCGATGGCTCGCCACACCGGCGGGATTCTTCACGATGGTGGCGCTCCTGGCGATCGTGATGTCGTGGGGACCCTCGATTCACGCGAAGGGACGCACGATCGCATCGGCGAATCTGTATGCGCTGTTTTACGCCGCCGTGCCCGGGTTCGACGGCATCCGCGCGCCGGCTCGCTTCGCGATGGTCGTGACGTTCGCGCTTGCGGCGCTCAGCGCACTCGGACTTTCCGCGATCCTGCGCAAGGACGGCGGATCGCGCCTCGCGATCGCGGCGGCGATCATCATGCTGATCGAGGCGCTCGCCGTTCCGATTCCGATGAATCAGAACGCGATCGACTACCGGCAGCCGGGGCTCGCGCCGCTGCCGGATACCGTGGAGACCGTGCCGCCTGTCTACAGTCTCGTGTCCACGCTCCCGGCCGGATCGGCGATCGTCGAGCTGCCGCTCGGCGAGCCGGCCTTCGACGTGCGCTACATG
>Ga0114129_10014324_pt1 | contig 11303 bp, 11 predicted proteins | sample RhiMetdeltSRZDD1_FD_80071 | JGI IMG/M metagenome (GOLD analysis project Ga0114129, IMG submission 80071) | Populus rhizosphere microbial communities from Tennessee, USA - Rhizosphere MetaG P. deltoides SRZDD1 (version 2) (version 2) | ecosystem: Host-associated > Plants > Roots > Rhizosphere >... | reverse complement strand
GGCCGTGAAGACGCCGTCGACGTCGGTATAGATCTCGCAGGCGTCGGCGCCGAGCGCGGCGGCGAGGGCGACCGCGGTGAGGTCGGAGGCGCCGCGGCCGAGCGTGGTCACCTCGAAGTCCGTCGAGACGCCCTGGAAGCCCGCGACGAGCACGATGCGCTCCTCGTCGAGGGCGTGGTTGATGCGGTGCGCCTTGACCTCGATGATCTTCGCCTTGCCGTGGGCGGTGTCGGTCACGATCCCCGCCTGGGAGCCCGTCAGCGAGATGGCGCTCGTGCCCAGGTCCGAGATGGCCATGGCCACGAGAGCGCACGAGATGCGCTCGCCGACGGAGATGAGCATGTCCAGCTCGCGCGGGGCGGGCCGGGCCGAGACCTCGTGCGCAAGGGCCCGCAGCTCGTCCGTGTGGTAACCCATCGCGGAGACGACGGCCACGACTCGCGACCCCGACCTCTTCGTGGCAACGAGCCGCTCCGCGACCTTGCGGATCTTCTCCGGGTCGGCGACCGACGTGCCCCCGAACTTCATCACGACCGTGCCGGCGGCGGCCTTCGGCTCGACCGGCTCGATCTCGGGCAGGGTCTCGTAGGCGGTCTCGGTCATGAATCGATTGTAGGGCGCACTGAAGCGCCGACGGTGCGCCCGGCCAGCCGTCAGCCCAGCTCGTGGTCGGTGCTACGTCGCCGTCGCGACCGGGACCGTCTCCTCGGTTTCCCTGTCTCTCGGCCAGAGCAGGTACATGGCGGCGAGGGCGATCGCGCAGCCGGCGATCGTGTCGAGGAGCCTATGCCCCGCCCAGCCGGTGACGTCCCCGGACGGCGCGCCGGCGAGCAGGATCGACCCGACCGATGTGAGCCCACCGCCGACGATCGGATAGGGCGGGCTGAGACCGATGCCGGAGAAGAGGATCACGACGCCGAGCGAAAGAGCACCCGGTCGGGCACGACGAGCGACGCAAAGGCGAGCAGGACGACGCCGAACAGGGTGCTGCCGACGCGCACGGCGGCCAAGTCCTTCGCGGCCTTCGCGGTCGTGAGGAGGACGATGTAGGCGGCGAAGAAGGTCCAGAACGCGTCGCGACCGCCTTCGAGCTGGAAGAAGTACATGAGGATTGCGAGCGGGATCGCGCGGCGAAGGCCATCACGTGCATGCTCGTCGAAGCTCTTCAGCGACTCCCACATCGGGGCGAGTGGCACCGGCGCACGACCTGCCTTCACCTCGTCGGATTCGTGTCGCCTTCTGAAGGCTGTTCCGACGAAGACGACCAACAGGCCGCCGAGACAGCCGAGTGCGATGTGTGCCGCTGCCCAGGGCACGGAGACGAGGTCGAACAGGTTCGCGACGCGCGCCATCGTCGCGATGAGGAAGTAGGCGAGCGAGGCCAGGAATCCGAGCAGCGCCCCGAGCGGGCCTGCGGCCGCCGCGAGCGACGTGAGCAGCGCAACCGCCGCCATCGCGAGCGCCGCCCATACCGGATCGTCGCCGGTCGCGAACGCGACCGCCATCAGGACGAAGCCGACTCCCGCCGCGACCAGCGCCACTTGCCGTGAGACCGAGGAAGGCCCACTGGAACCGGACGCGGCGACGACGACGCCGGCCAGCGCGCCGAGGAGCGTGGCCCTGAAGTCGGGCAGGAGACCCGTGAACGCAGCCCCGACGACGAGACCGCACACCATGTATCGGACCATCGGCCAGGCAGGCGGTGCGCCGGTCGACACGAACCAACCCCGCACGCGCGATCGGAGGGCCTCGCCGCGCGAGGCTGCGAAGGTCCGCTGCTCGTTCCCTATCTCGCTCATCGCGGCACTTCAGTCACCGCATTCTGCCGCAAGGCCTCGCGAAACACATCACGTATCGCTTGGTCCACGCGCGGCGGAGAGGCGGTCGAGCTTCCGGTCCAGCTCGTCGAAGCGGCGCTCCATCAGCGCCCGGTCGCTCAACTCGCCTTCCGTTCGCGCCGCCTCGTTCTCGCGCGTCGCGCGCGCCACGAACGTCGAGGTGATCGCAGCGGTAATGATCGCGACGAACGCGATGCCCTCGAGCATCACCAGAGCTCCCACGACCCTTCCGGAGAAGTGCGTGGGCGCTACGTCGCCGTACCCGACCGTGGTCACCGTCTGCAAGGCCCACCAGATCCCTATCCACACGTTCGGGTACTCCTCGTTGTCGATCAGGCTGATGAGAATGCCCGCTCCGACGACGATCAGGATCGTTGCGGTGACGATCACGCCTGCCGCCGCCCGAACTGAGGCAGGCTCGCGCGAGAAGCGCGCGAGCCGCCGGTCGAGAACGTTCAGGCGACCCACCCTTCGAGAGTAAGACATCAGCCGGACACGACGGACGCCGAGGTCAGCTGGCGGAAGCGATCAGGTCGTCGAGCGCGGGGTTGTCGACCTGCGCGGCCAGGGTGCCGGCGTTCTCGAGCGCGCCTGGCTCGCCCAGGCGGGCGCGGTGGAGGCTCGCGCGCGCCAGCAGTTCGCGGAGCCCTCGGCGGGCGGCGATCGCCTCGAGCTCGTCGACCCACCGGACGGCATCGTCGGGATCGTGCTCGACCGCGACGCGGCAGAGTGCGTCGAGCGAGTACGCCTCGATCCAGAGGTACGTGTCGGGGAGACGACGGCAGAGGCGCGGCGCCTCCTCGAGGAGCTCGAGCCCTCGGCCGATCTCTCCGCGCTCGATCGCCACAAGCCCACGGCCGCGGGCGGCGATGCTCTCCCAGCACGGGTCCCCGACCTCACATCCCAGCGCGAACGCATGCTCGAACGCGCGGTCCGCGGCGTCCACGTCGCCGAGCAGGAGGTCGATCTCCGCCCGGAGGGACTCGGGCCACGGCCGGAAGGCCGTCAGCACGTGGGCTTCGACGAGCACGAGCGTGAGATCGAGAAGCGCGGCGGCCTCGCCGATCTCGCCACGCAGGAAGTGGAGCCTGCCGAGCATCGTCCGCCCGAAGACCTCGGCCTCAGGGGTGCGGGCGCGCTCCGCGCGCGCGATCGAGGAGCGCAGGAGATCGGCCGCCCGCGCGTAGTCTCCGACGTCGCTGCGACAGCTACCGAGGATGACCTCGATCCACGCGAGCTCCGCGTCATCGTCGTTCGCGAGCTGCGTCGCCCGGTCGAGCGTCGCCTCCGCGCGGTCGTAGCGCCCACGGAGGAACTGGATCCACCCGGTCTCGCGCCATCCGGTCGCGGCGAGGCGCCGCTCGCCGATCTCCTCGGCGAGCGAGCCTCCTTCGTGCAAGGCGGCCGCTCCTTCCTCGTCCCGCCCGCGGCTGGAGTGCACGAGGGCGCGTCCGAGCTCGATCAGCGACCGCGCCAGAAGCTCCGGGTCGTCCTGTTGGCGAGCCGAGGCGGCGGCGCCACGGAGCCGCGCGATCCCGGCCTCGGGCGCTCCGGCGGACACTGCCGCGGCGCCGGCCTCGATGAGGACGTTCACACGGGCAGGCTGCGGGGCCGGCGTCGTCGAGGAGGGCAGAGGCTCCGCCGCCGCGGAGTGGAGCGCGACGCTCGGCTCGATGCCGAGCTCGTCCCGGAAGAGCTCGGTGCACATCTCCACCTGACGCGCCGCGGCCTCGGCCTCTCCCGTGGCACGGAGGCAGCGGACCAGGAGGACGTGGGCGTTCTCGTCGTAGGCGTTGAGCCGAACGAGGTGAGCGGCATGCGCGCGGGCGGCCGCGGCGTCCCCGCGGGCCAGCAGGGCGAGCGCCGCCTCGTGCAGCACCGCGACGGTCGTGCCCGCGACGTGCCGGCGCTCGTTCTCCAGCCAGTTCTCGAACGCGGGGCTCGACCGGAACGCCATGCCGTCGAGAAGGTCGTGACCCAGGCCGGGCAGGGCGAGTGCCTCCGACCATGACCCCTGGCCGAGCACCGCGACGTCGATGAAGGCTCCCTCGTCGAGATGCAGCCGCACCGGGTTGCCGCCCACCTCGGCGTGTGGGCCGAGCTGCCGCCGCAGCGCCGAGAGCGCCGAGCGCAGGGCTCCGAGCGGATCGTCCGCCTCGGGGAAGAGGAGGGCCGAGAGCCGCTCGCGGGACGAGGGAACCTCGGTGCGCACGAGGTACGTCAGCAGGCCCCAGTGCTTGCGTCCGGGCGGCGCTGCGACCTGGACTCCGCCTCGCTCCACGGTCGGCGCGCCCAGGAGGTGAATCCTCAGGTCCACGCCGAAATCCACGGCCGGATTCCTCACACGTTCGCTCACACGCCCCATTGCAAGCCTCCGGATCGCCCACTTCAGCACATGGAGCCGGGCGAGACAACTAGACGGAGGTAGAAGAGATGAGAAGGATGCTGCGGCATGCCCGCCCCGTGCACGCTCTCGGGCTGGCGCTCCTGACTGCGGTCGTCGTGGTCGGTGTCGCGATCGCGACGCCGTCCTCGGGCGTCACGGCCGAGACCTACCGCGGGAACGTCCAGGGGCAGATCAACCTGTTCACGCAGTTCAGCCCCGGTGTCAGCGCGCGAATCAAGACGAAGGGCGCGTTCGAGATCGCCGTGCAGAAGATCGTGGCGGAACCGGGCGCAACCTTCGGCTGGCACTACCACCCCGGCGAGAACGTGAACGTGGTCGCGCAGGGGACGCTCAGCCTCTATCACGCCAAGAAGTGCACGCTCGAGGTCACCTATCCGACCGGGAGCGGCTTCACCACCTCCCCCGACGAGGTGCATCTGGCTCGCAACGAAGGGACGGACACGCTGGTCATCTACGCGACCTATCTCGTCCCGAAGCAAACGCCGGCGCTGCCGCTTCGGATCGACCGGCCCTCGCCCGGGGCGAGCTGCCCGCTGTAGAGACCTCCGGAGAGCAGGGCGCCGGCGGCCCGGCGTCCTGCTCGCCCCCGGCGCCAACCGAATTTCCCCCGGCTGCGAAGACCCTTGAAACGAGAGCGGGCCGCACCTCGCGTGAGGCGCGGCCCCGCGACCGAGAGAGGGGACGTCATGCGAAGAATCCTCGCAACCATCGGAGTGATGCTGGCGATCGCGCTCGTGACGCCGACCCTGGCGCTCGCAAGCAACCACAGGGAGCCGACGAAGATCCTCAAGGACCCCACGGCTGACAACACGGACGTCCTTTCCTTCGCGGCACCGCTTACAGTCGTCAGCGTCGCCGCGCTCCTGGTTCCACTGCGTCGCGGCCGGGACGACCATGAGGATCCTCTGGACGACTAGGCCTCGGCTAGCGCGACGGCGCGTTCATGGGAAGAGGAGCTCGCCGGTTTGCGCGTCGGAGACCGAGATGGCGCCGGTGGGGCAGAAGCCGGCGGCCTTGAGGACGCCCTCCTCCGGCGCGCCTGCCGGGTCGATCACCTCGGACTGGCGGTTCGCGTTGTGGCGGAAGACCTCGGGCGCGAGGAACACGCACTGGCCGTTCCCCATGCACAGGTCGTGGTCGACGGCGATCCGCAGCTCGCGCGCCATCAGCTCCAGGCCACCGGGAGCGCGGTCAGCGAGCGGAACTGGATGCTGGGCGCGTACTCGAGCTCCTCGGTCTCGAGGCGGAGCGACTCGAAGCGCTCGGCGAGCGCGCGGAAGACCTCCTGGCCCTCGATGCGCGCGAGCGAGGCGCCCAGGCAGTAGTGGATGCCCGCGCCGAAGGAGACGTGCGGGTTCGGCTTGCGGCGAATGTCGAAGCGGTCGGGGTCGTCGAATGCGCGCGGGTCGCGGTTGGCCGCGGCCATGATCCAGCGGATCCGGTCGCCCTGGCGGATCGTCTTCCCGTGGCGCTCGACGTCCTGCGCGGCGATCCGCTGCGTCGACTTGACGGGCGGGTCGTAGCGGAGGCACTCCTCGGTCGCCGTCCGCGCGGCGCCGGCCGGGTCGGCGCGCAGCCGCTCCCACTGGTCGGGATGCCGGATGAGGGCGAGCGTGCCGTTGCAGATCAGGTTCATCGTCGTCTCGTGCCCCGCGAAGAGGAGGAGCGCCGTGTTGACGAGCACCTGGTGGCGGGTGAACACGCTCTCCTTCTCCGCCGACGCGAGCACGGAGATGAAGTCGTCGCTGGGCGTCGCCGCGCGCTCGTCGACCTTCGGCGAGACGTAGTCGATCATCCCCTCGATCCCTTCCATCAGGAGCTTCATGCGGTTCGGCTCCCCGCGGTTGATGTACAGGAGCCGGTCGGCGAGGTGGCGCAGGTGCTCGCGATCCTCCTCGGGCACGCCCATCATCTGCGTGATCACGCGGACGGGAAGCGGTGCCGCGAGCGCCTCGAGCACGTCCATGCGCCCGTGCGGCGCGGCCTCGTCGAGGAGCTCGGCGACGGCTGCGCGGACGAAGGGCCGCCAGCCCTCCATCGCCTGCGGCGTGAAGTACCCGTGCACGGCGCTCCGCATCGAGAGATGGCCCGGGCGGTCATGCTCGACGAGCTGGTCCGAGCGGAACTCCTTCACCCGGTCGAAGAGCGGCCCGTCCTCCGCGTCGATGGGCGGGTGCGGCGGCCGCCGGTCGGTCTTGATCACCGCCGAGGAGAAGAGCTCGTGGTGCCGCACGAGCCAGACGAGGTCCTCGTAGCGCGTGACGATCCACATCTCCGCGCGCGGGTTCCAGTGCATGGGATCGGTCTCGCGCAGGCGGCCGAAGTACGCGTACGGGTCGGCGATGACCTCGGGCGCGAAGAGATCTTCAGGGTCGGCCGCGAGCGTCGCCATGAGGGAATGCTACGCCCCTAGTGGCTTCCCATTAGGAGTCATTTCGAGATGACACCTTGCCCGGCGGCACAGGGCTTCGTCTCGAAAGGGCTCCGCTTAAAAATGTTGAACCGGCCGACCCGAAGGCCGCCCGGTTCAACACGAGCACTCTATACAGACAGCACTTCTTAATGCAAGTCGTCAGGTTTCATGCCGTTTTCACATGTCCCTGCGGCCCGCGAGAGCCCGTCCGAGTGTCACCTCGTCCGCGTATTCGAGATCTCCGCCCACCGGGAGGCCGCTCGCCAGACGCGTCACGCGTGTGCGCCCGCGGAGGCGGTCGGCGATGAAGTTCGCGGTCGCCTCGCCCGTCATGTTGGGGTTGGTGGCGAGCACGACCTCCTCGACGCCGTTCCTCTCCACGCGCGCCAGGAGCTCGTCGATGCGCAGGTGCTGCGGCTCGACGCCGTCGAGCGGCGAGAGCGCGCCCCCGAGGACGTGGTAGAGGCCGCGGTACTCGTGCGTTCGCTCCATGGAGAGAACGTCGGCGGGCTGCTCGACGACGCAGACGACCGTGCGGTCGCGGCGCGTGTCGAGGCAGATGACGCAGAGCTCCTCCTCGGTCAGGTTCCCGCAGTCGCGGCAGAAGCCGATGCGCTCCTTCACCTCGCGGATTGCGTCCGCGAGCGCGAGCGCCTCCTCGTCGGACACGCGGAGGAGGTGGAACGTCAGGCGCTGCGCCGTGCGCGAGCCGATGCCGGGCAGGCGCGAGAGCTGCGCGATCAGGTTCTCGACGGTCGGGCTGAACACAGCCCGCGAATTGTGCCTATAGGCCCGGCAGGCCCAGGCCCTTGAGGCCGCCGCTGACGTCGCCGAGCTTCGACTGCGCGAGGTCCTGGGCGTTCGCGAGCGCCTGGTTGACGCCGGCGAGGACGAGGTCCTGGAGCGTCTCGGGGTCGTCCGGGTCGATCGCCTCGGGGGAGATCTTGATGTCGACGATCTCGCCCGCGCCGCTCGCGGTCACGGTGACCATCCCGCCTCCGACGCTGGCCTCGACACGCTCGTTGGCCAGCTCCTCCTGCGCCTTGACCATCTCGGCCTGCATCTGCTGGACCTGCTGCATCATCTTGTTCACGTCCATGGGCTAGTCGGTCTCCTTCCCGATCTCGCGGGCGTCGAACGTCGTCTTCATCAGGGAGATGATCTCCTCCTCGGTGGCGGGCTCCTCCTCGGCCTCGGGCTCCTCGTGCGGGCCCTCGCCCACCTCGAACGCGAGCGCCAGGCGGTGCCCCGTCACCTCGTGGAGCACCCCCGCGAGGACGCCGATGTGCCTCGGCTCCTCGGCCTGGCTGCGGTGGAACGAGGCTGCCGGCGGGAACTCGAGCACGAGCCGCTCGCCGTCGAGGGTGACCGGCTTCGCCTCCGTGAGCACCGAATAGGTCGGGATCGACTTCTCGGAGACCGCCGGCAGGATCGTCTGCTTCCACGCCGCCTGGATCTCGCCGAGGTCGATTGGAGGCCCCTCGCCGGCCGCCGGTTCAGGGGGCGGCGGGGCGCTCTCTTCCTCCGCGGCGCGAGCCGCCTTCTGCGGGCGCGGCTCGGCCGGCCGGGCCGGCTCGCCGCGGACGCGCGACTCGAGCTGCTCGAGCCGGTAGGCGGTCGACTCGCGCGACAGGTCGGCGCCGGGGCGCGTCACCTTCACGAGCGCGAGCTCGAGCGGTAGCCGCGGGTCGCCGCCCTGGCGCACGTCGTCGACCGCAATGTGGAGCAGGTCGATGAGCCTCAGCACCTCGGGCTCGGCGAGCTGGTTCGCCTGTGAACGCAGCCGCTCGCGCGTCTCCGGGGTGACCGGCAGCGAGGCGGGCACCTCGCCCATGTGCTGAACGAGCAGGAGATGGCGCAGGTGCTCGAGCAGGTCGTTGACGAGTCGCGCGAGGTCCTGACCCTGGTCGGCGAGCTCCTCGACGAAGGCGAGCAGGCCCGCCGTGTCCTTGTCGACGATCAAGTCGCAGAGACGGAAGAGCGCCTCCTCGTCGACAGCGCCGAGGAGCTGCAGGACGGCCTGCACCGTCACCTTGCCGTCGGTCGCGGCCGCGAGCTGGTCGAGCGTGGAGACCGCGTCGCGGAAGCTCCCGCGCGCGCTGCGCGCGATCAGCGAGAGCGCCGCGTCGGGCGCCTCGATCTGCTCGCCGTCGGCGACCTGGCGGAGCAGCTTCGTCAGCTCGGCGAGGCGCGGGCGGGCGAAGAGGAACGTCTGGCAGCGCGAGCGCACGGTGCCGAGCACCTTGTGGAGCTCGGTCGTGCAGAAGACGAAGACGAGGTGGGGCGGCGGCTCCTCGATCAGCTTCAGGAGGGCGTTCCACGCCGCGTCGGTGAGCTGGTGCGCCTCGTCGAGGATGTAGACCTTGAAGCGGCCCTCGACCGGCTGGAGGACGACGTGCTCGCGGATCTCGCGCACGTCGTCGATCCCGCGCTGGCTGGCGGCGTCCATCTCGATCACGTCGAGCGACGTCCCGCTTGCGATCGTCACGCACGAGTTGCAGGTCTTGTCGGGCGTCGCCGTCGGCCCCTGCTCGCAGTTGAGCGCTTTGGCGAGGATGCGCGCGAGCGAGGTCTTCCCGGTGCCGCGCGGGCCTGCGAAGAGGTAGGCCTGGCGCACCTGGTCGTGCTCGATCGCGTTGCGAAGCGTCCGGACTACGGCTTCCTGGCCGACGACTTCATCGAAGTCCTGCGGCCGGTATTTGCGGTAGAGAGCAGTCACAGGCGCGGGAGGAGTAGCACTAACAGATAACGCCCGGTCGCGCACCCTCCGTTGTTGAGGCTCTCGAGGCGGTGCCAGCGACGCTCGCTCTGACCAGGCTACCCCGCGGCACCCGGGAGAGACTGCTTAGCGCTGCTTCCTCCCGGACCTGACGCGGTTCACAGGCTCCCGGTGCGCGGAACCTGGCCGTCAACGCTCGCGTGCGCGAGCCCATTCCTCGATTGCCGTCCCCTCGGGAAGGGATTCGGCCCCGCTGGAGCGGATTGCGGGTTCAGGGAACCGCTAGCTCCCCGCTTAGCGCGACCGGGCACGTCGATCGTAGCAGCGGGCCGGCGGTACACTTCGACCGCTCGGGGCGCATAGCTCAGCGGGAGAGCGCCCGCTTCACACGCGGGAGGTCCCTGGTTCGATCCCAGGTGCGCCCACTGAACTTGGCAGTGCGCAAACCTCGGCCGTGACGACGTGGTAGGTCGGGAGGATCTCCGACTTGCCGTTCACACGAAGGAGAGTCGGAGAGGGGCTTCGCCTCTCGTGATCTCTAGCGCGTGACGGTTCCGGTTAACGTCTCGCGAGCTGGCGAGTCGTCGTCGGGGCCGTACGCGACCTCCATCTCGCCGCTCCCGCGTAGCCCCTCGAATGCACCGGTGCCGCCGACGATCGTCCACGAGCCCGTCTGGGTCTGACCCTGCGGCACGACTTCCGGCTCGAGGTCCATCCGCACACTGCCGTCCGGGCAGGTGATCGTCCGGGCGATCAGCAACACCTCGGGATCGGGGCTTCCGTGGGAGTCCACGATCGTCCCGCCGGCGCAGAACGCCGAGCCCCCGAGCGTGGACCCCTCGAGGACCTCGCCGGTGGCGATCACCTCCGCGCGTTCCGCCGCGGCGATGACCACCCTCGTCCGGATCACGATTGGCTCGCCGCGTGGTGCGGTGGTCGAGGCCGCGCTCGTGTCCGCCGCGTCGTCCTCGTCACCGCCGCACGCCCCCAGGAGCAGGGCCACACCCACCAGGACCACCACCACCGCTCTGCGCATGACCGTCCCCTCAGGCTCTGACGAACACGACCCGCGGCAGTATCGTGCTCGAAGCGGGACGTCGGCAAGGGTTCGTTCCTAGGGTCGATCGGGCTCAGCGACTCGTCGTTCACCCGCCGGGCTCAGCCCGCGCGGTGAGTCACGGGTAATCGACGACGAACACGGGTGCGCCGATCCCGCTCGTATCGGCCGGGCCGCCGACGCCGTTGACCACGTGGTCGATCGTGCCCGCGCCCAGGTTGACGGTCATGACGTGATGCAACCGGACGCCCGAAGTCACGGGGACCTCGAAGCCGTTCTCGGTGTGGATCGACGGGTTGTTCCGGTTGAAGACGTACACACCGCCTCCGAAGAGGTTGTGCGTCGTCACCTGGCCGCCGACCTTGTACCCGGCCCAGCCTTCGATGCCGTCGTGCATCCAGTCCGCCTGGGTCGGCGGATCGTAGGGCAGCTCGTTCTGGTACAGGATCGTCGTGCCGTCCTGGCCGTTCCAGATGGTGTTGTACTGCTGGAAGTGCTCGACGAAGAGGCCGGTCGCCGTCACGCCGTCGCCGTTGACGACGACGCCGTTGCGGCCGACGTTGGTGTTCCACCGCTCCGTGTCGCCGGAGAACCCCTCGACGCCGTGGTCGGCACGCCACACCCAGGTGTGATCGATCAGGACGTCGCTGCTGTTGACCTCGAGCGCGACGTCGGTCTTGCCGATGTGCGGTCCGCCGACGCGGAAGTACACGTCCGAGAGCGTGGTGGGGTTGGAGGGATCGCTCTTCCCGTTCTTCTTGGGCTTCTTGCCGACCTGCAGCAGCATCGGCGACTCGATGGTGCCTGCGTCGATGGTGACGCCGGCGACGATGACCCCGGGGACGTCGTCGACCGTCAGAGGAACGGCG
>Ga0114129_10014322_pt1 | contig 11303 bp, 10 predicted proteins | sample RhiMetdeltSRZDD1_FD_80071 | JGI IMG/M metagenome (GOLD analysis project Ga0114129, IMG submission 80071) | Populus rhizosphere microbial communities from Tennessee, USA - Rhizosphere MetaG P. deltoides SRZDD1 (version 2) (version 2) | ecosystem: Host-associated > Plants > Roots > Rhizosphere >... | reverse complement strand
GGTGGTGGCGGGCCAGAAGGGTTGCAATGCGGCGGCGGCGCTCTCACACACGCAGTTCGGCTTCGGGAGCGTCGAGAAGGGCGATCCTCCGTCGCGGCTTCGGCAGCGCTACTACTCCATCCTGTGGCCGCTGCCGAAGCTCACCCCGAAGGACCAGGTCCCGGATCCCAAGCAGGGCCCGCCCCCGCGTCCGCTCGTCGATGTCATCGTGCTGGACTCGAATACCCTCGACGTCGACGGCGGTATCCTCGGCGAGCGAGGAGGCCGGCGGCGCGAGGACCAGGTCCAGCTGCTCTGGCTCCGCAACGCCATGTCCCAGTGGTTACCCGCGCCCGGGGAAAGCCACCGGATCTGGAAGATCCTCGCGATGCACCACCCGCCGTACACACCGCGCTCGTGCGCCTGCCGGATCTTCGGCAAGTGCCTGGGCGGGCACGGCGACGAGCCCAGGCTGCGCGACCAGCTCAACAAGGCGCTCGAGGAGCTGGAGCCGCCCGACATCATGTTCACCGCTCACAACCACATCTACGCGCGCAGCCACGCGCTCGACTCCTCCGGCCAGCGCGTCACCACCGACAAGGGCGGCGTACGCTATTTCGTCACGGGCGGGGGCGGCGGACCCCTCTATGCCCTCAAAGGACAGGACCCGCGCTTCCCCAGCGCCGCGAACGTCTACCACTTCGTGTACCTGCGCCTGACCGCGACCGCCGCCTTCTACTGGACGATCGACGCCGGCGGCAAGGTCCGCGATTCCGGCTGCTTCGAGAAGGGCTCGAGCGTCGACCATCCACTGAACGCGAACTTCAACTACGACGATTCGCTTCCGCCGCAGTGCAGCGTCGAGGGCGGCTAGCCGCGTGCGGTCAGCGGTGGGCCACGCGATCGTTCACGCGCAGGCTGTCCAGCATCCGGTCGAACACGCTTCGCGCCTCCTGCGAATCCTGGGTGGGCGTAACCAGTAGCGCGTAGAGGACGTGATCGTCCAGTAGCTCGCGAGTGACGACTGTGACACGCTCGTCGGCCCCGGTCAGCGGGCTGCGGCCCTGCAGCACCACCAAGCGCCCGCGACCTCCGTCGATGCTCCGCAGCTGCTCGGCTCGGCCTGCGGTTCGCAGGTGGGGGCTCGTGCGGCGGATCTGGCCGATGAGGTCGTCGGTCGCCTCCTCGAGGGTGCCGGTTCCCGTACCGTCGAAGGGATCGTAGTGGTTGACCACGACAGCGTAGACGATGTCCTGGCCGCGACCGGAGTCCTCGATGCCGCCCTGCGGGGCGATCACCACGCCGTACCCACGCGTGGCCTCGTGGACGAGCCAGTTGCTCGGGTAGTCGATCGAGAAGAAGCCGTCCCGCTGCTGGAACGTGCGCAACCGACCCGACGGGGTCTCGATTCGGGATGCTGCCGAGCCCCTGCGGGGGCGCCCCTCGGGCTCGACTCCGGAACGCGCGGTCCTCCGTCCCGAAGCCAATTGGCCGCCGAGCTCGTCCTTCACGCTGGCAAACCCCCCGATCTCACGCGGGCGCTCCACGGGACCGAGCCGCTCGGCCTCCGCGCGGATCCGGCCCTCGCGGTCGCTCGGTGCAGGATGGCTGCTGAAGAACTTCTCGAGCTTGGAGGGATCGCGCCTGCGCTCCCGGTTCAGCTGCTCGAAGAAGGTGGCCATCGCCGCGGGGGCATAGCCAGCGCGCTTCATCATCCGGGCGCCGGCGAGGTCGGCTTCGTACTCGGCATCCCTCCCGAACTTGAGGAACACCGCGTTCAGCCCGACGCCGCCGATCGCCTCGATGATCCTTCCGCTATTGCCTTCGCTGCGTCCCAGCAGTCCACCGAGGATCCCCAGGCCCGCCTGCGCTGCGTAGGCCTTCGACGCTTGATGCGTGCCATGCCGCAAGGCCACGTGGGCGATCTCGTGGGCGAGCACGCCCGCGAGCTCGCTCTCGCTGCGGGCCGCAGCGATCAGGCCGGTGTTGACATACAAGAAGCCTCCCGGAAGGGCGAAGGCGTTGATCTCGGAAGCGTCGACGGCCCGCACCTGGTAGGGATAGCGGTGACCGGGAGCCTCGTCGGCCAGGCGGCGGGCGACCGCGTTCAAGTAGCGCTCCGCGGATGAATCCCTGATCAGCGGGAGCTGGCGCTCTGCTTGCGCCGCCGACTGCCGGCCGATCTCGATGTCCTGTTCGACGCTGAACAAGTTGAAGCCGGGCTTGGGATCGGTCTGGGCGAAAGCCGCGCCGGAAACAGCCAGGGCGACGGTGGCCACAACACCGACCCGAGGATACGTTCGGAGCGTGGTAGTGGTGCTCATGACTTCCCCCCGTGCTCGACAACCGCGGCGAGCTGCAGCGATTGCACGAATGGAGACTCAGCAAGATCGAGGCCAGCCGCAGACCTGCGAGGTTCTGCGTTCAGGGGCTCGGATCGGGACCGGCGAGGTAGGAATTACAGCCCTGCGGGGACAGGAATTACAGTCGCGAGTAGAAAAGCGTTCAAACACGCAATCCCTCGAAGGAGCTGCAAGCGATAAAGCTGCTGATGCAGTCCTTCGCGACAGGCACGGGCATTGCACTCCATTTCGCTGATGGCAAGACATGCCGGAATCGCGCTCGTCGTGTCCTTGTTGAGCGTCGGGGTGCTCCGCGCCGATTCGCCGCGGCCGGCAGCTACGCTCGTGAAACACCGTGAAGGCCTCGTCCACGGTTTCCTCTCCCTGCGCACGCTCGCGGGCGAGACCCTGGCCGCGGGAGACCTGATCCAGAACGTCCAGAATGATCGGGTAACCAGCCAGCTCGTGTTCTCGTTCAAGGACGGCTCGAGCCACGACGAAACCGCCGTCTTCAGCCAGGGGCGCCAGTTTCGGCTCCTGAGCTACAGGCTCGTGCAGAAGGGACCGGCGTTCGAGCATCAGATGGAGGTGAAGCTCGACGGCAGGAGCGGGCAAGTGAGCGTACGCCACACCGATCCGGATGGTCACGAGAAGGTGGAGAACGAGCGCATCAAAGTGCCGCCGGATCTCGCCAACGGGTTCGTGCCGGTCTTGCTGAAGAACGGCCGGCCCGGCGCACCGCCGACGATGTCGTTCCTTGCCGCGACGCCGAAGCCGATGCTGGTCAAGCTCGAGACCACCGCTATCGGCGAGGAGGCCTTCTCGTTCGCGGGTTCGACTCGCCAGGCGATCCACTACGTGATCAAGGTCGACATCGGCGGAGTGTCGGGGCTCCTGGCGCCGCTTCTCGGCAAGCAGCCGCCCGACACGCACGTGTGGATCCTGGACGGTGAAGCTCCGGCCTTCGTGAAGTCGGAGGGACCCCTTGCAGTCGGCGGACCCATCTTGCGGATCGAGCTGACGGGCCCCGCTTGGCCCGAAGGCAAGGCGACGGCCGAGCGCCGCTGAGCGCCGGTTAGAGTTCGATCAAAGTCGTGGCGGCGATCTCCGCGCCCCGGAAGTGCGCCGCTCGCGCCCAGCCGATCGTTCGCGCCGAGGCGAAGCCCTTGGGGATTCCGCTCCTGAGCTTGCCTGCGCTCCCGGTGACGAAGAAGTAGTGAATGCCGCCCTGCTCCGAGTGCTGGAAGTTGTGCTCGTGGCCGCTAAGCACCAGGCGCACTCCCGAGCGGCGATAGAGCGGCACCAGGTGCTCGATGCTGGATCGCGAGTAGGGTGACGAGGAAGCGCCGATCGACGACTTGCGGGGAGGGTGGACGCTATCCAGGTCCCCGTCGTCGATGAGACGAAACTCGCGCTCGATGCGGGCGATCTGAAATAGAATCCGCCCCAGGCGATGAGTGCCGACTTGTGGGTCAGGCCAGCGAGGTAGAGATAGGGTTCGAAATGGACCTTCATCGCCGCCCCAAGAATTCGATGATACCCACGGTTCCCGAAGATCCACTTACGCCCTTTTGTAGAAAAATCCATGCATGCCGGCCTCAACTCGCGCGTCAGCAACGGGACAGATCCAGGCAGTCCCCGTCCCGAGGCGCTGGTCTGTCGGGCTTTGCTTCCTTCGGGAGCGGGCCAGATTCCAGAGCACGCGCTGGCATCGCACTTGCTTTTTCCCAGGACGACGGGACGGCTCGTCGATGGCCCGCTCCCGTCACTCGAACGCCGCGGGCGCTCGGAGCGCTCCCTCATGCGGTGCACCGTCTCGTGGCCAGGAGGCGACGAGGTCGGAGATAGCGACCAGATAGGGGGAGGAGAGACACATGCTGAGCTGGGGGAAATGGCCGTTGGACTCGAAGCCGAAGCTCTTCATCGATCCCAAGCGGATCAATCCCGAGATCCAGGCCGAGCGTCGACGAGAGCTCGAGGGTAGCGTTGCCAGGCGACGCAAGATCATGGACCGGATGCTACAGGGCTACGATTGCCCGCATCCGTCCTGGATCGACGAGGCCATGGCAAGCGCGCGCGCGGACGACGAATTGGCGACTGCCTGAGTCGTCCCTCCCTGCCCGCCACGAAGCCTGGTGAGCCATGGCTCTCACTGAGAGCACGGTGGGCACACGGGTCGCGCGCGACTTATCTGAAAATATCGAACGACCCGAGTAGCCACCACAACGGCAGAAACACCAGGATCGTGCTGAGACAGCCGCCGCCGAGCTTCTTTGCACCCCAGCCGGCGGCGATGCCGCGGAGGATCTTGCTCATGGCGTACTCGCGAAGCAAGTGATGTGCCACGCGAGACGGGACTGGGCATCGATCCTGCAACCCACACTCGCGGCTCGTTGGGAGCCGGTCCCCACCAGGAGTTGAGCTGCGAGCGGATCCAAAAATGAAGTACGACGCCGCAGACGCGAGGACCACGAGCGAATCCTCCGGAGTGGACCAGGCCGAGGTCCCTAACCGTCGCCTGCCGGGTCCACGTATCGCTCGGCTGCGCATTGCCACCTACAACATCCACAAGTGCCGCGGGCTGGACGGCCGCGTGCGCCCGGCGCGGATCGCGAAGGTGATACGGGAGATCGGGGCGGATCTGGTCGCGCTCCAGGAAGTCCTGAGCATTGCAGGACGCGGCCCCGAGCTGGATCAGCCCCGGTTCCTCGCCGACGAGCTGGGCTTCGAGATGGAGTTCGGCGCGGTGAGAAGCTCGCTGGGCGGACAGTACGGGAACCTGGTGCTGAGCGCGCTTCCCCTGGGTCAGGGGCACCTCTATGATTTGAGCATCGCCGGACGCGAGGAACGCGGCTGCCTGCGCGTGGACATACGCCTGGCGGAGGATGCGACCTTGCACGTCTTCAACGTGCATCTCGGGACGTCGGTGTCGGAACGCCGGCAGCAGGGTCCGCGCCTCCTCGAAGCGGTGGTCCGCGCGAGCGCCGATCTCCCGGGTCCCCGCGTACTGCTCGGGGACTTCAACGACTGGGGGGCGCTCTTCGTCTCCCTATTGGCCGCTCACTTCCGCGGCGTCGACATGCGCGCTCACCTAGGTTCGAACAGGACCTATCCCGGCCTGCTGCCGCTCTTCAATCTCGACCATATCTATTACGACGAGTCCCTGGAGCTCACCAAGCTCAGGCTCCATCGCACCGCGACGGCACTCGTGGCCTCGGACCACCTCCCGCTCGTGGCCGATTTTCGCGTCGTGGCGCAACCCGAAAAGTCGATTCGGCTGAGGAGTTTGTAGAAAGGGCTCGGGCTCGGAACGAGCGAGGGATGAGACTCCTCGCTTCGTCGATCGTCCAGACGGCACGGGATCTGCACGATGCCACTGCATGCCGTCGAGAGCGCCGAAGGCCCAACTGTCCGCCGAGACTCGGTCCGGCCCATCGCCGGAGAACACGCTGCTGAGCCTCGACGAGAACTGCTGCGCGATCACACACGCAGGGCGCTTTTCGATGCTCGTGGACGGCGCCGTGTACTTCGACGCCTTCCGCCGCGCTGCTGAACGCGCGGAGCGCTCGATCCTGATCCTGGCCTGGGACTTCGACAGCCGGACGCCGGTGGAATGGGACGAGACCCGGCCGACTCTCGCCGTCGGACCATTCCTGAACTCCCTGGTCAAGCGCCGGCGAAGCCTCGAGATCTTCGTGCTCGACTGGGACTATCCGATGATCTACGGCCTCGAGCGCGAGCCCCCTCCCATCTATGGTCTCGGCTGGAAGGCGCACCGCCGCGTCCACATCCGCTACGACAACAGCCACCCGCTCGCGGCCTCGCAGCACCAGAAGATCGTCGTGATCGACGACCGCATCGCCTTCGTCGGAGGCCTCGACCTCGCGTCCCGGCGCTGGGACACCACGGACCACGATCCCAACGACCCGCGACGGGAGTGGCAAGGCAAGCGCTATCCGCCGTTCCACGACGTCATGGCGCTCGTGGACGAGGAGGCCGCATGCGAGCTCGCGGTCATCGCCCGGCACCGCTGGCAGCGCGCCACAGGCGAACGCCTCGAGCGCGTCCAGGTGGAGACGGACCCCTGGCCACCCGGGCTTCGGCCGGACCTCGAGGACGTCCAGGTCGGGATCGCCTGTACGGCGCCCGAGGGCGACGGCGAGCCCGGGTCGCGGGCGGTCGAGCGCCTCTACCTCGACATGATCGCCCGCGCCCGGCGCTACATCTACATCGAAAACCAGTACTTCACGGCGCGCCGAATCGGCGAGGCGCTCGCCGCGCGGCTCGCGGAGCCCAACGGCCCGGAGATCATCGTCGTGACCCGACTGCTGAGCCACGGCTGGCTGGAAGAGGTCACGATGCACCGGCTGCGGGCGCGCCTGGTCAACGAGCTGCGCGCGGCCGACCGCCACGGCCGCTTCCACGCCCTCTACCCGCACGTTCCCGGCCTTGCGGAAGGCACCTGTGTTGACCTGCACTCGAAGGTAATGATCGTGGACGACGAGTGGCTTCGCATCGGCTCCGCCAACGTCAGCAATCGCTCGATGGGCCTCGACACCGAGTGCGACGTGATGATCGAGTCGCAGGGTCGTGAGGCGACGGCGGCCGCGATCCGCGCCGCCCGTGACCGGCTCGTCGGCGAGCACTTGAACGCGGCTCCCTCCGAAGTGGCAGCCGAGATCGAGCGTAGCGGCAGCCTCGCCGGCGCGATCGCGGCGCTCGCTTCGGAGGGACGGACCTTGAAGGCGCTGGAGCCGCAGCCGGAGTTGTCGGAGGAAGTGGAGGACGTGGTCGCTGCCGCCGCCGACCCGGAGCGCCCCGTGTCGCTCGACGACCTGCTCGAGCAGTTCAGCCCCGAGATGGAGGTGCCGCGCAGTCGCTTTCCATGGAGGTTCCTGGCACTCGCCGGAGTCATCGTCGCCGTCGTGGCCGTCTACTGGCAGAGCCCCTTCGGGGAGCTCGCGGAGGCCGAGAAGGCGGCGCGACTGGTGCGGGCGGCTGCCGGCCGATGGTGGCTGGCGCCGCTGATCGTGCTCGCTTATACGCCGGGCAGTTTCCTGCTGTTTCCGCGCTCGGTGATCACGGTCTCGGCCGCGATCGTCTTCGGTCCGGCTCTCGCGTTCCTATACGCGACGTCCGGCTGCCTCATCGCGGCCTCCGTGGGCTATGCGGGCGGGCGGCGCTTCCCCCGCGACATGGTGCGCCGTGTCGCCGGGGCTCGCCTGAACCGGCTCAGCGAGCTCTTGCGCGGCCAGGGCCTGCTGACGCTCTCCGCGATACGGCTCGTCCCCTTGGGCCCTTTTGCGGTGCAAAACGTGGTCGCGGGCGCCGTGGGAGTACCTCTTTCCCGGTTCCTTGCGGCGACATTCATCGGGATCCTGCCTGGGACGCTCGTCACCACCGTGTTCGGGGACCAGCTCCGGCTGATCCTGCTGGAAGGCGGCAAGCTCGACTACCCGCTCGTCTTTTCCTTGGCGCTGTGGCTCGGAATCTCCGTCGTCGGGGCACGCTTCATCGTCTCCCGTCGGCGTCTCCGACGGCTCAAAGCAGCCGCTTCCTCCGAGCCAACCGGGCGTTGAGGAATCTACAAAATAGAGTCCGAAGCGTCGGGCTCTCTCTCCATACAAGGTGCTGCAACGAAGTAGCTTAGCGATTCTGAAGCCGTTGGCCGGCGTCTTGCTCACTCTCTATCCGGGCGCAGGCGGCCCGATCACATTCGACCTCCTGCGCAACCGAAGGGAGGACCCGATGAAGACGCTCAGTCGTTCAGGCTTCGTCTTGACCTTGGCCTTGCTCCTCTTGGCCTCGGTCCCGGTCACAGCCGACCACCCGAATGCCGCCACGTCTGCGGACTTGCGAGCCCTGCGGACCGAAGCCAATCGGCTCGACGACAGCATGCGGACGATCGACGAGGGTGATCCGCGCTTTTCGGAGTTCCGCCGGCGCGAGGGCGAGATCCGGGACGACCTCGTGTGGTTGAGCGGCGAAATCCGCCGGCATCAAGAGGGCAACCGCGAGGGTGGTGCCACCAAGACCGACGTCGAGTCGGTGCGCAACAAGATCCGCAACCTGCGCGAGGACATCAACGCCGCTCTGGACGTCGCGGAGACGCGGGGCGACATCGACGTGCCGGACGGGACCGAAATCCAGGTCCGGCTGGAGGAGATGCTCTCCACGAGGACGGCTCGCCCCGAGGACAGCGTGACGGCCACCGTGGCGCAGTCCGTCAGGAGCAACGGCCGGGTCGTGATCCCCGCCGGCACCGAGGCGCGCGGAATCGTTGAGAGCGTCCAGCGGGCGCAGCGTCCTAGCAAGGGGGGTCGTCTCGAGGTGGCGTTCGACTCCCTCGTAGTGGACGGCAAGGAAGTGGACATGGACGCACGCGTCGTGCGCGTCCAGGAGGGCGGAATCGACCGGCGTAGGGCCGGTGTGGGCGCCGTGATCGGGGGCGTGCTCGGTGCGGTGCTCGACGGCGGCAAGGGTGCGTTGATCGGCGCCATCGTCGGAGGCACGGGCGCGGTCGCGGCTTCGTCGGGGGAAGACGTCGAGCTGCCGGCAGGGACCCTTCTCACCGTTCGGCTCGAGCGCCCGCTCGCGGTCGCGAGACGCTAGAAGCCGGCGCGGGACTCGTCTGTGTCCGGGTGGCCGGATTCGGACGTGTACCCGGGGGCGCCTCCCGCGCCGTCGCTCCGGCATCGGTGGAGCATGAACGGCCAAGGGAAGGCGCCCCAGGGGACGCTCGGGCTGCGCGGGTTAGCGTCGAGTAGCGCCTTCGGCGCGGAGCTGGGCGGCGACGGCCTTCCCGACGAGCGCCTGGAGCCGCGCGCGGCTCCGCGACGGCAGCGCACGGGCGCCACGCGCGACGAGATCGAGTGCGGCGCGATTCTCGAACGGGAGCGTGGCGCGTCGGGCGCGGGCGCCCTCGTATTCCAGGACTCGCTCGGCTTCCGAGGGCGTGAGCGCAGCGAGGAGCTCACGCCACAGCGCTCGTAGCTCCCGCGCCTCCTCTGCCGTCAGCGCCCACGAACCACGGTCGACCGCGTCGCTCGTGACCCGAAACACTGCCGGCGCGTCGAGAACGCCTGTCGCGCTCTTGTCCAGGACCAACCGAATCGTTTCGGGTGCGAGGTGGGGCAAGCGTTCCCTGGACTGCTTGACCACGTCGGCCTCGCTCACCTTGATCCGGACGGACGGTACTGCTTTCGGGATCCAGTTTTCGGAGCTGATCGCGGCGAAGAGGGCGGCCGCCACGAGGCCGCCCATCACCGCGAGCCGCTTCGTCCAGGGTGACGCGGTACGCCGAAGCGGCACAGCCTCGCGAGCCTCGTTCACCGGCTTCGGCGGCGGAGGAGCCGCCAAGCGCGATGCGGCTCGCTCACCAACGGGCCGGGCGGACGCCTTGGCCGCGACGGGCGCCGAGGGCGAAGGCGCGAGCCTCGGTGCTTCGTCGTCGAGCGGCTCCAGATCGATCTCCAACACCTCGTCGGCCGGTCCCTTCTCGTCGTCGGGCGGCACGAGCTGGAGGACCGGGAGTCCGTCTTCGGTCGACGTGCGCGGGCTATAGACTCCGGGCTCGTCCCTGCCCTTCGAAGCCCATGCGGGTGCTGAGAGCGTGACTTTGACTGCCCGCCGCGGCAAAGTCGGCGCGATCGGCTCCGGCGGCGCGACTGGATTCGGCGGCGCGCTTCGCTGCGGGACCGCGCTCCGGTCCGGCACAGGGCTCCGGTCCGGCACAGGGCTCCGTTCCGGCACCGCGCTCGGCTTCGGCACCGCGCTCGGCTCCGGCACCGCGCTTGGCTCCGGCGGCCGCGGCTCCGATGGCGCGCTCCGCTCCGATGGTGCGCTCCGCTCTGGCTCGACAGCGGGCCGCCGCGCCGGCTCGTCGGGCGAGGCCAAAGCGAGCGGGCGGTCCCGGCGCGACTGATTCCTAAACGGTGCGAGAAGCCTCCCGTACGCGGAGGCCACCCGCGACATTAGCCGGAGTCCTGTCTCCTGCCAGTCGCGCGGAGCCGGGCCGTCGATGAAGCGGCCGGAAGGGGTTTCGAGAGGGGGTGGCGAAAGCTCCCTCTGGGGCGCTTCCTGCGGCTTATTCGGTCGCAGGCTGGCGGAGCTCACCTGCAGGTTGGCGGACGAAGCGTCCAGGGGATCGATCCATTTGACGGCAGGAGGCGAGGCCGGCTCGTCGTCGAGCGGTTTGGGAAGCTTCATCCAATCGACGTCCTCGCCCGAAGCCAACAAGGGTGAGGCCGACTCGGTGCTGAAGGTCGCCGGCTCTTCCGCCAATGGCTGCTCGCGTGCTGGTCCGGGGGCCGCCACCGGTGCGCGGGCGGCGGAGGGAGCGATCACTTTGTCGCGCTCGTCGCTCGGCTTCGGCGAGACTACGGGCGGCGGCGTGACGATGAGCGGCGGGGCCGAGACGACAGGCGGCTGTGGCGTGAGGTTGGGCGGCGGCGTGACAGTTCGCGGCGCCGGCGTGACCGATGCTGGCGGCGGCGTGACGACAGGCGGCGGCGTGACGACAGGTGACGGCGTGACGACAGGCGGCGGCGACTTGATGACGGGTGGTGACAGCTCGACGATGGGCGGTGCCAGCTCGACGATGGACGGCGGCGGGACGATGAGCGGCGGCGCCGCGAGGACGGCTGGCGGCGTAACGATAGGCGGCGGCGGCGTGACAGTAGCGGACGCCGGCGAGACCGCAGGCGGCTTCGCTGGGACTGGGAGAGGTGGCGCTTCCGGCGGCGGAGGCGCTACCGGGGGCGTCGGCTTCCGCAGGACGGGAGGAGCCGGAGGCTTGGGGAGCGACGGTCGAACCACCGTGGCCGGCGGGGCGGGCACGATGCGGCGCCGCGACCGGTCCGGGTCGTCTCGTGGTTTTTGGGGGGGCGGCGGGACGAGGGGCAGCCCATCCTCGCGGACCGGGATCGACCCCTTCGGGGGCCCGGACGCCGGCTTCTCGCGGGGCTTCGGGTAGACGAGCGG
>Ga0114129_10014321_pt1 | contig 11303 bp, 6 predicted proteins | sample RhiMetdeltSRZDD1_FD_80071 | JGI IMG/M metagenome (GOLD analysis project Ga0114129, IMG submission 80071) | Populus rhizosphere microbial communities from Tennessee, USA - Rhizosphere MetaG P. deltoides SRZDD1 (version 2) (version 2) | ecosystem: Host-associated > Plants > Roots > Rhizosphere >... | reverse complement strand
GCCCGCCCAGTACAAGCTCGAGACGTGCGAGGACTTGAAGATCACTGAGAAGCAGTACAGCATCAGCGTCGTTGAGACTGCGACGTGCATCAATCCGACTAAGACTTTCAGTCCGAAAGGCACTTTGCGCAACGTGAATATCGTTTATTCGTTTCCGCCGGTGCCGACCGGCGCGGGCGTGACTTTCATGGTGACGAAGAACGACGCGAACGGCGAGTACGTGCGGAACATCGACTATTCAGTCTCGCCAAATCACACGACTGCTTACGCGCGCCTAACGATCAACGATCCTGGAAAATATTTCGTACGCCTGGTGAATTACTACAACAAGACGCAGGTCTGGGCCGTTACGGATTTCACTGTCGGGGCGGACACGGTCGGTCCGCGCGCAGCCGGTAACACACCCACGGGTCAAGGCAAGGTTTGGATTTGTAAGTCAGTCGATGACAACTGGAACTGCGTCGGCGGAGCGAACGAGTGGCAAGCGAACGCAGGTTTCGATGTTCTCTTCAAAAACCCGACTCCGGTCGGGGTCGAATTCATCGGCATCATTTTTTACAAGCAGGACGCGAGCGGCAAAGACGTCGAGTTCATCAACGAGTACCAGCAAAACATAGGCGAGAAAAATCGCTTCTATGCGACCACCGGAAACTCAATCTCACTGCCTGCCGGGATTTATTCTGTTTACATTATTGCCTGGGGCAAGCGGGAAACGATGGAACACCGGGGCAACCTGACGGATTATTTTGCGAAGATGACGCTGAAGGTAATGTGACTTGGCAGCGTTATTGCGGCACGACGCGCGCGATCGTCCCACTGACTTGTTCGAAATCGAACGGCTTGCCGATGATGCCCGCAACCAGATCGACTTCGCCTGCCGGCGGCTGCGCAGTTGCGCCGTAACCCGTGACCAGGACCACCGGCAGCTCAGGTCTTTGCTTCCGAATTTCGCGTGCTGTCTCCCAGCCGTCCATCTCAGGCATCGCCAAATCGGTGAAAACCAAATCGAATTCATCGCGGCCGATTTTCTCGACTGCATCGCGTCCCGACGCCGCGGTGACAACTTTGTGATCGAGGTCGGCGAGCATTTCAGCCAACGTCTCGCGCACGACTTCTTCATCGTCCACCACCAGCACCGACAAAGACGATGATGGCGCGACGGTCGCCTGTCTGGAAATAGTGGCTTCTTCGCGCGACTGGTCTACTGGCAGGTCAATGTGGAAAGTTGTCCCCTCACCAGGTTTTGAAGTGACGCTGATAGTGCCCTCGTGGCGCTCGATGATTCCGTAGCTCACGGCCAGGCCGAGGCCGGTGCCATGCACACCTTTCGTCGTGTAGAACGGCTCAAAGATCTGCTCGCGCACTTCTTCTTCCATGCCTGTGCCGCTGTCGGCGAATCGTAGCTGGATGCGATCGCCTTTGCGCTGACAGCAAACCTTCAGAGTGCCGCCTTGCGGCATTGCATCAACAGCGTTCACGATCAGGTTCACAAAGACTTCGCGCATCTCTGAGGCGTTGCCGCGCGTGAGAAATCCTTCGCCGGCGTTCAGCACAACATCAATAATTCGACCCTGGGCGCGCGCTTCGTTTTGCCAGCGCGTGCGAGTAATTTCAACTGCGTCGCGCAGCAGGCTGCCGACGTCCAGCAATTCCATTTCGGCCGCCGAAGACTTGCGTGCGAACGTCTGGATACGTCGCACCGTCGCGGCTGCGTCTTCCGCGGCAGTCACGATCACGCCCAGGCTGCGGATCAATTCTTCATCGTGAACGCGGCGCAGAATCAGTTGCGCGCGGCCGAGAATTGCCGCGAGCGAATTATTGAAGTCGTGCGCCACACCCGACGCCAATTGGCCCAATGCCCGCAACTTGTCCGCCCGCGCGGCTCGTTCGCGCTCCTGCTTCTGTTCCGTAATGTCGTGAGCGATGCCAAGCACGCCGGTCGTTTCGCCGTCGACAATAATCGGCGCGGTGTTGACGAGCGCGTGCCGGATCGTACCGTCCTTGGCGAGGTAGCGCGATTCAAATCGCTGTGGCTCGCCGTTGAGACATGCCACGAAACGCCCTCGGCGCATATCGCGATCGGCTTCATGCACGTTCTCGAGAAAATATCGGCCAATCAAGTCCTTCATTTCGTAGCCGGTTAACTCAACCATCGCCTGGTTACACCATTGATACAAACCGTCACGATCCACTGCATAGATCGCTTCGCGCGCACTCTCCATAATGTTCTTCAGCAACGACTGACGCTCGCGCGCAACGGCCTCGGCTTTTCGCAATTCCGAAAGGTCGCGGGCTGTGCACACCGCGCCTACGACTACATGACTGGCATCAAAAACCGGCTCGACTGTGACGAGCACCGGCCGCTTCATTTTGTACGGCACGATTTCAAGGTTCACGCTTTGTGCTTCGCTTAACGAGCGCTCGACGACGCACTCAACCTCGTCGGAGTCAGCACGCAGAATCTCGCAACACTTTCGCCCCAGGATGGTCTGCGGAGACTCATTGTCCATCGCCGCTCCCGCGCTGTTGACGCGAATGAGTCGACCGTTAGGATCGAAGATGAACACGCCGTCAGACATCGCATCGAAGGTCGTCTCCCACTCGTTCTTGGCGCGCGCGACAATTTGGAATAGCTCCGCCTGCGCAATGCCTGTCGCGAGTTGCGCGCCCACGGATTCGACCAGCAAGACTTCATCCTCCTTCCAGTGTCGCGCGACATCTGTTTGCTCGATGCAAATGACGCCTCGGAACTTATCTTTGACAGTCAATGGTGAAACCAGAGTGGAGCGCAGGTTCTGGTCCCTGGCGTAAAACGCGATGCCGGCGGCGAGCTGCGAGGTCCCCGTCGCAAACTCCTGCACGTCCGCCACCACAAGCGCCTGCGTGGAATTGCGGAAATGATCGCGCAACAGCTGATCGTAATAGCTATCAAACTCGCCGTTGCTCCCTTCGCCATCAGCCGCATACTGGGTTTTCACGAACAACTCGTCGTTCGTTCCATCGCAAAGACGAACCTGTACGCGCGAGGCACCCAACGCCGTTCCCAACTCGCGTACGGTAGTTTCCAGCACTTCCGGCAGGCTCAATGATGAACGAATCTCGCCACCAAGTTTGTTCACCAGCGTCTCACGTGCGGAGGTGGCTTCGGCTTTTTGATACAGCCTTGCCTGGCGGATCGCAATGCCGGTTTGATCGGCAACCGATTTGGCTACTTCAACGTCGGCTTCGCTCCATTGCCGGGTCCATTGTGTGGTCGAGAGCGCAAACGCGCCCAACAGTTCATCACCGACCGTGACTCCGACGTACATGATTGATTTCACATTGAAGTTCTTGAGCAGTCGCTCGTAGAGGTCGTGAATGCGTTCATCCTCTGCCACATTGTCGAAGGCCAACACGCCGAACTTTTTCATGGCTGCATTCAGGCCGTTGACTTGCGACAAATCAAAGTCATGCGCCGCCGGACCAACCTCCGCGCGATGATATTCAGCAACGTTTCGCACCCGACCCGCCCGCTCGTCTTTCATGAACAGCGAGCAGCGATCGACACTTAGGTGCGTGCCCAGCTCCCGCACGGCAGTGGCCAGAACTTCCGAAACGTCGAGTGTGCAACGGATTGCCTGAGAGATGCGATTGGTCAACGCCACTCGATCGGCGTGCTGCTTCATTCTTCCGTACAACCGTGCGTTTTCCACGACAATCGCCGCGTGCGACGCGATCGTGCGGAGCAGCTCCAGATGACCGTCATCATATGCTTCAGGCTTTTCGTAGTCCTGAATAGTAATGACACCGACGACCTTCTCGCCGACCAGCATCGGCACTGCCAGCCAGCATTGCGCGCTTCGCCCACTTAATTTCAAGCCGAGCTTCTGGAGCGCGCCTTCGAGGTCACGTGAGATATACAAGGGCGCCTTCGTCCGGATGACATGCTCAGTCAAGCCGAGCCCGAGCTTGCGCGTAGGCGAGTGATATGGCTGGCCGTTGATCGTGTACGCGGGAAACGATACTTCGCCCTTTTGGTCATCGTACAAAGCAACATACAGATTGCGATTGTCGAGTACTTTCCCGATCATCGAGTGAATCAACTGCGCGATTTCGGCAGGCTCGCCCAGCTTGCTCAACTCGTGCGAGATTTCATTAAGGGCCGCCAACTCCTGGTTTCGTCGCAGCAGTTCGGCCTCAGCCCGCTTGCGTTCCGTAACATCACGCCCGATTCCCTGGACGCCGGTGGGTTTGCCGTCACGATAGATTAGCCGCGTGCTCAGTTCCAGAGTGATGCGACGCTGATCTTTCGAGAAGATATCGAGTTCGTAAACCGTCGCGTCGTCGTTGTGGTAAAGCTTGCGCTTGAGCATGCCACGCGCAAGCTCCATTTGCTCAGGGACGACCACCTGCGCAAAGTTCATCGACAACGCTTCCGATATCAGATAGCCGGTAAGCTGTTCGCCGGTGCGGTTAAGGGAGGTGAAGTCTCCTTCGAGGTCGTGCGTGTAAATCAAATCGTTAGCGTTATCGAAAATTTCGCGATAGCGGTGTTCGCTTTCAATCAGCGCGCTCTCCGAACGCTTCTTTGCCGTCACGTCATTTGCCAGCACGAGATAAGCAGGGCGACCGCTGAATTCAAGCTTGTGCCAGGTGACATCGACATCGATAACCGTGCCGTCCTTCTTGCGGTGTCTCCATAACCCGGCGTTGGCATTGGGGGCAGTAGTTGTAGTTATATGTTCTAACAGGGCCGCTACATCTTCCGCCGGTCGAATCTCCTGGGCGGTCATCGCCAAAAATTCGTCGCGACTGTACCCGTAGTGACTGACCGCGGCGTCGTTGACCGCGAGAAATTGCAGAGTCTCCTGCTCGCACAACCACATTGGGCAGGGATTCGCCTTGAATAGCAGTCGATATTCTTCTTCGGATTTCTGGAGCGCCTGTTGTGCCCGATGACGCTCGATGAGACGCGCGACTTTGATCAGCAGCTCTTCATTGCGAAAGGGGATTTCGACATAGTCGTCGGCGCCGGCGCTGTATCCTTCAATTAGCGCCGCCTCCTCTTTGCGGACCGCACTTACCATCATCACGGGAATTGCCGCGGTTTGCGGATTACTCTTCAGGCGCTGGCATAGCTCCAGCCCGTTCATCTCCGGCATGACAATGTCGCTGAGAATAAGGTCCGCGCTAACGACGGTCGTGAGCTCAAGCGCACGACGAGCGCTATCCGCCGAGAGCACTTTGTAGCCTTCCGGTTCGAGCAGATCGATCAGCAATTCGAGCACTTGCTGATCGTCCTTTACGACCAAAACGACCGGACGATTGTCTGTTGATGGAGGCATTCAGCGAGAGTGATGTTGAAGGCGCCAAGAGCGCGAGGAGCGGTATCGCGCCGAAAAGAGGTGGACTGAGGCTACCAGAGCCCCAATGCTAACCAAGTATAGCAAAGCTAAACTTGGTTTGTCACGCAGGAATTACCCGAGAAATTAGGGTTTTTGTGCGGTTTTTGAGGCGTTCGACATTGGGGACTTGGCGAAGTAGCCCGGCCGGTAGGTTAACTTTAGGGACTGCTTTTGAAGTTCAGGATTCGTGATTTCGATGGTCACGTGTCGATACGAACCATCGCGCGTCTTGTTTGAAGGCGAGTAAGCAATCAGATATTGCTCTCTCAGGTCCCTTTGAATCTGTACAAACGCGTCGCGCAACTCCGACTCACTCCGGGGGAAGTAAGCCCGCCCACCGGTAGCTTCGGTGATCTTTCTCAGTGAACCTTCGTCGACGCCATACGAGTATCGGTCGCCGATGCCAATCGCATAGACCATAGCGTCAACCTTCACGGCACTGTTGATTGCGTCCAGCATGTGAACCTGGCTGCTCGTGTCTTGGCCATCGGTCAGCAAAATGACCGCGCGGCGCGTGTGCTCTGCTGAGTCGCGCATTATTTCATTGGAGGTTGTATAGACGGCGTCCCAGATTGCCGTCGAACCGGCCAACATCTGCTGACTGTCGGAGATCGGTGGTGTGCCGCCGACTACCACTCCGCCACCGATTAGACCTGAGGGTGGAACGTACTCAACGCGTTCGATTGCGCGTCGCAATCGCGCGACGTTGCCGGTCAGACCTTGCTCGAGCGTGGGCTCGCCGGTGAAAGAAACGACTGCGGCCTCGTCCTGTTGTGGCCGCATGACGGCTTCGAGAAATGCCTGAGCAGCAGCCTTTTCTTCCGGGAGCGTGCGCTCTTCCGATCGGCTGGTATCGATCAGGATCGCGAGCGATAAAGGCAGGTCGATGTTCTGTTGGAAGGTGAAGACTCCCTGCGGCACTCCGTCTTCGAGCACGCGCACGTCTTCGCGTTTGATGGTTGAGATGAAACGTTTGTGTTTGTCGGCTGCCGTGAAAAAGACGTTCGTCAGGTTCGTTTCCACGCGCAAAACTTCTTCGGAGTTCAGCGTCTCTTCTTCTTTAGGAGGAGTGGGACTGGGCGAAGGATTAGTGATGCGCTGCCGAGTCGCGCTGGGCACTTCGCTCTGCGCCAGTGTGCCGGCCGCGAGAGCCGCCACGATGAAGACGAAAATGACGAACACCACCGCCGTGGAAAATCGTGCTTTCATTTTGCTCAGCCGGTCCTGACCGCGTCGGCAACCGCCTTGTACCCTTTCTTCGTGCGCAGCTTCAGGCTCTGCCCGTTGGTGAGTTTCACCTCCACGCGACGATAGCTACCGTCGTATTTGTCGTTCATCGGCTTGTACGTGATCAAGTACTGCGCTCTCAGTTCTTTCGAAATCTTTGAGAACGATCGCTCAAGCGAAAGCATGTCGCCGGTGAAGAACGCCGCGCCGCCTGTCTCTTCGCAAAGGCGATCAAGATCCTTGTCAGCTTTACCTTTGACCGTGCCCGCTTCGACGCCAACAACCGTGCTAAGCAGCCCGGCTTTTGTCGAAATCGCGAAAATCGTGGTTTCGGTCCGTTGCGCGATATCGATGGCGTCGTTGATGTCAGCGCGACTGTAGGTGTCGACGCCGTCGGTAATTATCACCAACGCGCGGCGCCCCTGCGCCGAACGCATCTTTTGATCGCAGAATTGCCAGATCGCATCCCAAAGCGCCGTTTGCTCGCCCGTTTTCTTCACCGCATACACGGCCTTGTCGAGGAGTTCAAGACGGTCAGTAAAATCCTGGCGGAGCGTAACTTCGTGGTCGAAGGTCGCAAACAACACGCGATCACGGCGCGGTCGCACCACAGTCTGAATGAAGTTCATCGCCGATTCCTGCTCGAACTTCAGCTTCGCCGCAGTCGACGGCGATGTGTCCATCAGCACGCCAACGTAAAGGGGCAGGTTGTTATTCTCTTCGCTGGTGAAAGAATCGATCTTCTGCGGGACCTTGTCTTCCAGAATGACGAAATCGTTCTGCGTCAAGCCGGAGACAAACTGTCCCTTTTTGTCGGTGACTGTAATAGGCAGCCGCACGCGGCGAATGTTGATGACTTCGGCCTGATTGGGATCAGGAGTCGCGGTCGGGACGGGCGGTTTCTGCGGCTGCTGATTTTGTGCGGTCACGGCAAAGACCAGTGACAGGCCCAACGCCACTAGTGAAAGAAATGCGAACAATCTGTTCATGATTGATTCCGTACCAGGCCAGAGGTCGTATCGCAGCCGGCATTTCGATGCCCTCGCGAGTCGCGGCAGTTGCCCTCGTGCGTGTTGTTACCCAATTCCATTCGCGGTGATTTCATACAGTATCAATTTTGGCGGCGAGGATAAAATCGCTTTCGGTCAACCCATCGATCTTGTGCGTCCAGATCGTGATTTCCGCTTTGCCCCAGCCGAAGCAAATGTCCGGATGATGCCCCTGGGTTTCGGCGAGTTCGCCGACACGATTCACAAAATCGAGCGTCTCGCGAAAGTTCTGAAACTTGAATTCCTTCCGCAGATGATGCTCGTTAATGACTTCCCACCCGGACAACTGTCCGAGCATCGGTTGAATTTGATCGCCTTGCATTGGTGGCACGCCGCCGCGACAGGGAACGCATTCACGCGCTGCTAGATCACTCATGTTTCCTCCCAAACCTAACCGAACTACAGTTCGTTCGACGAGCGGACAAACACACTACCATAAATTCGGCGGCGGCTCCGAAACGTGCTTCAGCGTGCTGACTTCCAACAGGCGGTCTGCCATAATGATTCGCGCTAAATTCTTTGCAATTGCATGAGCGAAGCTTTGGATAAAGTGCGCGGCGTGCGCGAACTGCCGCTGTTTCCTTTGCCGGTGGTGTTATTTCCCGGCATGCCGATGCCGCTGCACATTTTTGAGGCGCGCTACCGCCAGATGTTGACCGACATTCGGGCGGGCGACAACTTGTTTGGGCTGTCGTATTTTGACGCGAGCGCGTCTGACAAGGACATTCCGCCGACTGGACACGTTGGTTGTGTTGCCGAAGTCACGGAAACCCAGGGCCTGCCGGATGGCCGATCAAACGTGCTCGCGGTTGGCGTGGTTCGTTATCAGGTCAAGGATTACGTTGAGCGCGACGATCCTTATCTTGTCGTGCGCGTAAATTTCTTCGAAGACGAAGAAGAGAGCAGCCAACAATTGCATTCGGACGCGCGCGAGGTGGCGGCGATGTTCATGCGTGTGGCCAACGCCATCAGAGTGACCAACGACGAGCGCGGCAACTTGCCGGACATCACCGACACGGAACCACAGAAGCTTTCATTTCTTGTGGCAGCCGCGATGGAACTCGAACCTGATACGAAACAGCAGTTGCTGGAGCTGCGCTTAACCTCTGAGCGACTTCATCGGTTGGGCGATTTTCTAGCGCGCGTGGTGAAGAGTTACGAAGAGCGCGCGCGGCTGCATCAGATTGCCAAGGGAAACGGCCACGGCGGCAAACATATCGACCTCGAAGACAACTAACATCGTCACGCCCTGCTTGATTCGATGATAACCGTTCGCGTTCTTTTCTTTGGCGCCGCCCGTGATGCGGTTGGAGCAGAACAAATCGATCTGACGTGTGACGACGGCTGCACCGGCGGCCAGGCGCTTCAGCAATTGCTGTCTCAGTATCCCGAACTCGGTCGCTTCGGAAAGTCTCTGCTGCTGGCGGTGAATCAGGAATACGCTGAACTGAATCGAGATATTCGCGATGGCGATGAGCTGGCAATCTTTCCACCCGTCAGCGGAGGTTCTGGGAGCGCGGGCATCTTGCCCGCTGACTTTTCCCAACACGACTTCTTCGAACTAACCACAAATCCAATCGACGTTGGCGCCGTGGCCCGTCGGGTCGTGCTTCCCGAATGCGGCGCGACCGTGACGCTCGATGGCTACGCCCGTGAATGGACGAAAGGCCGACGCACTTTGTACCTGGTCTATGAAGCTTACGAGCCGATGGCGCTTAACGAAATGAAGAGGTTGGGCGCACAGGCGCGCGAGAAATTCGACATCGCGAATATTGGCATCGTGCATCGCACTGGCCGTCTGGAGATTGGCGAGACCAGCGTCGTCATTTCCGTCACCGCACCGCACCGCCGCGCCGCCTTCGAAGCCTGCGAATGGGCGATTCGAGAATTGAAGCGCACCGTGCCAATCTGGAAAAAGGAAGTTTTCGAAGACGGCGAGGTGTGGGTCGAAGGCGAAGGGTATGACGATCGCGGCTTTGCCGCCTGATGTGCGGATGGTCTGTGACCTTCCGGAATTGCCTTTCAACACAAATTCGGGGGCTCAGCCCCGAAAAACTTTATAGCTTCTCCGGTAAGGCGCAGCCTTACCGCACATCAGGCGGCAGAGCCGCGGCTTTTCCTATGCTGGCGTTTCCTCTGTCTCTTCCTCGCCGCTGGGCTCGACCAACGACGCGCTCGTAACCATGTCGCCCTCGTCGGTCTTGATGAGGCGCACGCCCTGGGCGCTGCGGCCGGTTTTGCGAATGGCGCCGGCTTCGAGGCGAATCAGCTTCGCCTGCTGCGTGATGATCATGATCTCCGAGTCCTGATCGACGGGAAATACGGCAACAACTTTCCCAGTCTTTGGCGTCGTTTTCATGTTGATGACGCCTTTGCCGCCGCGCGACTGCAAACGGTAAGTCGAAATCGGCGTCTGCTTGCCGTAGCCCTGTTCGGAAACCGAGAGCATCTTTTCGTTATCGTCCGCCGAGACAGCGCAGAGGGAAACCACATAATCGTCCTTGCGAAGATCGATGCCACGCGTGCCGCGCGTTGCGCGTCCCATTGGCCGCGCGTTCTTTTCGTCGAAGCGAATCGCAAAGCCGTTGTGAGTGGCAATGAAGATACGTTTGGTGCCGTCAGTCAGAACCACGTCGAGCAACTCGTCGCCTGCATCAATGTTGATGGCGATGATGCCGTTGGATCGGATGTTTTGAAAGTCGGCCAACGACGTCTTTTTGATCACGCCTTTGCGGGTGACCATCACCACGTACCGTCCTTCCGAGAATTCGCGCACGGGGACTACGCCCGCGAGCTTTCGATCAGACGGAATTTGGATCAAGTTCACGATCGCCTTGCCACGCGATGCCGCCGCGGCGTCGGGCACTTCGTGCACCTTCATCTTGTAGACCAGCCCATCGTCGGTGAAGACCATCAGATACGCATGGGTCGACGCAATGAAGAGATGCTCGACGTAGTCGTCGTTTTTCGCCATCGCACCGAAGCGGCCCTTGCCGCCGCGGCCCTGGCGGGAATAGGTCGTGATCGGCGTGCGCTTGATGTAGCCACTCTTGGTGACGGTGATGGCCACTTCTTCATCGGCAATCAAGTCTTCGATCGTGTACTCCGTTCCCATGTCGGTGATTTCGGTGCGGCGCGCATCGCCGAATTCTTTCTTGACCGCTTCCAGCTCGTCGACGATCACGCGTCGCAGCGACTGTTCGTTGCCGAGGATTTCTTCCAGTTCAGCTATTAACCGGATGATCGACTCGTACTCGTCAACAATCTTCTGCCGCTCGAGCGCTGAGAGCCGGCGCAACTGCAAATCGAGAATCGCCTGCGCCTGAATCTCCGAAAACGCGAGGCGCTCCATCGCCTTCTTCAGCTTCGGCAGGTATTTGTTGATGGGCTCGCCGGAGGGAACGCCTTTCCATGATTTCACTTCGCTCGTGGTCTTGAGTTCGCCAGTCAGCCATTGTTTGGCTTCGTCGACTGAACGCGAGTTGCGAATCAGCGTCACAATGTGATCAAGCGCGTCGATCGCTTTGGTCAATCCTTCCAGCACGTGAGCGCGTGCCCGTGCCTTGCGCAAATCGTATTCAGTCCTGCGGCGTACGACCTCCCGACGAAAATCAATGAACGCCTCCAGAATTTGCTTGAGGTT
>Ga0114129_10014320_pt1 | contig 11304 bp, 6 predicted proteins | sample RhiMetdeltSRZDD1_FD_80071 | JGI IMG/M metagenome (GOLD analysis project Ga0114129, IMG submission 80071) | Populus rhizosphere microbial communities from Tennessee, USA - Rhizosphere MetaG P. deltoides SRZDD1 (version 2) (version 2) | ecosystem: Host-associated > Plants > Roots > Rhizosphere >... | reverse complement strand
GAATCCTTCGCTGCGCTCAGAACCTTTGACATTATCTTCTGCAGAAATGTCGCGATCTACTTTAGCCAAGCCGATCGCACGCAGCTCTTCGAGCGTCTGGCCAAGCATCTCCATCCCGCTGGGGCCTTGCTTATTGGCGCGACAGAATCGCTGCAGGGTATCACCACCCGTTACATACGGAAAGTCTATCACAACACCGTCTTTTACCAGTTGCGCTAGGCGCTAGACAATGGAGTAAGGGAGCCATGGAGGAGTGGCACACCAGAGGGTAGTGCGCTTCATGTAATGCTCGTCTGATGCTTCCGTGCTACTGTTGACCCAAAACGCATATCGATGAGGAGGGGGTCAACAGCACGCCATGATGATCAGAGACGTGTGTCCACGGTGTCAGTCGCCCAAGTATAGGAAGAATGGTCACATTCACAATGGCAAACAAAATCATCACTGCCACGACTGTGGACGCCAGTTTGTCCAGTGCTTCGAGCAGTACCTCATCTCGGAGGACAAGCGGGGCCTCATCGAACACTTGCTGGTGGAGCGGATCTCCTTGCGTGGCATTTGTCGCGCAATGGGTGTCAAGCTCAAATGGTTGTTAGGTTTTCTCGTCCAGTGCGTTGAGGCCCTGCCGGAGCATCTCCACGTCCAACCCGTCACCGGTCACGGCAACGTCATACTGCGACGTCTGGAGGTAGAAGCGGATGAATGGCCAACTTTGTGCAGAAGAAGGCCAACAAGCAGTGGATATGGATCGCCATGGACGCCACAACGCACCAAGTGATTGCCTTTCAGGTGGGAGATCGTAGCCGTAAGAGTGCCAATCGCCTGTGGGCCAAGATTCCTGAAGCCTACCGCCTACATGCGACCTTTTACACCGACCAGTATGTGGTCTATGAAGGGGTGATTCCCGCGGCGCAGCACCGGGCGATCAGTAAGCTAGCTCGCAAAACCAACCACATCGAGCGCTTCAACAATACGCTGCGCCAGCGTATTTCGCGCCTGGTACGCGAGGCATTGTCGTTTTCAAAGAAGCTCGCCAATCATATCGGTGCCATCAAGCTGTTCATCTGTCACTTCAACCTGACGAAAGCTTCAGCATTACATGGATAGCACTACCCCTCTATAAGGGTGGAGTTCGCCGGAGACGGGTTGGGATGTTGCCCCTCCTCCAGCAAGCATTCCACGGGCTTTAATACCCTCGGTTTATAGGAAAGAGCGCGGCTCTGACCAGTACAAAATGCATCTATAAGGAGCCTACTCGAGAGATGGACTCCCTGTACGCTTACGATAACACTACCACCTGGGTGAGGTCCCAGTCCATGCCCATCTTCTGGAACATGGCGATGGCCTCGGTGAGATAGACCTTCGCTTGGCCGTCCTGCCCCCACCCTTGAAGCAGGCGCGCATAGCTCACGTAGGTCCGAGCCAGCTCAGGGTTGAACGCGATTTCTTTCCAGCGCTGTATGGCTTTTCCCATGGCCTGCTCTGCTTGCTGGCGGTCGGGCGCTGTCCCCAGCGCCAACGCCTCCGCGAGTGCACAGTGGGCCACCGCCTGGGCAAAGCGATCGGATGTCTCCCCTGCCACACGCAGTGCTTCCTGGCACAGCGCTGGCACGGTGTCCAGTGCGCCCAGGGCCAGGGCACACGCCGCGAGCCAGGCCTTCCCCAGGGCGACATGGAAGACAGTCCCGATCTGCTCGGCAATGGTGAAGGCTTGCTCCAGTAGCACCCGCCCTGCTGCCGGGTCCCCCGCTCTGGTGGAGGCCCAGCCTGCGTAGAGGTTCACAACGTAGACACGAAAGTGGTCCTCCACCCCTTTGGCTACCCGGCGCGCAGCGTCGAAATCCGCCAGCGCTTGCGTCCAGGCACCCTGATGGGTATACGCGACACCCCGATAAAAGACGGCAGCGGCCTCTGCAAAGGGGTTCGTCGATTCCCGGGCCAACGCAATCCCGCGGTCGCCATACGCCAAGGCCTGTGCAAACTCCCCAAGGGCCCCAAAGGCCATAGCGGCGAATCCTGCGGCAGTCGCTTCCTCGACACGGCTCCCGATCTGGTGCATTTGCGCGGTGCTCCGCACCAGCAGCTGACTTCCCCGGGTGACATCCCACCACATCGTATAGCTGCGCCCCAAGAGATTGACCGGCGGGGCAGACAGTGTCTCATCCTCCAAGCGATCAGCAATGGCCAGGCTCTGCTCCGCATAGATGATGGCGGTCTGCAGGTCACCCCGGACATACGCGAGCCGTCCCTGCCAATAGAGCACCTGGGCCAAGCGGGGTTGGTCCTGCAGGGTCTCCGCTAGGGTCTGCGCCTGCTCCAGGTTCGCCTGATCTCGCGCCAGGTCTTCCCGAGAGCTACTGACTGTGGCCAGCCTGAGTATGGCGTCGATCTGCATGCGCTGGGCCTCGGGTGTGACGGGAAGCCCGCGGACGAGGGTGAGCGCCTGGACATAATGGGTCGTGGCTTCCGTCCGGGCGTGGAGCCGCACGGCCTCGTCACCCGCCAACAGCGCATACGTGATGGCCTTATCCTGGTGCAGGCTGCGGGCATAATGGTAGGCCAGGATGCCCGCCTGCGCTGCGACCCGTACGCCCTCGAGTGCTTCGATGGCATCTGCGATAGTGCCATGCAGCGTTTGACGCTGGCGCCGCAGGAGACTCTCGTAGGCCACATCCTGAACCAGCGCATGCTTGAACATATAGGTCGCGCGCGGTGGCAGTCCACGTTGGTAGAGCAACTCAGCGTCCACCAATTGGCCGAGTTCCTGTCGTAACCGACTTTCGTCATAGGCTGTCAGCGCCTTGACCAGGTCATAGGAAAACTGGCGCCCGATCACCGCACCTACTTGGGCCAGGCTCTTGGCGCTGGGCGAGCGGTCGAGCCGCGCCATCAAGGCATCATGCAGGGTCATCGGAATGCGCACCGCCTCCACCGGCCCTGTCAGTGCATAATGATCTCCGACGTCCCGCAGTACGTTGGATTCCACAATCGCTTTGATCATTTCTTCTACAAACAAGGGGACGCCATCCGTCTTCTCCGCAATTTGCGTGATCAGGCCAGAGGGCAGGGTCTTCCCGCCGGCCACGTGCGTGGCCATCGCCTCCACGTGCGCCCGTCCCAGGGTTTGCAGGGCGATTGGGGTCAGGTGGGCACGGGGGGCCCATGGCGGGTGAAACTCGGGACGGCAGAGAAGCAGCAGGAGCATACACGCAGTGGGGACCTGGTCTATAAGGAGGCGGAGCCACTCCAGCGTCGAGGCATCCCCCCAGTGCAGGTCTTCCATGATCATGCACACGGGCTGCCTCTCTGCCTCCTTGAGTAGCCATGTAAGCAAGGTCTCCAGGGTCTTCTGCTTCTGCTGCTCGGGCGTTAGGGAGAGTGGGGGATAGCGCTCAGGAAGCGGCAGCGACAGCAACGCCGCCAACAGCGGCACTACCTCCTCCAGGGCAAAGTCGTACGGCCCCAGCGCGGCTTCCAGCTTGTGTAACTTCTCCTCAGGGGTATCATCTTTGCGAAACTGCAGGAGCCATTGTAGGTGTTCGACCACGGGATAGAAGGCACTCTGCTGATAATAGGGCGAACAGTGGTACGCAATCAGCGTATACGTCTCACTGGTCAGGTGCTCTCTAAACACCTGCACCAGCCGCGATTTGCCAATCCCTGCCTCCCCGCTCAGTAAGATCACCTGTCCCCGGCTGTCTTTGGCAGCGGCCCAGCGCTCTAGGAGCAGCGCCACCTCGTGCTCCCGGCCCACAAACGGGGTAAGCCCACGGGCGGCAGCGACGTCGAACCGCGTCTGGGCTGCAGTCTCCCCCACGACCCGGTACACCGGCACGGGCATGGCGACGCCTTTGAGGACTTGCGGGCCGAGGGCGTCCAGGTTGAAATACCCGCCGACCAGCCGGGCAGTGGCGGCACTGATGACCACCGTATTAGGCGCCGCCAGCTCCTGGAGCCGGGCCGCAACATTGGGTGCCTCACCCACAATAGCCTCCTGAGGTTCTCGTGTCTCCCTCATCCCCAGATCCCCCGCCACCACCAGCCCCGTGTGAATCCCCAGGCGTACCTCAAGCTGGACGCCCCAACGCTGTGCCAAGCGTGTGTTCAAACGCGCGATGGACTCAATGATCATCAACCCGGCCCGCACCGCCCGCTGGGGGTCATCGTCATGAGCCTGGGGATAGCCAAAGCAGACGAGCGCCCCATCGCCGAGGAACTTTTCGATATTCCCCCCAAAGCGGGCGATCACCTCCACGCAGGTTTCCAGATAAGCCCGGAGCACCTCGCGGAGGTCTTCCGGATCCAGTTGCCCAGAGAGCGCCGTCGACCCCACCAGGTCGCAAAACATTACCGTGAGCTGACGCCGCTCTGGGGCTGATCTGTCGGGCTTGGTGGCCCCCGGGGCATTCGCTGTGCCCGGCGTAGGCGGCAGGACACTCTGCGGCGCTGGCTGGACCGAGGGATGAGGTGACCCCGTGCCAGCCTGATCCAGGTCGTAGTGCGCCGTGAGTCTGCGCGTCTCAGGAGCAGTGGCACTGCTCCCACCACTCTCCACCCACGGCCGGACGTCGACGGGGGTGATGCAGTGGTCGCCCCGGCTGGGCACGGTCTGGATGTCCCGCTGCACCTGACGCGTGCCGTGCAGTGATCTGTCTCTTTCTAGCGCGAGTGTCTGGAGATAGCGCTCGAGTCGGGACCGCAGCACGGCCACCGGGATGCGGTGGGCAGGCTGCTTCGCGAGGGCCGCAGCCACGATCGCCTCCAACTCCCCCCCGTATGCCGCATTGTACTGACGCAACGGCGGTGGCGTGGCCTCCATAATAATCTGGAACCACTCCTCGACCGAGCCGTTGCGCGGCAGCGCATAGGGGGCCTGCTCGGTGAGCAGTTCATAGAGGATGAGCCCGAGGGCGTACACATCACTCTTGTCAGAGACGCCACCCAAGGTGTCTGACACCTGCTCGGGACTCATATAGGCGGGCGTCCCGGACGCAGCAATGTGCGCGCCCGGAAGCAGCGCATCGCAGGCGTGCGCCAGCCCAAAGTCAATGACGACGGGACGGCCATCATGATCCACCAGAATGTTCGCCGGTTTCAGGTCGCGATGGACGACCCGGTGCTCATGCGCATACCGGACTGCGTGACACACGCGCACAAACACGGCCAGACGTTCCTGCCAGGACAGGGCGTAGTCCCTGGCGTAGGTGGTAATCGGTAGCCCCCCATGCACGAGTTCCATGGCGATGTACGGGAGCTGCTCATGCGTGTGAGGGTCTTCGTAGATCCCACCGTCGTAGATCCGGGCGATGTGCTCGTGTTGCAGCGTGACGAGGGTCTGCAGCTCGGCCAGAAACCGGGCCAGGGCCTCCTCACGTGCCAGCAGCAGCAGAGCAGGATGGATGAGCTTCACCGCCACTGGCCGCGTGACGGGACCCAGGTGTTGCTGCGCCCGGTAGACTACTCCCATCCCCCCTGCCCCGAGCCGCTCCTCCAGCGTGCAGTTGCCGAGGCGTTCTCCGCTGCGGTCGCGGGTCGGGTCGGGCGGGAGGGCACAGTGCACCGCCAGCAGTGAGAGGACCTGCGGGTCTTCGTTCCCTGTCGCTCGCAGTGCCTGGAGGGCAGCCTCGCGCTCGGGGGTAGGCAAGGCCGTAAGGCGCGCACGGAGAGCCGAATACCGGGACCATTGGCTCTCGGTGGGGAGATTCATGGGCGTCCCTTCCCAGGGAGCTCTGCGTTCATCCGCTTAACGATCTGCTGGGCCAGCACGAGGCGCGTCCGGTCCCACCACCGCCGGATGGTGCGTTCGTCGACGTCCATCATGCGCGCGGTTTCCTCCAGAGTTAGCCCGCCGTAGAAGCGATGCTCAATGGCTTCGACCCACTGGGGCCGCGCCTGCTTAAGCTCCGTCAGCGCTTCGAGGAGCGCCACCACCTGTGCGGGTTCCCGGACCATGGCCTGGTGCAGATCGTCGATCTGGAGATCCTCGGGACGAATCGGGAGGTCTCGGCGGCGGGCCCGTGTCCGCGCGTGATCGAGTAACGCCCGTTCCATGGCCCGATACATCGCCCCGAAAAAATACCGCCGGTCTTGCCAGGTGACGTGACTCCAGTCCTGGTCGGCAAGGCGCTGCCGCCTGAGCGCCGTCAGCACGAGCGCAGTAGTCTGGAGCGACGCCTGGTGCTCCCGGCGGAGCAAACCGCGAGCCATGGCTCTGACCTCCTCCATGAAAGGAAACAATTCGTCCCAGCTGAGACGGTCTTCCATAGCTCTTCCTTACTCGTCTCGTGGTTACATTCTATACTACTCCCCCACCAGCCAGACCATCAAGCAAAAAAATATGCTTCAATGCAGCCAAATGAGTGCAGAATGTGAACTCCAAGCTAAAGATCAAGTATGGCTAGTATACTTTCTACAAACCCTGATGATTGTGTCCTTCTGGCCTGCGGATAATTCTCCAGCCGGCAACTCAGGTAGGATACCTACGTTTCACCGACCCCGAGGAGAGCTGCCATGGTATCTGACCTGCTTGCCCACGCGCTCCTACTCCTCGCGCTGCTTTGACTGGTGCGGCTCTCGTCTTGGGCGTGGCCTCGTCGCCACACCACGATGGACCCCGCAGGCCACATGCCAGCTCAATGGGCCACGCGACGCGTCCAAGACCAGCAGCCGTTTGCCGGCTTGACCACCAAGCCGCTCTGTACGCCTGTATGCACACGGCTGTGCCCCGCTATCAGCTCCCCGCTGTCCCGCCACTCCAGCTCAGGTTCACGTGACGACACCCGCGCGTGATTGACAGACCGCTTGAGCTGCGCATAGGGACGGTGGACGCCCTCGCGGAAGGCTTGGGACTCCGCACCGTCACCCGGGTATTCGTGGATACCCCCATGAGGGCTTCCCCAGGCCCTGGCATCTCGCTTGGATAGCCCATTACTGGCTGGTGCACGCGACGTAGGTGGTCTCGGCCAGGGCCCTCCCCTTTCTCCGCATCGTACAGGGTACATGCCCCATGCTCTCGAAGGATTAGGGTAGTCCCACAGGCGTCCTGGAATGCGCCAACGATATCCGTTGCTCCCCAAAACTCCTTGACAGGAAGCATGTTTTAACCTGCACCGGGACACTTTTTTGTGTAGAGATGTCCAGATCCTCGCCTGCAATGTCGCCATATAGAGTAGAGGCAGCACAGGACACGCCGAGTCAGGGCTCTGTCATACATGTGCATTTTTGAGGCAAAAGCCGAAAATCGAGTCTGGGAAAGGCAATGACTTGCGAGCCTTTACTTATCTGTTTTCAGGAATTTACGACAGAATCGGCCATGCAGACGTGCCTGCACCCTGCCGTATGCAACCACTCCGCAGCCGTATTTCTATGAGAACTCTCCTGCTCCTAGGAAGCACCACGACCCAGGAAAATCGCCTTGACAAGGCAGCCCGATTGTATCCCCATAGGGTAGTCTACTCACGCATTCCAGGCCTGGACGAGACCCTTCGAGTGAAGGAGATCGTCCGATGACGCAGGAACAGGTTGACTATGACAGTGTTGAGACTGACGCGGCAGCGCACATTGACACGACGCCGACCCAAGCACCCCGTGGCACGCCCCTGCCAACGCTCGGCAACACCCTTCCCCTGACACGCAGACGCTGGCGCACGCGGCAGCGGAACCGCCTAGCGGCACGGCGCCAGCGCCTCCTCGACGCACTGGAGGCCATCGCTATAGATGCCCCCACGGCTGAACAGGCCTGGGAGGTCCTCTGGAAGGATACCGAACAACGCGCATTCTATAATGTGCATTACCGTACCCGCACGCAGGGTGGTACGACAGCTGGCACACTGCACACGGTCCCCGGCATCGAGAACACACAGGAGCGGGAAGACCTGACGTGCCGGACCCTCGAAACGCTGTTCCGTGGCGTCCCGCGATGGCGGGCGCTGCCGCCGAACGAGCGTCTCGCCTGGTATTTTCGCCAGCAGCGCTGGCAACACGTGAGTTGGTATCGGCGTCTACGCCTGGAGAGCAACCGGGGCGCTGGTCAGCGCCACCCTGCTGGAGAGGCTGCGGCAGTTCCTGAAGACATGCATGCGGCGGCGCTCGCCCTGTGCGCTGCCTCTGCCGTGGCAGAGCGGCCGCAACCCTTGCGGCTGGAATCTGTGGGCGCCGCCTCTGCCGCATACGTCTCGGCCCTCCTCCAGCAACGGTCCGACACATTTGAGCTCGCAACTCTGCTCCGTGAGAGAGAGGCAGGGCTGCAGCCCGCGATCCAGTATGAGGCGAGAGAGTTGGGCCTCAAGGCCGTAGCACTCTTGCAAGCGCTGAGCGTCAGTGCCCAGGGCTCTCACGTACTCCGCGATGGGAGTCTCGCGATCCTGCGCACATGCGCTCATGAAGGCTTCATAGGCGAGCTGGGCCAGGAGCTGTCCTTGGCGCTTCAAGCCCCGAATCTGCCTGTCCCTGCCAGTACCCGCCGGAGCCAGATCCACACCACGCGCGCTCATATCAAAGCCCAACAAGATTTTCTCGACGCTCCCAGCCGTGAGCGCCCAGGAAAGACGAGCCGCAGTGTGGGGTGAACGCGGACAAGCCTACCAGCACGATCTCATGCCGAGAGCGCCTACACCACCGCGCTCTCGGCTTGCTGGGCATGACAGCGCCCTCCTGTCCTGTGGCGCTGTGACCGTGGAGCTGCTGCGCCCATGACCACAGCCCTCTCCTCTCCTTACCTGAGGGCCCGGCCGGCGCGTTGCTCCCCGCATCAAGGCCCACAGACTGTGGCATGTGCTCCTAACGGATGTATAGACCACGCCAGCACGGGAGGTCAGAGCCCCAAGCAAGCTATGAGCAGGCGAGCGGGACAACGAAGCCTGCCAGGCAAGACCAGGACCAGCATGCTGTGGACCCTGGCAGAAAAAAGTGTGGCCAACATCCAACACCGGGCCATCTGGCAGCGATAGGAATAAATGTAGGGCGGTGAAGACGGCGGTAGAAGGAGGCGTATCAATTCCGTCGTAATTTAGTTCTGTCGTAATCTGCTGTTCCTGACACGTTCGTTCCCACTGGGCTTTACGAATCTTTGACTTCATTTTGGCTTCTCGAGAAGAAGAGAGGGTTGGAGTACTAGCCCTGGGAGCAAGCAGCGGCCAAGGTGCAGCGGTGATGAGGTACAGAGAAAGGAGGTGTGGATGAACAATGTACGCCCGGCTCTGTTCCGGGTTATTGGTGGTGTAATGGTATGTAATGTACTTGGTGGCATCACAGTGCACGCCAAAGCGTGGCTTGGGAAGGTCAACTAGACAACAGAGGAGGATCGATTGGTGCCGAGGATCATGGATGGTGTAAGGGTTTCCGCTCAATTGCTAGCAGTTTGTAGAAGGTTGAAGATGGGGTCCCTAGGCACGAGAAGGCCTCGAAGAGGCTCGCGTCTTTGCAGGCGACGAGCCTTGCCACGGCGAGGAGTTACGCCACGCCTCCGCCAGATTTGACGCGCTACAAACTGTGAGAAATTGAGCGAACTCCCAAAGTCTCAAAAAGCAAATTTGCGACAGAACGAATCAGCAATCACACGCGGTCGAGTGCTTCCTCTAGTCATGTTTCTAGGGCATCTCGGACTGAGCAATGTCATTCGCGAAAGCGGAAGAAAGGACATCCTATGCGATACTCCCGAAACCTGATCATCCATCTGCTAGTGCTGTCTTTGGCTTATACTGGCCTCGCCTGCACCCCTCCGGCGGAGGCCGATGGTGTGGTCCCGAGGCTGAACGGTACCGTCATTTTCGACGACAACAGCTGCAACGCCTCCGCGGCGAAGATCCAGCAAGCGATGAACCTTGCTTTTAGCCAAATCAAGAGCCCAGCCATGGATGATTGCATGCGCCAAGCGATCTTCTCATATACGGAGTCGGGCTTCGCAGAGGAGGTCATCAGTCAGATGCGCCAGAACATGCCCACACACGTGAAGTGCGCCAACCTGGGCGGTGATCTTGGTCAGGCGCCAGTCAACGTCTCCTCTGAAACGCTGACGTTGGACCTGACGTTCGTTCAGAACAAGTCCGCGGCGACCATCACGGAGACTATCCTCCACGAGGTGGCGCACAACAAAGGCTACACACATGCAGATAACAGTAACACAAGTCGGCCTGGAGATCCCAATCCCCCGCTCGCCTTCTTCGTCGCCTTCGAGTTTCAATTCACAGTCCCTGAACAGATCGAGAGATGCTCGAACAGCCTGGCAGCCGGGATCACGCCCCCCGTTCCCAATGGACTTCGCCGCGACGCACTGGCGCTCGAGACGACGTTGGCACCAACGGGGCGAAATGGCGGGAGCCTGTTCGAGATCCCCTGCCCGGCAGGCCAGACAGCTATGGGGATTCAAGTCCGTAGCGGAACCCTCGTCGACGCCATTGGGCTATCGTGTCGTGCGCCAGGCGGTACTAGCATCACACGCACGAGCCTTGCGGGTGGATCAGGGGGGACCTTCACATTCAACGATTGCTTCCCTGGGGAGGTACTGGTCGGTGTCCATGGGCGCGCTGGCAATGTCAACGATGCGGTCGGTCCTATCTGCTCCAGTGTGGCGGACGTGAACGCGGGCATCGTGAACGTTTTTCGAGAGCCACAGCACGGTGGTTCTGGAGGTGTTGCCTACGATCGGCTGTGCCCACGTTTCATGTCCGTCCGAGCCGTCAAGGGCAAGTCGGGCTCGCAGGTCGATCGCCTAGAAGTCGAATGTCAGCAACTGAACCAACTCAAGACGGTCTCGGAACACCATCTAAGCCCCGCGGGAGGAGCTGGCGGGACCCGAACGATCGAGAAGTGCCCTGGGCGCTCTGCACTCGTGGGCCTCAGTTACCAGACGGGGTCGCTTGTCGACCGCTTGGGCGGGATCTGTTCCCAAGTTACGACGTCTTGCAGCGGCGCCACCTGCACGGACAGTATCGGCCCTGTCAGTCACTACATGCAGGCTCATGGCGGGACTGGTGGAAAAGTTGCTGACGATATATGCAGTAAGGGGTCCGTACTCGTTGGACTTCAGATCCGCTCGGGCACGCTGATCGACGCGATTGGCGGTGTGTGTGCCTCGGCAGCCGCGTGGAGCGGCACGGGCGGCGTCTCCACCTCGGATCTTCCGATTCGAGGCGGCTCAGGCGGCTCGCTCACTACCCAAATGTGTGCTCGCGGCGAGTTCCTCGTGGGCTGGGAGATCGGAAGCGGCACTCTAGTCGATTCGCTTCAGGCCGATCTGTCGTAACTTCAACTGAGTTAGTAGACGCGAGCAACGGTCTACGAGGTCGGCTGCCGGAGCGGGCGAGG
>Ga0114129_10014319_pt1 | contig 11304 bp, 9 predicted proteins | sample RhiMetdeltSRZDD1_FD_80071 | JGI IMG/M metagenome (GOLD analysis project Ga0114129, IMG submission 80071) | Populus rhizosphere microbial communities from Tennessee, USA - Rhizosphere MetaG P. deltoides SRZDD1 (version 2) (version 2) | ecosystem: Host-associated > Plants > Roots > Rhizosphere >... | reverse complement strand
TGGGGCGACGTTCAGGTTCATCCGGAACACGTTGTCCGGGTCGTGCTCGCGCTTCAACGACCGCAACCGTCCTATCTTCGCGTCCCCGTAGGCGGACCGGACCACATCGTCGTCGACCTCGATCATGTCGTTGGCGTAGTCGCCGGCGGCGGTGAACGGCCGGAGCGCGGTCATCGTGGCGCGACCCAGGCGACGTGCTCCTCGTCCCGCCGCGGCTCGTCCCACTCCGAGTCGACGGCCAGCCAGAACGGCGCCTCCCGCCTCGCTTCCCCACGGACCGACGATGCGGCGACCGGCAACGTTCAGGGGGAAGTGCGGTACAAGAGGGACATGGACGAGGAGCTTCGGTCGGACGACGAGGCGCTCGACGCGTACTCCCGCGTCGTGACCGCCGTGGCCGAGCGCCTGATCCCGTCGGTCGCGAGCCTCCGAGTCCGGCAGCCAGGCCGGGGCGGCGGGGTGGACGGCGCCGGCTCCGGCGTCGTGATCACGCCGGACGGGTTCACGCTGACCTCCGCCCACGTGGTCGGTGGCACGGACCGCGGCTCGGCGTCGTTCGTCGACGGGCGGGAGGTGGGGTTCGACGTGATCGGCCGCGATCGCCTGTCGGACCTGGCCGTGCTCCGCCTCCAGGGCGACGGCTTCGTCGCCGCCGAGCTGGGCGATGCCTCCGCCCTGCGCGTCGGACAGCTCGTGGTGGCGATCGGCAATCCGATGGGCTTCGCCGGGAGCGTGACGGCCGGGGTCGTGAGCGCGCTGGGTCGCGCGCTCCCGACCCGGGCGGGACGGGTCGTCGAGAACGTGATCCAGACCGACGCGGCTCTGAACCCCGGCAACTCGGGCGGAGCCCTCTCGGACGGACGGGGCCGCGTCGTCGGGATCAACACGGCGGTCGCCGGCGTCGGCCTCGGGCTCGCGGTGCCGATCGACGACGCGACGCGCGGGATCATGACCGCGCTGATGACGTCGGGCCGGTTCCAGCGGGCCTACATCGGGATCGCCGGGGGCGGACGGCCGCTGCCGCCGAGGGCGGCAGCGGCCGTCGGCCGCGACGCCGGGGTCGAGGTGATGGAGGTCGTCCAGGGCAGCCCCGCGGAGCGAGCAGGGATCCGTTCGGGCGACCTGATCGTGGCGATCGACGACACACCGGTGAGCGACGCCCGGGACCTGCAGCGCCTGATGGTCGGGGACGTGATCGGACGCTCCGTCGAGGCGCACGTCTGGCGAGACGGCGACCTCCGGCGGATCACGATCGATCCGGTCGAGCTGACCGCGGCCTGAGGTCGGGGACCACCCGGTCGCATCTCGCTCCGACCCCGTCGTTCCAGTTCCGGGGGATGCACATCCGTCCTCAGGCGACTACGCTGCGTGGTCGCACCGAGGGGCGGGGCGGGCTTCCCCGCCCCGCCCGAGGTTCGCGGCGGGCCCCCGCCGCCAGAGCACAGGGAGGGTTGCGCATGAGGCAGTCGCTGCTGCCACGTCCCCGCCGCGCCGCGATCGGCGCCGCCGCGGTGACGTTCCTGATCGCGATGCTCGCGGTCCCCGGCTTCGCCGGACCGAAGGGCGGCTCGGTCGGCACGAAGCGCCAGCTGGAGTCGGAGGAGAAGGCGGCCGAGGGATCCGACGAGATCCTCGACAGCGCGTTCTCCTTCGCCGCCGTCGCCACGGCTCCTGCCGTCACGGTCGACGCCGCAGCGTTCACACAGGCGTTCGCGCAGGCCGCCAGCCTCCCGGTGATCGGCGGGTCGTGGACCCAGCTCCAGAACACGAACTACAACTCCGACAACACCGACTACCGCGACCCGCTCATCTCGAACTCCGGCGGCGGCGCCGGCAACGTCGCGGGCCGGATGCCCGGCCTCGCGGTGATGCCGGGAACCGGTGGCAACGAGGTGTACGCCGGCGGGGCCGGCGGCGGCGTGTGGAAGTCGACCGACGCGGGCGCGCACTGGACGCCGGTCTTCGACCAAGCGGCAGCCTCGATCGCGGTCGGCGCGATCGCGATCGACCCGGCGACCCACGCGATCTGGGTCGGGACGGGCGAGAACAACACCGCGTTCGAGAACCACAAGGGTGTGGGCGTCTACCGATCGACGAACCACGGCGACAGCTGGACGCAGATCGGTCCGAACGTCACGAACAGCACGATCGGCGACCTCGAGTTCGACGGCCAGGGCCGGGTCTACGTCGCGACCAGCCGGGGGCTCTTCCGGCGGGCGACGTCCGCCGCGCCCGGCACCAACTGGACCAAGGAGTTCGACGCCGCGACGTTCGGGTTCGCGCCGATCCCCTACGGCCTCTCGATCGTGAACGATGTCGAGGTCGAGCCCGGTACGAACGGCCGCACCGTCGTCGTGAACATGGCGTGGCGCAACGGCACCGCGTACAACGGCTTCTACGTCTCTCACGACGCCGGAGCGACGTGGACCGAGGCCCACACGTCGGGGATGAACGAGGGCGAGGTCGGGAACGCGAGCATCGACTTCGCATCCGACGGACGGCTCTATGCCGTGGTCGAGTCGACGTTCCTGATCAGCCACCCGGGCGTGCAGCACGGGAGCAGCGTCCTGATGGGCGTGTTCATGTCGAAGAGCGGGGACGCCGCGGGACCGTGGCACCTGCTGGCTGACTGGAAGAAGCTCCAGGACGCGGGCTCCGCGCTGCAGGGCTTCGGCTTCGCCCCCGGGGTCCAGGCCTGGTACAACCAGTTCCTCGGCGTCGACCCCGCCAACCCTGATCACGTGTACCTCGGGCTCGAGGAGGTCTTCGAGACCCGGGACGGTGGGAAGTCGTGGCGGGCGATCGGCCCGTACTGGAACTTCGGGATGCCGTGCTCGGTGAACGGCCTCGACGCGTGCCCGAAGACGACCCACCCCGACCAGCACGTCGTGGCGTTCGGCGGCGGCAAGGTCTGGGTCGGGAACGACGGTGGGATCTACAGCCGGTCGCTGACGCGTTCGATGGCGAGCTCGGCCGGCTGGAACGACCTCAACGCGACGCTGCGGACGCTCCAGTACTACGGGGCGGGTGCGGGAACCACCTCGGCCGATCCGGGCAACCCGGACATCGGCTCCGGAACGATGGTCTGGGGTGGGATGCAGGACAACGGCGTGTCGCTGCTGGCGCCGGGGCTCTCCGAGATGGTCAGCCCCTTCGGCGGTGACGGCGGCCAGCAGCTCGTGGACCCGGCGAACGGCGACCGGTCGATCTCCGAGTACGTCGGCCTCGACATGTGGAAGACGACGAACGGCGGCTATGCGCCGAAGAACACCCCCAGCGGCCTCAGCTCGATCAACGCCTGGGAGGAGATCACGCCGGCGTGCGGCGCGTTCACGTACACGCCGAGCCCGTGCGACCCACTGCCCCGGTTCATCGCCCCGTTCACCTGGGACAAGGCGGACATCGACCACCTGGTCTCGGGAGGCGAGTTCGTCTGGTACAGCGACCAGGGCTTCGACACATCGTGCTCGGCGACGGCGTGCGACTGGCAGATCGTCGGGGACACCGGCGCGGGTCACAGCACCACGGGATTGAGCATCAGCAGCGACACGATCTACGCGGGCTGGTGCGCGCCCGGTTCCGGCTGCAACCCGGCGGAGGGCGCGATCGAGCCCGACGACGCGCCGTTCGGCTTCGACTCCGGGATCCTCCGGGTCGACCTGAGCACCGACCCACCGACGGCCGTGGAGGTCGGCCAGGACGACCCGACGCTCCCGACGCGGTACGTCAGCGCGGTGGCGATCGACCCGAGCGATCCGTCCGGAGACCACGTCTACGCGGCGTTCGGCGGGTTCTCCCGTCGCTGGATCGACGGCGGCGGGGTCGGCCACGTGTTCGAGTCGACCGACGGCGGGGCGCACTGGACCGACATCAGCGGGAACCTTCCCGATGCCCCGGCGCGGGACCTGATCCTGACGAACACCGGGCGCCTCCTCGTGGCGACCGACGTCGGCGTGTTCACGGCGAGCGCGACGAACCACACCTCGTGGTCACAGCTCGGCGGGAACCTCCCGCACTCGGTGGTCGACGACCTGTCGCTGTACCCGGGCGGGACGTCGATCCTGGCCGGGACCCACGGTCGCGGCCTGTGGAGGATCGCGACGCCCGCGTAGGGCGACGCGATCCGCGGACCCCCCGAGGGCCCCGCCGCCTCCGGCGGCGGGGCCCTCCGCTTCCCCGAGCGAACCATCCATCGCGCTGCGGGATAGTGAAGGGCGATGTCCGATGAACCGGTCGAACCGTTCACTCTCTACGACCACCAGCCGGATCCGGAGCAGAAGGTCGAGGTACGCCGGATCCCGCGCCTGGCCCGCGAGGGCCTGCGGATGCTCCTGGACGCCGGGCGCAACGACTTCCTGTTGTCGACCGGACTCCAGCTGATCGGAGGGCTGGGGATCGCGATCCAGCTGATCGTGGGCCAGCAGGCGCTGCAGGCGCTGCTCACCGCCGCAGCCGAGGACGCGTCGCTCTCCGCGGTGCTGCCGTGGGCGCTGGCCGTCGGCGCGGTCTCGACGGTCCTGTTCATCGCCTCCGCGGTCCAGCGCGAGCGCCAGGAGATCCTCGGCGAGGTGGTGGCTCGCCACGTCGAGGAGAAGCTCCTCGACGTCGCGACCGCCGTCGACCTTGCCGCGTTCGACGACCCGGCCTTCCACAACCGCCTGGAACGGGCGCGGATCGCCCGCCATCAGCCGATGAACCTCGTCTTCGGGATCTCGGGCCTCGCGAAGGCCGCGATCGGCGTCATCGGCGTCACGATCGCGCTCGTCGCGATCGAGCCGCTCCTGATCCCGATGATCGCGGTGGTGTTCCTCCCGGCGTGGCTCGTGGCGTCCCGACGGGGCGAGCAGTTCTACCGCTTCTTCTGGCGCATGACCCCGAAGGATCGTGAGCGCGGCTACCTGGCGGAGGTCCTCAGCGGGCGCGAGACGGCCAAGGAGGTCCGGGCGTTCGGCCTCGCCTCTTCCCTCCGCTTGCGCTACACGCGCCTCTACGACGAGCGGATCCGGGAGCTCCGCACCGTCGCGTCGCGACATCTGAGGTACTCGCTCGCTGCCAACGTCGCGATCGGCGCCGTCACGGTGGCCACCCTCACGTTCGTCGCCTGGCTGACGCTCCGGCACAGCGTGACGCTCTCCCAGGCGGGGATCGCCGTGGCCGCCGTCGCGATCGTGGGCGCGCGGCTCACCGAAGCCGGCTACGCCGCCGGCACGCTCTCCGAGGCGTCCCTGTACCTCGACGACTACCGCGCCTTCCTCGACCTGCTCCCCCGGGCCCGGCACGAGCGCCCATCCGACCCGGCGCCCTCCTCGTTCCGCCGGCTCGAGGTCGACGGCATCACGTTCACCTACCCCAGCGGCAACCAGCCGGCCCTCCACGACGTTTCGCTGTCGATCAGGGCAGGCGAGGTCGTCGCGCTGGTCGGCGAGAACGGCTCGGGAAAGACGACGCTGGCGAAGATGCTCGCAGGCCTGTACCGGCCCGACGGCGGGGCGATCCGTTGGGACGGTCTCGACGTCGCCACGGTCGATCCCGACGAGCTGCGTCGTTCGATCGCGTTGATCTTCCAGGACTTCATCCGGTACCACCTCCCGGCGCGCGACAACGTCGGGCTCGGCCGGCCCGAGGCCGTCGACGACCTCGACGCGATCCGCGAGGCCGCGGTACACGCCGGCGCGGACCCGATCCTCTCGAAGCTTCCCCAGGGCTACGAGACGATGCTCGGCCCGGAGTTCATCGGCGGCACCGACCTGTCGATCGGCGAATGGCAGCGCGTGGCGCTCGCGCGGGCGCTCTTCCGCGACGCGCCGTTCGTGATCCTCGACGAGCCCACCGCGGCCCTCGACCCCCGCGCGGAGCACGAGCTCTTCCGTCGGATCCGCTCGTTCCTCACGGGACGGACGGTGCTGCTGATCTCGCACCGCTTCTCGAGCGTCCGGTCTGCGGACCGCATCTACGTGCTCGACGGCGGTCGAGTGGTGGAAGCCGGCACGCACGAGGAGCTGATGGGGATCGACGGTCTCTACGCCGAGCTGTTCACGCTCCAGGCGGCTGCGTACCTGAGCGACGACCGGAGCGGCGCCCCGACCGACCCATTCAGTCGGTGAGCTCAAGGGCGACCGCGCGGCACGGCGAGCCGTCCGCGCCGTCGGAGAGGCGCAGCGGGAAGAGGCACAGCAGCGGCTCCTCCACGCGCACGGCGCCGAGGTTCGTCAGGTTCTCCGCGATCACGCCGCCGGCGCCCAGCACGATCCGGTGCGCATCCCAGGTCGGCTCGCGCGCGTCGAGGATCGTCTCGTCGGGGCTGAACGCATCGATCGCCAGCGTCCGCACCCCGCGCTCGATGATCCGTTCGCATGCCTCCGCCGAGACGAACGGATGGTCGTAGGCGCCTTCGGTCCCGAACTGGCGATCGGTCCAGTCGGTCCGCAGTGCGAGGATCGAGCCGGGCCGCAGGCGGTCCGCCCATGGCTCGATCGCGTCCCAGCCGATCTCGGCTCGCGGCTCGAGACCGGTGACATCGACGATCACGCCGGGACCGGCGAACAGGAAAGGATCGAGCTCGTCGATCTTCGCGCCGTCCTCGACGAAGTGGTACGGGGCATCGACGTGCGTGCCGGTATGCGTGCCGAGCTCGATGCGCAGGACGTTGAAGCGGTCGGTCTCGATCCGGAAGGCCTGATGGAAGGCGGGCTCGGGATCGTCCGGGTACACCTGCGTGCCCGGCCCGACCGGGAGCGAGAGATCGACGATCCTGCCGATCCCGCTCACCCGGCGACGTCACCGCGGTCGACGGGAGCCGGTCCGTCGAACCGCAGCGCGTACACCTCCTGCCCCCTGGGGTACTCCTTCGTCGGCCTGCTCTCGCGCGTGGCCGTCATCCCCAGCGCGGCGTAGATCCCGTCCTGCTCGTCGTGCAGGTGCTCGCCGAGGTAGACGTTGGCGAAGATCTCCTGCGGCCGCGACGCGGCGTTCACCATCCGAACGGCGCCCACGACCGGCGGCCCGACGACCGTCAGCTCCCCGGCGATCTCCACGAGGAAGCCCGGGCCCGCGTCAAGGCCGATCGACAGCCCCACGCCGTCGGACAGGTTCCGCGAGTTCCGCCGGAAATCCTCGAGGACCCGGGCGTGGAAGAGCTCGACCAGCTGATGGGCCGTGAGGGCGAGGTTCCCCGCGGCGTCGACGAACCGCTGCTGATACGCCTCCTTCGGCGTCGTCGGGACGATCCAGTACGCGAGGAACCCGTCGCCGGTGAAGCGGTCGAACCACCCGCCGGGCGCGCCGATCCCGCTACGGACCGCCGAGACGAACTTGTCCATGATCTTTGCGAAGCGCTCGAACCGGACCGCCTCCTTCATCAGGAGCGTCGACTCGCGGATGTCCGCCGCCATCACGAACATCTCCAACGGGGTGGTGTCGATGATCGCGTCGAGGAGCTCGTCGCGCGGGAAGCGCTCCTCCCAGTCGGGCGGCGCGTGCGCCGTCAGCAGCTCGGCGACCCGTGCGGCCGCCTGCGCGCGATCCTCGTCCGGTGATGGCTCCGCTGCGGACATGCCGCCTCACGCTCGCTCGACGAGGCGTAACTCTACGGGAGGCGTCCGGGCTACCGCGCGCGGTACCTGGCCACCGCGAAGCCGAAGTTCGGAACGTCGTAGTGGCCGGCGACGACGATCTTCCCGCTGCCGCCGATCGCCACGGCGAACGCCAGGTCCTCGCCGCGGGTGAAGTTGGTGGTCACGCGTCCGTCGCCTCCGAAGCTCGTGTCGAGGCCGCCGTGCGTCCCGTACCGGACCAGCGCGAACCGACCGCCGAACCCCCCGACGTGTCCGACCGCCACGACCTTCCCGTCGCCCTGGATCGCCACGTCCTCCGCCGCCGAGTGCTTCGCGTCGAACCTCGTCTTCACGAGACCGTCTCCACCCCACGACGGGTCGGGCGATCCATCGACCTTGTACCGCACCACGGCGAACCGACCGGGGCCGAACCGGTCCCCGAACTCGTGTGGCATGTCGGCGTAGCCGGCGGCGACGATCCTGCCGTTCGCCTGGATCGCGACGCCGGTGGCGGACTGCTCGCCCCTCCCGACGTGGGTCCGCACCTTGCCGTCGTCGGAGAACGACGTGTCCAGCCGGCCATCCGTCAGGTACCGGGCGAGCAGGAACCGGGTGACCTCCGAGTCGCCGCCGGCGACGACGATCTTCCCCTGCGACCCGATCGCGACGTCGTGGCCGTTCCCGCCGAGCCGGAACCCGGTCGTCACCTTGCCGTCGCCGCCGAACGAGGTGTCCAACGACCCGTCGTCGTCGTAACGCGCGAGGGCGAACCGGGCGCACGGTGTGCATCCGAAGTCGGCCGATCCGGCCGCCAGGATCTTCCCGCCCCGGACCGCCACGCCTTCGGCGCGGTCCTCGCCGGGGCCGAAGTCGGTCGTGACCCGTCCGTCGCCGCCGAAGCTCTGGTCGAGGGCTCCGGTCGGGAGGTACCTCGCCAGCGCGAAGCGCCCGCGGCTGCCGGTCTGCGTGAAGTGGGCGATCGCGCCGGCGACGACGATCTTCCCGTCGGGCGCGATCGCCAAGGCGAACGCCTTGTCCGAGGCGGCCGTGAAATCCGTCATGACCCGCCCGTCGCCCCCGAAGCTCGTGTCCAACGACCCGTCGGCGGCGTAGCGGACGAGCGCGAAGCGGCCGCCCTTCCCGTCGGCCAGGCCGACGGCGACGATCTTGCCGTCGGCTTGGACGGCGACGGCCTCAGCGCCGTCGAAGCCCCGGGCGAAGTTCGTCGTCGCCTTGCCGTCGCCGGAGAACGTGCGGTCGAGCCTGCCGGCCGCCACGGCCGGCAGGCTCGCCCCCACGACGAGCGAGCCGACGGCGACCATGGTCGCGATCCTTCCGAGCCTCATCGCGCCAGACCTCCCTCCAGGCCGCCAGGCCCGACCGGTGCGCGGACGGCAACCCCTATCAGACGCCGGGCGGACCCGTCGACCGCGGCTACGCGAAGAAGTCCTTCAAGACCGGCGCCAGGACGGAGTTGTCCACGTTGTGGCCCTGGCCGTCGAGGAACCGGACCGAGCCGCTCGGCAACGCGTCCGCGAGGGCCTGTGCGGTCTCGCGCATGAACGGCATGTCCGCGCCTCCGGCGACCACGAGCGTCTCGGCCTTCACGTTCGCGACCCGATCGGTCGGGATCCGGTAGTCGCCCATGATCCGGGCGTCGTACGCGAGCGTGTGCGCGAGCGCCTCGGTCGCCGCCCAGAACGGCTGCTCGCGGGCGCCGGCGACGAACTCGGGCGGCAGCCCGACGACCTTCGACATGAAGAACTCGACGGCGTCGCCGCGTCGACCCTCCGCGACCATCGTCTCGTACTGCTCGACCTGGTCCTCCGGCGGCCGCGGCCAGCCTTCCGGGATGTACGGCGGCTCCCACATCGCCACCTTCGGGATCGACAGTCCCGCCGCGGCGGCGAGCATCGCAAGCACCGCGCCCGACGACGAGCCGTAGATCCCCGCCTCGCCGCCGGCCGCCTCGATCACTGCCCCGATGTCCTCGATCTCGCGATCGATCGCGTAGGGCTGCGTGTCCCCGCTCGGTCCCCGGCCGCGCCGGTCGTAGTACAGCACCGTGAGATCCGACGCGAGCTCCTGCGCCAGGCCCGCGTTCGACATCCGATCCACCGACCCACCGCTCACCAGGACCACCGGCGGCCCCTGGCCCACCCGGTCGAACGCGATCTCCGTCCCGTCCCTGCTCTTCACCGTCTCCATCGCAGGCGCTCCTTCCCTCGTCGTTCTCGGTCCCTTCCGACCTTAGGCGAAGACCCCGTTCAGCCACTCGCCCCAGGCTCGCTCGGCCTCTTCCCGCTCGAGCCCGTCGACGAAGATGTGGTGGCCGACGCCGACCGGTCCGCCGAACACGCTGATGTGCATGAAGCGGTAGATGCCGTCGGCGGTGCGCACGCCCAGGAAGTCCCGCGACAGCCAGTCCACCTCGCCTTCCAGGCGAGGAAGCCCCTGCGGCGTGAGCGTCACGTGGTCCCCCAGCGCCGGGGCAGCGTCCAGACCGAGCCCGCGATGGAACTTCGACCACGCTTCGTCTCGATCCGGCACCACGATCTCGCCGAAGACGTTCACCGGCGTCGCGACGCGGCCCTTGAAGTACGTGAGGTAGACGCGCAGCTTGTCGAAGTACATCGGGTCGCCCTCGGACAGGCCCTCGTACTCCTTCTCCCAGTTGTCGCCGAGGAAGCCGCTGTGGACCCAACGGACGACCGTGCTGCCCTTGTCCCGTCCCTCGACGAGGTACTCGAACGCGTGCAGGGCGCCGTCCGGCCCCTCCGGCGTGCGGCTGACGAGGTGGGTCGGCGGCTCCCAGGCCGTGATCGTCGTCGCTTCCGTCTCACCGCGGATCGTCATGCGCGTGGCGCCGCCCTCTCCCGGCTCGACGTCGTTCACGCCCATGAACCACGCATCGATCCCCGGTCCGGTGGCGATCGCCTGCCAGACCTCCTCCGGCGTGGCGTCGACCTCGAGCTCGTGCGTCAACTCGAACGGGTGTGCCATCTCAGTCCTCCTTCCCCTCTGGCCCTTCAGGATCGCTCTTCACGCTCGGGTGCACGGCGACGACCAGGCGGTGGTCACGCCCGTCGGGCGCTCGCTCGTCGTGGTACTTCGCGACCAGGCGGGTGACCGCCCTGGAGAGATCCTCTGCGAAGGCCGCGCGATCGGCCGCCGAGGCGAAGCGGATCTCGGCGTCCATCGCGAACGTCGCCAGTCGCTTCTTGGCCTTCGAGGCGCCGGCGACCAGCTCGCCGACATCCCGGACCACCTTCGACGCGACCGCGATCAGCCACCGCGCCGAGAGCCGGTCGGGCGCGCGCGACGGGTCGGGCTCGACGCCGTTCATCGCGGACGGCGAGATCACGTAGGAGAGCGCGGTCGCCTGGAGCACGCGTTCCGTCATGTTGCCCTTCTTGCGCTCCTCGACGAGCTGGACCAGGCCGTGCTGCTCGAGCGCGCGCAGGTGGTAGTTCACGTTCTGCCGGGGCAGGCCCACCCGGTCGGCGAGGCTCGCGGCCGAGCCCGGCTCGGCGAGCTCCGCCAGGATCCGGCTGCGAACCGGATCCAGGGACAGCTCCGCCGCCTCCGGGTCCTCGATCACCTCGAGATCCAACATGCCGTCATGTTGTCACCGACAACTTCTTTTGTCAAGATAGTCGAAGTTTTCCGTGAGCGGGTCACATGACGGACCGGCCCGTCGTCGGTAGGGGTAGAGGGACGAACGAGGGAGGTTGTTCCGATGGGGTCCACC
>Ga0114129_10014318_pt1 | contig 11305 bp, 4 predicted proteins | sample RhiMetdeltSRZDD1_FD_80071 | JGI IMG/M metagenome (GOLD analysis project Ga0114129, IMG submission 80071) | Populus rhizosphere microbial communities from Tennessee, USA - Rhizosphere MetaG P. deltoides SRZDD1 (version 2) (version 2) | ecosystem: Host-associated > Plants > Roots > Rhizosphere >... | reverse complement strand
GCTCGGCGGCGGCCGGACCGACCTTGTTCGCTTTGTCGTATCCGCCGTTCTGAATCCCGGTGCCGACGTACAGCCCGCCCTTGAAGACGCACATGCTCGTGGCGCACTCGTTCAATTGCATTCGGAACGCGCCTTTGGATACGACTTTCGTCCATCGATACGGCGGCCGTCCTTCGGCGCGCGTCTTCCAGATCTGCAGACCGTCGGTCGGATTGAGCGTGCCGGCGTAGAGGTGATCGTCGAACTCGATCATCTCGAAGACCGTCGTGTTCGTCTCATCACCAAATCCCGGCGCGCTGACGGCCGTCCACAGACCGCGCTCGGGAATGTCGGTTTCCAGCACCACCGATTCGCCTGCGACGTTGCTCGTCGATCCCAGAAATTTTCCGTCGCGCCACCCTTTCGTCGCACCGGTCGGGGACGTGTACAGGCGGCCGCGAAACGGCACCAGCAGACGCACGGTGTTCTGCTTCCGCGAGAACTTCGGGTTGTTCAACGCACGGAACTCCACGCCGTCGCGCGTGCACAAGATAACCGGTGGCCGCTCGGCTCGCGCGCTCGTCCAGGCGCTTACGTACAACGAAGCGGTGTGGGCGCCGGCTGCGCGAAAAACCGCCATGCCCCGATAACCGATATCGCGCGGCACTCGGCGTCCGCGATGTCCGATGACCATCGGCGATATGAAGGCCCGGGTCCATCGACGCGCCGCTGGATCGAAGCGCCAGATCTGCGCGCGGCGATCGAGATCGTCGATGTCAGCCGGACATTTCGTCGGCCATACCCGCATCACGTCGGGGTTGTTGAATTTCACCATGCACAGATTCGCTCGCGTCGTGCCGACGAGCAGGCTGCCGTTGAACCACGCCATCGTGTGTGCGTACGAATTCAGGCCGTCGCCGAACCCGTTCTCCGCGATTCGGATGAAATCGGCGGAGGTCAGGCCGCTCAGCGGCGCGACGTACGGAAAGGCGGCTCTAAAATCCGCCAGTCGTGGCTCGAGGACTTCCATGCTCCACGCTAAAAACGAATGTCCGCAGTAACTGGACGAACAACCGCGGCGCAGTCACCGGCAGCATGTGGCCGAAGCCACGAACAATGTGCGCGTGACAGTACGGCAGCGCGACGCGCAGACGCTGCAGCGTCGGCAGGAACACGGATCGGTCGCCGTAAATCGCGAGAACGGGCTTTCGAATGCGGCGAACCGTGTCCTGCGAAATCCCCGCGACGGACCGGAGATCCTGACCCGCCGTGGTGTGACAGATCAGCCGAGTCAGGTGTTCGAGGTAGCCGCGGCGCCAGATGCCCGCCGAAAACGGCGCAAAGGGCGTGTAGGCGCCGTGCTCGGCATCGCGTGCTCCCGGCCAGATGCTGTCGGCGACGTCGTCGAACAGCTCCTGAAGCAATGTCTTCTTGTCTGGCGGAATCGAAATGCCCAGCTCCGCGATCTTCACTTGCATTTCCGGCCAGCGCGGATTGCGGTGCGCGCGCCGCGGCTGAAATGCTTTCACGCGCGTGTCGGCGAGCGTGAGGCTCTGCACGCGGTCGGGGTGCGCCGATGCGTACTGCAAAGCGACCTCGCCGCCGAAGCTGTGACCCATCAAGTGCGCGTGGGTGAAGCCGACGTGTTTGATCAATCCATGGAGGTCCTCGGCCATGTCCGCCGACGTGTAACCGCGCGGCGGCATGTCGCTCCTGCCATGACCGCGTAAGTCGTACGTCAGAATGGTGAAATCGCGCGCCAGCAGCGGAGCGATCGTCAGGTAATATCCGGCCGAGTTACCCGTGAACCCGTGAATGATCACCAGCGGGATGCCGTGACCCGAGCTCTGATAATGAAGCCGCAACCCGTTGATTCGCGCGAATGGCATGACTCCGATCTCACTCCAGGTAACCGAGGCTCTTGAGCCGCTCGAATATCGCCGCCTCGCCGGCCGGATCGTCGGGCACTTCGTCAACGGCGACGGCGCTGCCGTCGGATGGCCAGCGGGTGGCCGCGCCGATTCGAACCGCGCGCGAATTCGCCCACGCCGAATCGAACATCTCGATCGGGACGCGACCCTCGAGGTCCTCTGGGACGGCGAGCCCGAGGCTGTGGAGAACCGCCGGCGCCACGTCGATGATCGAGAGCGTGTCGAGCGTCGCGCCGCGCGCGACGCCCGGCCCGGCCGCGAGGAAGATCCCCTCCGGGCAATGCGTGCCGCTGACCTCGGCGCGGAGCTGCAGCGCCGGCGCCCGATGGCGGATGGAGATGAATCCGCTGTCGCGTAGCACCAGCGTGAGATCAGGTGCGCTCGCACTGTGTGGTCCGGGGTAGGCCTGTTCGCGAGTGAGGACCTTCTTGATGATTCGCTCCCCGGTGACTGGATGCACGATCCCGTGCAACCGGCGAATCAACTCGTCACGGAACGATTCGTACTCCGACTCCGGCACGCCGCCGTCATCCGGTGCCTGCTGGCGGCGAATGTAGATCCCGTTGCTGCTCGACGTGCGTGCATAGGCCTTGGTGCATCGCCAGTCCAGCAGCACGAAATTGCTTTTGAGGCGCCGCTTCCAGCTCGCGCTGTTGACTTCTTCGTCTGATCTCGGCGCCCGCCACGTCAGATATCCCTGTTCCGCGAGCCACGTGTTCAGGTGGAGCTCCTCGGTCGATGGTCCGAAGCCGTGATCTGAGACGATGATCGTCTGGGCGGCCGGACCCGCCAGTGTCACCAGATCCGCGAGATATGAATCAAGGCGTCGGAAGTACTCGAGACACAGATCACGGATAGTCCGTTCCCACTCCGTCGGTGCGCCTGGCATGTACTCCGGATCCAAGAAACGCCAACAGATGTGGAACAACTTGTCCGGACCGTCCCACAACACGGCGGTCAGATCGCACGGGTCATGCTCCATGAGATACCGAGCGACGGTGAACCAGTGGTTTTCGCGCTGGATGTGGAAACGCACCCATGACTCGACCTCTTCGGGCTCGACTCCATAGACGACTTTTTTTCCGAGCTCGAAGTCCCACGCCATTTGCTTGAAGTCGAGACCGTCCAACTGGCGCAGTCGTTCGTAGAGCTCGGGCGGTCTGGTGCCGAGCTTGAGATGACGCCACGAGGTCAAACCGGGGATGACAAAGCCGGAGATGTCCGGATGCGGATACATCATCGGGAAATTGAGCGAGGTTACCTTCATGCCGTGTCGGCTGACGATCGTCCAGATCGTCTCGCAGTCGATATCCCGAGCGTCGTACAGCGTGAAGTAGACTTCACCGTGACGTTCCTCGGCGCGCACGAAGTCGAATACCCCGTGATGTCCCGGGCTGCGCCCGGTCATCACGGTCGTCCACGCCGGCGGCGTCACGGGATTGATGGTCGACAAGAGGCCGGCTCGTACACCGCCCGCGATAAACGTGCGGAGAAACGGCATGACTCCGTCTGCCATCAATGGGTCGAGAATTCGGAACGTCGCGCCGTCGAGTCCGATCAGCAGCGTTCGCGGCATGTGCGCCTCACGTACTCAAATGCCGATGGAGGAACGCGACAACCTCAGCGACCCGAAGATCGTCGACATACCGGTCATCGACCATCAGCAACTTCTCGATCGGCAGGTTCCTACGTTTGAACCGCTCTTCAATCGCCACAACGAACTGCACGACGTCAATCGACTCACAGCCCAAATCGTGCACGAGCCGCGTCTCGGGACCAATTCCGCCAATGAAACCCGTGTCCCAGTCGCTCGTCATTTCCTGCAGAATCATCACGATATCCTGCAGGATCGTCTGCTCCTCCAGTCGAACGGCCGGCTCCATGTCAGCTCCTTTCATATAGGCAGATCGCGACGATGAGGTCGTCGACGCAGAAGGTCTCCGCGGTCAGATGTGGCGATGCACCAGCGCGCCGGGCGAGCTCCCCTCCGACCACCACGTGGACAACACCGGTGTCGAGGTCGAGGGCTTCAGCGCCGATGTGCCGCGGACCGTCGAGCAAGCCTTCGCCCAACGCCTTGGCGGCCGCTTCCTTCGCACACCACAACCGCATCACCCACTCGTCGCGACGAGTCGCCGCCAACGGAGCGATCAGCGTCTGCTCCCGTTCCGTGAAGGCAGCTGCGACGAATCCGTCACTCGCAGGTCGCATCCGTTCCATATCGATGCCGACATCGCAGCGTCGCGAGGCGTCGACTGCTATTGCGACCGCGGTGCGATGGGCGTGCGCGATCGAAATCGATGGGGCAACGACGTGGTGTGTGGCGAGCCTCGCCACCATCGGACGACCGCGCTCGTCCGGTTCGATCTCGATATCTGCCGGGTGGACGGCGGGTTCGTGCGCTGCGCTCACGAGATCGCGCACGGCATCCTTCGCGGCGATGCGTCCGAGCAGCCAGTCGATCCGCCGCGCCGGCGGCCGATCGAGATCGGCCCACACATCGCGCTCCCGGCGGCTCAGCACGAGATGCGCGAGCACGCGCTGCCAGATGCGATCGTGTGATTCCAGAAACTCGCGCGAGAGACTCTCGAGGCGACGACAACTCCACAGACCGTTTCGTCCGGCGCGGCCGACCGGCAGATCCCATCGCTCAGTGACACAGGTGGAGTGAGGCGCGACCCGTAGACGGTAGAAGGCGTCCGGCAAGTCGAAGCGCTTGTCTTCCCAGCCGCTGACACGCGCGCGCAAGCGCCGATCGGCGTCCACGAGATCGATGTTCGATCGCAAATACGCATCGCCGTCCGTCTGGATGTGAGCGTGACAGCGCAACGATTGTCCGGCGGCCGTCGGCGGGCCGAACAGCTGGAGCTCCTCGACGCGGAACGGGAACACGTGAATCGCGCGGTCGAACCCTTCCGCCACCCAGTACGCAACCACCTGACCGGCTGCGTCGAGCACGACAGGATCGGTCTGAAATTGCGGCTCTGCCATCGACCGGAACATCCCATCAGGCGGAAGCGTCCGGAGCGTTGCGTCCGCGCCGTTCTCGCCCCACCGATCCATGGAGGCGACGGCGCGGAACTGCGGTCCATGAAACATGATGTCGGCGTAAAGCGTGTCGTCGGTCCACGTGGACTTTCGCGCCGCGGTCAGGGGAACGGCAGACGGGGCCGGAGGCTCCGGATATCCACGGGCGAGCACGACAGTTCCTTCCACCAGCGGCGACTCTGAAGTCGCGCCGTCAGTACGGCCGCTTGCCGCCACGACGCGAACGTCGACTAGCCCTTCTTCGCGTGCCTTCGCGACCAGTTGCAGCGTCACCCGTCCGCGATCGAGCGCAATCCAGCGGTAGCCGCGCACCCGCTTCAGGCCGATGACGGTTCGTTCCGGGAAGAGCGCCTTGCCGGCTTCGGCGAGCATCTCGATGCTGATCGTCAGCGGCACGATCGGCAGGCCGGTGAGCCGATCGTCGATCGCCGAGACGTCGCGTCCCAGGGTGTGATGACGCAGAAACAGATCTTCTTCGACGTCGAGCGTCCGTATCGCGACGAGCTCTCGGCCGCTACTGAATGCGGTAATGGTGCCGATCAGCGGAAGTGCAGGCGTCGGCTCGCTCAGGACGTCGCCCGCGCGAACCGGTCGCTCATCGCATGCCGGGGACGCGTTGCGATCTCGCTCTCGCAGCACGTCCAGAATCTGTCGCAGCGTTCGCAGTCCCGCGAGGCGATCCATGTCCTCGTTCCGAACGATCGCGGCGTGCTGCTGCAGAGCGCCCAGGATCTCCACGCGTTTGATGGAGTCGACCCCGAGGTCCGCCTCGAGATCGAGTGTCAGTCCAATCGTCTCGGGTGGATATCCGGTCCGCTCCGCCACGAGGTCGACCAGCGTTTGCTCGATGTTTACGGCGTCGCTGTTCCCATTGCCTCCTGAAAACGTCGTCAAGCCCTCGTCGGCCACCGACGGTACCGTCACGGGATGCGCAGGAAGCGCGCCGGCGGCCGCGTCGCGCTCGGTCGTCCGTTGGGCACCAGATGACGCGAAGTACGTTCCAATGACCTCCTGCTCGATGTCGAGAAAGCGCCGCATCATCGCGAGATGCGCTTGCATGATTCCGGCGCGCGCATCGGATCGCGGCACGCTCGTCGGCGCAGGCGTCTCGAGGGTCGACGCTCCTTGATCGGACGACGGCGGAGTGACCGCGCGCGGCTGGAGGCCGGTCGTCTTCAACCGCATCGTCTGCAGACCCATCGGCAGTTTCACCGGGGCGATCGCCGGGGGATCGCAGTCCTCGCCCGCCAGAATGTTACGAGCCGCGCGCCGCGCATACAGCGCGTCCAGCGACATCGGGACGCCGTGCGCCGCCAGCTGCGCAATTGCATGATTGAGCTGCGCGATGGCCGAGCGGTGAGCGAGATTCAACGCGACGGCAAGGTGCGGATGACGACCGAGGACGTCGTCGATGAAGGCCGTCAGATGGTTGCGCGGTCCAACCTCGACGAAGATGCGAGCGCCGTCGTCGTACATCGTTTGAATCGTCTCGCGGAACCGAACCGGACGGGCCCACTGCGCGACGGCCAGCGCACGCGCAGCGGCGGGATCGGCCGGGTACTTGGCTGCATTCGCGCAGGAGTACAGATCGACCGCCGCCTGCGTCATCGGGATCCGCTCGAAGAACTCGGCGACGTGCGCGCAGAATGGAGCAAACAGCGGTGTGTGGTAGGCGCGGTTAAACGGCAGCCGGCTGCACAAGCCGCCGCGGCGCTTCACCTCGTCCACCACCGCGTCGATGCTCGCGGCGCTGCCGAACAGCACGGCCTGATGTGGGCAGTTATCCATCGCCAGATACAGATCAGGGCGGTCCGCCACCCATCCAGCGATCAATTCCAGTGGGACGCCCCCGACGGTTAACAGCACGCCGTCGGACAATCGACCGGTGGCCACGAACTGCTGATAACACGTGTTCAAGTCGCCGATGTCGCGAATCAATTTCTCGCGATCGACGATCGGATTGACGCCCGACGCGATGAACGCCGAATACTCGCCCGTGCTGTGCCCGACGACGGCATCAGGGCTGATACGGCAATCGGACAGCAACTGCAGCAACGCCTGGCTCGCGGCGAAGACTGCCTCCGCTGCGCAGTCCATCTGCCACAGACGCCGTTCCGCGGTCCGGCGGTCGGCGCCGCCCGCGCCGGGTGGCGGAAAAATGACGTGGCTCGCGAGGTACTCGCGACCCTGATCGACGAACGCTCGATCGATCAAATCGAACCACACGCGCACTTGTGGAAAGTGAATGCACAAGTCGGCGAGCATCCCCGGGTATTGCGATCCTTCTCCCGGAAAAACGAACGCCACGCGGCCGCGTCTGGCGAGCTGTTGCTCGAAGAAGTAGATGCCGCTGACGTCACGAATTCTGGAGCAGCTGGGTTCGGCAAGGCGCGACCCGGCGTACGCGAGCTTGCGTCGGAGATCGTCGAGGGTCGAGCAGACAAGACCCAGGCGCCACTCCGGGCTGTCGCCGAGCCGCGAATTCCACGTCCATGCGACGTCGCGCAGCGCAGCGTCGCCGGCCGCCTCGGTCGTGCGAGCCAGCCGCGCGCATTCGCGCACGAGCGCCTCGCGCGACTCGGCCTGGACGATCACCGCTTCGGAGTCCCAATGACGGTGCAATGCCGGCTGACTCGACTCGTCGGCGGCGGCCACGTGTTCTTCGAGCACGGCGTGCGCGTTGATGCCGCCGAATCCGAAGGCATTGACGCCGGCACGTCGAGGCGTCCTGGCGCCATGGATCCATGGTCGCGTCTCGCTGTTGATGTAAAAAGGGCTCTGGTCGATACCGAGCTTCGGGTCGGGCTCGTCGGAGTGCAGCGTCGGCGGCAACACCTTGTGATACAGCGCGAGCGCTGTTTTGATGATGCCTGCCGCACCAGCTGCCGGAATCAGATGGCTGATCATCGACTTGACGGAGCCGATCGCGCAGCGCGAGATGTCGCCTTGGCGTTCGCCGAACACGCGCCTGAGCGCTTCGATTTCCGCGGCGTCGCCGACTGGCGTGCCCGTGCCGTGCGCTTCGATCAGCGAAACGGTGTCTGGCGATACATTGGCGTTCGCGTACGCGCGCCGAAGCGCCAATTCTTCGCCATCGACCCGCGGCGCGAGCAGACCCGTCCCGCGGCCGTCGCTGGCGACTCCCACGCCTTTGATCACGGCGTACACGCGGTCGGCGTCGCGCTTCGCGTCCGCGTAGCGTTTCAGCACCATGAGGCCCAGGCCTTCGCCGAGAAGCGTCCCGTCGGCGCGCCGATCGAACGGACGGAGCCGTCCGGTTCGCGACAGGGCGCCGAGCTGGCTGAAGATCATCAGAATCGGTGCAGGCGTCGACGCGTGCACGCCGCCGACCAGCGCGATGTCGCACGCGCCGCGGGCGAGATCCTCGATGCCGCGCTGCACGGCGATGTGCGACGAGGCGCACGCGGCGTCCACCGTGTAATTCGCCCCCATGAAGTCCAGCCGATTGGCGATGCGACCGCTGACCAGATTCGGCACGAGGCCGGGCGCGATCTCGGCATTGAAGGGCGGCAGTGTTGACTTCAGCTCGCGCTTCAGGATCCGCAGTTCATCGTCGGTATGTTCCGGATGGAGCTGTCTCAGAATGCGTAGGACCTGGTCGACGACGAGCCCGTGCTGGACGACGGTGGTGAGTCCTCGATTGATGTATGTCCCTCGCCCAATCACCACCTCGACGCGTTCGCGATCGATTGGCCGGTCCAGATAGCCCGCATCGGCCAGAGCATCGTGTGCGACGCGCAACGCGAGGAACTGATCGGGCTCGCCCTCGACCGAAGTCGGCATCACACCGTATTTGATCGGATCGAATGCAGCGAGATCCCTGAGATAGCCGCCGCGCTTGCAGTACGTGCGATCGTTGTCGTTGGACTCCGGGTCGTAGAACAGATCGGCATCCCAATCCTCGGGAGGGTCACCGATGGCGTCCACCGCCGCCACGATGTTCTCCCAGTACGTCCGCAGATCCGGCGCTCCAGGAAAGATGCAGGCCATCCCGATGATTGCGGCGTCGCCGGCGTCCATCACACCGACACCTGCAGCGCCTCGGGTGCTGCCGTGGCATCGAGCGGCTCGGTCGATGTCCACGGTCCCCAGCCCAGGATGACGTCGACGTCTCCTTTCCTGCCGCGCCGCAGTTCTTCATCGAACATGCGACGGCCCGCGGCGGGCGGTACGAGCTGGATGCCGCGAGCGGTGAACTGTCGTTGGACCTCCGGCGATACCATCCCGGCGCCTTGCCAGGGACCCCAATTGATCGCGACCACGCGCGCGGCCCATTGGCGATCGAGCTGGCGTGCGAGAGTGTCGATGAGGCCGTTCGCCGCGGTGTAATCGCACTGTCCGCGGCTGCCGAACGAACCGGCCACGGACGAAAAGAAGACGAGGAACTTCAGACTGTCGGCGCGCAGCGCGTGCGCGAGCACCAGCGCACTGTCGACTTTGGTGTCGAAAACGTGGTCGAAGGAGGCCGCCGTCTTCTCGTGAAACAGCTTGTCCTCGATGATGCCGGCGCCGTGGATCACGCCGTCAATCCTTCCGTACGTTTGGTATACGTCCTCGAGAAACGAGCTCAGCATCGCCGCGTCACGAACATCGACAGCGCGATAGACGACCCGCGCGCCGCTGCGCTTCATTCGCTGCAGATTGAGACGGATCTCGCGCGACCGCATGAGGGCTGCGTACGCGGTTTCGACTTCGGCCGGCGCCGGCGGGCGACCGTCTCGCCGCAGCTCCTCGATCAGCGCCGACTTGACCGCGCGCGTCGAGGTCAAACCAGCTGTCGTCGTCCGCTCTTCGGCTTCGGGCTCGGCGGAACGTCCGACGATGAGGAGCGTCGGCTGATAGCGCGCGGCGATCTCGCATGTCACTTCAGCGGTGATCCCACGGGCGCCACCCGTCACGAGGACAACCGACTGCGCATCGATGGGCACCGCGTCGACTCCGACATCGGCGAACGGACTAGGCTGAGGGCGCGGCGCCACCCGCACCGATCCGCGGTACGCCACCATTGGGTCTCGGTCGGAATACGCCAATTCACGAACCAGGTGTAAGGCGCCTTCCGCTTGTGACGCCGCATCAAGCTGCACGACCCGACAACGAACCTCGGGCAGTTCAACGGCTAGCGTCTTCATCAGCCCCGTGACCGCGCCGCTGAGCGCGTGATCTCGTGTTGCGGCAAGAAGCCACCCTTCGGGTTGCCGCCCGCGATGCGCGAAATCGTCGCGCAGCTCTTTCGCCAGATGGAAGAGGCTCTTCGCGTCGGCCGCCAGGCGCGCCCGCCACCGGGCGAGGTCGGCTTCAGCCTCCCGTTCAAAGTGTTTCAGTGGCAGCAGATGCATCAAACCGGCGATGCGCCCCTCCCGCCGCCGGACCGTGCGAACCAACGCGCCGACCGCGTCTGGGCGGGTCAAGTCTGTCGCGAAGCCGCCGTCAAAATCGGCGACGGAGTCGGCCAGGCGCACGATCACCGCGCGCACGCTGCGTTCGTGGAGCTGACGCACAACCGACGCCGCGACTCCCGTCTCATCGTCTGTGATCAGAAACGTGCCGTCCGGCTCGAGCGGCTCGGCGACACCTGGAGTTTCCCGTAGTTCGAATTGCAACCGCGGAAGGAGCTCCTCGTCTGCCGCCAACGGTGGCGACGCCGGGGAGGACTCGGGCGCGGCTGGAACGCCGGCGAGCGAATCCGCTGCCTCCAGAATCGCGCGCAGCGTTTTGACGCTGCTCAAGCGGTCAAGCAGATGTCCCTGATCGTCCTGGAAACAGATCTTCTGAAAGGCCGCGAGAATCTCGACCCGTTTGATCGAGTCGATGCCGAGGTCGGCTTCAATGTTTGCGTCGAGGCTCAACATGTCGGGCGGATAGCCGGTCCGTTCGGCGACGATATCGAGCAGAGCGCATTGAAGTGTCTTTGCTTGCGGCACCTCCTGCCGACGAGCGTGCGAGGCAGCGCCGTCTACGGGAGCGGCGGGACTACTCGGCGCGTTGCCGTCACCAGACGACGTCGGCACGGTTCCTGTGACCGCGTTTGTGATTGGCGGCGACGCGCTATCGACGGCTCCGTCGGTTCCACGGAGGTACGCGAGCAGGACGCGGCGCTCGGTTTCAAGGAACTCGGTCATGAGCGTCTGGTATTGACGCATCACATCGTCGCGCGGCCCACCGGTCGTCTCGAGCACTGTTGCGATCGCTTGCGGACGCATCGCGGCGACTGGCGAAGAGGGAACGGCCGGCCGTGCGCCTTCGAGCGGCACGGCCGGCTCCGAGGCCGGTCGGGCGCGTCCGCCATTGACGAGCCATATTCGTGGATCGTGCGGCCGATCACGCGT
>Ga0114129_10014317_pt1 | contig 11305 bp, 8 predicted proteins | sample RhiMetdeltSRZDD1_FD_80071 | JGI IMG/M metagenome (GOLD analysis project Ga0114129, IMG submission 80071) | Populus rhizosphere microbial communities from Tennessee, USA - Rhizosphere MetaG P. deltoides SRZDD1 (version 2) (version 2) | ecosystem: Host-associated > Plants > Roots > Rhizosphere >... | reverse complement strand
TGCCGGCCGGAACCCCCGGCCTGGCCCGCTGAGCCGAGGCCCCGTGGGCCAGCTGCGGATCTCGCCCGTTCATCCGTCCCTCGGCGCAGAGGTGACCGGCGTGGACCTGAGCGCGCCGCTCGATGAGCCGACCCGGCGCGCGCTCACGCAGGCGCTGGCCGATCATCTGGCCCTCGTGTTCCACGACCAGGCCCTGACCCCCGCCCAGTATCTGGCCGCCGCGTCGGTGTTCGGCCCGCCGATGGAGCAGCACTACTCGCAGCACAACATGGCGGACTTCCCCCTGATCGGCCTGATCTGGCACCGGAACGGCCAGCAGCCGGCCGAGCAGTGGCACACCGACCACACCAATCGCGAGTGCCCGCCCGCCGCCACGATCCTGTACGGGCAGGAGATTCCCTCCGCGGGCGGCGGCACCAGCGTGGCCAACATGCGCGCGGCCTATCTCGCCCTGGCGGAGGACGAGCGCCGGCGCCTCGAGTCGCTCACGACGTTCAACGGGCTGGACGGGCACGCCGACACGCGTCCGGAAGACCGGGACAAGTACGGCACGCCGATCGAGCATCCGATGGTGCGCACGCATCCGGTGCACGGCTCGCGGGCCGTGTACTTCCACGTCTCGAAGGCCACCCACATCAGCGGCATGACCCCCGACGCCAGCCGCGCCTACATGCGCGATCTGCTCGACCGGATGATCCGGCCGGAGATCGTGTACCACCACGCCTGGCGCAAGGGTGACGTGCTGGTGATCGACGACCGCGCGACGATGCACCGCGCGCACGGCGACTACGACCGGAGCCAGAGCCGCGTGCTGTGGCGGATCATCGTCGAGGGCGACCGCCCGCGGCTCGCGTGAGATCCGCCCGCGCCCGCGGACGGCAAAGAGGAGAAGAGCGATGAGACGACGGACGGTGTTCCTGGCGCTCCTGCTGTGCCTGTCGACCGGTGCCTTCGCCCAGGCTCAGAGCCTGCCGAGCGCCAAGCCCGAGCAGGTCGGGCTCTCGGCCGAGCGCCTCAACAAGGTCACCGCGATGCTCAAGGCCGACGCCGAGAAGGGCGTCATTCCGGGAGCGGTCCTGCTGGTGGCGCGCCACGGCAAGATCGCCTTGTTCGATACGGTCGGAGTTCGCAATCCCGAGACCAAGGCGCCGATGACGAAGGACTCGATCTTCCGCATCTACTCGATGAGCAAGCCGATCACCTCGGTGGCGGCGATGGTGCTCTTCGAGGAGGGTAGGTTCGCCCTCAACGAGCCCGTCTCGAAGTACATCCCGCAGCTCGGCGGCCTCAAGGTGGGTGTCGAGAAGCCCGATCCCAGCGGGGGCAAGCCCACCCTCGAGCTGGTCGCGGCCCAGCGTGACATGACCATCCAGGACCTGTTTCGCCACACCTCGGGACTGACCTACGGCTTCTTCGGCAATACCCTCGTGAAGAAGATGTATGTCGAGACCAAGGTCTGGAACGACTACCCGTCGAATGCGGAGCTGGTCGACCGGCTCGCCAAGCTGCCCCTCGCCTCTCAACCGGGCACCATCTGGGACTACAGCCACTCGACCGACGTGCTGGGGCGGCTCGTCGAGGTGATTTCCCGTCAGTCGCTCTATCAGTTCGAGAAAGAGCGGCTGCTCGACCCACTCGGCATGACGAGCACGAGCTTCTACGTGACCGACACCGCCCGGCAGGCGCGCATCGTCGAGCCCTTCCCGAACGATCGCAATTTCGGCATCGACGCCGACTTCAACGATCCCCGCGTGGTCCAGAAGTGGGAGTCGGGTGGCGGCGGCATGGTCAGCACCGCCATGGACTACGCGCGCTTCCTCCAGATGCTGCTCAATGGCGGCACCCTCGACGGCAAGCGGGTGCTGGGGCCCAAGACAGTGGCGTACATGGCGGCCGACCACCTGGGCGGCGTGATCGCGCCGGGGCCGCTCTACCTGCCGGGGGTTGGCTTCGGTTTTGGTCTGGGCTTCGCGGTGCGCAAGGAAGCCGGTGTGTCGCCGCTGGCCGGCTCGGTGGGCGAGCTCAACTGGGGCGGGGCCGGCGGCACCTACTTCTGGGTCGATCCGAGGGAGGACATGTTCGTGGTCTTCATGATGCAGTCGCCCAAGCAGCGGGTGCCGTTCCGTGCTGTGCTCAAGGACATGATCTACGCGGCGGTCACCAGGTCCGTCGCGAAATAGAGTCGCCAGGAGAGCGGGCCTCCGCGGGACCCATGAGAGACGACGCGCTCGTTCGCTTCACCGAGCACCAGCTCCCGCGCGAGGAGCTCCACGCGTTGATGGCGCGCTCCGACGGACCGGCGCTCCGGCGCACCGTCTGGCACCTGGGTGTGCTCGTGGTCACCGGCACGCTGCTCTGGCGCCTGCGCGCCACCCTCTGGGTCCTGCCCCTGCTGGTCGCGCACGGGTACGTGCTGGCGTTCATCTTCTGCGCCTTTCACGAGACCGCGCATCGCACCGCCTTTCGTACCCGCTGGCTGAACGCGGTGGTCGGCACGCTCGCCGGGTTCCTCACGTTCTGGCCGTACCGGAACTACCGCGTGTACCACTGGGAGCATCATCGCCACACCCAGGATCCTTCGCTCGATCCCGAGCTCTTCTTCGCGAAGCCCGCGTCGCTGCCGGCCTACCTCTTCGTGCTGACCGGAATCCCGAACGCGATCCGCCGCGTCGGAGACATCCTGCGGCTCGCGTGGGGGCGGGCGGACCGGCCCTGGATGGCGCCCGCCGAGCGCCGGCCCCTCATCCTGGAAGCGCGTGCCTACATAGCGGCCTATGCGGCGGTGGTGGCGGCCTCGGTCCTGGCGGGCACGCCCTTCGCGCTGCTCGTCTGGATCGCGCCGTGGATGGTCGGCCAGGCGTTCCTGCGGCCGTACCTGCTGGCCGAGCACACCGGGTGCGGGGTCACGCGCGACTGCCTCGAGAATACGCGCACCACCCTCACGCTGGCGCTCGTGCGCCTCTTCGCGTGGAACATGCCGTATCACTCGGAGCACCACGCCTACCCGGCGGTGCCGTTCCACGCGCTGCCCCGTCTGCACGGGCAGGTGCGGGACCGGATCGAGCACCTGGAGCCCGGCTACGTGGCGGCCACCGGCAAGGTGAATCGCCATCTCTTCGGCCGGGCGGCTGGCATTCTTCGGCACCCCGGCTGACAATACCCGCCTGCATTCATCGCCTACCCTGACCCATAAGTAGCTGACTCTAAATATGTCTACTCCATGGCGCGCCGCTTGCTGTTTCTCTCCGGCAGGCAGGCACATGATGACTCCGAGCGTGGTCACGTTGCAGGAGGTTCTGAGGCACCACCGGACGCTGTCCCGGCGTGGCCGGGAGTTCTACGAAAGCCTGCTCGCCCACGGCGACGTCCTGGCGGTCCGCCTCGACTACCTGCCGGGCGCCATGATGTGGCTGGTGACCACCCCCAGCCAGGCCCGGCTGATGCGGAAGGCTCGCGAGGGACGGACCACCTCGGACGTGTGCGTGATGAGCCTCGCCGAGGCGCAGGAGCTGTTCACGACCATGGGAGACCCGTCGCCGAGTGGTCTCTACGAGGTGGCCGCGTGGCTGCTGGCCCCCGCGCCCGACGACTTCTCGACGCCCGCGCAGGACGACTCGGTGGACCTGGAAGAGCCGGAAGACCCCTCCACCTCGTAGCCCCCTCGCCTGATCCGCCGGGTCGGCGTCCCCAGGATGCCGACCAGGATGCCCGCCGTCTTCGTCCACGGAGTATCCGATAGGCCGCCTCCCATCTGCGTAACCGACGACCTCCGCCGTTTCTGGTAGTATCCCCGCGTTAGCTCCCGGCACGATCCCGACCCACCACACGCAAGGAGGCCCGAGATGGGGAAAGTCCTCGCGCTGATCACCACGTTGCTGCTGTGCCTGCCGGTGTCCGCCGCCGCCCAGGACGCCCGGGCCACCCTGCAGGACGCCGCCCGCGCGCTCGGCGCCGACGGCCTGAAGTCGCTCACCTACACGGCCAGCGGTGTCAACTTCGCCATCGGGCAGAGCGCGGTGCCGGGCGCGGCGTGGCCGCGCTTCAACATCCCGACGTTCAGCCGCGCGGTCAACTACGAGACCGCCTCGCTGCGCGACGAGCAGGTGCGCTCGCGGGCGGAGATGCCGCCGCGCGGCGGTGGCGTGCCCGCGGTGGGTGAGGTGCGGCAGATCCAGGTGGTGAGCGGTGATTTCGCGTGGAACGTGACCGGCGAGACGACCGCGCCCGCCCCGGTGGCCCTGATCGAGCGGCAGCTCCAGCTCTGGACCACGCCCCACGGCGTCATCAAGGCGGCGATGGCGAACAATGCCACCGTGCAGGGCCGCACCGTGGCCTTCGCGGTGCCCGGACGCTACTCGGTCCAGGCCACGCTCGACGATCGCGGGATGGTCGAGCGGGTCGAGGCAGTGCTCTCCAACCCGGTGGTGGGCGACATGCCGGTGGAGGTGACCTATGCCGACTACCGGGATTTCGGCGGGGTCAAGTTCCCGATGCGCATCCGCCAGGGCGCGGGCGGTTTTCCGGCCGCGGACCTGACGGTGTCCGAGGTGAAACCCAATGCCGCGGTCGAGATCGCGGTGCCGGACAGTATCCGCGGGGCGACCATGCCCTACGCGCGGGTCACCAGTGATCCGGCCGCCGAGGGTGTGTGGTACGTGACCGGCGGCAGCCACCACAGCGTGGTCATCGAGATGAAGGACCACACGGTGGTGGTGGAGGGCCCGCTGAACGACGAGCGGGCGACCGCGGTCATCGCGGAGGCGCGCCGGCTCGTGCCCGGCAAGCCCATCCGCTACGTGATCAACAGCCACCACCACTTCGATCACTCGGGCGGGCTCCGCGCCTTCGCGGCGGAAGGTATCACCGTGATCACGCACGAGACCACCCGTGCCTTCTTCGAGGGGGCGCTCGCGGCCCCCGCGACCATGACCCCGGACCGTCAGCAGGCCGCGCGCCGGAAGGTCGCGGTGGAGGGGGTGCGCGACAAGCGCGTGCTCAGCGACGGGGCGCGCAGCGTGGAGATCCATCACATGGCGGGCAACACGCACGCCGACGGGATGCTGATGATCTACCTGCCGAAGGAGCGCCTCCTGATCCAGGCCGACGCCTTCACGCCCGGCCCGCCGAACGCGCCGGTGCCCGCGGTCATCAATCCGCTGAGCGTCAACCTGGCCGACAACATCACCCGCCTCAACCTCGGGGTGGACCGGCTCCTGCCGCTCCACGGGCGCGTCGTCCCGCTGGCGGAGCTGCACCGGATGATCGGCCGGGGCAACTGACCCGACCGCGAGGTCCCCTCGCGCCGGGAGACCCCCGGCGCGAGCGATGACCGACCCTTACGGAGACTGCCCCTTCTTGGCGCTGGGCCCATTCACACCGAGCTTCGCGGCCGTGCCCGGATCCAGCTTGCCGGTCATCGGACGTTCTCGGACTTCTGATAGCTTTTCAGTGATAGCTTTTCAGCGCCGAGACGGTCTGCGGGCCGTCGATGCCGTCTACCGGGCCTGGATCAAAGCCCTTGTCCTTCAGGGCCTGTTGCATCGCGATCACCTGCATGTGAGATTCGTTGCGGACCGAGCCCTCACGCTTGGCCGACGCCCTCGGCGATGGAAGCGGCCCTGGTCCTCGACTCGTCCGAATCGACCTTGCCGCGGAGCATGACGGTGCCCTTGACGGTCTCGACGCTGATCTGTCGGCCCTTGACCCGCTCGTTGGAGTAGAGCGCGATCTTGGTCTTGGCGGTCAGCCACGAGTCGGTAACTTCGGCTTTTACGTCCCGAGCGGCGCTCTTGGCCTTCTGTTCCAGCTTGTCGGTAGTGGTCTGGGACGTCACATACGTCGGAGCGGCCAGGATCGCGACCGATACGAATGCGAATGCGGCGAGGACTCTCGAATGATGCATCGTTCTTACCTTCCGGTCAGGTGGAATGGGATTGGAGCTGTCGGATCCGGAGCGGCTCCTAGCGAAACCCAAGATAGCCGAGGACCGCGAACACGACGACGACGACACCGATGATGTAGAAAATGTTGGGCATGTTGGTCTCCTCTCTACCCCGCAACTGTAGTCGGCGGGCGTGGCGGTGCCTATGGGACCTAGGATGCGGGACCAAGGTCCAATGGGCCGCCTTCCGCGGTCGATACATTCTGGTCTCGTCACGAGGGAGAAAATGACATGAGCCAGATCAGCAATTGGGCGGTGTTCGCGATCGGGGTCAGTGGTCTGCTGCTGCTCGAAATGTTCCTGCTCCGATCCTGAGGACCGCAGCCTCTATCTCGGTGGAGCCGGTTACTAGCTCACTCCCGGCTCGAGCAGGGTGAGCGTGCCCGCATCGGCGTCGAGCTCGGCCAGGCAGCCGAGCGGCAGCGTGGTCTGATCCTCGATGTGGCCGACCATGATGCCGGAGACCGCGGGCACGCCCAGGGCGCGGCAGCGCTCGGCCAGGATGTCGTCGAGCGGCCGATTCTGCAGGAAGAACGGCGACGAATTGCAGTTCGTGAATTTCCCGAACGCCACCCCCGCGACCCCCGCCAGCGCGCCCGACAGCCAGAGCTGGGTCAGCATCCGGTCGATGCGGTAGTACGCCTCCTCGACGTCTTCCAGGAACAGGATCGCGCCGCGCAGGTCGGGGAAGTAGGGCGTGCCGCAGAGGTGCGACAGCAGCCTCAGCTTGCCCCCGCGCAGGCGGCCGCGCCCCCTGCGCGGCACGAGCGTGGCCACCCGGTTCTCCCAGTCCACCCGGCCCTCGGCCCGCTCGAAGGGCGGGGGACCGCCGAGGCGCACCGGCGTCTCCCCGGTCCACAGCACGCGCTTGAGCTCGCCCAGCGAGTAGGGCGTGAAGGCGCGGAACGCCACCGGCCCGTGAAAGGTGACGAGGCCGGCGTGGCGGTGGATCGCCACGTGGAGCGCGGTGATGTCGCTGTAGCCGATCAGGGCCTTGGGTTTCCGCTGCATGAGCGCATAGTCGAGCGCGGGCAGGATCCGCGAGGCCCCGTAGCCGCCGCGCACGCACCAGATCGCGTCCACGCCGTCGTCGGCGAACATCGCGTTGAGGTCGGCGGCGCGGGCGGCGTCGGACCCGGCCAGGTAGCCGTCGCGATCGTAGAGATGGGCGCCGGGCTTCACCTTGAAGCCGAGCGACTCCACCGTGTCGATGGCGAAGCGGATGCGCTCGGGCTCGTTGGGCGCTGCCGACGGCGCCACCATCCCGATGGTCTGACCCGGAGCGAGGCGGCGCGGGCGAAGGAGTGGCATGAGGGCATCTTACCGCGCCTTGACTTTCTGGCGGCCGCGCGGCTAGTCTCGGGGCCGGGTTCGGGACGTCAGGGCTGACCCTCCACCCGCCGCACATGGCTCGAGACCGCGTGATTCCCCTCGGAGGAGGCGCCGTCATGTCCACCACGCATCGGATCGATCGCCGGACGCTTCTCAAGCTCGGGACCGCGGGTGCGGTCATGCTCGGGGCTGGCGCGCCGCTCGCGTCTGCCCAGGAGAAGCCGAAGAAGGGCGGCACGCTCATCATCGGCCGCAATCACGACGCGGACACGCTCTATCCCGGGCGCTCCACCGGGCTCTCCGCGATCGCGACCAACTTCCTGCTCTACGACGGCCTCGTGCTCCACGACTTCCAGATGAAGATCCGGCCCGCGCTGGCCGAGAAGTGGGAGACCTCCGCGGACGGCCTCACCTGGACGTTCCACCTGCGGAAGAACGTCAAGTTTCACTGCGGCGCGCCGCTGACCGCCCAGGACGTCAAGGAGCACTTCGACCGCTGGATCGATCCGAAGGAGTCGGTGCCCACCCGCGCCAAGATGACGAGCCTGCAGGAGACCCGGGTGGTGGACGACCACACGATCGTGTTCCAGCTGAAGAACCCGACCCTGGTCTTCCTCAACAACGTGAGCCAGACCGAGTGGGGCTACGCCTCGATCCCGCACGCCAAGCACGTCAACCAGTACGGCAAGGACTACGGCGTCGTGTCGGCCAGCGTCTGCGGCACCGGGCCGTTCCGCCTCAAGGAGTGGCTCAAGGACGACCGCATGGAGCTCACGCGTAACGACGACTACGGGTGGGGCTCGCCCGCCTACGACAACACCGCGGCGCCCTGGGTGGACCGGATCATCTTCCGCACGCTGCCGGAAGACGCCTCGCGCGCGGCGGAGCTCGAGACCGGCGGCATCGATCTCGACATCGACGTGGCGCCCCAGCACATCCCGCGGCTCGAGGGGCGCGGCGTGAAGATCACGTCCATCCCGCGCCTGTCCTCCAACCACATCGGCTTCAACGTGGAGAAGGATGTGTTCAAGGATCCGCGGGTGCGGAAGGCGGTGGCCCACGCGGTCAATCGCGAGCAGATCGTGCAGTTCGTCATGAAGGGCCAGGCCGACGTCTCCCACGGCTTCCTGCATCCGCTCGTGCCGGGAGCCACCCCGAAGGAGCAGATGCGGCCTCTCATGTACGAGTGGAGCCTGGAGAAGTCGAAGCGGCTCTTCAGCGAGGCGGGCTGGACACCCGGGCCGGGCGGCATCCGCCAGAAGGACGGCAAGCCCCTGACCGCGACCTGCTTCGTGTTCACCGAGCTGCACGAGCGGATCGTGACCCCGGTGCAGGCCACGCTCCGCGACGCGGGCTTCGACATGCAGATCAAGCGGCTGGAGGCGGCCGCCTTCACCACCGCCACCCGCGCGGGCGAGCACGACATGCGCTTCCTGCCGATGATCTACAGCTCGGCCGATTTCCTCTACTTCTTCGTCTCCCAGGCCATCCCCAGCCCGAACACGGTGCGCTGGAAGGACGAGAAGACGGACGCCTTCTTCCAGGTGTCGCAGACCTCGCTGAAGGAGGCGGAGCGGGTCCGGGCCTTCCAGGGGCTGGAGCAGCGGCTGGTGAGCGAGGCGGTGGTGGTGCCGATCCAGCACATCCGCTGGATCTTCGGCAACCGACCGCGGGCGCGTGGGCTCAAGTACCATCCGATCCACGGCATCTACAAGCTGATGGACGTCTGGGTGGCCTGAGCCATGAGCGCGACGAGGCGCACCGCGATCCGGGCCGGCTATATCCTCGCCTTCGACGGTCGCGGCCACCGCCTGCTGCGGGACGGGGTCGTGGTGGTGGAAGGCGATCACATCCTCCACGTCGGGCCCCGCTTCGACGGGACCGTCGACGAGACGGTGGACGCCCGCGATCGCATCGTCACCCCGGGCCTGATCTCCACCCACGCCCACATCGGCGGCTCGCCGCTGGACCGCTCGTTCATCGAGGACCGCGGCAACCCGCAGTTCTGGTACTCGGGTCTCTTCGAGATGCTGCCGGTGCGCAGCGAGGGGCAGGACGAGGAAGGCGGTCGCGCCTGCGTGGACTTCTCGATGGCCGAGCTGCTGCGGGGCGGGGTCACCACCGTCATGGAGATCGGGGGGCTCGGGGAGTACGTCGTCGAGCGCGCGGCGCACTACGGGATCCGCGTGTACATGGGCCAGGCCTTCCGGTCCGGGCGCTGGCTCACCCGGGACGGCAAGCGCGTGGAGTGGGAGTGGAACGAGGAGCAGGGCCGGCAGGGGCTGCGCCGCGCGGTGGACTTCCACGCGAAACACGATGGCGCCCACGGCGGCCTCGTGCGCTGCTTCTTCTCGCCCGCCCAGATCGACACCTGCTCGCCCGCTCTCCTCAAGGAGGCCAAGCGCCACGCGGACGAGGCGCGCGTGCCGTACCAGGTCCACACCTCGCAGTCGGTGGTCGAATTCAACGAGATGGTGGCCCGCCACGGCAAGACCCCGATCGCCTGGATGCGCGAGCTGGGGGTGCTCGGCCCCAACACGATCCTGGGCCACGCGATCATCATCGGCGGCTCGTCCTGGACGAACTACCCCGCGGGCGATGTCGCCATCATGGCGGACGCGGGCTGCTCGGTGGCCCACGCGGTGTGGGTCTTCGCGCGCCGGGGGGTGGCCATGGAGTCGTTCGCGGCCTACCGCGCGGCCGGCGTCAACATGTCGCTCGGCACCGACACCAACCCCCAGAGCGTGATCGAGGCGATGCGCTGGGCCGCGGTGTGCTCGAAGATGATGGAGCGCAATACCGAGGCCACCACCGCCGCCCACGCTTTCGACGCGGCGACGCTGGGCGGCGCGCGAGCCCTCGGGCGCGACGACCTGGGGCGCATCGCCCCCGGGGCCAAGGCCGACCTCGTGCTGTGGAAGGCCACCTCGTGGCGGATGACCCCGCTGCGTGACCCGATCAAGAACCTGGTCTACAACGCGGCCGACGAGGACGTGGACCGCGTCTACGTCAACGGGCGTCTGGTGGTGGACGGCGGCCGCGTGCTCGCCGCCGACGAGGGCAAGATCCTGCAGACGCTGCAGGCGGCGGGCGACCGGATGTGGCCGCGCATGGCCAAGGCGGACTGGGCCGGCCGCGACGCCGACCAGCTCTCCCCGCAGACCTACGCGGACTGGAGCGGCTAGGCCGCGACGGTGGGCGGGTACGTCCTCCGCCGGCTCTGGCAAACCATCCCGGTCCTCTTCGGCGTCTCGCTGCTGGCCTTCGCGGTCATGCACGTGGTGCCGGGTGACCCGGTGCGCCTCATCGCGGGGCCCGACGCGCCCGAGTCGGTGGTCGAGCGCATCCGCTTCGAGCTCGGGCTGGATCGGCCGCTCCACGAGCAGTACTGGTCGTTCCTGAGTCGCGCCCTCCGCGGCGATCTGGGCCGCTCGCTCCGCTCACGGGCGCCGGTGGCCGACGAGATCCTCGCGCGCTTCCCCGCCACACTCGAGCTGACCACCGCGAGCATGGTCATCGCGGTGATCGTCGGCGTGCCCCTGGGGCTGATCGCGGCAGTGCGCCGGGCCACGTGGGTGGACTACGTCGCGATGACCACCTCGCTGTCCACCCTGTCCATGCCGGTCTTCTGGCTGGCCATCGTGGCCATCTGGCTCTTCAGCCTGCAGCTCGGCTGGCTGCCCGTCTCGGGCCGCGGGGGCCCGCTGTGGCAGTGGGACGGCCTCCGCCACATGGCGCTGCCCGCCGCCACGCTGGCCACCACGTCCATCGCGATCACGAGCCGTCTCACGCGCTCCGGGATGCTCGACGTGCTGGGTCGCGAGTACGTGACCACCGCGCGGGCCAAGGGCCTGCCGCCGGTCTCGGTCGTGACCAAGCACGCGCTCAAGAATGCGCTGATCCCGGTGGTGACGGTGGTCGGCCTGCAGTACGGCTTCCTGCTCGGGGGGGCGGTGGTCACCGAGACGATCTTCGCGTGGCCCGGCGTCGGGCGCCTCGCCATGAGCGCCATCCTCCAGCGCGACTACCCGG
>Ga0114129_10014315_pt1 | contig 11305 bp, 11 predicted proteins | sample RhiMetdeltSRZDD1_FD_80071 | JGI IMG/M metagenome (GOLD analysis project Ga0114129, IMG submission 80071) | Populus rhizosphere microbial communities from Tennessee, USA - Rhizosphere MetaG P. deltoides SRZDD1 (version 2) (version 2) | ecosystem: Host-associated > Plants > Roots > Rhizosphere >... | reverse complement strand
TGGTGGCGGAGGTGTTCGCGATCGACCTTGACCATATCAAGGTGTCGGCGACCAGCACGGCCAAGGTGCCGAACACCTCGGCAACGGCGGCATCTTCAGGCTCCGATCTCAACGGCATGGCCGCCTTGCATGCTGCGGAGCAGATCAAGACCCGCATGACCGGGGTGGCGGCTGAATATTTTGCGGTGTCAGCGCAGGACATCATCTTTTCATCGAACCGCGTCTACGCCGGCAACCGCAGTCTGTCGTTCGCCGAGCTTGCAGCGCTGTCGTGGGAGAAGCGCGTGTCGCTATCGGCGGCGGGCTTCTACAGCACGCCGAAAATACATTGGGATTTCGCCACCAATACGGGGCGGCCGTTCTACTATTTCGTCTACGGCGCCGCCGCGGCCGAAGTCGCCATCGATACTCTCACCGGCGAGTCACGCGTGCTGCGGGCCGAGCTGATCCAGGACTGCGGCCGCTCGCTCAATCCCGCGATCGACCTCGGCCAGATCGAGGGCGCATTCGTGCAGGGCATGGGTTGGCTCACCACCGAGGAGCTGTGGCGGGACGCCGAAGGCCACCTGCGCACCCACGGCCCGTCGACCTACAAGATCCCTGGAAGCCGCGACGTGCCGCCGGTGTTCAACGCGCGGATCCTGAGTGACGCACCGAACCGCGAAGCGACAATCTTCCATTCCAAGGCCGTCGGCGAGCCGCCGCTGATGCTGGCCATCTCGGTCTGGCTCGCGATCCGCGACGCCGTCGCAAGCCTTGCCGACTATCGTCTCGCGCCGCACCTCGATGCGCCCGCCACGCCGGAGCGGGTGCTCGCCGCGATCGACGATTTGCGCAGCCGCAAGAGGGATTAGGCTTTGCCGCTGAAATCGAGTCCATCGGCCGCCATTTCGGAATTCGCTCTCAACACGGAGCGCATGGTCACCCGCGGATGACGAGCTCGGCTTCGGCGGACGTCCCGCTGAACTCGAACCCGAAACGCCTTGCCAACCGCCGCATCGGCACGTTTCCGTAGCCGATATGCGCGATCAGCAGGCGGAAGCCCGCGGCGCGCGCGTCATTGACGACATTGGCCAGCAGCGTTGCACCGAGCCCGCGACACTGCAGATCGGAGCGGATGATCAGCGCGATCTCCGCCATGCCCGGGCGCACCCAAGCGACCGTCGCAAGCCCTAGGAGGTGGCCGCTCAGATCGAATAGTCCGACCGATTCGATCTTGCGGTCATCGAGCCCGAACAGCCGGCGAAAAGTGCCGGCATCGCCGAGCGCGACCGGCCTGCCGAAGCGCAGGCGAATGTCGTCGGCCTGCAGCAGGCCGGCAAATTCCGCACAAGCGGCAAGATCCGTGGTCTCGACCCGCCGCACCCGCGCCGCACCGAAACGGCCGACGATGCCCCGATGGGCGTAGGCATCGGCGATGGCATACAGGTTGCCACGATGAAGCCCGAGATCCTTCAATGTACGGGCATCAAGCGCATGCAATTCTCGCAATGCGGCGGAATATCGCCACGCCAGCTGCAGACGATGCCAGCCGGCTTGGAGGAGTCGCCACGGAGCCTTCAGCACCGTGCGTATGATCCGATCGGACCGGAGCGGGGCCCACCCGCGGTCGGCCAATGCTTGGGCGGGATGATGCGCCGTCAGCCGAGAAGAAATCTGGTTCATCTTGGGCTCGCTGCGCGTGAGTTGCGAGCCTTATGTCGTCCTCCTTGTACGCCGGCTCAAATGAATAGTTTCGCCGCAGTAGTGAAATCGATTCATGCATGGGTTGAACACGCGCAGATGATGCGACGTTAACGCAGACCGTTCTCCGCGCAGTATTTCTTTGCTTCGTCGAGCACCCAGTGTCGAAACGATCGAATGGCCGGACGCGTTTCCTGCCCGGCGGGACCGACGAGCCAATATCCGGTTTCGATGTCGATCACCCTGGGGTCCGCCTTCACCAGCCGGCCGGCAGCGAGGTCCGGAGATATCAGCGGCGCCCGGCCGATCGCTATTCCCATACCTGTCAACGCGGCTTCCGTGGCGAGCGCCACGGTGTCGAAATGCAGGTCCTCTCCGATCTCGATCTGGGCTCCGGCGCCTTCGATCCACGCGCTCCAATCGTTTTCGAGCGAAGACACGCGAAGAAACGTGACCTTCGGCCAGTTGATTGCTCCGTCGCGACGGACGGACGCGAGGTAGGCGGATGTCGCCACCGGAATCAGCTGTTCGCGGAACAGGAGGTCGGACTTCACACCCGGCCATGCTCCTCGGCCCATTCGGATCGACAGATCGACGCCCTCCATGGGAAACAGGGCTTGGCGGTGTGACGTATCGATAGCGAGACGTATCCCCGGATGCAGAGTCCGAAATCGCGGCAGCCTCGGCACCAGAAAGCGTTGCGCGAAGGTCGGTGCCACGCTCAGGACGACGCGCCGTTCTCCCCTGCGTCCCGGCATCCGCTGGACGCCGAGCGCGACCATTGCCAGCGCTTCGGAAACGTAGGGCAGGAGATGGCGGCCCGCGGCTGTGAGCGTGACGCCGCGCGGCCGGCGTTGGAACAACTCTACGCCGAGCCATTTCTCGAGCGAGTCGATGCCGTGGCTGACGGCGCTCGCAGTCAGACCAAGCTCGTCCGCGGCCTTGGTGAAGCTTTCGTGCCGGGCGGCGGCTTCAAACAGCCGGAGTGGCGGGAGCGGTGGAATCGGGATCGGCATCTTGGCAGACTCGAAGGAGAGGTGGCACGTGGCGGTGCGCACCGGTCATTGACCTGCACATCGTGCAGGGTGCACGTTTGCTCGCATCCATTGTGGCGGGACGCCGGAGGACGCACAATGAGATTCAAGTCCAACTCACGAGAGCCGTTGAGAAAGCTGCGATGTGACAACAGTGACGAATCATCCCTGAAGGCATCGCGGTTAGCGTCCTATCGGAGGAGGACTATCACTGTATTGTGGGACGCGCGATTCTCACCCGCTTGGGCTGGGCATAGCGCGAAGGCAGCGTGGGCGATCGTCGATCGCTCAGCCGTCCACTCCCTTGAGAAAGTCGAGCACGATGCGCACGACTTCCTCCGGCTGCTCCATGAAGGGAATGTGGCCGGCGCCGGGCATGACGACGAGTTTGGCGCCGGCAATGCGGGCGGCAATCAGGTCGCTCAGTTCCTTCGGGATGAGTTGATCATTGTCTGACGTCACTACCAGCGTCGGCGTCCTGATCGAGCCGAGCAGGGTAGTGAATTTCGGCTCCCGTTCCTGTCCCGGCTGGCAGCGGCCCCATTTGAGCAGCGCTTCCACGAATGCGCTATAGCTCGCCGCGGAGTTCGCGCGAATGTTTTCCTGATTGGCCCGCATGGTCGCATAGCCGGCGTCGGAATTGATGAATTTGCGGGTCAACGTCCACAGACCCATGTAATCGGCGACCTCATCGCTCATGCCGAGCTTCTCGATCAATCGCAGGCGAAGACGGAAATTGAGCTCGGTCGCGCGGTCGAGCTCGCTGAATCCCCCGACCACGATCAGCGACTTCAACGTGCCGGGATGGCGTTGCGCCAGCGCGAGCGCCATCGAGCCGCCGAGCGACGAGCCGAGCACATGGATCGGCCCGAATCCGAGCCTGTCGATCATGAGGGCAAAGTCGTCGGCCCAGGCCTCGACCGTGTAGGGCGGCGGTGACTTCGTCGAGCGGCCGATGCCGCGCGGGTCGACCGCCAGCACCTGCAGGTGCCGCGAGAGCAGCGGAATGCCGAAGCGGTAATAGGTGTGGTCCAATCCCAGGCCCGGGATCAGCAGGATCGGCTTTCCCGTGCCGGATGTCGCGTAGTGAAGCGTGGCTCCGCCAATTTCGATGTCGGGCACGGAAATCCCTCGGAATTTACAGCTTCGGAAGCACGTGCTCGCCGAACAGTTCGACGGTGCGCACGGGGTCGGAGGCAAGACTGACGGTGAGCATCAAGCGTTTGGCGCCCGCGGCCTTGGCGGCGAGCGCCTGGGAAAGGCAGTCTTGCGGATTGCCGCAGATCGCGAGTCGTCTCGACAGATAGTCGAACAGGCCGAGCTCCTGCACGAGTTTGATGTCGGCTTCGCCGGGCCGTGTGCTGTAGCGCCGGCGCAGTTCCAGCAACGGCTCGCGCAGCGGTTCCGGAACGCCGCGCGTTTCCAAGTGCTTGTCGCCGATGACGTAACCGGCGAGGAACGCGAGCATCGCGCCCACTTTCGCGCGCGCGGCATCGCGGTCCTCATTGCAGTCGAGCGCTCCGATCTGCCAGATCTCGATCTCCTCGGGGGCCCGGCCCGCATCCTTGGCGCCGGCGAAGATCTGCGCTTGCGAATCGTGAATATTGTCGGCGGCCAAGCCATAGTTAGCGAATACGCCATCGGCGGTCTGCCCCGCCGCCTGCAGGGGCTTGGGGTGCGAGGCGGCGAGAAAGACCGGCGGCGCGCGTTTGATCCATGGCAGATGCGCGCTTGCCGCGCCGAGGGTTGCCGGCGCGCCCGTCAGCAGCGTCTTGATGAACGTGACTCCTTCCGCCAGATCCTTGGCGCGCGACTTCGGGAGTCCGACGTTCTTGGTGCCGCTGTGGCCGGCGCCGATGCCGAGCACGGCGCGACCGTTGGAGACGTGATCGAGCGAGGCGATCGCGGCCGCGCTCACCGCCGGATGACGGGTCAGCAGATTGGTGACGCAAATTCCCACTCGCGCGTGCTGCGAGGCGCGCGCGACCAGCGCGGCCGACACCCACGGATCCATCGCATTACCGGGCGTGTCGGCGATGCCGATCATCGCATAGCCGTAGCGGTCCGCGCGCTCGGCAAGCTTTTCGCAGAGATCGAGGGTGTAGGGCCAGAAGAAGAAACCAACTTGCATCTTGTACTCTCTTAGAATGTTGCGTCAGGATCGCGGCGGCCAGCGACGCATGATCACGCCCTCGATGACCGCGAACAAGTCGTTCACCACAAAGCCGAATAGTCCCACCATGACCAGCAAGGCGTAGACCTCGCTGGACTGGAAATTGCGCTGCGACCGGATCATCAGCGCGCCGATCCCCGGCAGCGACGTCAGCATCTCCACCAGCAACGTCACCACGATCGCGAGCGGGATCGCGATGCGGATCCCGAGCAGCAGCGACGGTACGATGGCCGGAAGAACGATTCGCCACGTGCGCTGCCACGCGGTCAGCCGGAATGAGCGCGCGACGTCGAGCAGCAGCGGATCGATCTGACGCACGGCCGACGTCGCATTCAACAGGATCGGCCAGAGCGCCGACAGGACGACGACGGTCAATTTCATGGTCTCGCTGTAGCCGATCAGCAGCGAGGCCACCGGTACCGTCACCGGCGGCGGGATCGCGCGCATGAATTCAAGCAGCGGCTGCAACGCGTGCGCGGCGCGGTCCGAAACTCCGATCAGGAGACCGAGCACGGTACCGGCGGCAATCGCCAGCGCGAGGCCCTTGAGGAAGGTCCAGGTCGTTGCCCCGAAGGCGGCGACGAGATGTTCGCGGCTGAACAGGGTCAGCGCGGCGGTCCACCACTGCGACGGCCCCGGGAAATAAGGCGAGGGACCGGGTTGCAGCAGTTGCCAGACCAGCAGCAGCAGGATCAAGGGGAGCAATCCGCGCGCGGGTGGGAGGCTTGCCAGCACGGTGCGTAGTTGTCCCGCGAAATCCGCGTTTTTTTTCGACTGGCGATCCATCAGCCCGCCTCGCGTAACCGTCCGGACGCGGCCGGGAACAGCATGGCGACAGCGCCGGTGAGCACCGCGTTCAGGATCACGCCGAGCGCGCCGATGACGACCACATAGGCGAACACAAGTTCGGGACGCATGGCCTGCTGCTCGCGCACGACCGCGTAGCCGAGCCCGGCAGGGTTGCCGACCATTTCGGCCACGATCGCCAGCACCAGCGCCAGCGTCATGCTCAGCCGCGCACCGACCAGGACGCAGGGGAGGGCCGCGGGCAGCATGATCTTTCGCATGATCTCGCCCCGTGAGAGCCGGAACGTCCGCCCGACTTCGAACAGCCGGGCATGCACGCCCATGACCGCGCCCATGGTGTTGATGAGCACCGGCCAAAGCGCGGGCAGAATGATGACCATCAATTCCATCTGCAACGAGAAGCCGAAAAGCAAGAGCGCCACAGGCGCGAACGCGATGCCCGGCATCGGGCGCAGCATTTCGATCGACGCCAGCGAATAGCGCCGCAGCGTGCTCGATGCGCCGAGCAGCAGTCCAAACACGACGCCGAGGACAAGCGCCGCCGTCCAGCCGACCAGGACCGACAGCAGCGTATGCAGCGTGTCGGCAAGCAGCTGGCCGCTGCTTGTGATTTCCGCCAGCCCGCTGGCCATCGCCGAAGGCGCCGGCAGATTCTGGTACTGCGCGAACCCGGCTCGCAGCAGGAGTTCCCAGAGCGCGAAGCCGAGTGCGATGGTGGCAAGGCCCAGCCAATTGACGCGACCCAGGATGCGTCTCGGCTCACGCATGCTCGGTCTGTCCGATCGCTTGATGGAGCAGGTAGCGCAGCTCCAGGAATTTTGGCATCTGCCGGGTGACCACCTGGTCGCGCGGCTTCGGCAGATCGACCGCGACCGTGCGCTCGATGCGGCCGGGCGCGCCGGTGATCACCGCCACGCGGTCGCCGAGATAGACCGCCTCCTCGATATCGTGGGTGACGAAGACGAAGCTCGATCCGGTCGCGTCGCGAAGCCGGAGCAGCTCATCCTGCAACGTCGCCTTGGTCATGGCGTCGAGTGCGGCAAAGGGCTCGTCCATCAGCAGAACGGCCGGGCGCAATGCCAAAGCGCGCGCGATCTGCACCCGCTGCTGCATGCCGCCGGAAAGCTGCCATGGATAGTCGTCTTCGTGTCCGTCCAGCCGGACGAGCCGCAACGCGTCGCGCACTCGCTCGCTGATCTGGTTTCGCGGCAACTTGCCTTCCAATCCGAAAGCGACGTTGCGGGCGACCGTACGCCACTGCAGCAGAGCGTGGGAATAGTCCTGAAAGACGATGACGACATCCGCGGGCGGCCCGTCGATCAGTCGTCCATTCACATGGACGGCGCCGCGTGTGCTGGCCGTCAGTCCCCCAAGTACCCGCAACAGGGTCGTCTTGCCGGTGCCCGAGGGCCCCACAACGGTCAGGAATTCGCCGCGACGCAGCTCGAGCGAAATATCCGCGAGAATCCGCCGTACCCCGTCCTGGTGCGGCAATTCCACCGAGACATCCCGGCAGGAAAAAACGAGATCAGGCAATGCTCCCGACGGATGCCCCGCACCCGTTGCATTCACGGGGCGGTCACCACGATCTTGGCCTTGTCGACCGGCACCGATAGTTGTCCGAGGTCCTTCAGCACATCGATCCACACCCCGAGTTCATCCGGCTTGATGGTGAACCGATAGGTCGGGAGCGGTACCTTGGCGACGACCTCGGGCGGCAGGCGCGAATACTTGGCGAGAATCGCTCGCGTGTCAGCGGGATTGGCATTCATGTAGCTCTGCGCTTCGGTCAGGGCGTCGATCCACGCCTTGATGACAGGACCGTTGGCGCGGGCCCATGTGCCATCGGATATCCAGAACGGGAACAGCACCTCATCACCGGCCGCCAACAGTGGGTCGCCGAGCGAGACATTGCCGGCCGCGAGCAGGGCGCCGGCAAATGGCTCGAGCGCCTCGACCGCGTCGACGTTGCCGGCTTTGAGCTGGTCGCCCATGTTCGGGAATGGCACCTCGACACCACGGATCGATGCCGGATCAACACCATTCTTCTTCAGCCAATAGAGCGTCGCCACATGGATCACCGCCCCGAGGGTGGGAGCCGCGATCGCCTTACCCTTGAGGTCGGCGGCGCTCTTGATCCCGGATTCCTTGCGTACGATCACCTGGGTGGTCGGATTGCTCTTGACCTCGATCGCCTCCCCCGCGGTCGCCACCACGTCGAGGCCGCCGGCGACCGCCTTGATGAGATCCGTGGGGGTTGATGCCGCGAACTCGAACTGCCGCCCGACGGTGCCGGGCAGCAGCGACAGATTCTGGATCGGGCTCAACGTGACCGCGAGGCCGTGCTTGGCGAAGATGCCCTTGTCCAGGGCAACCCATGCGGGAAGCCACGTGGCGACCGGAACATAGGCCGCGCGCACCGGTGTCAGCGGCTTATCCTGCGCAGCCAGCCCGCTTGGCAGCAACCAGCAGAAAGCCGCGGTTGCGGCAACGAAACTGGTCCAGCGCGCATTGCGTCCAGTCATGATCAAGGCATCCTCCCGTTATTGTTTTCAGCGAGGCGACACGTTAGCCAATCGCCCGCTCAGTGAGAAGCGCGACCGCAAACGGTCGGCCCCCCGCGCGTGCGAGACGGAAAGCTCCGTGTCTGCTCAGTTCTTGAGGGCGAAGCTGTTCAAGTAGTCCATGGCTTCGCCGAGCGGCACCACGTCGGCATACTTCTGGTCCATGTCGAACAGATTGGCCTCCATGACCGCCGGGGTGCGATCCGCCACCGCCTCGCGCACCACCATGCAGCGGATGTCGCGCATGAACGCATCCGTGACCGTCGCGCGAACGCAGCCGCTGACGCTCGTCCCGCAGACCAACAAAGTGTCGATGGCGTAGACGCCAAGAAAGACCTCGAAGTCGGTGCGGAAGAAGGCGCTCGGCCGCCACTTGCGGATGATGCGATCGCCCGGCTCGGGTGCGACCTCGGGGATGATCGCGGCGCCCTTGCTGCCATCGATCTGGACGCGGCCTTCGGCGTGATAACGCTGCTTGTAGCGCCAAAGACCGGCCGACGAGCCATCACCGGCAACCAAACCCTGCGTGTAGAACACCGGCACGCGCCGCGCCCGAGCGCTCGCGCACAACTGCCGGATCGGCGCATAGGTCTCTCCGATCGATGGCCACAGGGTCGTGGGTGCCTCCGGGTCGCAAAAGTCGTGCTGCATATCGATGATCAGCACGGCCGGGCGCTGGCCGAAGCCGATGCGCTGCCCCATGCCCTGTTTGCGGTAAATCTCGGAGGACGTTGTTTTGGTATCGGTCATGATCACCATTCACTGGATTGCCGCAGGCGGGGTCGCGATCATTTCCCGATCTGACGCTCGGCAACCGGCGGCAGAAACTGCGGATCGAATACCATCTCTGGCAGCAGCTTGCGGGGGAGCTGGAAGCCCTCGGTGACGATGTCGATGTGCTTGCTCAGGCGCGCGGGGTCGACGTTGCCGATTCCGCTTTTTCGTACGCCGGGCGTGACGACGAAGTCGAGCGCCCATTTCAGCCGCACCAGCTCGACCGCCGGGTCCGACAGCGCTTCGGCCTTCTTGAGCGCCGCAATCGCCGCGTCCGGATCGGCGGCCGCATTCTGCCAGGCCTGGATCGTGGCTTTGACAAATCCGCGCACCGCGTCCGGATGCTGCTTGGCAAAGGCGGGGGTGGTGAACACTACGTTGGCGTAGAGGTCGACGCCGTAGTCGCGCAGCATGATGACGTTGATGTCGTCGCGCTTGATGCCGAGCCCGAGCAGCGAGGGGACCGCCGTCATCACCCAGGCGGCGGCGAAATCAATGTCGCCGCGCACGAGCATCGGCTCACGGACTTGCGGCTGCACATTCGCCCATTGCACGCGCCCGGGATCGATCCCGTTCACCCGCGCGAAGACGTTGAACAAGCGATAGGTGGCGTCGACCGTGGGGGCACCGCCTTTGCGGCCCATGAGGTCCGCGGGCTTCTCGATCCCGGCCTTCTTGAGCGAGATCAGGCTCAGCGGTGCCTGGTCGTAGACCAGGAGGACGGCGATCAACTCGCGTCCCGGGTTCTTGGCGTTGAATTCGATCATGGCGCTGAGATCGCCGAAACCGATATCGTGCGTGCCGCTCGCCACCTTGGTAATCGAGTCCGCTCCGCCGCGGCCGGGATCGAAGGCCGCGAGGTTGACCTTCTGCGCGGCGTAGTAACCGCGCTCCCGGCCGAGCACGAATGGCGATTGTTGCCCCTGCAGCAGGAAGTCCAGGATGAACCGAACGTCGGTGGCTTGCGCACCCGCGGATGCGATGCCGGACAAGGCCGCCAACAGCAAGATGCCGGTTGCGACGATCGCGTTGCCTATGCGCATGGTTGCTCCTCGTGCCCGTCGGTCATTGATCGCTTGAGCCCGGTATTTTCGGCTCGTTCACCCGCCTCGATGCAAGCGGAGATCAAGAAGGTCGCAGTCGCTGGCCGCCGCTCGTTTGCCGTGCAGCGCCTGGATTATCGAGTCCGGCGGCAGTCGAGCGGGATTGAATTCCGGCGTCAAGAGCGAAGCGTTCAACCTGCCGCGCTCATGGAGGAGCGGAAGGCCCAGCGCGTGAAATAGGACTCGACATAGGCGAATACGGCGTACATCGCGATGCCTTCGATCGCGAGTCCGAGCAGGCAGGCGAACACCAACGGCATCTGGAAGTTCGATCCGGCCTGCACCATCAGATGGCCCAGGCCGGCATTGGCGCCGATGGTCTCGGACATCACGGCGCCGATGAAGGCAAGGGTGATGGCGACCTTGAACGAAGCGAACAGATAGGGCTGCGTGCGCGGAATGCCGACCTTCAGCATAATGTCGAGCTTCTTGGCGCCGAGCGCGCGCAGCACGTCTTCGAGCTCCGGCTCCATGGTGGCGAGGCCGGTCGCCACATTCACCACGATCGGAAAGAACGAGATCAGAAAGGCGGTGAGGATCGCCGGCACCACGCCGATGCCGAACCAGATGATCAGGATCGGGACCACTGCGACCTTCGGGATGGAGTTGAAACCGATCATCACGGGATAGAGCCCGCGATAGATCGCGCGCGACCAGCCGACGATGATGCCGAGCACGATGCCGAAGGCGACCGCGAGCGCGAAGCCGGCGAGCGTCGTCCACAAGGTAACGAAGGAGTTCTTGAGGAGCGGCGACCAGTACCTGACGGCTGCCTCGAAGATCTGCGAAGGCGCGGGAAGAACAAAGGTGTCGATCTTGAAGACCCGGCACGCGAGCTCCCACAGCACGAACAGGCCGATGGTGAACAGCCATGGCGACAGCTTTTCCAGCGTCGTGCTCATGCCGATCTCAAAGCGCGTGTCCCGGGCGCAGCGCAGCGCGAAACGAAGTGTAGCGGTGCGATGCAGACCCGGGACCGTTCCAGTCCGTGGCGGCCCCGGATCTGCGGTGCACCGCTCCGCGCGACCGCGCTTCGCGCTGCACCGCGTCCGGGACACCGTCCCGCAGCCGCGCCAACTCATGCTGCGGAAGGGCACCTTGGTGTCCGGCTGAGTCAATTCGGCGGATGGATCAAGGAGATCGGCCCGTTTGTTAAGGTGCCCTCGA
>Ga0114129_10014312_pt1 | contig 11306 bp, 10 predicted proteins | sample RhiMetdeltSRZDD1_FD_80071 | JGI IMG/M metagenome (GOLD analysis project Ga0114129, IMG submission 80071) | Populus rhizosphere microbial communities from Tennessee, USA - Rhizosphere MetaG P. deltoides SRZDD1 (version 2) (version 2) | ecosystem: Host-associated > Plants > Roots > Rhizosphere >... | reverse complement strand
TACTCCGCCCATACCACCGCTCCGACGGATCGCTGGTGGTCGGCTACGACCGCCGCGACGTCCGCGTCGCTTCTGAGGACGACGACGTAGCGGCCCGAAGGTCCGGACGGCGGCGGCGGCGCAGCGAGCGACGAGCCCGCACCGAGCACCCCCACAAGAGCGAAGCAGAGAAGCGCACAGCGCATCGTGCGGGCCCGAATTTTCTGCCTCAGGCCCATGCGAGGCCCTCCTTCTTGCCGAGCGCATCGCGGATGGTCGTGATGAGGTCCTCGCTCGTGAACGGCTTGGCGAGGAAGCTGGTCCCGGGCTCGAATGGGCCGCGCGCGAGGACCACATCGTCGCTGTAGCCGGAGGTGTAGACCACTTCGAGCTCGGGGCGCATCGCTCGAGCGCGCTCCGCCAGGTCGCGCCCGGACATGCCCGGCATGACGACGTCCGTGAACAGGACGTCGATCGGGCCGCGGTGCTCGCTGCAGACGACGAGGGCGTCGTAGGGGTCGCCTGCGATGAGAACGGACATCCCGGCACGCTCGAGCATCGCCCGTGTGAGCTCCCGAACCATCTCCTCGTCTTCGACGAGCAGGACCGTGCCGCTGGGGTCGGAGCCGGTCACGACAGGGCGGCGCAGTAGGCGCGGCGGCGACGCGGCCGGAGCAGCCGGCTCGAACTCGCCTACCGTCGCCGGAAGGTACACGGTAAACACGGTTCCAGCCCCCGGGGTCGATGAGACGGACATCGAACCGCCGGACTGAGCCACGATCCCGTGCGCGGTGGAAAGACCGAGGCCGGTGCCTTTCCCCTGCTCCTTCGTCGTGAAGAACGGCTCGAAGACACGCGCGCAGGTTGAGGCATCCATGCCGTGACCCGTGTCGCGGACGTCGAGCTCGACGTACGCGCCCGGAGACAATCCCAGCGCGCGCGCGCCCTCGGCGGCAAGTGTCACGTTCGCCGTCTGAATTGTCAGGCGGCCACCCGTCGGCATCGCGTCGCGCGCGTTCACGGCGAGGTTCACGAGCACTTGCTCGAGCTGCCCCGGGTCGGCACGTACGGGCGCGATCCCCGACTCGAGCCGGCGCTCGAGCGCGATGTCCTCGCCGATCAGCCGCTGCAAGAGCGACTCGACGTCGGTGACGACCGCGTTGAGGTTCAGCACGCGCGGCTGCAAGACCTGCTTGCCCGAGAACGCGAGCAGCTGCTGCGTCAGCGCGCCGGCCCGATCGGCCGCACGCTTGATCTCGCCGAGATGCTCGGCCACCGGTCCGCCCTCGAGACGTGCAAGCGAGAGCTCCGAGTGGCCGGAGATCGCGGTCAGGAGATTGTTGAAATCGTGGGCGATGCCCCCGGCGAGCTTGCCGACGGCCTCCAGCTTCTGTGCCTGGCGGAGCTGTTGCTCGAGCTCTCGCTGCTCGGAGATGTCGCGCAGGACGATCGCCGCGCCGACGAGCTCCCCGCCCTCGACCAGCGGAGTCGTCGTGCAGTCCGCCACGTATGTCACGCCGTTGCGAAGCCTGGTGACCTCGGCCTCGAACCGATGCTCCTCGCCGTCGTCGAGCGTGGCAGTGAAGGGACAGCCCTTTCCAGAGCATGGAAGCCCGCCGGGACTGCGGTGTCCGATCGTGCGGTGGACGTCCAGCCCGATGAGCCGATCGGGGGGGCAACCTGTCAGCTCACCCGCCGCGGGGTTCGCGAACGTGACGCGCCCTTGCCGATCGAGGCCGAAGATTCCCTCGCCGACGGACCGGAGGAGTAGCTCGTTCTGGCGCAACAGGGCGCCGAGCCGCTCCTCAGATTCCTTCCTCTTCGTCACGTCGAGGAGGTAGCCCTGGTAGTAGATCGTCGTATCGCCCTCCTGGGCGGCGACCGCCTCGTCCTGGATCCAGACCGTCCGCCCGTCGGCCGCGAGCATCCGGTACTCCGCGCGGAACGCTCGCCCCTCTGCAATGCACGAACGCCATTGGGCTGGAATGCGCTCGCGGTCGGCGAGATGCAGCCGCTCGGTCCAGAACTCCTCCTCGTGGATCGCCTGCTCCGCGGTAAAGCCGAGCATGGCCTCGATCTGCGGGCTGACGAAGCGGACGTTGTGGTCGGCGGCGAGGATGTACGTGGCGAGCGGAAGTTGCTCGACGAGGAGGCGGTACCGCATCTCCGCGAGGCGGAGCTGCTGCTCACGCTCTTTGTCCTCGACCAGAACCGGGACGCTGAACGCTCTCTGAACCAGAAAGAGCGTCGCGGCACCGGCGATCGCGAGAAACGGATCGGCATACCAAAGTGCCACGAGGACCGGGCCCTGCGCGGCGAGCACGATGTCGATCGCCAGCGCCTCACGACCGAACAGCCCGCTCTCGCGTAGACCGCGGCCCCTGGCGAGCTTCAGGATGGCCGCCAACAAGACGTGGTTGACGAGAACGAAGGCAGCGACCGCGGCCGCGAGAGCGACCGGCGGTAGCGACTCCCCCCCGTCGACCTCCCAGGCAACGTGAGCGATCGCCCAGACGGCGAGTGCGCTCACGATGTAGTTCGCGATGTTGAAGCTCTGGATGTACCAGGGGTACCGCGCCTTTACCCAGTCCGGAATGTGCTGGACGACGACGACGAGAACCACGAGGCCAGGGGGCAGCGTCAGCGCGGCGGCGATGAGGAACGGAACGGCGACGTGGTAGGACTGGTTTCTGCCCGTGCGCACGACGAACAGCTGCGCGATCGCACCGAGGGCAGCGAGGCCCGCGAAGGCAAGCCAGGGCGCCGAGCCCGGATCGAGCGCCATGAGCGCGCCCACTGACAGCAACCCTGCGAGGCCGATGATGCCCAGAAGGAACGGCTTCGCCTTCTGAGGCAGGTCGATCGTCGGTTCCGGCTCGGAGCCGGGCGGGATGACGGCGGCGTCCTCGAACGCCCTGGCCGCGAGTCGGTTGGTCGCCTGGACGACGGTCATCGTCGCGGCCTCTCGGCCGGAGGTTGATCCTCCGGCGGCGCCGCCGGCTCGTCCGTCATCCAGTAGCCACCCTCTGGGAGGGTGTCGTCAGAGGCTCCGTCGGCGAAGCTCACGTTTGACCAGCTCGCGTCGGCCGTCGTGCCGTTCGACCAGCTCGCGTTCGACCAGCTCGCGGTCGCCCACGATGCCGCATCCCAGGCCGTGTTCGACCAGCTGGCGTTCGACCAGCTGGCGTTCGACCAGCTCGCGTTCGACCAGCTCGCGTTCGACCAGCTCGCGTTCGACCAGCTCGCGTCGTTCTGCGCCACGAGTTGCCAGGCGGCGGCATCGAAGACCGGGAGGGAGCCTCCTGCCGGATCCGCGACGACGAACGGTGCGAGAGCGGCATTCGGGTTCGGCGGTTCCGAGACCTCCGCGGCGGCCTTGGCATCCAGCTCGCCGACACCGAGCGACCACGGCACCGCCGCCGGAGTCGTTTGCGCCGACACCATGAGCGCGCCCTTGACTTCGTCAGGCGTCCAGCGCGGGTGCACGGCGAGCAGATAGGCGGCGGCGCCCGCCACCACCGGAGCGGCGAAGGAGGTGCCCGACAGCTGGAAATACCCGGGCTCCACCATCCGGTCGTACCGCTCCGCCGCCAGAGAGGAGGCCATGGGCAGCCGCGCCACCATGTACCGGCCAGGGGCGGAGAGCTCGGGCTTCGCAAACCCGTCGAGCGTGTGGCCGTAGACCGACCAGTCGGCCGCCACGTCGTTCTGAACCGAGACCGTTCCTTTGATGTCGGCCGCGCCGACGGTGATCACGAACGGGTCGTTGCCCGGCGCAGTGCCGATCTGCTGAGGTACGCCCGCGACGCCGTAGTTCCCGGCTGAAGCGACCACGACGACGCCCGCGAACCAGAGGCGCTCGACCGCATGGTTGAGCGGGCCCGCGAACACCGAGGAGAGCGCCTCCGAGTGGAGGGAGAAGTTCGCGACACGGATGCTGAGGCGGAATCGATTCGCGAGAATCCAGTCGCACGCGGCGATGACGTCGCTTGTCAACGCCATGCCGTGATCGTCGATGACGTCGAGCGACACGAGCTTGGCCCCGGGCGCCGCGCCGGCGTAGTCGTCGCCGGCACCGGCTGCGAGGGCGGCAACGAACGTCCCGTGACCGCGTCCGTCGCCGTCCGAGTTGCCGGGCAGCGACGTCAGGTCGACCTCTTCGAGCACCCGTCCTTCGAGATCAGGCAACGAGGCGTCGATCCCGGAGTCGACGATCGCGATCGTCGGCATGGAAGACGCATCCGGCCCTACGAGATTCCACGAAGCGGTGACCCGACTTACATGTGGCCACTTTTGGCGCGACGAGAGCGACGAGAGCGCCACCGGCGAGTCCTGGACGAGCATGATGCCGTCGCCCTTGTCGCGCGCGAGCCGGACGATTTGCTTGCCGCTCAACGTTGCGGCGACGCCGTTGATCGACGTGAACTTCCTCGTGATCCCCTTTTGATTGCCGGGCTCGCTCTCGATCGCATGTTTGACGTAGCCCGCAACATTTGCGCTCGACCCTGTCAGGGTCTGAACGATCACGCGGAAGCTGCCGCCCGGTTCCTGCGTTGCGGCCGTGAGCAGGGGGGCCGGCACGATTGCCGCCGACCCTGTGCCGGCGCTGAGCGCCACACCGACCACCGCCAGCAGGCCGAGGCGAACGAACAGCGGGGGAGACAGCCGGGGGCTGAGCCGATTGCGCATCTCGAAGCCTCCACTTCGTGGAGGTACCGGCTACTTTGGTCAGTCCTTCTGCGGTCGCTATCCCTCCGATGGCGTATCCGGGCGTCCCCGGTTTGGGCGATCCTGCGTGACCTGTCGCTCACGCATTTCGTGCGCCGCTGCCGGCAGCTTTGGCTCTGGAAGCGCGTCGTGGGCGGAAGGCGGCCCCCGTGAGCGCAGTTCGGAGGACGTGGGCGGCGTTACTCGAGCGCTCGTTCGATCTCGGCCGTCAGGCGGCCAGTCGCTCGGAGAGCGTACGGCGAGCGAGCCACCAGGCACGAATCGCCTCCGCGACTTCGAACGGCTCGAGAGCCTCGGTAGGCATATCGGGATGATCCGTCGAGAGCCACGGCCCTTCGATCACCCGCTCCGGGCTGAAGGCGATACGAGAGGCGTACCAGAACCCGCCCGGCTCGGGCTGACCGACCTCGAGACAACCCTCCTCGAGCTCGAACCGGAAGTGACGCGGCACGTGACGGATTCTCGCGGCGAGCTCGGATAACAGGCCGAGCCGGCCGACCCTTGCTCGCGATTGCCGCGCGCGGCTCGCCCGGTCCGGTCCCAGGCGACGCTCGCGCGGCTGGAAAGCAGGCAAACTGGTTTCGCCGAGCTCCGGGTCCGAAGATGAGGAAGGACGTGCGCGAGTTCATCCGCCGACTCGAGGCCGTCGGTCTGACGGTCGAGTCGACGCCGGGGCACTACCGCGTCCTGCGTGACGGCAAGCCGCTCCGCAAAGCGAACGGGATGCCGTTCATGCTGCCCTTCTCTCCGGACACGATCCGGTGGCGCCGAGCAGCGATCGTGGAGCTGCGCAAGCTCGGCATCGACCTGTAGCGTCTCCGATGCGCAGCGGCTCGTGCTCCGTGTCCTCGGTGAGGACGTCGGTTCTCGGCGGGTACTGAACACGAGAACAGGCCGCCCGCCGCGGCTTGGCCAGTTCAGAGGTCGACGGCGGAGAGATCCTCGTCTCAACGCGCCGACCGCCGCATGCCCTCGTCGGGCATGCTCCTTCAACTCGACGACATGACGGAGGAGCCATGAAAAGTCTGCACCACGTCGGGATCACCGTCCGGGATCTCGACGCCTCGATTCGCTTCTACCACGACGTTCTCGGCCTTCAGTTCTCGAACGAGCCGAGCCCGTGGTTCGAGGGACCGGGGCTAGGCCCGGCTGTTGGCGTCCCGGGTGCAGCGCTCCGGCAGGTGAGCTTGCTGCTCGGAGACACGACCCTGGAGCTCCTCGAGTACAAGAGCCCTCCGAGCGAAACGAGCGAGCCGCTCAGTTCGAACAACCTCGGCGCCTCACACGTCGCGTTCCTCGTCGACGACATCGAGGCGAGGAAGGCCGAGCTCGAGGCCGAGGGCGTGACCTTCTTCAGTGAGGTAAATGTCGTCGATGAAGGTGTCCTCGCCGGATGGAGATGGGTGTACTTCGCGGACCCCGACGGTTACCCGCTCGAACTCGTGGAAGTCGCGTACTACAACACCGAGGAACGGCGCCAGGGAATTGCGGCCTACCTTGCTGCGCGGCCGCACTGATCTCCTGACCAAACCGTGTTCCAGACCCGCGCCGACGGCGCAACTGGGCGCCCGCCCTAGCGGAGGCTCGTCGCTGTAGCTCCGGCTCGTAGGAGCGGGACGGCGGCCCAGCAGTAGCGGGCGACGATCGAGCGGTACGGACGGAAGCGACTGCCGAGGGGCTCGAGCTGCTTCGGGGACGGCGTCGGGTCGAGCTTCCAGGCGAGCGCATAGCCTTGACGGACGCCGAGGTCGTCGACCGGCCAGACGTCGAGCCGCCGCAGCTGGAACATCAGGTACATCTCGGCCGTCCAGCGGCCGATCCCGCGCACGGTGGTAAGACGCTCGATCAGCTCCTCGTCGCTTCGTCGCGAGGTGCGGCTGAGGACGACGGTGCCGTCGAGCACCTTCGCGGAGAGGTCTCGGAGGGATGCGAGCTTGTTGCCCGAGAGACCGGCCGCTCGGAGCGTCTCGCCGGAGACCGCGTTCACGGCCTCCGGCGTCAGTGTCTCGCCCACTGCGGCCCGCACGCGCCCAAAGATCGCCTGGGCCGCGCGGCCGGCGAGTTGCTGGAAGACGATCGCGCGCACGAGGGCGGCGAACGGCCCGTCCGGATCGCGCGGCCGGTGGCGGATCGGACCAACACGAGCCACGAGGTCAGCGAGAACAGGATCGCGCGATGCGACCTCGTCGATCGCTGTCCCGAGCGAGCTCCGTCCCGTTAGCTCCGCCACCATTTGCGCTCGAGTGCGCGTTCCGTACCGTCCGTGCGGTCAAGCGCGTCGAGCTCGGCAATGTCCTGGTCGGAGAGTCGGAAGTCGAAGACCTCGCCGTTCTCGGCGATGCGCTCGCGGTGGGTCGACTTCGGGATGACCGGGATGCCCCGCTCGATGCACCAGCGCAGCAGCACCTGGGCGGGAGTACGCTCGTGGCGCTGCGCGATCCGCACGATCGTGTCGCCGTCGAGGTGGCGGCCGGTTCCGAGGGGGCTGTACGCCTCCAACGCGATCCCGTTCTGGCGGCAGGAGTCGAGTAGGGCCTTGCGGTACTCGTACGGGCTGAACTGCACCTGATCCACGACCGGCGGGACCGTCGCGGTTGCGAGCACCTCCCGCAGCTCGTCGACGCCGAAGTTGGAGACCCCGATCGACCGCGCGTGCCCGAGCTCATGCGCTTGCTCCATTCCGGGCCACGCCCAGGTGGGGCCACCCGCGGGCCAGTGGATGATGTACATATCGACGTAGTCGACCCCGAGTCGCTGCAGGCTGCGTTCGACCTCCGCGAGAGGGTCCTTCCGACTTGGGGAGAACTTCGTGGTGATGAAGACGTCTTTGCGCGGGACACCGCTCTCGCGCAACCCCTGCCCCACGCTTTCTTCGTTGCCGTACGCCTGCGCCGTGTCGATGTGTCGGTAGCCGAGCTCGAGCGCCCAGCGGACGGCGTCCACGCACTCGGGGCCGTTCGGCACCTGCCAGACACCGAGGCCGAGCAGCGGGATCTCGTTGCCGTCCGCGAGCACGCGGCTTCTACCGTCTGCCGTCACCACATCCGTCGACATCGCATCACCTCTCGACTATCCAAACGCTGCGGCGATCGGCATCGTTCCCCCCGCCCCGGACCGTCGGCGTCAGGCGGCCTCCGCGAGGAACGCGCCCGCGCCGGCCGCGCCCGGCTCAGGCGGCGACGCGCCGCCGAGGGAACAAAGCAGTACGCCCCGGGCCAGGGCTGAAGACGGCGTGGCCGGATCGGCGCTGTCGTGCCGGAGTGCCGTTAGGCAGCACCGCCCACGGCACTCCGGCATGACCGGTGAGATGGCCTCAGCGGTGGAGCTCGACCAGCGGCGCGAACGTTCCGAAGATCATCCGCTGGCTGTCGAACGGCATCGGGTTCGACTCCGGCTGGAGTCGTGGATCCTCCATCGCCTTTGCCATCCCGGTATCGCGGGTGGCCTTATCCGGCCACTCGATCCATGAGAAGACGACCGTCTCGTCATCCTTGGCCTGCACGGCCCTGCGGAAGTCCGTGACCTTGCCGTCGGGCACCTCATCGGCCCAGCACTCGAGCACGCGCGTGGCGCCTAGGTCGATGAATACCGAGTCGCCCTTGGTCGCATGCTCGACGAACTCCTGCTTCTTCGTCGTCGGCACCGCGATGACAAACCCGTCGACGTACGTCATGGCAGCTCCTCGTGTCGTTTCCATTTCCAAGTCAGACTCCCCAGCTGCGCGAGACTCATCGCTCGTCTTGCCCGTCGGGGCCTCGCGTCACTCCGGCGACTCGATCCCCTGGCCGGGGGACGCGGTACTACCGCGCAGCGATCTACAAGAAGCTCGTAGAGGGGAGTTCCTTACCGGTTCGAGTTGAGGGGGGTGAGTGCGATGATTCGGTGGAAGTCTCGGGCATTCAGGCTGGCTCTCGTGATCAGCGCAATCGCCGCGTATGCGGTTGCCAGCGGTGCCGGGTTCAGGTGGTCGTGACGAGCGCTCGGCGTTCGTCCGACTGTTCGTCTGACTGAGCGATTTCGGGCATGGGCGCGGCCCCCAGCACACCCGACCAACCGTATCCAGTGCCGCTCCGAGTATTGATCGGGGCGGCGCTCAGTCTGGCGTTCCCGATCACCGGCCTGGCCGCCGTGATGATCGCGCTCGACCCGCCCAGCGTCGACACCGGGCTTGCGATTGCGCTATTCGCGGGCCTGGCCGCGCTCGCCGACGCCAAGCCGGTACCACTCGATGAAAAGGGCGACCGAAGCGTGTCGCTCGCCTTCGTCTTCATCCTCGCGAGCTCGATCCTGTTCGGGTGGAGATACGCGGTGCCGGTGGCGTTCGTCGCCGTGCTGGCGTCGCAGCTCATCGAGCGCAAGCCACCTCTGCGCACGCTCTTCAACTGCGCGGTGTACGCGATCTGCACGTTCGCATCGGCCGCGCCGGCGTTGGTTCTGGGCAACAGCCCGAGCGACACGGGCGCGATCACCGCGCAGGCGTTCTGGGGCGGCGCCGTGTATATCGTCATCAACGTCCTTCTCGTCTGCGGAGCGATCGCGCTCGCGAACAGGGTCTCCTTCAGCGCCATCGCTCTCGACAACGTCCGCCACTCCGGTCCGGCGTTCCTCATCATGGGCTTCCTGGCGGCGCTGGCGGCGCTGCTCTGGACCATCGAGCCCATTTCTATGCTCCTCCTCGCCGGTCCCCTCTTCGCGCTCGCGCTCTACCAGCGCTCTGCGCTCGTATCCACGATCGCGCTTCGCAGCGCCCTGACCGACAGCCTCACCGGGCTCGGTAACCATCGGTCATACGAGATCGAGTTGCGCGAGGCGATCGAGCGGATAGAGGACGGACGTGCGCCGCTCACGCTGTGCCTGCTGGACGTGGATGACTTCAAGGGAATCAACGACGTCTACGGCCACCAGGTGGGCGACCAGGTGCTCGGCGAGCTGTCGGCGATCCTGGCGGGTGCAGCCGGCGCACGCGCGTACCGATTCGGCGGGGACGAGTTCGCGCTCATCGTCGACGCGAATGCCGAGGAGGCTCAGCAGCTCGTCGAGCACCTCTACGGCGTGATGAACGAGACCCGATTTCCACACGGCCAGCCAGTGCGGGCCAGCGTCGGCATCGCAAGCTTTCCCGAGCACGCTCGCTCCCTCGAGGAGCTGCAGAGGATCGCCGACACGGCGCTGTACTGGGCGAAGCACCACGGCAAGAACCGTTCGTGCGTCTACGGGCCCTCGACGGTTCAGGTGTTCGCGCCGTCGGACCTCGGACGGATCGCCGAGCGGCGGGCGCGCCTTCGCGTCGCCGAGAACCTGATCCGAGTCGTCGACGCGAAGGACACGTACACCGGCGTTCACTCGGAGTCGGTGGCTCGGCTGGTCACGGCAATCGCACTCGAGCTCGGCCTCGACGAAGAGACGGCCGCGGGCGTGAGGCTCGCCGGCCTGCTCCACGATCTCGGGAAGATCGCCGTGCCGGACGCCATTCTGCAGAAGCCGTCCAGCCTTGCCGAAGACGAGGAACGTCTCGTCCGGCGGCACGCGGAATTCGGCTTCACGCTCCTCGACGGCCTTGACATCGGACGCGTCGACCTCTGGGTTCGCCATCACCACGAGCACTGGGACGGCAGTGGCTACCCCGACGGACTTGCCGGCCCCGAGATCCCGCTCGGCTCGCGCATCATCCTCGTTGCCGACGCCTACGAGGCGATGACGACCGACCGGAGCTACAGCCCGGCGATGGCTTCGCAGGAAGCGCTCGAGGAGCTGCGTCGCAAGGCGGGCACGCAGTTCGATCCGCGGGTGGTCGAGGCGCTCGAGCGAGTTCTCGCCTCGTCGGTCCCGCGTCTCGTCCCCGTAGAGCTCGCTGCCTGATGGCGCTGCTCCTCCCCGTCGCCGTCGCGCTCGCGCTCGTTCCGCTTCTCGGCGGGACGCTTCGAGCGCTGTCGGAGGTTCGGCTCCGTGCGAGCTGGCTCTTCTTCGCAGCCTTCGGTCTCCAGATCGTGGCCTTCCCGTTCGGCTTCCTGCCGTGGGAGACAGGCGAGTCGCCGGCGAAGGCTCTGTGGCTCGTCTCCTACGGCTGCCTCCTGGCGGCCGCGGTGGCGAACCGGAGGATGCAGGGCGTGCCGCTCGTGGCGGTCGGGCTCCTGCTCAATCTCTCGGCGATCGTCGCCAACGCAGGGCAGATGCCGGTGCTGCCGGACGCGCGCGACGCCTCGGGCCACTCGTACCTCTCCGAGGCCAACAGCGTCGCCGATCCGGCCCCGCTGCTTGGCTGGCTGGTCGACCGCTGGGCGGCGCCGGATTGGGTGCCGCTCGCCAACGTGTACTCCGTCGGCGACGTCGTGATCGCCGTCGGGGCCTTCACGGTCGTGCTCGCCGCGAGCGGAGTTCGGCTGCGGATGCACCGGCGCGTTCCGGCGTAGCTCTACGAGTGCGCGTGCCGGGGCGGCGCGGCTTCCCGGTGGGGTGCCGTCCGGCGAACACCGTACGTGTTGCCGCGAAGTAGCATGAGGCCGTCGCCAACGCTGGACGCACAACGCACATGACTCACGCACCTGTCCGAATGGCGATCATCGGTGCGGGGATCTGGGGCACGAATCACGCGCTGGCGC